>Ga0209682_10000334_pt1 | contig 16228 bp, 12 predicted proteins | sample DOMMetBare2Fresh_2_FD_187471 | JGI IMG/M metagenome (GOLD analysis project Ga0209682, IMG submission 187471) | Wetland sediment microbial communities from St. Louis River estuary, USA, under dissolved organic matter induced mercury methylation -... | ecosystem: Environmental > Aquatic >... | reverse complement strand
ACCCGGAGCTGGCCCCCCTCGACGTCATGCACCTCGCCTCGCCCTGGAGCGCCATCCTCTCGGCGGTGATCTTCAACGCGCTCATCATCGTGCTGCTGGTGCCGCTGGCCCTGCGCGGCGTGGCCTACCGCCCGGTCGGCGCCGCCGCCCTGCTGCGGCGCTCGCTCCTGGTCTACGGCGTGGGGGGCCTGGTGGCGCCCTTCGCCGGCATCAAGGCCATCGACCTCGTCATCTCGGCCCTCGGGCTCGCCTGAGGCAGGAGAACGCCATGCGCGAAACGCTCCTCCCGGCCCTCCGCGTCACGCTCCTGACCCTGCTCCTGACCGGGCTGGCCTACCCGCTCCTGGTGACCGGCCTGGCCCAGGGGCTCTTCGGCTGGCGGGCCGAGGGCAGCCTGGTCACGAGCGACCTCCTGGTGGTCGGCTCGGAGCTCATCGGCCAGCCCTTCGCGGGGGCGGGCTACCTCCAGCCGCGGCCGTCGGCGGCCGGCCAGGGCTGGGACGCCCTGGCCTCCGGAGGCTCCAACCTCGGGCCGACCTCCAAGGCCCTGCGGGAGCGAGTCGCGGCCGCGGCGGGGCGGCTCCGCGCCGAGAACCCGGACGCGCCGGGCGAGGTCCCGGCGGAGCTGGTCACCACCTCGGGGAGCGGCCTGGACCCGCACCTCGGCCCGGCGGCGGCCCGCTGGCAGGTGCCGCGGATCGCCCGCGCCCGGGCCCTGGAGCCGTCCCGGGTCGAGGCGGTGATCCAGGAGCACCTGGAGGGGCGGGACCTCGGGTTCCTGGGCGAGCCCAGGGTCAACGTGCTGCGGGTCAACCTGGCGCTCGACCGGCGCTTCGGCGCCCCGGCCCGTTCCGGCCAGCCCGCCGCGGCCGACCCGCGGTAGGATCGCCGGCGGATGGAGACCGCCCCGCCGCCGCGCCCCAGGCCGGAGGACTTCCTCGAGCTCCTCGAGCGGGGCAAGCGTGGCCGGCTCAAGCTCTATGTCGGCTTCGCCGCCGGCGTCGGCAAGACCTGGCGCATGCTGGAGGAGGCGCACGCGCTGCGCCGCCGGGGCGTGGACGTGGTGGGCGCGCTCGTCGAGACCCACGGGCGGCCCGAGACGGCCGCGCTCCTCGGCGACCTGGAGCTGGTGCCCAGGCGCCGGGTGGAGTACCGGGGCGTGATCGTGGAGGAGCTGGACCTCGACGCCGTGCTGGCCCGACGCCCCGCCATCGCGGTGGTGGACGAGATCCCCCATACCAACCTGCCGACCGCCCGGAACCGCAAGCGCTGGCAGGACGTCATGGAGCTCCGGGCCGCCGGGATCCACGTCATCGGCGCCCTCAACGTGCAGCACCTCGAGAGCCTCAACGACGTGGTGGAGCGCACCACCGGGGTCCGGGTCCGGGAGACGGTCCCCGACCGGTTCGTGGAGGAGGCCGACCAGCTCGTCAACCTGGACCTGGCGGTGGAGGACCTCATGGACCGGCTGCGCTCGGGGCGCATCTACCCGGCCGATCGGATCCCCTGGGCGCTGGAGCACTTCTTCACCGGGGCCAACCTGGCCACCCTCCGCGAGCTGGCGCTCCGCGAGGTGGCCGAGGCGCTCGACCGGAACGCCAAGGCCGCCGCCGCCGTCGGCCCCGGTCCCGCCGCGGTGCCGCCGCCCGGCCGGGTCATGGTCTGCCTCTCCTCCAGCCCGCCGCGCGCGCTGACCCTGCTGCGGCGAGGCTCCCGCCTGGCCGGCCGGCTCAGCACCGACTGGTTCGTGGTCTACGTGCAGACCCCGGACGAGTCGCCTGATCGGATCGACGCCGCCGTGCAGCGCCACCTCCTGGAGAACGCCGAGCGGGCTCGCGAGCTGGGGGCCGAGGTGGTGCGGCTCAAGGGGGATGATCCGGTGGTGGCGCTCCTCGACTTCGCGCGCTCCCATCGGGTCAGCGACCTGCTGGTGGGGCGGACCCGCGAGCCGTGGTGGCGCCGGCGCCTGGGCCGGTCGGTCATGCAGCGCCTGGTGGAGGAGGCGGTGGACGTGGACGTGCACGTGGTGGCCTTCCCCGAGGAGGAGCCGCCGTGATGCTGCGGGCCAAGCTGGCCTGGCCGCAGGCCGTGCTGGCGCTGGCGCTCGCCTGCGTGGGCGGCGTGGCGCTCTGGAGCCTGCACGCGCTCGGGACGTCGTCCGAGCGCATCCTGCAGGACAACTACCGGAGCGTGCTGGCCGCCCAGCGCATGAAGGAGTCCCTGGAGCGTCTCGACAGCGCCGCGCTGATCCGCCTGGCGGGCCGCGACGAGGCGGCCGCGCGGACGGTGGCCGGCCACTGGGAGGTCTTCGAGCGGGAGCTCCAGGTCCAGGAGCGGAACGTCACCGAGGCGGGCGAGGGGCAGGCCACCGCTCGACTGCGCGCGGCCTGGGAGCGGTACCGCGCCGCCTGGGAGCCCTTCGAGCGGGAGGCCGGGCGCGAAACCCGCACCCGGTCCTACTTCGACGACCTCGATCCGGTGTTCCACGAGGTGAAGGGGGCGGCCGAGGCGGTGCTGGCGCTCAACCAGGACGCCATGGTGCGCAAGAGCGAGGAGGCGCAGCGGCTGGCCACCCGGCTGGTGGCGGCCACCCTGGCGGCCACCCTGGGCGGCCTCCTCCTGGGGCTCCTCCTCTCCTCGGGGCTGACGGCCCGCATCACCCGGCCGCTCTCGGTGCTCACGCAGACGGCGCGGCGGCTGGCGCACGGCGACCTGGCGGCCCGCGCCACGGTGGCCGGGGAGGACGAGCTGGCCGAGCTGGCGCGCGAGTTCAACGCCATGGCCGACCAGCTCGCGCGGTACCGCGCCAGCTCGCTGGGGGATCTCCTGCGCGCCCAGCAGGCGGCCCAGGCGGCCATCGACGCGCTGCCCGATCCGGTCATGGTGGTCGATCCGGCCGGCGCGCTGCTGTCGGTCAACAGCGCCGCCACGGCCTTGCTCGGCCTCTCACCGGAGGGGGAGGGCGCCGGGCTGGCCGGCCTCGATCCAGCGCTGCGCGCCGCCCTGGATCGGGCGCGCGGCCACGTGCTGACCGGCAAGGGGGCCTTCCAGCCCCGCGGCTTCGAGGACGCGGTCCGGCTGGAAGGGGCCGAGGGGCCGCGCTTCCTCCTGCCCCGGGCGACGCCGCTCTACGGGGAGTCGGGCGGCGTGGACGCCGCCGCGGTGGTGCTGCAGGACGTGACTCGCCTCCTCCGCTTCGACGAGCTCAAGAACGACCTGGTCGCCACCGTGGCGCACGAGATCCGCACGCCGCTCACCTCGCTCCGCATGGCCATCCACCTCTGCGCCGAGGAGGTGGCCGGCCCCTTGAGCGAGCGCCAGGCCGACCTGATCTACGCGGCGCGCGGCGACTGCGAGCGGCTCCAGGGCATCGTGGACGACCTCCTCGACCTCTCGCGCATCCAGTCCGGCGCGGTGGAGCTGGTGCGCCGCCCGGCCCCGGTGCGCCACCTCGTCGAGGAGGCGGCCCGGGCCGTCCGCGGCGCCGCCGTGGAGGCCGGCATCCACCTCGAGGTCGAGGCCCCGGAGCCGGAGGCGGAGGCGCTGGTGGACCAGGAGCGGCTCGGGCTGGTCCTGGTGAACCTGCTCTCCAACGCGGTCCGGCACACGCCGGCCGGTGGTCGGGTGACCATCACGGCGGCTCAGGACGGGGCGGGCTGGCGCTTCCAGGTGAGCGACACCGGCGTCGGGATCGCTCCCGAGTACCACGAGCGGATCTTCGAGAAGTACTTCCGCGTGCCAGGCCAGCCCCGCGGCGGGAGCGTCGGGCTGGGGCTCTTCCTGGCCCGCGAGATCGTGCGGGCGCACGGCGGGGTGATCGAGGTGGAGAGCGCGCCGGGAGCTGGCAGCCGCTTCACCTTCACCGTCCCTGCGGCCCCGGCCGCCGAGGCGCCGGCCCCGTCTCAGCGCCCGTAGCGCTTGCGCTTGCGCCAGAGCGTCGAGGCGTCGATGCCCAGGACGCGGGCGGCCTCCTCGGCCGTCGGGGTCCGCGCCAGCACCCTGAGGATGTGCTCGCGCTCCACGTCGTCCACCGTCCAGTCACCGCCCAGGGCCGGTACGCCGGCCGCGTGGGAGGCGATCCGCTCCGGGAGGCTCTCCGGCTGCAGGACCGGCCCGGCCGACAGGATGACGGCGCGCTCCAGGGCATTGCGCAGCTCGCGGACGTTGCCAGGCCAGGGGTAGGCCAGCAAGGCCCTCTCGGCCTCCGGCGAGAGGATCGGGGGCTGGCGGGCGGACCGCCCGAAGAAGCCCAGGAAGCGCCGGGCCAGGTCGACCAGGTCCTCCGGCCGCTCGCGCAGGGGGGGGACGGTGATCGAGAGAACGTCCAGGCGGTAGAGGAGGTCCTCGCGGAATCGCCCGGCCCGCACCTCGGCCTCCAGGTCGCGATTCGTGGCGGCCACGATGCGGACGTCGGCGGCGCGGGTGGTGGCCTCGCCGACCCGCTCGTAGCGCCGCTCCTGCAGGAAGCGGAGGAGCTTGGCCTGGAGCGCGGGCGAGATCTCGCTGATCTCGTCGAGGAACAGCGTGCCGCCCTCGGCGGCCTCGACCCGGCCGGGCGTGTCCTTGACGGCGCCGGTGAAGGCCCCGCGGACATGGCCGAAGAGCTCGCTGGCGAGCAGCTCGTCGGTGAGGGTCGGGCAGTTCACGGTGGCGAACGGCTTGTCCCGCCGCGGCGAGAGGGCGTGGATGGTCCGCGCCAGGACCCCCTTGCCGGTGCCGCTCTCGCCCCGCAGCAGGATCGAGGCGTCGTGCGGCGCGGCCTTCTCCAGCACCTCCAGCGCGGCGCGCATCCGAGGCGAGGCGGTCTCCAGGAAGACGTCCGGGGCGGCTTCTCCCAGCCGGGCCTCCAGGTCACCGACCCGGATGGCGAGCTTGCGGCGCTCCTGGAGCCGCTCCACGACGTGGCGGATCTGCGCCGGGGTGAACGGCTTGGGGAGGTAGTCCACCGCGCCGCGCTTCACTGCCTCCACCGCCGTGTCGAAGGTGGCGTAGGCGGTGATGATCACCACGTCGAGGCCGGGCCGCTCCGCCAGCAGGCGCGGGACGAGGTCCAGGCCGCTCTCGGCGCCGAGCCGGAGATCCACGAAGGCGAGGTCGAACGGAGAGAGGCGGAGCATCTCCAGCGCGGCGGCCGGGCGGGCCGCCTCGGTGACCTGGCACCCGAACCCCTCCAGGCAGATGGCCAGGGTGGTGCGGATGTTCCGTTCGTCATCCACCACCAGCACCCGGAGGGGCTGGGCGATCCTCTCTGGCGGCACGGACCGATGATGCCCCGGACCGTGGCGCGGCGCCACGCCGGGCCGATCTCGCCTTGCGTTCTGCAAGGCCCGGCAGGGACGGATGGTGCAGGCCGCCGGGCAGGGAGCGGTCACCGCGCGGCGATCGCGTGTCGGGACAGCGCGGACATGGGGGTGCCATCCACGGCCTGGCCGGTCCCGCAGCGCACCCGGGGTCCGGTCGGCGCCGCGCCGGAGCGCGCGGGAGCGGGGAGAGGACTCCCCGGATCACCCCCACCAGGCCGGTCTTCTTCGAGTCGCGTGCCCCGTCGGGCGCCGAGGCCGGCCGGCACGGCCTTCGCACGGAGGATTGGCGTCGGGGACAGCGGCTCGCCGCAGGAGACCACCGTGACCACCAGCACGCCTTCGGTCATCGCCGGCGCCTTCGTGCTCCTCCTCGCCCTGGCGCTCACACCCGCCTTCATCGGCTGAGGGCGGCGCAGGCCTGGCCACACCCTCGGTTCTCCTCCCCGAGGTGCGCCGGACGGAAGAGGTCCCTAGCCCGGCACCTTCGGCTGGGGGATGACCAGCTCGCCGTCCCCCTCGGGGAAGGTGACCTGGAAGGTCCCCTCCAGCCGCTCGGCGCCACGGGCCGCCAGGCCGTCGCGCGGCACGTCGAGGTCGACCGCCCAGCCGAGCGCGGTGAGCGCGTCGGCCAGCGCCAGGACCTCCACCGCCTCGAGCTCGACGAGCAGGTTGAGCGAGAGGTTGCTGAACAGCTTGCAGTCGAGGATGTCGCCGCGCCGGGCCTGCACCGCCGCCTCGGCGCGGGCGATGGCCTCCTGACGTGGCTCGCGCGCCACGGCCCTCAGGTGGAAGTGGCGGCCGCGGTAGATGGTGCGCCAGTAGTCCGGAAGGCCTTCCAGGGTGGGGAGCATGGTGCCAGGTGGGCGCGGCCGGGCGGCGGCGTCAGGGGGTGCAGGCCGGCGGGACCGTGAGCGTGACGCTGTCGGCGATGCTGGCCTCGCCCCCTCCCGTCCGGACGGTGAGCGTGAAGGCCTGCCCCTCCCGCGGCGCGCAGCAGCCGATCCGGTAGTCCTGCTCCACCTGGGTCCCCGAAGCGTTCACCCGCGCCTCGCCCTCCAGCAGGAGCGGCCCGTCGGTGATGACCGAGGCCTCGGCGAGCGCCGACCCTCGCAGGACGAAGGTGCCGGTGAAGGTCTGGCCCAGCAGGGTCGGCGCCTGCACAGGCTTGGGGCAGACGCTGCTCAAGGTGGGCGGGGGGGTGGACGACGAGGAGCCGCAGCCCAGCAACATGCCGACGGCCAGCCAGCGGAGCGATGCCATGGCGACCTCCCGTGTCCCGGAGTCTGCGCCACTCCGGCGAGGCTGGGCCTGGGGACGTGGTGCGGCAAACGGGCGCGGGGACGCCTCGCGCGGAGCCCCATCCCGGCCTGGGGATCAGGGAGCCCCGGATCCGCTCCGAGCGCTGCGCTCGTCGCCCCGCAGCGCCACCAGCCGCTCCAGGAGGAGGTCCACGTCGCCGCGCCGCTCGAGCCGGTAGCGGGCGAGGGTGCGCCGCGAGCGCCCGACCCTCGCCATGACGGCCGGGACGGGCAGGGTGGCCGCGAAGGCCGCCTCGTCGGTCACGTCGTCCCCGACGAAGAGGACCCTCACCGCGCTCGCCTCCAGCACCAGGCGCCGGAGCGCCGTCCCCTTGTCGCCGGCCTCGAGCGGCAAGAGGTTGAGCACCCGCTTGCCGGGCACCAGCCGCGCCTCCGGCAGCCGCGCCGCCGCCGCCCTGACCCGGCGCGCCGCCGCCGCTGGTGCGGGGCTGCGCCGCCAGTGGACCGCCAGCGAGAGCGGCTTCGGCTCCACCTCCACACCCGGCAGGCCCGCCAGCGCCGCGGCCAGGGCGTCCCGCCAGGCGACCACCTGGCGGCGCCAGCGCCGGTGCCGCCCGAGCTCGCCCGGCCACTCCGCCCCGTGCGACCCGATCACCCAGCCGAGCGGCACGCCGCGCAGCCGGGCGCGGACGTCGGCCGCGGCCCGGCCGCTCAGCACCGCCACCGGCCAGGCGCGGGCCAGGGCGAGCAGCGCAAGCCGGGTCCGCGCGCCGAGCCCGGCCGCGCGCCGGTCCTCCACCAGGGGCGCCAGGGTGCCGTCGAAGTCGAGCACCACCAGGGTGCCGGGCCGGGCCAGGCCGCGGAGCAGGGCGCGCTGGGGCGGGGCGAGGAGCGCCCTCACGAGGCGCTCCAGGGCGCGCCGCCGAGCCGGGTGGCCAGCCGCTCCTTGCGCCGGGCGCGGGTGGCGTCGAGCAGCATCTTGCCCGCCCAGCGGTAGACGTTGAGCTCCGCCACCAGGCCGCGCATCGAGCGCATCCGCTCCCCCTGCTCGGCGGGCGACATGTCGAGCGCCGCGGCCAGCGCGCCGGCCGAGGCGTCGATGTCGTACGGATTGACGATGAGCGCCTCGGTGAGCTCGCGCGCGGCCCCGGTGAAGCGGGAGAGCACCAGCACGCCGCGCAGGTCGTCCCGGGCCGCCACGAACTCCTTGGCGACCAGGTTCATGCCGTCGTGGAGCGAGGAGACGTAGCAGAGGTCGGCGGCCCGGTAGAGGCGGAAGATGGCGGGTGGCTCGTGGTGGCGCCGCGCCAGGATGATGGGGCGCCAGCCGTCGCGGCCGATCCGCTCGTTGATGCGCGCCGCCAGCGCCTCGACCCGCTCGGCCAGCGCCCGGTAGGCCTCGATGGTGGAGCGGCTGGGCGCCGCCACCTGGAGGAACCAGAAGCGCCCCTGGAAGCGCGGGTGGCGCTCCAGCAGCCGCTCCACCGCCAGGAGCCGCTCCTCGATCCCCTTGGTGTAGTCGAGCCGGTCCACCCCGACGCCGAGCAGCGCGTCCTCCGGGAGGCCGAGCTCGCGGCGGACCGCCGCGCGGCACTCCGCCGCCGGGGCGGTGCCGTCGGCCAGCCGGCTCGGCCAGTCGATGGAGATGGGGTAGGCCCGCACCAGCGTCTCGCGGCCGCCCTGCACCACCGAGGAGCGCTCCCGGTCGAGCCGCGACTCCAGGTAACGGTCCACGCTCTCCAGGAAGTTGTTGCAGTGGGCCTGGGTGTGGAAGCCGACGATGGAGCTCCCCAGCAGCCCGTCCAGGATCTCCCGCTCCCAGGGGCAGATCCCGAACCGCTCGGCGCTGGGCCAGGGGATGTGCCAAAAGGTCAGGATGGTGGCCCGCGGCAGGAGCTCGCGCAGGTACCGGGGCAGGAGCGCGAAGTGGTAGTCCTGCACCAGCACGATGGGGTCGGGCGCGCCGGCCTCCTGGGCCACCGCCTCGGCGAACCGCCGGTTGACCAGCTGGTACTGCTCCCAGTCGCCGGAGCGGAACTCCGGCCGGGTGTGGGCCGAGTGGCAGAGCGCCCAGAGCCCCTCGTTGGAGAAGCCGTAGTAGTAGCCCCGCTCCTCCTCGGGGGTGAGCCTGAGGCGGCGCAGGTCGTAGGTCGGCCGGTCCGGCGGGACGCGCACGTGGTCCCGGGCGTCCACCACGTCGAAGTCGGCGCTGCCGCTGCCGTGGGCCAGCCAGGTCCCCGAGCAGGCGCGCATGACCGGCTCCAGCGCGGTGACCAGGCCGGAGGCCGGGTGGACCACCCGGACCCCGCCGAGGCCCGCCGGGTCCCGCTCGTGGATGTAGGGCTCGCGGTTGGCCACCACCAGGATCGCCTCGCCCCCGAGCTGGCTCCGGAGCACCTGCTTCAGCCGCTCCGGCGTCCAGCCCGACTCGGCGCGGGCCTCCTCGGCGGCCAGGGTGGAGACCAGGTCGCGCACGTCGGAGAGGAGCGGCTGGAAGCGGCGCGGCGCCTTGGCCGCGCTGGAGCGGAAGGGGGACAGCAGCACCTTGCGCAGCTGGGTGGTCCAGGAGATCCAGGAGAGGCGGGCCACCAGCCCGGCGGCCACGGCGCCGAGCAGGCCGACCAGCGCGAAGGCCAGGAAGGTGTAGCGCCGGGTGGTGGCCGCCCGCCGGTCCACGTAGCTCATGTCGTGGACCAGCAGCAGCAGGCGCGGGGCCCGCCGGCCGTCGCTCACCGGGAGGGCGGTGAGGTGCAGCGCCCCCGCCGGACCGAGCACCGAGCGGTCCCAGCCCGGCTCTCCCGCCTGGAGCGCCGCCGCCGGCAGGGTGGCGCAGCCGTGCGCCGCCGGGAAGCCGTCGCTGGCCGCCTCCTGCCGGCCGTCCGGGAGGCAGAGCGCGGCCCCCATGAGCCGCTCGTCCCGCACCATGGCGTCGAGCTGCCGCTGCGCGTCCTTCCCGTCGCCGTGCAGCAGGGACGGCGCGACGGCCGACGCGACCAGCCGCGCGCGCATGACCACGTCCCGCTCTGCCCAGGCCAGCGCCTGCCGGTTGAACACCTCGGCCGCGCCCCAGGCCACCAGCGCCAGGCAGGTCAGGAGGGCGAGCATGTAACGGAGTGCAGGCTTCACGGGCGGGGCGTCTCCCTGCGTGAACCGCAGGTCCGGTGTAGAAGGAAGCGGACCGGAGGTCAACGCCATGCCCCGCCTGGAACAGATCGGTCTCGTCGGGAACGGCCAGTTCGCCGCCCACGTGGCGGCCGACGGCGAGGTGGTCTGGTGCTGCCTGCCGCGGTTCGACGCCGAGCCGATCCTGGCCGGGCTCCTCGACCCCGCGCGCGGCGGCACCTTCCGGGTCGGGCCGGCGGCGGGGGGAGAAGGGCGGCAGCGCTACCTCCCGAACACCAACGTCCTCACCACGGAGTTCGAGGACGCCCAGGGGGCCTTCCGGGTGGTGGACTTCGCCCCGCGCTTCGAGCAGCACCAGCGGGCCTTCCACCCGACCCAGCTCTTCCGCATCGTGGAGCCGCTCCGCGGGGCGCCGCGGGTCCAGGTCCAGTGCCAGCCGGTGCTCGGCTGGTCGGGCCGGCCGGCCGGGCGGGTCCAGGGGTCGAACCACGTCCGCTTCGAGGGCTACCCGGCCGAGCTCCGGCTCACCACCGACGTCCCCCTCGCCTACCTGGGCGGGCAGCCCTTCACGCTGACCGGCCCCCGCCACCTGGCGCTCTCCTGGGGGGCGCCCATCGAGGAGCCGCTGGCGGCGCTGTCGGAGCGCTTCCTGGCCGAGACGGTGCGCTACTGGCGGACCTGGGTGAAGGGCTGTGACATCCCGCCGGCCTACCAGGCGCAGGTCATCCGCTCGGCGCTCACCCTGAAGCTCCACTGCTACGAGGACACCGGGGCCATCCTGGCCGCCACCACCACCTCGCTCCCGGAGGCGCCCGGCAGCGGCCGCACCTGGGACTACCGGTACTGCTGGCTCCGCGACGCCTTCTACGTGCTGGGGGCGCTGCGCCGGCTCAACCGGTTCGAGGAGCGCGAGCGCTTCACCCAGTGGCTGCTCGACGTGGCCGGCGGCTCGCCCGACCTGGACCTGGCGCCGCTCTACCGCCTCGACGGGCGGAGCGACCTCGACGAGCGGGAGGAGGCGGGCTGGGCCGGCTACCAGGGCCACGGCCCGGTGCGCACCGGGAACGGCGCCGGGCGCCACCGGCAGCACGACGTCTACGGCGAGACGGCCCTGGCGCTGGTGCCGGTCTTCCTGGACGAGCGGTTCCGCGACGAGCGCTCTCCCGCCGCCCTCGACCTCCTGGTGCGCCTGACGCAGAAGGCGCTGCGGGTGGCCGGGACGCCCGACGCCGGCATCTGGGAGTACCGGAGCGAGTGGACGCCCCAGACCTTCTCGTCGCTCATGAGCTGGGCGGCCGCCGACCGGGTCGCCGAGGTCCTGGACCGGGCCGGCGCGGGCGGCGGGGCCGACCTCCGGGGGGCGGCGGCCCGGCTCCACGCCGAGATCGTGGACCGCTGCTGGCGCCCCGCGCTGGGGAGCTTCTCCGCCTCCTACCTCGGCGACGAGCTCGACGCCTCGCTCCTGCAGATGGTCCCCATGCGCTTCCTCCCGCGCACTGATCCCCGGCTCGGATCGACCGTCGACGCCATCGCCGGGGCGCTGGGGCGGGCCGGCTGGATCGATCGCTACCGGCACCACGACGGCCTGGGCACGCCCGAGGTGGCCTTCGTGCTCTGCACCTTCTGGCTGGTCCAGGCGCTGGCCGGGCTGGGTCACCACGAGGAGGCGCGGCGGCGCCTGGAGGGCACCTTCGAGGCGCTCTCGCCGCTCGGGCTGCTGGCCGAGGACTACGATCCGGTGGGGCGCAGGCTGTGGGGGAACTACCCGCAGGCCTACTCCCACGTCGGCCTCATCCACGCCGCCTTCGACGCCTCGCCGCGCTGGCCAGAGGTGCTCTGAAGCGCGGGGGGCGCTGGCCGCCCCCAGCTCAGCCCTCCGCCGGAGCGACGGGCGGGGTGAGGCGCAGGAGGAGGGCCCCGAGGAGCCCGGCCGCCAGCGAGCCGGCCAGGATGCCGACCTTGGCCTGGGCCAGCAGCTCCGGCTGCCCGTGGAAGGCCAGCCCGGCGATGAAGAGCGCCACGGTGAAGCCGATGCCGGCGACCACGGAGGCGCCGAGCAGCTTGGCGTGGGAGGCCTGGCCGGGCATCGGCGCCAGGCCGAGCCGGACCGCCAGCGCCGTGAAGGCGTAGACGCCCACCAGCTTGCCGACCAGCAGCGCCGTCCCGGTGCCCACCGAGACCGCGCTGGTCAGCGCGGCCGTGTCCATGCCGCCGAGCTCGACGCCGGAGTTGAAGAGCGCGAAGACCGGCATGACCCCGAAGGCGATCCAGGGGTGGAGGCCGTGGAGGAGCCGGTCGAGCGGCGGCTCGACCTGCTCCAGCCCCTGCTCGATGGCGAGGAGGGCCTGGCCGTCCAGCCCCTCGTCCTCCGCGGTGGCCTGCAGCACACCGAGGTGTCCGGCCAGCGCGCGGAGCACCACCCGCGCCGGGGTGAGGGTGCGCGCCGGGACGGCCAGGCCCGCCACCACGCCCGCGATGGTGGCGTGGATGCCGGCGTGGTGGAGGGCGTACCAGAGCGCGCCGCCCGCCGCGGCCCAGGCCCACCCGCTGCGCACGCCCAGGCGCCCCAGGCCGGCCAGGCCGAGGGTCGCGGCCAGCGCGGCTCCGAGCCAGGGCCAGGAGAGCCCGGTCCCGTAGAAGAGGGCGATCACCAGGATGCCGCCGATGTCGTCGAAGATGGCGAGCGCGGTCACGAAGACCACCAGGCCGTGCGGTACGCGCCGCTTGAGCAGCGTCAGCACGCCGATGCAGAAGGCGATGTCGGTGGCCATGGGGATGCCCCAGCCCGCCGCGCCCGGGCCCCCGCGGTTGAAGGCCAGGTAGATGAGGGCCGGGACCACCATGCCGCCCACCGCCGCCACCGCCGGGAGGGCCGCCCGGGCCGGGCTGGCGAGCTCCCCCACCGCCAGCTCGCGCTTGATCTCCAGGCCGACCACGAAGAAGAAGAGCGTCATGAGGCCGTCGTTGACGAGCTCGGCCAGGGTGAACTGCAGCGAGTGGCCCGCGGCGCCGAGGGAGACCGGCAACGCGACCAGAGCGCGGTAGCTGGCCGGATCGAGGAGGTTGACCCACAGGAGCGCGACCACCGCCGCGCCGAGCAGGACGAGGCCGCCGGCGGCCTCCGGGGCGAAGAAGGCCCGGATCGGCTGGAGGACGGCCCCGAAGGCCGGGCCGAGGGTGCGGTGGGCAGGATGGGCGGGCATGGCCTCGTGTCGCGCACTCGGTGCGCACGAGGGGCGGCGGCCCGACCGTCCCGGATCCTGCGGGGCCTCCAGGCCCCGCACCCACGGCTGAAGCTAGTGAAGGAGCCGGTCGCAGTCAACGGCCGCCCGGGTCGGGTCGGCCACCCGCTGCCCCTCCCAGCAGGGCCCGCGCCGCCTCGATCGCCTCGCTGGTCCCCGCCACCGCCAGCACGTCCCCCTGGCGCAGCACCTCGCTGGCGCTCGGCACCATGACGCCGCCGCCCGGGCGCCAGATGGCCAGCACGGTGGCGCCGGTCAGGCCGCGCAGGTTGACCTGGGAGAGCGTCTGCCCCTGCACGGCGCACCCCTCGCCCAGGGTGACGGCCACCGGCTCGCCGAGACCGGGCAGCACCTCGCGGAGCTGCGTCAGGGTGTCGGCCTCCTCGGGCGCCGGGCCGCGGGCGTGGTGGGAGAGCGCCTCGACCATGACCTGCGCCCCGGCCCGGACGTGGCCGTGCAGGTTCGCGGCGCCGCGCCAGAAGGCGACGCCCAGGCCGGCGATGACCAGCGCCACCAGCGCCGCCGCCGGCCCCACCGGCAGGAAGGGCTGCGTCACCACCAGCACCGGCACCAGCGTGATGGTCACGATGGCGAGCTGCAGCGTGGTGACCAGGGCCCGGCGCGGCGCCGCCGCCAGGTCGGCCCGGCCCTGGCCGGCGGCGGGGAGGGCGCCGGCGGCCAGCGCCAGCGCCATGCGGCGGGCGTTTCGCAGAACGCCCGCGAGGAAGGGGATGGAGAGGAGCGCCGCGGCGCCGATGACGGCCCAGCGGGCGGCGGGGGCCCCCAGCCCGAAGCGGTCCTCCACCAGCCGCTCGGCCCGCCCGCCGGCCAGCGCCGCCGCGATCACCAGGGCGGCCAGCACGGCGGCGTCGAGCAGCAGGGCCCGCGCCAGCCGCCGGACCTGGCCAGCGGCGGCGCCCCGCTGGGGCGACTGGCGCAGCCGCTCCAGCCAGCTTCCGTAGAGCGCCACCACCGTCTGCACCTGGTGCGGCAGCTTGCGGTCCACCCAGGCGGCGGCCGGGCCGGCGGAGCGGATGAGCCACGGGGTGGTCAGGGTGGTGATGGCCGAGACCGCCACCACCACCGGGTAGAGGAAGTCGCGGGTCGCTCCGAGCGAGAGCCCCAGGCCGGCGATGATGAACGAGAACTCGCCGATCTGGGCCAGGCTCATCCCGGCCTGGACCGAGGTCCGCGTCCCCTGGCCGGTCAGGAAGGCGCCCAGGGTCACGCCGCCGAGCTTCCCGGCCAGCACCACCGCGGTGAGGGCCAGCACCGCTCCCCAGTGGACCCGCAGCACGGCCGGGTCGATGAGCATCCCCACCGAGACGAAGAAGATGGCGGCGAAGACGTCGCGCACCGGCCGGACGAGCTGCTCGACGTGAAGCGCCTCTCCCGACTCGGCCACCAGGGAGCCGGCGATGAAGGCCCCCAGCGCCACCGAGTAGCCGGCCTCGGAGGCCAGGAGCGCCATCCCGAAGCAGAGGCCGAGCACCGCCACCAGGGTGGTCTCGGGCCGATCCAGGCGGCGGATCCAGCGGACCGCCCGGGGCACCAGGAGCAGGCCCACCACCAGCATGGCCGCCAGGAAGAGCGCCAGGCGGCCCACCGTGAGCGCCAGGTCACCGGCCGCCACGCCCCTGCCGCGGGCCAGCGCGGTGAGCACCGCCATGAGCAGGATGGCGAGGAGGTCCTCCACCACCAGCACCCCCACCACCAGCTCGCGGAGCGACCCTCGCACTCCGAGCTCGTCGAAGGCCTTGGCGATGATGGTGGTGCTGGAGATGGCCACCACGGCCCCGGTGAAGAGGCTCTCCAGCAGGGTCCAGCCGAGCAGGCGGCCGGTGACCAGGCCGAGCCAGAACATGATGGGGAACTCGACCAGCGCGGTGACGCTGGCCGCCGGCCCGACCCGGGCCAGCTTGCGAAGGCTGAACTCCAGTCCGAGCGCGAACATGAGCAGGATGACGCCCAGCTCCGAGAGGGTCTGGACGATGGCGACGTCGGCCACCAGCGGGATGGGGACGTGCGGCCCCACGATGACCCCGGCCAGGATGTAGCCGAGCACCACCGGCTGGCGGAGGCGGCGGAAGAGCACCGTGGTCACCGCCGCCACGCCGAGCACGACGGTGAGCGCGACGAGGAACTGATGGGCGCCCGGCATCGACCACGAGTAGCACGGGCCGGGCGCCGCGGCGGGGGGCCGGCGGGTCCCGCTCGGGGCCGCTTAGCCGAGGGCGGGGAGGGTCCGTTCCAGCCCAGCCAGCACCGCCTCCAGCTCCTCTCGGGTGGTGGTGCGCCCGAGGCTGAAGCGGACCGCTCCCATCCCGACTCGGGGCGCTACCCCCATGGCGGCCAGCACCGCCGAGAGCTCGATGGCGCCGGAGTGGCAGGCCGAGCCGGTGGAGGCGGCCAGCTCCGGCAGCGCCGCCAGCACCGCGGCGCCGCTCCGCCCCACGAAGTTGACGCTGCTGGTGTTGGGGAGCCGCTCCGCCCGGGCCCCGTTCACGGTGACCAGGTCGCCGAAGCGCTGGACCAGCGCCTCCTCGAACCAGTCGCGGAGCGCCCGCACCGGCTCCATCCCGGCCAGGGGACCGGCCAGCTCGCAGGCGGCGCCCAGGCCGACGTCGAGGAGGACGCTCTCGGTCCCGGCCCGCCGGCCCGACTCGTGCCCAGCGCCGAGCAGGAAGGGGGCGAGGCGGGTTCCCCGCCGGACGTAGAGGGCGCCGACGCCCTTCGGCGCGTGGAGCTTGTGGCCGGCCACCGAGAGGAGGTCCACGCCGAGCTCGTCCACCCGGACCGGGATCTTGCCGACGCTCTGGGCCGCGTCGGTGTGGCAGAGCGCGCCGGCCGCCCGGGCCAGCCGGGCGATCTCGGCGATGGGCTGGACCGTACCGACCTCGTTGTTGGCGTGCATGACGCTCACCAGGATGGTGTCGGGCCGGAGCGCCCGCCGCACCGCCTCGGGATCCACGCGGCCGCGCCGGTCCACCCCGACCACGGTGACCTCGGCGCCGAGGGTGCGCAGGTGCTCGAGGGGCCTCACCACCGCCGGGTGCTCCACCGCGCTGGTGATCAGGTGGCGCCCGCGCTCCCGGTGGGCCAGGAAGGTCCCCTGGAGCGCGTGGTTGTTGGCCTCGGTGCCGCCGCTCGTGAAGACGATCTCGTCGGGCCAGGCGCCGAGCAGCCCGGCCACCTGGGTCCGGGCCCGCTCCACCGCGGCCCTGGCCGGCGCCCCGGCCCAGTGCTGGCTGGAGGGGTTGCCGAAGTGCTCGGTGAGGAACGGGCGCATCGCCTCGACCAC
>Ga0209682_10000333_pt1 | contig 16231 bp, 14 predicted proteins | sample DOMMetBare2Fresh_2_FD_187471 | JGI IMG/M metagenome (GOLD analysis project Ga0209682, IMG submission 187471) | Wetland sediment microbial communities from St. Louis River estuary, USA, under dissolved organic matter induced mercury methylation -... | ecosystem: Environmental > Aquatic >... | reverse complement strand
CGATGTGGTCAGGGTCGACGGCGGAATTGACTATCGGCGGCGGGCGCTCGAGCACATTCATGTCTATATGACACCGCTGGATGCCGAGTCAGACGCGCACATGGAATCATCGTTCCGCGAGCTCGCCGAGACAGAAGACGACGACCCCGTGCTGCAGATCGAGGCACGTCAGATCCGCGCGCGCCGTCGCGCAGGTGGCGCAGTGTGGTTCGACTTCGCGGTGCTTTGCGGTGGCCCGCGTTCGCAGAACGATTACCTGGAGATCGCGGCGCAGTTCCACACCGTTCTGCTGTCCAACGTGCCGCAGATGTCGGCGGGCCAGGCAAGCGAGGCGCGCCGTTTTACCTGGCTGGTGGACGTGCTGTACGACCACGGCATAAAGCTGATCATTTCAGCGGAGGCGGCCCCTGAAGCACTGTATCGCGCGGGTGCGCTTGCAATCGAGTTTCAGCGGACGGCGTCGCGGCTGATCGAAATGCAGTCACGCCGCTACCTTGAGGCGCCGCGGCGTGCCGTGGCGACGCGGATCTGAAGCGCATGCTGCGAGCGCTTGTTCTCTTTGCTGCTTTATCGGCCCTGGCGTCCGCGGCGGACAGTCCGCTGCAACGGGATCTTCCGAGCGGTTCGATCCGGACGCGCGAGCAGGCGGCGAGCGCTTCACTCGCGGCGCGCGCCCGGGCTGAGTCGATCGATCTGGCATACAAGGCCGAATCCGAACGGTGCGCGACGGTCGTGCTGGTGAAACGATGCCTGGGCAATGCGCGCAGGATCCGTGATGTGGAACTGCGCGAGGTCGAGCGGGTCAATCGCGAGGCTCGCGATGTCGTGGGCAAGCTCGATGCGCAGGAGCGGGCCGGTGCGCGGGCGGCGGAAGATGCGCGGCGCGCGGCGCAGGCACCGGCAAAGGAGCGGCAGGCGATCAGATCACGCGAGGCATATCAGGCGCGCCAGAATGCGGCCGAAAAGCGCAAACCGCAGAGCGCGCCGTCGGTCAAGCAACCGCGGACGATGCAGGGCGCGCCAGCGCCACAACTCAGCGCTGCCGAGCGGGAAGAGAACGTGCGACGCCTGCAGGAGAAGCAGCGGGCGGCGGCCGAGTACGCCAAAAGCAAGGCTGCAGAACGGGCGGCCAATGAACTCCGACGTGAACGGCGACGACAGGAAAGGCTTGAAGAAAAGAAGCGGGCGGCGGAGGCGCGTACGAAATGACCGGTACTACGCGGAACTGGTGTCGCCACTGCCGTTCTTCGGCGGGTCTTCTTCGAACCACAGCGTCGCGGTCGGCAGTCGCTTGGGAGGCTCGGGCGCCTCGAGCTTGACGATGGCGAGCGCCATGTTGTCGCCACGCGCCTGCGCACGCGCGCGCGCGATGCGCACGATGTGCTCCGACGCTTCGCGCGGTGTCAGGCTATGCAGCAGCGACCCCAGTTCCGGCTCCTCGAAATACGCCCACACGCCGTCGCTGCAAAGCAGGAACGCGTCGCCGACGCGCAACTTGCTGGCTTCATCGATGACCAGGATGGGCTTGTTGGACACGCCCAACGCGCTGATCAGGACGTGTTTCATATGACGCGCGGCGTGTGCCGCCTGGTCGGCCTTGCCCGCTGACCGCAGATGCGCGGCGTAGGTCTGATCAGACGTTCGGTGCACCAATCGCCCGCCCCGAAAGAGGTAAAGCCGGCTGTCGCCGGCATGGGCCCAGATGGCATAGTCCTTGCGCACGATCAGGGCAACGATCGTGCTGTGCGGTTCCTTTTCACTTGACAGCGCAGTCAGGCGGATAACCGTATGCGCCTCGGTCGCGATCTGCTCCAGCAACGCGCGCAGACCGCCGGCGTCGCCTTCTGCGACCTCGTGAAACACATGGTGGGCCGTGGTGATCACCTGGTCGGATGCCATGCGGCCACCACTGCGTCCGCCCATGCCGTCGGCCACGACTGCAAGCAGCGCGTTGGGATGGCGTTTGCTGGTGATCAGCGCGACGCGATCCTGCTGTTCGGGGCGGTCCCCGATGTGCTCCGCCGTACAGGCGGTGACCTTGAAGCGGGACATTGGCGGGTGCAAAGATTTCGGGGCGAGTCTAGCGGCGACACTTCATTCCGACGCACGCCGAACGGATGAACGGCCCTGTTAGCATGTATCAATGCTGGAGCCAGAAAGTCAGGCGGAGGGCGGGATCATGGAGTCCGAGGAGATCAAGCGCCGCATCATCGAACTGCAGGTCGAGCATCGCGATCTGGACGAGGCGATTGCCCGCATGGCCGAGCAGGCGGGTATCGATGAGATCCGGTTGCGCCGACTCAAGAAACGAAAACTGCAGATCAAGGACACGATCTACATGCTGCAGATGCAGCTCGTGCCCGACATTCCCGCGTGAGCGGGAGGCCTGCCGCGTCGTCTGAAGCAGACGTACAACTCGCTGCGGTACGCCGCCGCGTCGCCGCGGCATTCGAACCGGGTGGCGACCTGTCCGGTTCGATCGCGGGGTTCGTTCCGCGCGCATCGCAGCGCGCGATGGCGCTGCGCATCCTGGACGCAATCGCCGAGCGCGGCACGTTCGTTGCCGAGGCCGGCACGGGTACCGGCAAAACCTTCGCGTATCTGGTGCCTGCGCTGCTTGCCGGCGGAAAGGTGTTGGTGTCGACCGGTACCAAGGCATTGCAGGACCAGGTCTTTCGCAAGGATGTCGCCACGCTGACGCAGGCGCTCGGACTGCGCATCGAGTCCGCGCTGCTAAAGGGCCGGCAGAACTACGTCTGTCTGCTGCGGCTGGCTCGGACCGAGGCCGAGGGCTTGCTTGCCTCCCGCCAGGATGTTGTTCACCTGCGTGCGATCACCCGCTTTGCACGACTTAATGCAAGCGGCGATCGGTCCGAGCTGGCCGAGGTGCCGGAGAACGCGTCGATCTGGCCAACGGTCACGTCCACGCGGGAGAACTGCCTGGGGCAGGAATGCGCGCGCTTTGACGATTGCTTCGTCTACAAGGCGCGGCGCGCGGCACAGGCGGCCGACCTCGTGGTCGTCAATCACCACCTGTTCCTGGCCGACCTCGCGTTACGTGACGACGTGCTACGCGAATTCCTGCCAAAGGTCGATACAGTGGTGCTGGACGAGGCGCACCAGTTGCCGAAAATCGCGGCCGATTTCTTTGGCAGTGGCTGGACGTTGGCGCAGTTGACCGATCTCGCGCACGATGCGCGTGCACTGGGGCTGCATGCGGCGGCGGACGGAGCCGAATGGATTTCGCTGACCCAGTCGATCGAATCGGCCGGTCGGCACGTGCGGCTTGCGATCGCTGAGCGCGGCATTGCGCCGGGAGCGCGCGCAGCGCTTGACCGCCTTCCCCGCCTGGACGAACTGCGCGGTGAGATTAGCCGTATCGATACCGCGCTGGCGGCGTTGGCGGATGCCGTGAAGACCAACCAGGGCCGCGATGACGAGCTGGATGCGCTCGGCCCGCGCATCAGCGGGTTGCGGCAGTTGATCAGCACCTGGATCGAGCCCGAATCAAAGCCCGAACCCGCGGAGACCGATGGCAACGAGTTCGTGCGCTGGGTCGGACTCACCGCCCACGGTGCGCAGTTCCAAGCCACGCCCCTGGCGCCCGGGGAGACTTTTGCGCGCCTGCGCGAGCAACAGCCGCAGGCATGGATTCTCACCTCGGCGACGCTGACGCTGGCCAACTCGTTTGAGCCGTATCTGCAGGATATCGGCCTGCCGCGTGCGCAAGCGCAGCGCTGGGACAGTCCGTTCGATTTTGCGCGGCAGGCGCTGCTGTATCTGCCGCAGTCAATGCCGAGCCCGCTCGCGCGTGATTTTTCCGAGCTTGTCGCCGATGCCGCCTGGCCGGTGATCGTCGCGGCCGGTGGCCGCACATTCATGCTGTGCACGACGCTGCGCGCGGTGGAGCGTGTCGCCGAGCAACTGCGGCGGCGCATGGCAATCGACGGCACCGATCTGCCGCTGCTGGTGCAGGGAACGAGCACGCGCACCGCCCTGCTCGACGCCTTTCGTCAACTCGGCAACGCGGTGCTGGTCGGCAGCGTGAGCTTCTGGGAGGGTATTGATGTGCGCGGCGAGGCGCTGTCGCTGGTCGTGATCGACAAACTACCGTTTTCGCCGCCGGACGATCCAGTGGTGGAAGCACGCATCCGCCGCCTGCGCGCGCTCGGCCGTAATCCCTTTCTCGAGTATCAGTTGCCGCAGGCCGTCACATTGCTCAAGCAGGGCGCAGGGCGATTGATTCGCGATGAAAATGACCGCGGCGTGCTGATGATTCTCGATGACCGCTTACTGACAAAGCCGTACGGCAAGACCGTGCTCGCGAGCCTGCCGCCGTTCTCGCGCACGCGGAAGGAGGAAGAAGCCTGTCGCTTCTTTCGTCGTGATCCGTGATCTGTCGCTCGTGAATCGTGCGTTGCGGATCACGAATGGATCAGCGCGAGGCAGAAAGATAGCGGCTGTTGGGGAAATTGGTGCGCAGCACGCGCTCGGTGTCGGCGCGCAGCGGCTCCATGCCAAGCGCGCCGTACGAACGGATCAGGATGGCAAGCGCTTCTTCAGCCGCCGGTGTGCCCTGGTAGTCGCGCAGCGCACCTTGCGCGCGCTGGATTGCCGCGACATGGGCGCCGCGCAGCATGTAATAACGCGCCACGTTCACTTCGCTTTGGGCCAGCGCGTTGACCAGGAAATTCATCCGCGCGCGCGCGTCAGGTGCATAGCGGCTGTCGGGAAAGCGCGTGACGAGGTCCCGGTACGCATCGAATGCTTCGCGCATTGATTTCGGATCACGTGCGCTGGGGTCCATGCCGAGCCGCTGGCCGAACAGGCCGAGGTCATCGGAAAACGTCGACAGCCCCTTCAGGTAGTGGACATAGTCGGCGGTCGGATGATTCGGGTTCAGCTTCAGGAAACGATCTGCAGCGGAGATCGCCTGCGCCGATTCGCCTTCCTTGTAGTAGGTGTAGGCAATCTCCATCTGTGCCTGCTGCGCGTAGCGGCCGAACGGATAGCGCGCTTCGAGCTTTTCGAGCCAGTTACGCGCGGCCTGCCAGTTGCCGGCGGCCATTTCGCTCTGGGCCTCTGCATATAATCGATCAGCATCCCACTTTGCCGATGGATCGCGGTCGGTAGTGCCGCAGGCGGTGAGCAAAGCAAGAACGCCGGCTGCGATCAGGCCGGCGACCCATCTGAACATGGTTTCACCGGATGTCGAGCGCCCGTTTATTGAGCGCTCATTGGTAGCTCCGTCATGCGCGCGAGGCCGATTCACAGTGTTGAACACGCTTCAGTTGTCCGGTTGTCCCTTAGCGGCCGATTATATCGACGCGCCCCGATGAGCCATGCGCCGATCGTCGAAGAGCCCGATGATGCGGATGCGTCAGAACCGCCGCAGCGATTTGCCGTGACATCGGCGTACAGTGGGTTGCGCGTCGACAAGGCGCTGGCGCTGCTGCTTCCGGACGTTTCACGCAGTCGCATCCAGCAGTGGATTGAGGCCGATGCGATTCGCGTCAACGGCATTTCGCCACGCGCGCGTGATGCGGTGATCGAAGGCGACGTCATCGAGTTGACGCCGCCGCCGGCAATCGATGCGCTTGCATTCGAGCCCGAGACGATGGCGCTCGACATCGTCCACGAGGACGACGCCATCATCGTGGTCGACAAACCGCCCGGACTCGTCGTTCATCCCGGCGCGGGCAACTGGTCCGGCACCCTGCTCAACGGACTGCTGGCCCACGACGCAGCGCTGGCCCGCGTGCCGCGCGCGGGCATCGTGCATCGACTTGATGCCGATACGAGTGGACTGATGGTGGTGGCGCGGACGATCGCCTCGCACACCGAACTGGTGCGGCAACTGCAGGCGCGCAGCGTGTTGCGCGAATACTGGGCGATTGTCGTCGGTGCTGCGCCGCTGGCTGGCGCGATCGACGCTCCGATCGGCCGCGATCCGCGCAATCCGGTCAAGTTCAAGGTCAGCCAGGCACCGTCCGCCAAGGAGGCGCGAACGAACTTCCGGCGCATCGAATGCGTCGACGCGGGACGCGTTCAGTTGTCCTGGCTTGCGTGCCGGTTGGAAACGGGCCGCACGCACCAGATTCGCGTTCATCTCGAATCGATCGGCCATCCGTTGATCGGCGATCCACTGTATCGCCGAGGGCGTCCCGGACCGGCCGCCGGCGCTGGGCAAGGCGACGCGGCATGGGTGCGGTTTCCGCGCCAGGCTTTGCACGCCTGTCGCCTTTCGCTGACGCACCCGTCCAGCGGCGAGCGAATGGTCTGGTTTCGGCCGCCGCCGCCTGACATGCGACGATTGATGCGTGCCGCCGGATTTGCCGCGTGTGACCGGCCACGCGAGGTATTTGATTGACGCGCGCCGCGCTGCATCCGGATTGGATCACCCCGGACTGGAAAGTGTCGACGCGGGTTCGCGCCTTCGTTACGACGCGCAGCGGTGGCGTGTCGGCCGGTCCGTTCGGCGGGCCGGACGGCGGCGGTGGCATGAACCTCGGGCTGTCGACCGGTGACGATCGCGAGCGCGTGCGAACAAACCGAGGACTGCTGCGGTCTGCGCTGCCAGCCGAGCCGTGCTGGTTGCGCCAGGCGCACGGTGCGGCGGTTGTCGACGCATCGAAGCCCGACGATCTGGTCGAGGCCGACGCCGCGTTCACCAGCGAGCCGAACGTGGTCTGCGTCGTGTCCATTGCCGACTGCATGCCGGTCTTTCTTGCAGAGCGACAGGGGCGTTGCGTTGCGGTCGCGCACGCGGGCTGGCGCGGACTGGCGGCGGGTGTGATCCAGAACAGCGTCACCGCCATGCGGCAGCAACTTGGCGAGCGCGAAGCGCACATCGTTGCCTGGCTGGGCCCGTCGATCGGGCCGGCCCGCTTCGAGGTCGGGACCGATGTGCTGGAAGCGATGCGCGCGACGCTGCCTCGTGCCGCGGAGGGGTTTATTCCGATCGCAGGGCGAAAGTTCCTTGCCAGCCTACCGGCACTGACGCGGCAGGCGCTGGCGCAGGTCGGCGTCGAGGACAGCGGTGGGGGAGGTCTGTGCACCTTCAGCGATGCCTCCCGTTTCTACAGTTTTCGGCGCGACCGCGTGACGGGTCGGCACGCCGCTGTCATCTGGCTGGAACGATAATGGGCCCGCTCGGAGCGCGACGATGCCAGAATAGCGGCGTGGCGGTTTGACATGCCACGCGATCGATAGCGAGAATTCACCGACTCACCGTTCGCGCAGCGCGCGGACCCAACCCAACCAAAGAACGATCCGGGAGAGACATCTATGGCGACGCGTTCTGCGCGCAAATCAACCCGTTCGCGCTTGCCCGCGAAATCGGAGGTCGGCTCGACGATCGCAGGTTCATCGGCGGCGCCTTCCGAGGATCTGCCCGACGCGGGCAACCCCTGGCTCAATTGGTGGTCGTCATTGGCGTCGATGGCGCCGGCGGGTGCCGAGCTGCCGCGCATCGGGATTGCGCCCGAGCGCGTACTCGACCTGCAGCAGAGCTACATGCAGCGGCTGGGACAGATGTGGTCCGATTTCATGGAGCATCCCGACAAGGCCGCTGAGCCGATCAAGGACAACCGCTTCGCCGACACGGCCTGGCAGCAGAACCCGCTGGCGTCCTTCTACGCGCGCACGTACTTGCTGAATTCGGAATTCATGAATGCACTGGCCGATTCGATCGATGCCGATCGCAAGACGCAGCGGCGCGTGCGCTTTGCCGTTTCGCAGTGGGTCGACGCGATGTCGCCGTCGAATTTTCTCGCCCTGAATCCGAAGGCGCAGAGGACGCTGATCGAGACCAAGGGCGAGAGCCTGAAAGCGGGAATGAAGAACCTTCTGGCCGACATCCAGAAGGGCAAGATCACGATGAGCGATGAGAGCGCCTTTGAGATCGGCCGCAATGTGGCCACCAGCGAAGGCGCAGTGGTATTCGAAAACGAGCTGATCCAGTTGATTCAGTACAAGCCGCTGACGGACAAGGTGCGCGCACGGCCGTTCCTGATCTTTCCGCCGGCGATCAACAAGTTCTACATCATGGACCTGCAGCCCGAGAACTCGTTCGTGCGCTTCTCGGTCGAGCGCGGCAACACGACGTTCCTGGTCTCGTGGAAGAACATTCACGCCGACCAGGGCAAATTGACCTGGGATGACTACCTCGAGAAGGGGCCGCTCGCGGCGATCCGCGTCGTGCGCGAGATCTGCGGGCTGGCGGGCAAGAAGGACGGCAAGATCAACGTGCTCGGTTTCTGTGTGGGCGGGACAATTCTTGCCAGCGCATTGGCCGTGCTGGCGGCGCGCGGCGAACAGCCGGCGGCCAGCCTGACGTTGATGACTTCACTTCTCGACTTCGAAGATGCGGGTGTACTCGAGGTGTTCATCGACGAACAGCATGTCCGCATGCGCGAGCAGCGGCTGGGCAAGGGCGGAGTCATGCCGGGCAAGGAGGTGGGCAACACCTTTTCGATCCTGCGCGCCAACGATCTGGTGTGGAATTACGTGGTGAACAACTACCTCGAGGGCAAGCAGCCGATGGCCTTCGACCTGCTGTACTGGAACGGCGACAACACCAATCTGCCGGGGCCAATGTATGCCTGGTACCTGCGCAACATGTACCTCGAGAACAATTTGCGGGTGCCAAAGAAACTGAAGTGCTGCGGTGAGCCGGTCGATCTGGGGAGCATCAAGGCACCCTCGTACGTGTTTGCCGCAGTCGACGACCACATCGTGCCGTGGAAAGCCGGCTACGCGTCCGCACGACTGCTGACCGGCGCTGACAGCGTACGCTACGTGCTGGGTGCAAGCGGTCATATTGCGGGCTCGATCAACCCGGTGTCCAAGAACAAGCGCAGCTACTGGACCAATCCATCGCATGTATTGCCGGCCAACAGCGAGGCGTGGCGCCACGGCGCGACCGAGCACCAGGGCAGTTGGTGGGCCGACTGGGATAAATGGCTCGCGCAGTACGGCGCAGGCACAGTGGCAGCGCCGAAGAAGTTCGGCAGCGCGCAATACAAGGTGATCGAGGCGGCTCCTGGCCGCTATGTGAAAGAAAAGGCGTAGGAGAAACCAATGACCAAAGCGGTGATCGTCGCTGCGGCCAGGACCGCGGTAGGAAAATTTGGTGGGTCGCTCGCGAAACTGCCGGCATCGGATCTCGGCGCGCTGGTGATCAAGGAAGTACTGGCGCGCGCCAAGTTGCCGCCCGAGCGTGTCGATGAAGTCATCCTCGGCCAGGTGCTGGCGGCCGGCGTCGGACAGAATCCGGCGCGACAGGCCCTGATCAAGGCCGGACTTCCGGTTGCGGTCCCTGCGATGACGATCAACAAGGTGTGCGGCTCGGGCCTGAAGGCGGTGATGCTGGCGGCACAGGCGATCGGCAATGGCGATGCGGAGATCGTCATCGCCGGCGGTCAGGAGAACATGAGCCTGGCACCGCACGTGCTGATGAATTCGCGCGATGGTTTCCGCATGGGCGATGCCCGGATGATCGACAGCATGATCATCGACGGCCTCTGGGACGTCTACAACAAGTACCACATGGGAATCACCGCGGAAAACGTGGCCAAGCAGTACAGCATCGATCGCGCACAGCAGGATGCGTTCGCGCTCGCCTCGCAGGCCAAGGCGGCCGCGGCACAGGACGCGGGCAAGTTCAAGGACGAAATCGTCGCCGTGATGATTCCGCAACGCAAGGGCGATCCGCTGGCGTTCGACACGGATGAGTTCGTCAATCGCAAGAGCAACGCGGAAGCGCTGTCGGGCCTGAAGCCGGCGTTCGACAAGGAAGGCACCGTCACTGCGGGCAATGCATCGGGGATCAACGACGGTGCGGCGGCGGTGGTTGTGATGTCGGAGGCGCGTGCTTCGGCACTGGGTCTCACGCCGCTGGCGCGCATTGCATCGTTCGCTTCGGCCGGCGTCGATCCAAAGATCATGGGCATGGGGCCTGCACCAGCCTCGCGCAAGGCACTTGAAAAAGCGGGTTGGAAAGCCTCTGACCTGGACCTGATGGAAATCAACGAGGCGTTCGCGGCGCAGGCCTGCGCGGTGAACAAGGAGATGGGCTGGGACACCAGCCGCATCAACGTCAATGGTGGTGCGATCGCGATCGGGCATCCGATCGGCGCCTCCGGCTGCCGCATCCTCGTCACGCTGCTGCACGAGATGAAGCGACGTGGCGCCAAACGCGGTCTGGCGTCGCTGTGCATTGGTGGCGGAATGGGAGTTGCACTGGCAGTAGAAAGATAGTCGGGAGTCCGGAGTCGGAAGTCGGGAGAATTCATTCCCGACGTTGCGCCCGACTCCCGACACCTGACGCCCGACTGAGTTCAAAGAGGAGACATCAATGGCAAAAGTTGCATACGTCACGGGCGGAATGGGCGGAATCGGCACCGCGATCTGCCAGAGATTGCACAAGGAGGGCTTCAAAGTGATCGCGGGCTGCGGGCCGACTCGCGACTACAACAAATGGCTGGCAGAGCAGAAGGCGGCTGATTACAGGTTTTACGCGTCGGTCGGCAATGTCGGCGACTGGCAGTCCACGGTGGATGCCTTTGCCAAGGCCAAGGCCGAGCATGGGCCGATCGATGTGCTGGTCAACAATGCCGGCATCACGCGCGACCGCTTGTTCATCAAAATGACCCGCGACGACTGGGATGCCGTGATCAACACCAATCTGACCTCAATGTTCAACGTGACCAAGCAGGTGATCGCGGACATGATGGAGCGCGGCTGGGGACGCATCATCCAGATCAGCTCGGTCAACGGCGAGAAGGGCCAGGCTGGACAAACCAATTACTCGGCGGCCAAGGCGGGCATGCACGGCTTCACGATGGCGCTTGCGCAGGAACTGGCCAGCAAGGGCGTGACCGTCAATACTGTCAGCCCCGGCTACATCGGCACCGAAATGGTCCGGGCGATCAAGCCAGAGATTCTGGAAAAGATCGTCAACACGATCCCGGTGAAGCGTCTGGGTACCCCGGACGAGATCGGATCAGTCGTTGCATGGTTGGCGGGTCCGGACTCCGGCTTCACGACCGGCGCCGATTTCTCCTGCAACGGTGGTCTGCACATGGGGTGAGCGCGGGGTTTCGACGGACACGCCTGCGCGTGTCCGTCGCCGCGCGAACCGGCCCGCGATGCAAACGCGGGCCGTGGACCGAGGGAGCAGTTCACGGTCGCGCAGCGGCCCTGGCGAGCGAGGAGCGCCGGGGTTTCGATGGCCATGCCTGCGCGTGTCCGTCGCCGCGCGAACGGGTGCCGCATGCAAAGCGGCGCCTTGGACCGAGCGAGGCGTTCGCGGGGTCGCATTGCGACCCAAGCTGTAATGGCGAGGCACGTGAAATCGACCATCCCGTAAAGTGGCTAGAATCGCGCCACGAACAGAAAGCCGGGAGGCAGCGCCGCGCGAGCGATGCTGATGCTGAAAAGGAAGTAACGCCATGCCATCCGCCCATCGCCTGATCAAGAAGTACCCCAATCGTCGTCTGTACGACACGCAGACCAGTACGTACATCACGCTCGCGGATGTCAAAGAACTCGTGCTCGAGCAGAGCGACTTCCAGGTGGTGGATGCCAAGAGCGGTGAAGACCTGACGCGCCAGATCCTGCTGCAGATCATCCTCGAAGAGGAGCAGGAAGGCTCGCCGATGTTCACGCCGCCCGTGCTGTCCCAGATCATCCGCAGTTACGGCAATGCGATGCAGGGGATGATGGGTTCGTATCTCGAGAAGAACGTGCAGGCGTTCATCGAAATACAGAACAAGCTGCAGGAGCAGAGCAAGGCATTTTACGACACCAACAAGATCGGCCCCGAAATGTGGACGCAGTTCGTCAACATGCAGGCGCCGATGATCCAGTCGATGATGTCCAACTACATCGAGCAATCCAAGAACCTGTTCGTGCAGATGCAGGAGAACATGCAGAACCAGGCGCGCTCGATGTTCACCGGCTTCCAGTTCCCTGGCGACAAGAAGTAGCCGCGCCGTTTCGGTTTCGATGACGGTCAAGCCTTCTGCGCGACGGTCGCGCCAGCCGGTCGCGCGCGCTACCGTTCCGACGGTCGGGTTCGTCTCGCTCGGGTGTCCGAAGGCGCTGGTCGATTCGGAGCGCATCGTCACCCAGTTACGTGCCGAGGGCTACGCGATGAGTGCGTCATACGACGGCGCCGATCTGGTGATCGTCAATACCTGCGGCTTCATCGACAGCGCGGTGCAGGAGTCGCTCGACGCGATCGGCGAAGCGTTGCACGAAAACGGCAGGGTGATCGTCACCGGTTGCCTTGGCGCCAAGACGGCAGGCGGCGAGAATCTGGTCGCCAGGAAGCACCCCAAGGTGCTGGCGGTCACCGGCCCGCACGCGACCGACGTGGTGATGGGGCATGTGCATCGATACCTGCCGAAGCCGCACGATCCGTTCATCGATCTGGTGCCGCCCGCAGGAATCAAGCTCACGCCGAAGCATTACGCGTACCTGAAGATTGCTGAGGGCTGCAACCACCGTTGCACGTTCTGCATCATTCCATCGATGCGCGGTGATCTCGTCTCACGCCCGATCGGCGAAGTCATGCGCGAGGCCGAGGGTCTGGTCAGGCAGGGCGTGAAGGAGATCCTGGTGGTGTCGCAGGACACCAGCGCCTACGGCGTCGATGTGAAATACAAACTCGACTTCGCCGGCGGACGCGCAGTCAGGACCCGGATGACCGAGCTGGTCAGGGAGCTAGGTCGACTGGGCGTCTGGGTGCGGCTGCACTATGTGTATCCGTATCCGCACGTCGATGAAGTGATCCCGCTGATGGCGGAGGGCAAGGTCCTGCCGTACCTCGATGTGCCGTTCCAGCATGCGCACCCCGCCGTGCTCAAGCGGATGAAACGTCCCGCGAGCGGCGAAAAGAACATCGAGCGCATACGCGCGTGGCGCGCCATCTGCCCGGATCTTACGATCCGCTCGACCTTCATCGCCGGTTTTCCGGGCGAGACCGAAGGTCAGTTCGAATACCTGCTGGAGTTCCTGCGCGAGGCGCAGCTTGATCGCGTCGGCTGCTTTGCCTATTCACCGGTCGAGGGTGCTGCCGCCAATGAGCTCGATGGGATGCTGCCGGAAGAAGTGCGCGAGGAGCGGCGTTCGCGTTTCATGCATGTGCAGGAAGCGATTTCACGGACGCGGCTGATGCGCAAGAGCGGCAGCATTCAGCGGGTACTGGTCGATGAAGTCACGCCGCACGGCGCAATCGCCCGCTCGAGTGCGGATGCCCCGGAGATCGACGGCGTGGTCCGAATCGAACCGCACAAGAAGCTCAAGGTCGGCGAGTTCTTCGACGTGAGCGTGAAATCCTCTGACGCACACGACCTGCATGCGGTGCTGGCATGAGGGCGCGCGCGGCGCGGGCGGTGCAGATCGCAGCCGCGTTGGTGGCTTGCTCGCTGAATCCATCCGGCGGCGCGCAGCAGACCGATGCGGGCGGCGCATCCAGTGATGGTGCGAAGCCCGCCACTGACTGGCCCGACCCGGCCGCGCTGCGCTGGCGCAATACCTTAGTGATCGGCGGCGCGGCTGCTGCCCTGGGCGCGTTCGGCGCGTCGCGCTGGTGGAAGGGAAGTTTCGAAGGCACTTTCAAGAACCAGGGCGAGGGCTGGTTCGGACGCAGCACGACGTTCGCTGGTGTGGACAAGTTCGGGCACGCGTACTCGACGATGGTTGGCGTGCGGCTCCTGACGCCGGCATTGCAGTGGGCAGGCAACGATGTGGAATCGGCGCGTCGCCTGGCGGTGATTTCGACTTTCGCTGCGTTTGCGGCCATCGAAGTCATCGACGGCTATTCAAGCCGCTACACGTTCAGCCGCGAGGACTTGATCGTCGACGCGCTCGGCGTGATGCTCGGCTACGCGTTCGAGGCCAACCCCAGGCTGGACGAGGTGCTCGACTTCCGGCTGAACTATCGCCAGTCGAAGTTTTCGAGCTTCTCACCGCTGGAGGACTACGATGGCCAGAGGTACTTCCTCGTGTTCAAGCCGGACGGCGTGCCAGCGCTGCGCGATGTGCCGGGGCTGAAGTACCTTGAATTCAATCTCGGCTATGGCGCCACCGGCTTCGACGTGTTCAAGGCGCTGCAACAGCCGCGCATTCGCAGCGTATATGCGGGCGTCAGCCTGAATCTGTCGCGCCTGCTGGCGGACGGCTTCTACGGCGGGCAGCGAGGCTCGACCCGTAGCCAGCGCGTGGCCGATGGCGTGTTCGAGTTCGTGCAGTTCAATAGCGCCAAATACGCGCGTTATGGCATCGACAATTGAAGTTGGTTCTACTGTGACGCTCCTGTCCGGGCCTGCGGACTGCGCCGTGCGGGAAGGCTGCCGAGCACCGCTCCGCTGACGATCAGCAACGCTGCTATGGCGACGATCGGAGTGAGCCGGCCCTGGCCGCTTGCGACCAGCATCAGCGTCGAACCTAGCGGCGTCAGGTAAGAGAGCGCACCGATCGTCTTGGCATCGCCACGCTTCAGGGCCGCGTCCCACAGGAAGTAAGCCAGTCCGAGCGGTCCGAGTGCGAGCACAAGGATGCGGAACCACTCTGCTCGGCTCGGCGTGTAGAGCGGCTCAAGCGCCAGGTGAAAGCCGAGCGCCAGAAGTCCCGATACGACGCAGAACAGCCCCACTGCCGCCGTCGGAAACGGTCGCACCCGCTTGGTGAGCAACGAAAACGTGGACCATACGATCGCCGCGCCGAGCGCCAGCAGATAGCCGGGCCAGTTCGAGATGGACAATGTCCAGCGACCGCCGGTGATGACGAGCGCGGCGCCGGCAAATCCCATCAGGGCGCCCGCGACGTGTCTGGCGGTCAAGCGCTCGCCGGGCAGCAGAAGTGGCGACAGCACCACGATCAGCAGTGGCCACAGGTAGTTGATCAAATTGGCTTCCACGGGCGGCGCCAGCCGCAGCGCAGTGAAGAGCAGAAGATGAAATCCGAACAGTCCATAGACGCCAACCAGCAGCGTCGACGGTGGAATACGCCATGAACGCCAGGTCGGCGATGCGGCAAGGCCCGCGATCAGCATCGGCGCACCGACCAGCAGGAATGGCGGTACGGACTTCAGCGACACGGCCAGCGCCGCGACCGAGGTCCATAGCGCAATGGCGCCGAGCGCGAGCACAGCAGGCGGGATGCGGGACATCGGGAAGAGGGTATTGATCCGGCGCAGACGGGCAGGGTGCCAAGGCGCTATCCTGCGCGCTTGGGTGAAACCAAACCAACAAGGGAGCGGATTATGCGAGAAGTCGTCGTCGTCAGTGGTGTCAGGACTGCGATCGGAACGTTCGGTGGCAGCCTCAAGGACGTGCCGCCGACGCAGCTTGGCGCGATCGTAGTGAAGGAATCGCTGGCACGCGCCAAAGTCGACGGCGGCGAGGTCGGCCATGTCGTGTTCGGCAATGTCGTGCACACCGAGCCACGCGACATGTATCTGTCGCGGGTCGTCGCCCTGGATGGCGGCGTAGCGCAGCACACGCCTTGCCTGACGCTGAATCGGCTGTGCGGCAGCGGCCTGCAGGCGATCGTCTCCGCGGCGCAGACAATCATGCTCGGCGACGCTGACATCGCCATCGGCGGCGGCGCGGAAAACATGACGCGCGCGCCGTATGCGATGCCAACGGCGCGCTTCGGCCAGCGCATGGGCGACGCCAAGCTGGTTGACATGATGGTGGCGGCGCTGCATGACCCGTTCCAGAATATTCACATGGGCGTGACGGCCGAGAACGTCGCGGCCAAGTGGGGCATCACGCGGCAGATGCAGGACGAACTCGCCGTTGAAAGCCATCGCCGCGCCGCTGCCGCCACCAAGGAAGGGCGCTTCAAGAGCCAGATCGTGGCGGTCGAAACCAAGGGCAAGAAGGGTCCCGTCGTGTTCGACACCGACGAGCACTTCCGCGCCGACGTGACGATGGACGACATGGCGAAACTGAAGCCCGTGTTCGTAAAGGAAAACGGCACCGTCACTGCGGGTAACGCATCGGGTATCAATGACGGCGCGGGTGCCGTCGTGCTGATGGAGCGCAGCGTTGCCGAAAAGCGCGGACTGAAGCCGCTCGCGCGGCTCGTCGCCTATGGCCACGCGGGCGTGGACCCGAAGTACATGGGCATCGGCCCGGTCCCGGCAACCGCCAGCGCGATGAAGAAGGCCGGGCTGACGGTCGCGCAGATGGACGTGATCGAAGCCAACGAAGCATTT
>Ga0209682_10000332_pt1 | contig 16260 bp, 13 predicted proteins | sample DOMMetBare2Fresh_2_FD_187471 | JGI IMG/M metagenome (GOLD analysis project Ga0209682, IMG submission 187471) | Wetland sediment microbial communities from St. Louis River estuary, USA, under dissolved organic matter induced mercury methylation -... | ecosystem: Environmental > Aquatic >... | reverse complement strand
CGGACTGGGTGCAGACCGAGGTCTCCGCCACGCCGGACCTGGCGGCGGCGCGGGCCTTGGCCGCGGTGGCGCCCGGGGCCGAGGTCACCGTCTTCCTCGGCACCTGGTGCGGCGACAGCGCTCGCGAGCTGCCACGCTTCTGGCGGTCGCTCGACGAGGCGGGGGGCGAGGTGCCGTTCCCGGTCCACTACGTCGCGGTCGACCGCGCGAAGAAGGAGCCGGCGGCCCCCATCGCGAGCTATGCCATCGAATTCGTCCCCACCTTCATCGTCTCGCGGCAGGGGCGCGAGGTGGGACGGATCGTCGAAGAGGCCCCGCACGGCGTCGAGAAGGACCTCCTCGCTCTCTTGACCGGCAAGGCGCACGGCGTCCTCTCCACGAGCCAGCCGGCCGAAGCTCCGCTCTCCAGGTGAAACCCGCGATGACCGCCACCGGCGCACCGGCGTCCGCCGGTGCAACCTTGCCATGCCGCGTGCGTATGGAACCATGACGCAGGGGGGCGGGCAGCCGACCGACGAAGAGCTGGTTGCCGCGGTCCTCGGCGGGGACCGGGAGCGTTTCGGCGATCTGGTCGACCGCTATCAGGGGCGCCTGGTGAACTACCTGTTCCGGTTGCTGCGCAACGTGGACGACGCGCACGACCTGGCCCAGGAGGTCCTGGTGAAGGTCTATCAGGTGCTGGACCGGTACGACCCGCAGTACAAGTTCTCGACCTGGCTGTTCCGGGTGGCGCAGAACGCGGCGATCGATCAGATCCGGCGGCGGCGTTTGAAGCTGGTGTCGCTGCGGCAGGACGACGACGAGGGGGAGGGACGGGATTGGGACCTTCCCTCCCCGGAGCGCGGCCCGTATGGAGAGCTGAGGAACCGGGAGCGGGCCGACGCGATCCAGCAGGCGATCGATTCCCTGCCCTGGGAGTACCGCGAGCTGATCCTCCTGCGTCACCAGGGCGATCTCCCCTACGAGGAGATCGCCCAGATCAAGCAGATGCCCCTCGGGACGGTGAAGAACAAGCTGTTCCGTGGCCGGCAGATGCTGAAGGAAAAGTTGCAGGATTTTCTTTCGGATTGATTTGTTGGACGCGCGGCAAGCCGCGGATTGACGCCGGGGGGCGCTCTCATGACGAGGCCGGATCACGACACCTACCGTGAATGGTTGAACCTGGAGGTCGACGGCTGCCTGCCGGCGGCCCGGCACGCCGAGCTCGATCGGCATCTCGCCTCCTGCGCGGACTGCCGCACCGAGCGCGAGGAGCTGCTGGCCTTCGAAGGCCTGTTGCAGAAGAACCGGATCCCGGTCCGGGCCGACTTCAAGGACACCGTCCTCTCATCGCTGCCGGTCGCGGGCTGGGAGAACCGGCATCCCAAGACCTGGGGCTTCCCGGCCGCGGTCGTCCTCCTCTTCGCAGGGATCGCCGCCGCCCTCTTCGGGTCGTCCCGCCTGGAAGGCGCGGGCGGGGGAGCCTCGGCCCTCCTCGCCCTGGCCGACATGCTGGGCTCGACGGTGCAGGCCGGCGCCGGCCTGCTCGCCGCCACCTGGAAGGGGCTCGGCCTGGCCTTCGCGGAGGTGATCGCCTCGCCGGTGAGCCTGGGCGCCGTGGCGATCCTGGTGATCTCGCTCAATCTCCTCCTCCTCTCCTTGCTGCGCCGGCGCCGGGCGGCGCCGGACGGCGTGGTGCGCGGCAGGCGCTAGGCCAGCGCTGGCCGAGAGCTTTCTCTTCTCCTGAGCGCCCGGTCGCGCTAGAGTGCAGCCGTGCACCTCGTCGTCACGGCCTTTCTGTTTCTCGCTGCACCCGCCCCGGTGGAGCCGCAGCCGGCCCTCCGCCTGGAGGCCGGGAGCTTCGCCCGCCGCCAGCTCGTCGCCATCGGGCGGGACCTGATCGTGGCGGGGGAGGCGCGCGGCGACGTGGCGGCGGTCGAGGGATCGGTGGAGATCTCCGGCAGCGTCGACGGCGACGTGGTGGTCCTGGGCGGCGACGTGCACCTGCTCGCCGCGGCGCGGGTCGGCGGCGACGTCCACGTGCTCGGCGGGATCATCCGTACCGTGCCCGGGGCGCGCGTCGAGGGACGGATGGTCTCCTATCCCACCGCCTCCTCCGCGATGGTCACGCTCATCGAAGGACCCAGCCTGGGGCTCGGCTTCTCCTCGCCGCTCGTGCTGGGCACCAAGCTCGCCCTTCTCGCCGCCTGGGGCGCCCTCCTGCTCCTCCTCTTCGCGGCGAGCGGCCGGCAGGTCCTGGAGACCGCGGACGAGATCCGCCGCGAGCCGTTCCGCAGCTTCTTCACCGGGCTCACCGGCCTCCTGGCGCTGGTGCTCACCGGCCTCTTCTTCAGCGCCTTCACCGGGGGGCTCGTCGGGGTGCCGCTCCTCGTCCTCGTCGTCCTCCTCGCCCTCCTCCTCAAGCTGTGGGGGATGACCGCGGTGTTCTACGCGCTCGGCGAATGGCTCTGCCGGCGCGTCCTGCGCCGCCGGCCCAGGCCGCTCAACGCGGCGACGCTCGGCCTTCTCGTCCTCGCGGTCCTCAAGTTCCTCCCCTGGGTCGGCGTCTGGGCCTGGACGGCGGCTTCGCTGATCGGCGTCGGCGCCTCTCTCTCCTCGAAATTCGGCCGGCGCGAACCCTGGTTCGAGCTCGCCTAGACCCTCCTGATGCGCCACGCTTCCCGTATCGCGGCCCTCCTCCTGGCTTCCGGGTTCTGTGCGCTGGTCTACCAGACCGCCTGGCTGCGCATGCTGCGCGACGTCTTCGGCGCATCGACCTCGGCGTCGGCGGCCGTCCTGGCGATCTTCATGGGCGGCCTCGGCTTCGGCGGCCTGCTGCTCGGCCGGCGGGCGGACCGCCAAGTCTCGCCGCTCGGCTTCTATGCCCGGCTGGAGACGGGCGTCGCGATCGCCGCGGCCCTGTCGCCGCTCCTGATGATGCTGGTGCAGGCGGCCTACCTCGGCCTCGGCGGCAGCACCCGCCTGGGTCTCCTGGGCGGCACCGCCGTCCGCCTCCTCCTCGCCACCCTGGTGCTCGCCGTGCCGACCTTCCTGATGGGGGGGACGCTGCCGGCCGCCGCCCGTGCCGTGGAGCGCAGCGCGGACGCCGGGCGCCGCGGCGTCGGCCTGCTCTACGCGGTCAACACGCTGGGAGCCGTCCTCGGAGCCTTGCTGACCACCTTCTTCGCCCTCGAGGCGCTGGGGGTCCGCAAGACGATCTGGATCGCCGCCCTGCTCAATCTTCTGGTCGTCGTCGCGGCCCGCCAGATGGCGCGGTCGCAGCCGCCGGAGGAGGTTGGAGCGGAGCCCGCTCCGGCGGTGGAGGGTGAGGCACGGCGCGGCGCGGGCTGGATCGTGCCGGTCGCCGCGGGGCTGGTGGGCTTCGTCTTCCTCCTGATGGAGCTGGTCTGGTACCGCATGCTCTCGCCTCTCCTCGGCGGCTCCTCGTACACCTTCGGGCTCATCCTGGCGGTGGCCCTCCTGGGGATCGGCCTCGGCGGGCTCCTCTATGCGGCGGGCGAGGCGGGCCGCCGGCCCACGCTCCTCGCCTTCGCCGGCACCTGTGCGCTGGAGGCGCTCGTCCTGATCTTTCCCTTCGCGCTGGGCGACCGGCTGGCGGTGGTGAGCGCGCTGATCCGGCCCCTGGCGGGAGCCGGCTTTCTGCCCCTCGTCCTCGGCTGGTCCGCGCTGGCGGCGATCGTGGTCCTGCCGGCGGCGGTTGTCGCGGGGTACCAGTTTCCGCTCCTGATCGCCCTCCTGGGGAGCGGGCGTGAGCAGGTGGGGCGCGAGGTGGGGCTGACCGCCGCGGCGAACACCGTGGGCGCGATCCTCGGATCGGTCGCCGGTGGCTTCGGGCTGATGCCGCTCCTGACCGCACCCGGCCTCTGGCGGCTCTCCGCCGGGCTCCTGATCCTCCTGGCGGCGGCGATCGCGCTCGCCGCCCTGTTCGGCAGGAGCCTCGACGGGGCCGCCGGCGTGCCGCGCCGGTCCGCCATCCTCCCCCTGGCGGCCGCGGCGGTGGCGCTCCTCTTCGCCCTGGCTCCCGGGCCCACCGCCTTCTGGCGCCACAGCCCGATCGGCGCCGGCCGCGTGCCGGTGCGGGAGTGGAACGGGCCGAACGAGATCCGGGTCTACCAGAACCTGCGGCGCGAGGGCGTCCTCTGGGAGGCGGACGGAGTGGAGAGCAGCGTGGCGCTCGACGCCGGCAAGGAGCTGGCGTTCGTCGTCAACGGGAAGGTCGACGGCAGCGCCCGTGCCGACGCGCCGACGCAGGTGATGAGCGGGCTCCTCGGCGCGATCCTCCATCCCCGGCCGCAGCGCGCCCTGGTCATCGGCCTGGGCACCGGCAGCACCGCCGGCTGGCTCGCCGCGATCCCCTCCATGGAGCGGGTCGACGTCGTCGAGCTCGAGCCGGCGATCGTCCACATCGCCGCGCAGTTCACCGCGGTCAACCACGATGCGCTGCGCAATCCCAAGATCCACCTGTTCCTGGGCGACGGGCGCGAGCTCCTGCGCACCACCGGCGCGCAGTACGACCTGATCTTCTCCGAGCCGTCGAACCCCTACCGGGCCGGGATCGCCAGCCTGTTCACCGCCGACTTCTACCGGGCGGTGCGGCAACGGCTGCGCCCGGGCGGATTCCTCCTGCAATGGCTCCAGGGATACGAGCTGGACGCCCGGGCGATCGGCATCGCCTATACGACTCTGGGCTCGGTCTTCCCCTCGGTGGAGAGCTGGGAGGTGAACACCGGCGACCTCCTGCTCATGGCGAGTGAAGAGCCGCCGCTCCACGACGTCGCCGCGGTTCGCGCGCGCGCCGCCACCGAGCCGTTCCGCAGCGGCCTGGCGCGGACCTGGGGCGTCGAAGGCGCCGAGGGCGTCTACGCCGGCTTTCTCGCCGCGGGTGGCTTCGCGCGGGACCTGGCGGCGCATGAGACCGGTTGGGTGAACACCGACGACCGGCCGCTCCTCGAGTTCGGCTTCGCGCGCAACATGGGGCGCACCAGCCTGTTCAAGCCGGCGGACATCGCCGCGCTGGCGGCGGGCCGCGGTCAAGGCCGGCCGGCGCTCCGCGGCGCTCTCGACTGGACGCGGGTCGCCGAGATGCGCCTGGTGCGGGCCGCGTTCTGGCGCCAGCCGGCGCCGGCCCCGGGGCCGGGCTTCGATCCCGAGGTGACGGAGCGCATCCGGGCCCGCCAGGCGTACGGCGCCGCGCACCTCGCCGAGGCCTGCTCGCGGTGGAGCGCGCATCCCGCGCCGCCGGCTCTCGGCTTCGACCTCCTGCTGGTCTCCGAGTGCCTGGCGATCGCCGGCCACCCGCGCGCTCCCGAGGTCATCGAGCGGCTGCGGCGGGACCGCCCGGCCGAGGCCGAGATCGCGCTCGGGGTCTGGCACGCGGCCGGCGGCCGGCCGGACGAGGCGGCCGGGCACCTCGCGGCGGGGTTCCGGGACGCCCGCGTCCGGGCCTGGACGTTCACGCCTCTCCTGGACCGCGGCATCCAGCTCGCGCGGCGCATCGGCGCGACGAGCCCCGGCCGGGCACTGCTCCTCCAGGAGGCGCTGGCGGAACCGTTCGCGGTCCACCTCCTGGACTACGGCCGGCTGCGGGCGCGGGAGGCGATCCTGCCGGCCACCGGCCGCCTCGACCTCTGCGCGGCGGGCTATGCGCCGTTCGAGCCGGACGTTCCCTGGGAGGAAGAGCTCCTGCGCCGGCGCTACCGGTGCTACGAGCAGACCGGCCACCCGTTGCTGGCACGGGCGCGGCGCGATCTGGAGGACTTCGCGGACGATGCGCCGTCGCGCCTCTCCGGCATGGTCCCGGCCGTCCCGGCGCAACCGCCGGCGACTCCTTGACCGTCGTCCGGAATGTCCAATACGCTGAGGTTCGACCGGCTCGTCACGGTCAGGGAGAGAATTGGATGCAAGAAATCCGTACCGTCGGCGTCGTGGGGGCCGGCACCATGGGGCATGGCATCGCCCAGATCTCCGCGGTGAACGGCTATGACGTCGTCCTGGTCGACGTGGCGCCGCAGGCGTTGGAGCGCGGTTTTGCCCAGATCGGCAAGAGCCTGGAGAAGCTGGAGAGCAAGGGGAAGCTGACCGCCGAGGAGCGCGAGCAGAGCCTCGCCCGCATCCGGACGGCGGGGGAGCTGACCGCGCTCGCTTCCGTCGACCTGGCGATCGAGGCGGTGGTCGAGCGGCTGGAGGTCAAGCAGAGCGTCCTGGCGGAGCTCGACCGCGTCTGTGCTCCGCACACGATCCTCGCGACGAATACGAGCTCCATCTCGATCACCAAGCTGGCGGCGGCGACCCGGCGGCCGGAGCAGGTGATCGGCATGCACTTCATGAATCCGGTGCCGCTCATGCAGCTCATCGAGATCATCCGCGGCCTGGCCACCAGCCAGGAGTGCTACGACGCCGTCGAGGCCGCCGCGCGCCGTATGGGCAAGACCCCGGTCGAGGTGCACGACGCGCCCGGGTTCGTCTCCAACCGGGTGCTTCTGCCGATGATCAACGAGGCCGTCTATTGCCTGTACGAGGGGGTCGGGAAGCCGGAGGCGATCGACGCGGTTATGAAGCTCGGGATGAACCATCCGATGGGGCCGCTCGCGCTGGCCGACCTGATCGGTCTCGACGTCTGTCTCGACATTCTGCGTGTTCTCCAGGAAGGGTTCGGCGATCCGAAATACCGGCCCTGCCCGCTGCTGGTCAAAATGGTCGACGCCGGCCATCTCGGCCGCAAGTCGGGACGGGGTTTCTATGAATATGACCGCGGCTGAGGTGGCCGGGCCGCTCGATTGAGGTGCGGATGTACTGTCAGGTCTGTGGCGCTCTGAACCGGGATGACCAGGAATACTGCGTGCGTTGCCACCAGAAGCTCCTGGTTTTGTCCGGAGCTCTGCGCGACGACGAGGACGGGTACGAAGAGTCCCCCGAGGAGAGCTTCTCGTTCGACGAGCATCTCCTCGAGCGGATCTCCATCCTCGAGGAGGCGGTGAAGCGGACGGCGGAGACCGTGCGCCAGCTCCTCGGCGCCCTCCACAAGCAGGAGAAGAACATCCTGATCAATCAGACCGGCCTCTCCGCCCTCCGCGAGCTGCTGGAGCAGAAGCAATACATCGGCTGGGAGGAGTGGAGCGACCTCTGGGAGTCCAAGATGGACTACCAGCTCCTGGCGCTGGAGAAGCGCGAGCGCTTCCTGGCGATCAAGGAGCGGATCGCCGCGCTGCACCATGGCGACAAGCGCAAGATCTTCCTCCAGCACCTGGAAGATGCCGAGTACGCGCTCTTCGCTTTCGACATCGAGCGCGCCGTGGCCTCCCTCGAAGCGGCCTTCAAGCTCGACCGGGAGAACTACGAGCTGGCCTACTTCCTCGGCGAGACGCACTTCAACGAGGCCGACACCGAGCAGGCCCTCGTCTGCTTCGCGCGCGTCCTCGAAGTGAAGCCCGACCACTACGAGGGGCTCGTCTACAGCGGCGTCATCTACTACGAGCGGGGAGAGCACACGCGCGCCGAGGAGTACCTGAAGCGCGCCGTGTCGATCTATCCCGAGAGCTTCCTGCCGCACTTCAGCCTCGGCGCGGTCTACGCCGGCCAGGGGAACCTCGCCCTGGCGGTGCTCTTCCTGGAGCGGGCGGTGTCGATCGATGCGGTGCCGCAGGCCCTGTTCCTCCTGGGGAGCTGCTACTACGAGATGGGAAAGCTCGCGCCGGCGGTGCAGACGCTCCAGGAAGCCGTGCGGCACGATCCGGCGTTCGAGGAGGCCTACCACCTGCTCGGGCTCGCCTATCTCGACCGGCACTGGACGCGCAAGGCGCTCGACGCCTTCCGCCAGGCGCAGCGCCTGAATCCGAAGAAGCTGCAGTACCAGGACCTCGTCCGCTATCTCTCCGGCGTCTCGGGCACTCCGCTCCCCGGCGTGCACGGCGAGGCCGAGGGGTGGTTCAAGAAGGGCGAGGAGCTTTTGGCGCGCGACAACCTGAAGCAGGCCCTGACCTGCTACCGCCGCGCCCTGGCGCTCGATCCGGACAACCCGACGCTCCTCATGTCCTACGCCCTCATCTGCCTGCACTTGAATCGCAGCCAGGAGATCGAGGCGGTCACCCGCAAGGTGCTCGACATGCATCCCGGCGAGATGCTGGAGGCGACCGCCTATGCCGCGCTCATCGAGGCGCTGCGCAGCCAGGGCAAGTTCCGCGAAGGGAACCGGATCGGCCGCCGCCTGCTGGACGAGGGGAGCTCGAACTTCACCAAGTCGATCGCCTACTACGAGATGGCGTACAACCTGGCGGAGATGGAAGAGGACCTGGACGAGGCGCTCGATTTCGCCCGCCGGTCCGTCGAGCTCTCGCCCGACGAGATCAAGCAGTTCCCGCTGGCCGCCCTGGGTTGGGTGCACTACAAGCGCAAGGAGTTCGACAAGGCCGTCGACTTCCTCGCCCGCTCGAACGAGCTGGGCGCGTCGCCCACCACCATGACCCACCTCGGCATGGCGCTCCTCGCGTCGGGCGAGGAAGACCGGGCGAGGAACGTCCTGGCCCGCGCCCGGTCGCTCGGCAGCCGCGGCGAGGCGCTGCAGGAAAAGATGATGGAATGCATGAAGGACTCGACGCGCCTCCTCGAACGGGTGCGCCGGGGCCAGAGAAAATAGACCCCCGGAGGCCAGATGCGCTGGAGCCAGTACTACCTGTTTACCACCCGCGAGGTGCCCAACGACGCCGAAGTCGTCAGCCACCAGCTCATGATCCGGGCCGGCATGATCAAGAAGGTCGCGGCCGGCATCTACACGTACCTTCCCTTCGGCTGGCGGAGCCTCGCGAAGCTCTCGGCGATCGTGCGCCGCGAGCTGGAGGCCGAGGGCGCCCTGGAGCTTCAGATGCCGGCCATCCAGCCGGCCGAGCTGTGGCAGGAGTCCGGGCGCTGGCAGCGCTACGGCAAGGAGCTGCTGCGGATCAAGGACCGCCACGACCGCGAGTTCGCCTTCGGCCCCACGCATGAAGAGGTGATCACCGACCTGGTGCGGCGCGACGTCAAGAGCTACCGCCAGCTCCCGTTCAACCTCTACCAGATCCAGACCAAGTTCCGCGACGAGATCCGGCCGCGCTTCGGCCTCATGCGCGGGCGCGAGTTCATCATGAAGGACGCCTACTCCTTCGACGTGGACGCCGCCGGGCTCGACAAGGCCTACGAGGCGATGCGCCGCGCCTACTGCGCGATCTTCGACGCCTGCCATCTCGACTACAGCGCGGTCGAGGCCGACACCGGCACCATCGGCGGCTCGGCCTCCCACGAGTTCATGGTGGTCGCCGGCTCGGGCGAGAGCGCGGTCGTCCGCTGCCCCTCCTGCGGCTACGCGGCGAACGTGGAGAAGGCCGAGACGCGGCGCGATCCGGCCGGCGAGGCGCATCCGCCGCAGGAGCTGCAAGAGGTCGCGACGCCCGGCAAGAAGGCGGTCGAGGACGTCGCCCGCTTCCTCAAGATGGCCGCGAAGCGGATCGTCAAGACGCTCATCTATGAGACCGAGAAGGGGCTCGTGGCCGCGCTCATCCGCGGTGACCGCGAGGTCAACGAGGTCAAGCTGATGAACCATCTCGACGTCGAGCGCCTCGAGCTGGCGCCGGAGGAGAAGGTGCGCGAGGCGACCGGCGCCCCGGTGGGCTTCGCCGGTCCGGTGGGCCTCTCGGGCATCCGTCTCGTGGCGGACGAGAGCGTCCGGCACCTGACCAACTTCGCCTGCGGCGCCAACAAGGAGGACGCCCACCTGACCGGCGTCAACTGGGGCCGCGACGTGGAGCTCTCCGAATTCGCCGACTTCCTGCTCGTCACGGGCGGCGATCCGTGCCCGCGCTGCGACGGCAAGCTGGAGCTGTTCCGCGGCATCGAGGTCGGGCACATCTTCAAGCTGGGCGACAAGTACTCGAAGTCGCTCGGCTGTACCTACACCGACGAGGTGGGCGCCGAGCATCCAATGATCATGGGGTGCTACGGCCTGGGGATCGGCCGCACCGTGGCCGCGGCGATCGAGCAGAACCACGACGCCGACGGCATCATCTGGCCGCGTCCGCTGGCGCCGTTCGAGGTGCTGCTGGCCGCCCTGAATGCCGACGACGCGGAGGTCAAGCGGGTCACCGAGGAACTGTACGGCCAGCTCCGGGAGAAGGGCGTCGAGGTCTTCTACGACGACCGCGACGAGCGTCCCGGCGTCAAGTTCAAGGACGCGGACCTGATCGGCCTGCCGGTCCGCCTGGTGGTCGGCGCCAAATCGCTCAAGGACGGCCAGGTCGAGGTCTCTCTGCGCCGTGACCGCGCCAAGCACCTGGTGCCGGTGGGCGACGCCGTCTCCAAGGTCCTGGAGCTGCTGAACGCCTGAGAGAGAAGGAGGAGGGCATGGATCTCCCCGACCTGCCGGACCTGCTGGCGGCGCGCCGCGCCCTCGCCGGGGTGGTGGTGCGCACGCCGGTCCTCCGGTCGGACGCGCTCGACGAGCTCGCGGGCGCGCGGCTCTTCTTCAAGGCCGAGGGGCTCCAGACGACCGGTTCCTTCAAGGTGCGCGGCGCGTACAACCGCATCCGGTCGCTCACCCGTCCGGAGCTGGAGCGCGGCCTGATCACCGTCTCCGCCGGCAACGCCGCCCTGGGCGCCGCCTGGGCGGCCCGCTCCGTGGGCGCCTCGCTGGTCGTCGTCATGCCCGAGAACGCCGTCCCCGAGAAGCTCGCCGCGGTGGCAGCCCTCGGGGGGCGGATCGAGAAGGAGGGGATCACCAACGCCACGCAGGCCTTCGAGCGCCTGGCGCGCCTGCGCGAGGAGCACGGCTACACCCTGGTGCACCCCTTCGACGATCCCTTCGTCATCGCCGGTGCCGGCACCGCCACCTGGGAGCTGCTCGAAGACGTCCCCGATCTGGACGACCTGGCCGTGCCCACCTCGGGAGGAGGCCTCCTCGCCGGAGCCCTCCTCGCCGTCCGCGGCCTTGCCCCCGCCGCACGGGTCTTCGGCGTCCAGCCCACCGGCGCCGCCGGCCTCGTCCGCTCCCTGGCCGCCGGCACGCCGACCCCGCCCGAGACCATCCGCACGGTTGCCGACGGCCTCACCGCCCCCAAGCCGGGTCTGCTCAACTTCGAGATCATCCGGCGGCACGTCACGGACGTCCTGACCGTCTCCGACGAAGCGATCCTCGCCGCCCTGGGTCTCATCCTCCGCCACCTGAAGGTCGTCGTGGAGCCCGCCGGAGCCGCGGCCTTGGCCGGCCTGCTGGCCGACTCGAGGTTCCACGGCCGCCGGGTGGGGGTCCTCCTCTCCGGCAGCAATACGGGGATGGAGCGGGTGCGCGAGGGGCTGGGAGCAGGCTGAAGAGATCAGCGGGGGAGTTGTGGCTCGCCGTCCAGGTGGGCCATGATTCTGCCGAGGTCGTGCCGGACGAGGGCGGCGTCGAACGCGTAACCGTGTTCTTCCAGTGCAGATCTCGCGACCTGCAGCAGAGTCTCTGCGCGCCGGCCTTGGCCCAAGCCCTTGGCGATAAGGCCCTCGAGCCAGAGGCGTCGACTCGTGATCAGCGGATCGGAAAAGCGGGAATACAGATCTCGGGACTCTTCGAGGAGCTTGGCTGCTTCACGCGTCTGGCCCGCTTGGGCGAGTGCCCAGGCCAGATTGTGCCGAATCAAGAGGACGGCATGAGGATCGTCCGTCGTGCAGAGGATTTGCTCCAGGATCGTGGTCGCTGCATCGGGCTCTTCTCTGACCAGCTCTATGTTTGCGCGGTTGATCTGGGAGCACAGGTAGCTCTCGCTGTCCTCCAGGTCGATGGAGATCTCTTCAACCCGGTGTAAAAGGTAGAGTGCCTCCCTGAGCTGCCCAAGGTCGCGTCTCAGGGACGATTCCATCAAGTCGATCCGTGCCATCAGGTCGGGATCTACACACCCCCGTTTCTGGACTTCTCGCGCGCGAGCGAAAGCGGAGAGGGCGGTACGCCAGCGTCCACCGACCCTATGCACGTTACCTTCTGTGGCCAAGGAATACGCTCCCAGGTCGGCCAGAGCCTCCATGCCTCCACAGGTCCGGGGGTCTATCTGGACCGTGATCGCGCGCGCAAGGCGCGCCATCGCAAGGGCAGCCCCCAGATTCTGCGAAACGGACTTTTCGCTCCTCTTCAGGAGGTGCGTTGCGAGGGAATAGGTCTGGAACTTCGGTTCACTCGAGATTGCCGCTGCGCGGTCGGAGGCGGGAAGCTCAAGGAGCTCGGCGATGTGTGTCGATGCGGTATCCCTCTGTGTTGCGACCCACGGTGCAATCTCCAGAGCATGGGCGATGGCAAGGTCGAGGCTTTTCCCGGAAATCGGCTCGTCCTGCAGTCGCCGCACAAGACGTCTCCGGCAGATGGAGCAGTGCTCCAGATGCTCGACGAAAGCAGAGAACTGATCGGGCGGCCAAGGACCCACCTGCTACCTCCTGTAATGGAGTGTAACCTGGAGGCCTGAAAAAAGCGCCGGCTCTCTCGAACCGGCGCTCTCAGCTCAAGGGGTCTTGCAGTCCATTCAGTCCGTCGAGCCGCCGCGGATCTGATTGGCGCGGAGAATCTCGGCGGCCTGGGCGAGGATGGCTCGATCGAGCACCTTGCGCTCGGTGGCCTCTTGGACCATCCGCAGTGCGGCGAGCGCCTCGGGCTGGACGTTATGGAGCTGGAAGATCTGGAGGAGGTGGGAAGCGACCTGCAAGACCTCGCCGGCATTGCCCTGTTGCGCATAGACGGCCACCAGATCGAGGCCGGCCAACGCGGCGTCGAAGCCATAGCCCTGCTCGGCCAGACGTTCGGCGGACTCCGACAACAGGCGGTGGGCAGCAGCCAGGTCGCCAAGCTCGCGGGCGATCAGACCTTCCGTCCACATCCGGCGGCTGGTCGTCAGCGGGTCGGAGAATTGCTGGTAGAGATTCTTGGACGCCTCGTACAGCTCCGCCGCTTCGCGGGCCTGTCCACAGTCGGCCAGCGCCATGATGAGGTTGTGGCGGATGACGAGACCGTGCCAGGAATCTTCGGCCAGAGGGAGAGCTTCCCTGAGCGTGGCAATCACCTTCGGCAGGTCACGCTGGACGAGAAAGACGTTGGCGCGGTTGATCATCAAGCGTGCCAGTTGTTCACGGTCCCGCAGGGCGGCAAAGGTCGCCGCCGCGCGATCGAGCAGCGTGAGGGCGGTGCCGAACTGGCGGATGTCCCGGCGCAGTGAGGCTTCCATGAAGTCGATTCGGGCTGCCAGGTCAGGGTCGGCACCGCCTTTCTCCTGGACCTCCCGAGCCTGCATGAACGCCATCAGCCCATCGCGGAGCTCGCCGGCCACACGCAGAGCGTTTCCTTCCATACCGAGTGCGTAAGCTTCGAGGTCGGCGAGGGCCGCTTCGCCGCCGCACGACAGGGGGTCGGTCTGGGTCGCGATGGTTCGCGCCAGACGTGCCAGCTCACGCGCCATACCCGGATCATGGAAGACGGCTTTTGCGCAGCGTTCGAGGGCGCAGGAGGCCAGTGTATAGCTCTGGTAGCGCCGGTCCGTCAGCACGACGGTCTCTCGGTCGAGCGCCGGCAGCGCCAGCAGCTCGGCCAAACGTGCCGGCGCCGCATCACGCTCCCCCTGAATGCGCGTGGAGCAACTGAGAACCAACTCTATGGATCGGCTCAGGACACCAGCGTCCCACTCTTCCTCGGTGACCGGGATCCCGGCTTTACGCTGGTTGTCGCGTTCCTCGAGATCCCGCTCAAGCTTTCGCGCGAGAGCCCTGGCTAGTGCTCCAGTGCTCCTCTCATGAGGACGTTCCATATGAAAGCCCCTCCAGATCCTTTGAGTACCTCCCTCGAACCTTAGCTGCGGCTTCGAGGAGGTGGGGTTGATCCCCTTGAATTCAACTGTTCCCGCCAAGCGGATCGATGAAAGCGCCACCGTCCCATGAATTGGTGTGGCCTCCAGGATTGGAGGTGCCTCCCCCGGTATCCGGGGCCAAGGACACCAGCCAGTCCCAAACCCAGCCCAGCAGATCGACGGATTCGACGGCCGCCGCTCGGGGTGCCGCCGCGTGCGGCTCGGCAGACGCCGGTGCCGCTCCTACAAGAACAATCAAACACAGCAAAAGAGCACAACCCAGACTCATCCTCCGGTGCATACGCATCTCCCTCGTCGGATGTCCACGTACATTAGACGGGATTGTCCCACATTCTAGAAGTAGAGGGTGCGTCTCATCGGCAAAAGCGCGCCATGGTCGCGTCACATTCGTTACATGCGCCTGACTTTCGCCATAAAGTGGCTCTCCGGCTTGGCTCTCTCCTTGACAGGGAACCGTCTCCGGCCCTACTGTGTACCACAAGTATAATACAGTAATGATCCCCTCCCTGCACATCGAACCCGCGGATCCACGGCCGATCTGGCGGCAGATCGAGGAGGGGATCCAGCACCTGGTGGCCAGTGGCGCCATCGCCGCCGGGGCGGCGGTCCCCTCGGTGCGCGATCTTGCCCGTGAGCTGCAGATCAATCCCGCCACGGTCTCGAAGGCCTACCAGCGGCTCACCGATGCCGGCGTGCTGCTGGTCAAGCGCGGCGACGGGACCTACGTGGCCGATACGCCGCCGGAGCTGCCGCGGGAGATCCGGACGCGCAAGCTCCGCGACGGGGCGGTGCGCTATGCCGGCCTCGCCGTGACCCTGGGGGTGCCGGAGGAGGAGGCGGTCGTGTTCCTGCGGGACGCCTGGAAGAGTCTCAAGGAGGAGGGAGGACCCGGATGAGCCTGATCCAGGTGGAAGGTCTGACCGTCCGCTATGGCCGCCGCACGGCGCTCGACGGCGTTTCGTTCGAGGTACCGGATGGAGGCGTCTACGCGCTCCTGGGCCGTAACGGAGCCGGCAAGTCGTCGCTGGTGCGCTGCCTGCTCGGCGAGCAGCGGCCGGCCGCGGGGCGGACCATGCTCCTCGGCCGCGAGGCCTGGCGCGAGCGCGCCCGCGCCCTCACCGAGGTCGGCGTCGTCCATGAGTCGCCGGACGCTCCGCCGGCGATGACCGCGCGGCAGCTCTCCCGCTTCTGCGCGCCGCTCTATCCCCGTTGGGACGGCGACGGCTTCTCCGCCCGCCTGCGGCGGTTCGGCATTCCGGAGAACGTCGCCTTCGGCAAGCTGTCGCGCGGCCAGCGGGCGCAGGTGGCTCTCGGGCTCGCCCTCGCACCGGAGCCGCGGCTCCTGGTGCTCGACGATCCGACCCTGGGTCTCGATCCGGTGGCGCGCCGCGCGGTCTTCGAGGAGCTGATCGGCGATCTGGCCGACCGCGGTACGACCGTCTTCCTGACCAGCCACGATCTGGGGGGCGTCGAGGGGATCGCCGGCCGCGCCGGGATCCTGCAGGACGGGCGGCTCGTCCTCGACGAGGAGATCGAGACGCTGAAACGGCGGTTCCGGCGGGTCAGCTTCGCGCCGGGTGGCGAGGCCGCGGCACGGCTCGCGGAGCTGGTGCCGGTCGCCGTGGCCTCGCGCGGCTGGCGGGTCGAGGCCGTGGTCTCCGGGTGGGACGACGACCACCCCGCCGTGCCGCCCGGCGCCACGGTCGAGGTGTCGGCCCTGACCCTGGAGGAGATCTTCCTGGCCCTGGTGGGAGACCCGCAATGAGGGCCTTCCTTGCACTCCTGCGGCGCGAGATCGCCGAGCGCCGGCTCCTCCTCGCGGGAGCCGCCCTGGCGGGTCTCGTCCCTCTTGTGCTCCCGTGGTTCCCCGGTCCCGCCGGGCTGTCGCCCGCCGACCTCCGCGGTGGCGCCGCCCTGGGCCTGGCCGCCGTCGCCGTCTCCCTCCTGGCCCTCGGCCTGGGTTCCACCGTTCTCGCCGCCGACCTGAGCGAGGGCCGGCTCGGCTTCTACTTCGCGCGTCCCCTCCCGGGATGGGCGATCTGGGCGGCCAAGATGCTGGGAGCTCTGCTCCTGACGGCGGGTTCCGGCGCCCTCATCCTGCTCCCTTCCGTCCTGGCGGGTGGGACGTTCGAGGTCTCGGTCTTCTGGGCGGGTTCGGCTCTGCTGGGGATTCCGGTGCTCCTGGTGGTGAGCCATGCGGTCAGCGTGATGATCCGGTCGCGGTCGCTCTGGCTCGCGCTCGACGTCGACCTGGAGCTGGCCCGGCCCGACGGAGCGGTGGCTCCCGCGTCGGCCGAGCCGCCGCCTGCGCCTCGTCCGCCTGCCGACTCGGCGGTGGTGGCGCTGGTCCGCAAGCACCTCTCGCTCGCGCCGCACCCGGTCCAGCCCCAGCTCAGCGGTGCGGTCAGCGCCGCCG
>Ga0209682_10000331_pt1 | contig 16287 bp, 13 predicted proteins | sample DOMMetBare2Fresh_2_FD_187471 | JGI IMG/M metagenome (GOLD analysis project Ga0209682, IMG submission 187471) | Wetland sediment microbial communities from St. Louis River estuary, USA, under dissolved organic matter induced mercury methylation -... | ecosystem: Environmental > Aquatic >... | reverse complement strand
GGGCTTCCGGCCGCAGATCACCCGCATCCTCCAGCGGCTGCCCAAGACCCGCCAGACGCTCCTCTTCTCCGCCACCATGGGCGGCGAGGTCGAGGAGTTCGCCAAGGCCAACCTGAAGCACCCGGTCAAGGTCGAGGTGGCCCGCAGCGGCACCACCGCGGCCCGCGCCACCCAGCAGGTCTTCCTCTGCACCCAGGAGGAGAAGCTGCCCCTGCTCCTCGAGCTGCTGGCCCAGGACCAGCTCTCGACGCTCATCTTCACCCGCACCAAGCGCCGGGCCGACCGGCTCATGAAGGGGATCAAGCGGGCCGGCCACGACGTGGCGGTGATCCACGCGGATCGCTCCCAGGGGCAGCGGCGCCAGGCGCTCGACGGCTTCAAGGACGGCGACTACCGGGTGCTGGTGGCCACCGACATCGCGGCGCGCGGCATCGACGTCACCGAGATCGGCCACGTGGTCAACTTCGACCTGCCGCACGTCGCCGAGGACTACGTCCACCGGGTGGGCCGTACCGCCCGCATGGAGGCGAGCGGTCGGGCCTCGGCCTTCTGCTCGCCCGAGGAGAGCAACCTCCTGCGCGGCATCGAGTCGCTGACCCGGACCGCCCTGCCCCGCGCCGAGGTGCCGCGCGAGGGCGAGACCTTCAAGTCCGAGGTGGTCCGCGCCGGCGAGGGGCGCGCCAACCAGGGCGTGCCGCCCCACCGGCGCGAGGGCGGTGGCCGCCCGGGCTCGTCGAACCGGCACCAGACCCCCAAGCCGCGGCGCCGCGCCTCGATCCACAGCCCGCCGCCCGACGCCTCCGGCCACGCTTCCGGCGAAGGCGGACACGCCTCCGGCCGGTCCCACGCGGGCGGCGCGAGCCACGGCGCCTCCCACGACGCCGGCCGCAAGCCGGTCTCGCTCGGGACCTGGGGGCCGAAGAAGCGGCGGTAGCTGGCCCGCGCCCCTCCTCTGGCACCCTCCTGGGGCCCGCGCTGGCGCGACGTCGTCGATGCGGGTAGATACCCGCGATGGACACCGTCGCCTGCCTCTGCGCCAACGTCCGGCGCGCCGCGCTCGCCCTGACCGCCCGCTACGACGAGGCGCTGGCGCCGCACGGGCTCAAGGTCACCCAGTTCTCGCTGCTCCACAGCGTCAAGCTGCGCGGGGCGCCCAACCTGACCGAGCTCGCCGAGGCGACCGGGCTCGACCGGAGCACCCTCGGCCGCAACCTGCGCCTCCTCGAGGCGGCCGGCTTCGTGACCCTCTCCGCCGGGGAGGACCTGCGCGACCGGCGGGCCTCGCTCACCGGCGATGGCCGGGCGCGCCTCCGGGCCGCCACCCAGGCCTGGAGCGGGCTGCAGGCCGCCTACGGCGAGGCGCTCGGCCAGGACGCGGCGCGGCTGGTGGACCTCACGCGCCGGGTCACCGAGGTGGCCCGCGGGAGCGGCGCGCCCGGGCGCGGCGCGGCGGCCGAGGGGCGGGCCCCGTGAGCGCGGCCGCGCGGCGCGACTGGCGGACCCCAGGCGTCATCCTGCTGGCCGGGGCCCTGGTCCTCTCGCTCTCCTTCGGCGTGCGCCACACCTTCGGGCTCTTCCTGGCGCCCATGTCGAAGGACCACGGCTGGACCCGCGAGGTCTTCTCCCTCGCCATCGCCCTGCAGAACCTGGTCTACGGCGCCGTCTCCCCCTTCGCCGGGCGGCTGGCCGACCGGCTGGGCGCCGGCAAGGTGGTGCTGGGGAGCGCCCTCGTCTACGCCGCCGGGCTGCTCCTCATGCCGCTGGCCCAGACCGGCACCACCCTCGCCCTCACCGCCGGCGTCCTGGTCGGCGCCGGCCTGGGCGGGACCACCACCGCCGTGGTCTTCGGCGCCATCGCCCGCTCCACCGCGCCGGCGCGGCGCAGCCTCGCCATGGGGATCGCCATGTCGGTCGGCTCCTTCGGCCAGTTCGTCATGCTCCCCTCGGCCGTGAAGGGGATCGCCGGCTTCGGCTGGCCTGCCACCCTGGTCGGCCTGGCGGTGGCCGCGCTCCTGGTGGTGCCGCTCTCCTTCGCGCTCATGGAGCGGATCGAGCCGGCCCACGCCGCCGCGCCCGCCATGCGGCTCGGCGCCGTGCTCGGCGAGGCCTTCGGCCAGCGCGGCTTCTGGCTGCTGTCGCTCGGCTTCTTCGTCTGCGGGTTCCACGTCACCTTCATCGGCACCCACCTGCCGGCCTACCTCGGCGACCGCGGGCTCGACCCCGGCGTGGGGGCCATGGTGCTGGCGCTGGTCGGCCTCTTCAACATCGCCGGCTCCTACGCCGCCGGCCTGCTTGGCGGGCGGCTGCCCAAGCCCGGCATCCTGGTCGGCATCTACCTCGGGCGGGCCGCCGTCATCTCGCTCTTCTTCTTCCTGCCGCTCTCCGAGGGCTCCGCCTACCTGTTCGGCGCCGCCATGGGGCTCCTCTGGCTCTCCACCGTGCCGCCCACCAACGGCACCGTGGCCACCATGTTCGGCGTGCGCAACATGGCCATGCTGGGCGGGTTCGTCTTCTTCTTCCACCAGATCGGCTCGTTCCTGGGCGGCTGGCTGGGCGGGCGGGTCTACACCATGACGGGCCGGTACGATCTCGTCTGGTGGATCTCGATCGGCCTGGCGCTGCTGGCGGCCCTGCTCAACGTGCCGATCAAGGAGGCGCCGGTGGCGAGGCTGGCCGCGGCGCCGGAGGGGGCCTGAGCTGGGCGAGGTGAGTGACAGGGTGGACAGGGGCGCCGGCCAGGTGGACGCGGCGGTGCACGGCCGCGCCGTGCGCCGGACCATCGCCCGGGCGGTGCTGGCGGCGCTGCTCGCCCTGGTGACGCTCTGGGCCTTCGTCTCCTACCTGGAGCCGGTCTTCACCGGGGAGCAGGCGGGGGAGTCGTTCCGGTGCAACTGAGGGCGCCGGGCGCGACGCCTTCGCGGGCATGGATGCGCGCTACCCCCGCGGCCAGCTCCCCAGCACCGCCCCGCCGACGATGAGCCCACCGGCGACCAGCGTGGTCACCCCGAGTGAACCGCCCCCGAACACCGCCAGCAGCACCGTCGAGGCGAGCGGCGTGAGGTACGCCAGCGTCCCGATGCTCCGCGGATCCCCGGCCTTCATGGCCCGGTCCCACAGGTAGAAGGCGGCGCCCATCGGCCCCAGCCCCATGAGCAGCAGGGCCGGCCACTCCGCGCCGCTCGGCCAGTACCTCGGCTCGAGGAGCGCGTGGCACCCGAGCGAGAGCAGGCCGGAGGCGAGGCAGAAGGTCGCCACGGTGGAGGTCGGGAAGTCTCCGACCCGCTTGGTGAGGAGCGAGTAGGTGGACCAGATGAGCGCGGCCAGCGCGGCGAGGCCGTAGCCGAGGAGCGCGCCCCCGCCGCCGAGGCCGCCCCGGGCCACCAGCAGCGCCGCCCCGGCGAAGCCGAGCAGCGCGCCGGCGACGTGGCGGGCGGTGAGCCGGGTCCCGGGCAGGAGCGCGGGCGAGAGGACCACGATGAGGAGCGGCCAGAGGTAGTTGACGAGGTTGGCCTCCACCGGCGGCGCCAGGCGCAGCGCCATGAAGAGGCAGAAGTGGTAGGCGAAGAGGCCGTAGACGCCGAGCAGGAGCACGGCGGGGCGGGCCCGCCCGAAGCCGCCCCTCAGGCCGAAGACGGAGCCGAGCAGGAGCGCCACCCCGACCAGCAGGAAGGGCGGCACGGCGCGCAGGCGGGTCCCGAGCAGCGCGAGCGTGCTCCAGAGCGCGATGGCGGCCAGGGCGTCGAGCGTGGCGCGGCGGGTCATGGCGGGGGCGGACGGTACCACGCGGTCGCCGCGCCGGGCCGGGCCTGCCGACTCACAGACGCCGCGCGGCGTGACACCCGGAGGCACCACGCCGCGCAGGTGCTGCCGGGAGGCGGGTCCGGCTACAGGTCCACGCACTCCACCGAGAGGATGGCGTCCTTCTTGGCGCGGAGCTTGGCCACCAGCTCCGCGGCCGGCTTCTCGCCGAGCTGGAGCGTGCAGGAGGCGGCGGCGGCCCCCTCGAAGATGGTGTTCTGCACCTCCTCGACGTTGATGCCGGCCTCGCGCACGGCGGCCAGCACCTCGGCGAGGACGCCCACCTTGTCGAGGTGGCGCACCACCAGCCGCGCCTTGGCGGGGGACTTCTTGGCCACGTTGACGCAGTTGGGGATGGCGGCCCCGCGGGCGAAGCAGCCGAGGATGCGCACCGCCTCGGCGGCGATGGCGTCCTGCGCCTGGGCGGTCGAGGCGCCGATGTGGTGGGTGCCGTAGACGCCCGGCAGCTTGCCGAGCTCGCTGTCGAAGGCCGCCTGCCCCTTCTCCGGCTCGCCCACGAACACGTCGGTGCCGACGCGGATCTTGCCGGCCTTGGCCAGCTCGAGCAGCGCCGCCTGGTCCACCACCTCGGCCCGCGCGGTGTTGATGAAGAGGGCCCCGGCCGGCAGCGCCTCCAGCACCTGGCGGGTCACCGCGCCGCGGGTCTCGGGCTTGAGCGGCAGGTGGACGGAGAGGGCGTCGCTCTCCTTGGCCAGCGAGACGAGGTCGGCGGCCCGCTCCACGCCGAGCGCCTTGGCCTTCTTGTCGTCGAGCGAGCGCGACCAGGCGACCACCCGCATGCCGAAGGCCTGGGCCCGCTTCACCACCGCCTGGCCGATGGGGCCGAGGCCGGCCACGCCGAGGGTCCGGCCGTAGAGGCCGCGCCCCTCGGAGAAGGTCTTCTTGTCCCACGCGCCGGCGCGGAGCTGGGCCACGTTGTCGGGGATGCGCCGGTCCAGCGCCACCAGGAGCCCCATGGCGAGCTCGGCCACGGCGATGGCGTTCTGGCCCGGGCAGTTGGTGACGAAGACGCCGGCCTTGGAGGCGGCCGCCACGTCGATGGTGTTGACGCCGGCGCCGGCGCGGATGACGAGCGAGAGGGCGTCGGCCTGCTGGAAGACCTCGGCCGGCACCTGCTTGCCGCGCACCACCAGCGCCGCCGCGCCCTTCACCGCCGCGGCCAGGTCCTTCACCGCCACGTCCGGCTGCTGATCGACCTCGAAGCCGAGCGCCTGGATCTCCTTGATCCGCTCCTTGGGGAACTTGTCGGCGATGAGGACGCGCATGAAGCCTCCGGGTCGTAGGGGCAGCGGGTGGGTGGACTCTGGATCTCCGCGAGCATGGACAAATCGATTCCTGCCGGCAATCAAGATTTGTTCGCCGAACGGGTGCGACGGAATCGCCCAGGGCCCCCCGAGCGGTCCCTGCCCGCCCCGGTGCCCGGCCGATAGAGAGGCTGCCGGATGCTCGACGCGCCACACGCCAGCGAGGCCGCATCGCCCCCGGGCCCCACGGCTCCCCGTGAGGCCGGCCAGCCTGCCCGGGGCGCCACCGTCCCGGCGACCAGGCCCGGCGCGCTGCTGGACGCCCAGGGGCGGCTCATCAGCTACCTGCGCGTCTCGCTCACCGACCGCTGCAACTTCAAGTGCACCTACTGCTCCCCCGCCGCCGAGGACGCCGACGAGGCCTTCCTGACGCTGCCGGAGCTGACCCGGCTCTTCCGGCTCTTCGCCGGCCTGGGGGTGCGGCGCATCCGGCTCACCGGTGGCGAGCCGACGCTGCGGCGCGATCTGGTGGAGATCGTGGCGGCGGCCGCGGCCACCCCGGGCGTGGAGGACGTGGCCCTCACCACCAACGGCCAGCGGCTGGCCGAGCTCTCGGCGCCGCTCGCCGCGGCCGGCCTGGGCTCGCTCAACGTCTCGCTCGACACGCTGGTGCCGGAGCGGCTGCCGGGCGTGTCGGGCCGGGCGGCGCGGCTCGACCGGATCCTGGCCGGCATCGAGGGCTCGGCCGGCCGCTTCCGCTCGCTCAAGCTCAACACGGTGGTGATGCGCGGCGTGAACGAGGACGAGCTCGGCGCGCTGGTCCGCTACGCCTGGGACCGGGGCGCCCTGCCCCGCTTCATCGAGCAGATGCCCTTCGCCGGCGGAGAGGTGGTCCCGCTCGAGGTGGTGCGCCGCCGCCTCGAGGCGGCCGGCTTCCGGCTCACCCCCGACTCCTGGCGCGGCTGGGGCCCGGCCCGCCACCTGCGGGCCGTGGACCGGGACGGCCGGGAGGGGCTGATCGGCCTCATCGGCGCCATGACCGAGAACTTCTGCGACGACTGCAACCGGGCCCGCATCGCCGCCGACGGCGGCTTCCAGGCCTGCCTGGGCGGCGCGGAGCGGACGCCGCTCCGGGCCCTGCTGCGCCAGGGGGCCAGCGACGAGGCCATCGCCGCGGCGGTGCGCGGCGCGCTCGGGGCCAAGCGGCCGCGCCACCGGATGGAGGAGCCGGGGATCGTGCTCCTCGGCATGCGGGGCGTCGGGGGCTGACCCGAGGCCCCTGCCCCCGCGCCCTATCCGATCTTCCCGAACGGCAGCCGGCGCAGCCGCTTCCCGGTCAGCGCGAAGATGGCGTTCCCCACCGCCGGGGCGATGGGCGGCAGGCCAGGCTCGCCGATCCCGCCCGGCGCCTCCCGGCTCGGCACCAGGTGGACCTCCACCGCCGGCATCTCGGTGAGCCGGAGCGGCTCGTAGCCGTCGAAGTTGCCCTGCACCACGGCGCCGGCCTTCAACGTGATCTCGCCGCGCAGCGCCGCGCTGAGCCCGTAGACCACCCCGCCCTCCACCTGCGCCTCGATGCTGTCCGGGTTGACCACCGCCCCGCAGTCCACGCCGCAGACCACCCGGTGGACCTTGACCTGCCCGCGCTCCACCGACACCTCGGCCACCTGGGCCACGAAGCTGCCGAAGCAGGCGTGGCAGGCGATGCCGCGGGCCCGCCCGGCCGGCGCCGGGGTGCCCCAGCCGGCCTTGGCCGCCGCCAGCTCCAGCACGCCGCGCAGCCGGTGGCCCGCCGGCAGGTGGTCCAGCCGGAACTGGAGCGGATCGACGCCGGCCGCGGCGGCCAGCTCGTCGAGGAAGCACTCCTCGGGGAAGGCGTTCTGCGAGGCGTAGACCGAGCGCCACCAGCCGAGGTGGAGCCCCACCTCCGGCAGGGCGTGCTCGATGCGCACCGCCGCCGCCCGGTAGGGGAAGGCGATGGCCCCCTCCACCACGTCGGGCGTGCCGTTGCGCTCCGCCGCGCCGAAGAGCTGCTTCCCGATCGAGGGCGAGCGGACCAGGTGGCGCCAGCCGGTGAGCTGCCGGCCGGCGTCGAGCCCGGCGGAGAGCTCGTTCCGCCCCGGCGGCCGGTAGTAGTCGTGGCGCATGTCGTCCTCGCGGGTCCAGAAGACCTGCACGGGTCCGCCACCCGTGGCCCTGGAGACGGCCACCGCCTCCAGCACGAAGTCGGTCATGGCGCGCCGCCCGAACCCGCCGCCGAGGAGCGTGGTGTGGAGCGTGATCTGCTCGGGCTTGAAGCCCATGACCCGCTCCAGCGCCGCCACCGCCATCGACTGGCCCTGGGTGGGCGCCCAGATCTCCACGGTGCGGCCGCGCACCTGGGCGGTGCAGTTCATCGGCTCCATGGTGGCGTGGGCCAGGAGCGGCAGCTCGTAGACCGCCTCCAGGCGGGCCACCGAGCCGGCCATGGCGGCGGCGAGGTCGCCCTCGCTCCGGGACGGGGTGGGCGCCACCGGGGCCTCGGCCAGCAGCCGCGCCAGCGCCGCCTGGTCGAGCGCGCCGTTGGGCCCGGGCGTGAAGGTCGCCCCCAGCGCCTCCCGGCCGCGCAGCGCCGCCCAGGTGTCGCGCGCCACCACCGCCACGCCGCTCGGCACCTCCACCACCGCCTCGACCCCGGGCACCTTCAGGGCCTTCTTGCGGTCGAAGCCGGCCACCGCGCCGCCCACCACCGGCGGCCGGGCCACCGCGGCGAAGCGGAGCTTGGGGAGCCGCACGTCGCAGCCGAAGGCGGCGCGGCCGGTGGTCTTGGCGGGCACGTCGAGGCGCGGGACCCGCTTGCCGATGAGCTTGAAGGCCTCCGGCGCCTTGAGCGGCGGATCGGCCGGCACCTCGAGCTTGCTGGCCGCCGCGGCCAGCGCGCCGTAGCCGAGCTTCCGGCCGCTCGGCGGGTGGAGCACCGCCCCGCCCTCGGCCCAGCACTCGTCGGGCGCCACTTTCCACTCGGCGGCGGCGGCGGCGACCAGCATCTGGCGGGCGGCCGCGCCGGCCTTGCGGAGCGGCAGCCACCCCTCGCGCACGCTGCGCGAGCCGCCGGTGCCCATGCGGCCGTACTTCGGCAGGGCGTCGGCCTGCACCACCTTCACCGCCTTCCAGTCGGCCTCCAGCTCCTCGGCCACCAGCACCGCCATGGAGGTGAAGGAGCCCTGCCCCATCTCGGAGCGGGAGACGGTGATGGTGACCTGGCCGTCGGGGGCCACCCGGAGCCAGGCGTTCGGCTCGAGCGAGGCCGGCGCGGCGGCCCGGGCGGCGGTGGGGAGGTGGATGGCGACGAGGAGGCCGGCCCCGCCGAGGGCGGCGCCTTCCAGGAAGCGGCGGCGGCCGAAGGTGGGGGCGGTCACGGCGTGCCTCCCGAGGCGCGCCGGATGGCCCGGCGGATCCGCCCGTAGGTGCCGCAGCGGCAGAGGATGCCGTCCATGGCGGCGTCGATCTGGGCGTCGGTGGGGCGCGGGGCCTTGGCGAGCAGCGCCGCCGCGGCCACCAGCTGGCCCGACTGGCAGTAGCCGCACTGCGGCACCTCGTCCTCCACCCAGGCCCGCTGGAGCGGGTGGTCCCCCTTCGCCGAGAGCCCCTCGATGGTGGTCACCCGCTTGCCGGCCGCCTCCTGGATCGAGGTGTGGCAGGAGCGGACCGGCTCGCCGTCGAGCAGCACGGTGCAGGCGCCGCAGAGCCCCTCGCCGCAGCCGTACTTGGTGCCGGTCAGGCCGAGGTGGTCGCGGAGGATCCAGAGGAGCGGCGTGTCGGTGGCCGCCTCGACGTTCCTGGGCGCGCCGTTCACCGTGAGCTTGAAGCGGGCCATGCGGGGACCTCCTGGATCTCGAGGTGGGCGGACCCCTTCCGGGCGTCCGGCCGGGCTGGCAGACCCATGGCAGGTCTGGCGCCTGGCGGCGACGCCCGGGAAGGGGCTGGGGCGCCCCGCGGTGCTGGCCCGCCGCGCCGGCGGTGGCAGACTGGCCCGATGCCCCGCGCCGGGATCCTGTTCGCCACCCTCGCCGCCGCCAGCCTCTCCGGCTGCTACCTGGCGCAGGCGGCCGCCGGACAGCTCGGCCTGCTCGCGGCGGCCAGGCCGCTCGAGGCGGTGCGGAGCGACCCGGCCACGCCGCCCCGGCTGCGCTCGATCCTGGGGCGGGTGCCGGCCATGAAGCGCTACGCGCGGGCCCAGGGGCTGCGCGCCACCAGCGCCTACCGGGACTACGCGGCGCTCGACCGGCCCGCGGCCGCCTGGCTGGTGCAGGCCTGCGCCCCGCTCGCCTTCGAGCCGCGGCGCTGGACCTTCCCGGTGGTCGGGAGCGTCCCCTACCTGGGCTTCTTCGACGAGGCGGCGGCGCGGGCCGAGGCGGCGCGCCTGGCCCGGGAGGAGGGGCTGGACGTGGCGGTGCGCCCCGCCAGCGCCTACTCGACCCTCGGCTGGTTCGCCGACCCGATCCTCTCCACCATGGTCCCGGACGGCGACGCGGCGCTGGGCCAGCTCGCCGAGACCCTCTTCCACGAGAGCGTCCACGCCACCGTCTACCTGCCGGACCAGTCTCCCTTCGACGAGGGGCTGGCCAGCTTCGTGGCCGGCCGGCTCACCCTCCCCTGGCTCACCGGCACGCTCGGCCCGGCCGCGCCGGAGGTGGAGGCCTGGCGCGCGGCGGTGGCGCGGAGCGAGGCCAGCGCGGCGCGCTACCGGGCGGCCTGGCTGGAGCTCGACGCGCTCTACCGCTCCCCGGCCTCCGAGGCGGAGAAGCGGGCCCTGAAGGCGGCGCGGCTCGAGGGGCTGCGGCGCGAGCTCGGCCTGGCCACGGCGCCCAACAACGCGACCCTGGCCGGCTACGCCACCTACGGCGCCGGAGCGGAGGGCTTCGAGCGGCTGCTCGCCGCGTGCGGCGGCCGCTGGCCCCGGCTCTTCGGCGCGGTGGCGGGGCTCCGCCCGGAGGACTTCGGCCGACCGCAGCGCCTGGACTTCGAGCCGGTGCTCGACCGACTCGCCGAGGCGGGCTGCCCCGCATCTGCTAACCTGGCCACCCCGTGAGCGCGCCCTACCCCCACCTGCTCGCCCCGCTCGACCTCGGGTTCACCACGCTCAAGAACCGGGTCCTCATGGGCTCGATGCACACCGGCCTGGAGGACCGCGCCGCCGACTTCCCGCGGCTGGCCGCCTACTTCGCCGAGCGGGCCCGCGGCGGCGTGGGGCTCATGGTGACCGGCGGCTTCGCCCCCAACGTGGAGGGCTGGCTCACCCCCTTCGGCTCGCGCCTCGCCAGCCGGCGCGCCGCCCGGGCCCACCGCCAGGTCACCGGGGCGGTCCACGCCGAGGGGGGGAAGATCGCCCTCCAGATCCTCCACGCCGGCCGCTACGGCTACAGCCCGCTCTCGGTGGCGCCGTCGCGGGTGAAGTCGCCCATCACCCCCTTCACGCCGCGGGCGCTCTCGGCCGGGGGCGTGGAGCGGCAGATCCGGGCCTTCGTGCGCTGCGGCCTCCTGGCCCGCGAGGCCGGCTACGACGGCGTCGAGGTCATGGGCTCCGAGGGGTACTTCATCAACCAGTTCCTCTCCACCCGCACCAACCGGCGCACCGACGCCTGGGGCGGCTCGCCAGCGGCGCGCATGCGGCTCCCGGTCGAGATCGTGACGCGCCTGCGCGAGGCGGTCGGCCGGGACTTCATCATCGTCTACCGGCTCTCCATGCTCGATCTGGTACCGGACGGGCAGAGCTGGGAGGAGGTGGTCGCGCTGGCCCAGGCCGTCGAGCGCGCCGGCGCCACCATCCTCAACACCGGCATCGGCTGGCACGAGGCGCGCGTCCCCACCATCGCCACCAGCGTGCCGCGGGCCGCCTTCGCCTGGGTGACCCGAAAGCTCAAGGGCTCGGTCGGGATCCCGCTCTGCGCCACCAACCGGATCAACGATCCGGCGGTGGCGGAGGGGCTCCTGGCCGACGGGAGCGCCGACCTGGTCTCCATGGCCCGCCCGCTGCTGGCCGACCCGGCCCTGGTGAAGAAGGCGGCCGAGGGCCGGGCCGACGAGATCAACACCTGCATCGCCTGCAACCAGGCCTGCCTGGACATGGTCTTCGACCGGAAGACCTGCTCCTGCCTGGTCAACCCGCGCGCCTGCCACGAGACGCTGCTGCGGGTGGCCCCGGCGGCGCGGCGGAAGCGCGTGGCGGTGGTGGGCGCCGGCATGGCCGGCCTCTCCTGCGCCACCACGCTGGCCGAGCGCGGCCACGAGGTGGAGCTCTTCGAGGCGGCCGACCGGATCGGCGGGCAGTTCGTCATGGCCGCCCGGGTGCCCGGCAAGGAGGAGTTCCGCGAGACGCTGCGCTACTTCCAGCGGCGCCTCGAGCTGACCGGGGTGCGGCTCCACCTCTCCACCCCGGCCACCGCCGAGGCGCTGGCGGCGGGCGGCTTCGACGAGGTGGTGGTGGCGACCGGCGTGGTCCCGCGCGACCCGCACATCCCCGGCCAGGACCACCCCATGGTCCGCACCTACGTGGACGTGCTCCTGCGCGGCGCGCCGGTCGGCCCGAGGGTGGCGGTGGTGGGGGCCGGGGGCATCGGCTTCGACGTGGCCGCCTTCCTGGTCCACCCGCCCGGCGATCACGGGCCGGACCTGGCCGCCTGGCAGGCCGCCTGGGGCGTGGCCGATCCGGCCGAGGCGCGCGGCGGCCTGGTGAAGGCCCGCCCGCCCGCGCCGGCACGCCAGGTCTACCTGCTGCAGCGCAAGGCGAGCCGCCCGGGCGCCGGGCTGGGCAAGACCACCGGCTGGATCCACAAGGCCGCGCTCAAGGCGGCCCGGGTGGAGATGCTGGCCGGCCTCACCTACCAGGGGATCGACGGCCGCGGCCTCACGGTGCGCCACGGCGACCGGGAGCGGCTGCTCGAGGTCGACACGGTGGTGCTCTGCACCGGCCAGGAGTCGCGGCGCGAGCTCCTGGCGCCGCTCCAGGCGGCCGGCCTCAGCGTGCACGTCATCGGCGGCGCCGAGGTGGCGGCCGAGCTCGACGCCCGGCGGGCCATCGAGCAGGGCACGCGCCTCGGCGCGATGCTCTGAGCGCCAGGGCGCACCATGCCGGCCTGCGACGGCCTGGTGGGCCTCGCGACCCCCTGGGCCCACTTCCCCCGCGGCCGAGTCACAGGATCTTGTGCGGCATGCTCTCGCGCCAGCCGCTCGGCGTGATGGTCACGTAGTTGAGCTTGCGCTGCAGCTCCTTGATGGTCTGGCTGCCGGCGTAGGTCAGGCCGGAGCGCAGCCCGCCGATGAGATCGGCCAGGATGGCCTCCTCGTCGTCGCGGCAGGGCACGGTGGCGGCCACCCCCTCGGCGGTCTTCCACTCGGCGATGCCGCCGTGGACCTCCTCGGCCACCTCGCGGCTGGCCATGCCGCGGTACTGCTTCACCCAGCGGCCGGAGGCGTCCTGCACCGGCTGGCCCGGGGTGGGCCGGGTGCCGGCCAGGATCCCGCCGATCATGACGAAGTCGGCCCCGAAGGCGAGCGCCTTGACGATGTCGCCGGCGTAGCGGATGCCGCCGTCGGCCACGATGGAGCGGTCGCAGCGGGCGCAGTCCTGGATGGCGGTGAGCTGCGGCACGCCGTGGCCGGTCTTGATGCGGGTGGTGCAGACCGAGCCGGGCCCGATGCCGACCTTGATGACGTCGGCGCCCACCGAGGCCAGGTAGTCGGCGCCGGCGTAGGTGGCCACGTTGCCGGCCATGAGGCAGGCCTCGGGCAGGATGGCCCGCAGCCGCTTCAGGGTCCGCCCCACGTAGCGGGCGTGGCCGTGCGCCACGTCCACCACGAAGTAGGAGGCGCCGGCGTCGCGCAGCGCCTCGGCCCGGACCAGCTCCTCGTCGGAGGTGCCCACCGAGACGAAGACCTGCCCCCGGCAGCGCCGGAACTCCTCGACGTTCCGCTCCACGCTCATGGCCCGGTGGAGCACCCCCATGCCGCCCTTGCCGGCGATGAAGTTGGCCATGTCCGACTCGGTGACGGTGTCCATGTTGGCCGTCAGGATGGGCAGGCCGAGCTTGAGCCGGCCGGTCCGGTCGACCATCGAGGTGTCGACGTGCTGCCGCGACTCGTAGTGGTTGTAGGCGGGGACGAGCAGCACGTCGTCGAAGGTGAAGGCTTCACGCATGTCCGGTTCTCCAGGTGGCGGCCCGGCCCGGGGAGGCCCGGCCGGCGCCGCACAGGATACCCGAGGCGTGCCATGCTGGCCCGATGATCGCGGCCTACCCGACCGGCCACGGCTTCGGCCACCTGACCCGGCTCTGCGAGGTGCTGGCCGAGGTGCGGCGGCGGGCCCCGGCCCTGCCCATCACGGTGGTGGGGCGAGTCCCGGAGGCGCTGGTGCGGGCCGCGCTCGGGCCGCCGCTCACGCTCCGGCCGGTGGCCTGCGACGTGGGGCTCTGCCAGCGCGACGCCCTCGAGGTGGACGAGCCGGCCTCGGAGGCGGCGGCGCGGGCCTTCGACGCCGGGTGGGACGAGCGGGTCGAGGCCGAGGCGGCCTTCCTGCGCGCCTCCGGGACCCGGCTGGTGGTGGGCGACGTCCCGCCGCTGGCCTTCGCGGCCGCCCGGGCGGCCGGCCTCCCCGCCGCGGCCCTCACCAACTTCGGCTGGGACTGGATCTACCGCCACCTCTCGCGGCGCTGGCCGGGGCTGGCCGGCCCGGCGGCGCGGGCGGCGGCCGCGTACGGCGAGGCCGACCTCCTGCTGGAGCTCCCCTTCGCCGGCGGCCTGGAGTCCTTCCGGCGCCGCGAGCCGGTCGGGCTGGTGGCGCGGCGCCCGCGGGTGGAGCCGGCCGAGGCCCGCCGCCGCCTCGGCCTCGACCGCCCCACCGCCCTCCTCTCCTTCGGCGGCGTCGGCCTCCCGGGGCTCCGCCGCGAGGCGCTCGACCTCGGCCCGGACCTGGCCGCGCTCCTCCCGGAGGACCTGCCACCGGCCCGCCTGGCGGCGCTCGGCCTCGGCTACGTGGACGTGGTCGGCGCGGCCGACGTGGTGGTCACCAAGCCGGGCTACGGCATCGTGAGCGACGCCATCGCCGCCGGCCGCCCGCTGGTCTACACCGAGCGGGGCGACTTCCCGGAGTACCCGATCCTGGTGCGCGAGATGCCGGCCTGGCTGGCCTGCCTCCACGTCGGCAACCAGGAGGTGCGCGCCGGCCGGCTGGACGGCCCGATCCGGCAGGCCCTGGCCCTGCCGCGGCCCTCCCCGCCGGAGCTGGGCGGGGCCGGGCGGGCGGCGGAGCGACTGCTGGCCCTGCTCGGCTAGGGCACCCCCCGGTACCCGGGCGCAAGCCCGGGCCCGCGGAGCGGCTTCTACAGCAGGGCCTTGATGGCCGCCAGCGTCTCCGGCAGGAGCGCCTCGGCGGAGCGCGACCCGGAGATGGCGAAGACGGCCGCGGGGGGGAGCTTGGCCACCTCCTCCACCAGGATCTGGCGCTGCTTGACCAGGTCGGCCTGCGTGAAGTGCGGCGAGAGCGACCGCCCGAGCTCGGAGGCGGCCGTCTCGGGCGTCACGTCCACGAAGACGGTGAGGTCCGGCTCGACCTCGACCCCCTTCACCTTGCGGGCCCGCGCCTCCAGGACGTTCAGGTCCTCGCGGAACCAGTCGTGCCCCTTGAGCTGGGCGTAGGCCAGGGAGGAGAGCGTGAAGCTCTTGCAGAGCACCACCTCCCCCTTGGCGAGGTGGTCGTGGCCCACCGCGGCCACCCGCGAGCGGCCGGCCAGCTCGAAGAAGAAGTCCGGCTCGAACCGCCCGTAGCGCCAGGAGCCGTCCAGCGCCCCCACGCCCATGAGCTGGGCGCGGCCGCTGTCCGGGCTGTCGATCTCGTAGACCGCGCGCCCCTGCTGGACCAGCGCGTTGCGCACCAGCTCCACCAGCCCGACGATCAGCTTGCCGGAGCCGTAGATGCCCTCGAAGACGATCAGCTTGCCCTGCTGCGTGCCCTGCGTCATCGGTCCATCTCCTCGGTGCGCCGGTCCCAGCCGGCGGATGTCGGCGCCGCGCCCCGTGGTGGCGGCGCGGCGTGAATGGTGGTCGCCCGGCCGCTACAGGACGGCCTTGAGCGCCTCCGCCGTGGTGGCGCGACGCTGCTTCTCGACCTCCTTGGGATCGACCTCGACGTGGCGCTCGTCCGGGGTGATCTTGAAGAGCGGCTGCCCCTTCTGCACGATGGAGCCCTCGCCCCCCTGGATGATGATCTTGTCGATGGTCCCGGAGAAGGGCGCCCGGACGGTGTTGAACATCTTCATGACCTCGATGATGTAGAGCGGCTGCCCCTTCTCGAAGTGCATGCCCTCCTGGACGAAGCGCGGGCGGCCGGGCGCCTCCTGCCCGTAGTACATGCCGCCCGAGACCGAGACGATCTCGTCGGCCTTGGTGGCCGGCGGCGGGACCAGCACCTTCTTCATGCGGACCTGCAGGTCCGGGTCGGCCAGGTGGGCCGGGATGGTGACGTCGAGGTTCTCCTCCACCTTGAAGTCGAAGAAGCGCACCTTCTCGGCGATCATGAAGAGCAGGCCGAGCAGCTCGTTGCCGGCCGAGAAGCCGCGGTGGGCGGCGCGGATGCGCTCCCAGGTGGGCGCGTCGTACCCGCCCAGCGGCGCCTCGCTCTCCAGGTTCTTGTCGAGGACGTGGAACTCGTCCTTCTCCAGGCCGAAGGTGCCGCGGAGCTCGGCGTAGAAGCGGATGGCCCGCTGCAGGAGCTCGTCGTCGTGGCTCCAGATCACCTCGGCGGCGGGCGCCTTCGGGTCGTAGGCCATGTTGAGGTACTGGTAGGTGTCGTTGAGGATGCCCAGCGGGTTGCGCAGCCAGACCAGCCGGCCGTTCTCCAGCCGGTAGTTCCTGCGGTTGAGGCTGAGCCAGCCGGCGAAGAGGTGCGGGTCGTCCAGCAGCCGCTCCATGGGGCGCGTCAGCAGGGTGGCCTTGCGGTCGAGCACGTCCGAGATGGCCTTGGCCACCGCCGCGTCGCCGGGCGCCTCGGCCGCCGCCTTGCGGCCGTAGCCCCTCTTCATCTCCAGGAAGGCGTAGACCGTGTCGATCTTGTTGGCCTCGTCCTTGAGCTGCCCGACCAGCGTCAGGTAGGGGACCACGAAGCGGGTGGTCGGCTTGGCCATGACGTTCTGGCCGATGAACCAGTTGACCAGGCCGTAGTGGAACTCCAGGTTGGTGGCCACGTTCTGGC
>Ga0209682_10000329_pt1 | contig 16454 bp, 11 predicted proteins | sample DOMMetBare2Fresh_2_FD_187471 | JGI IMG/M metagenome (GOLD analysis project Ga0209682, IMG submission 187471) | Wetland sediment microbial communities from St. Louis River estuary, USA, under dissolved organic matter induced mercury methylation -... | ecosystem: Environmental > Aquatic >... | reverse complement strand
ATCACCGACATCACCGAATTGAAGAACAGGATGTTGCGCGCGGTGTTCTCGCGCACGTTGCGGACGATCGGATCGATTTCGACCACCACCGCGGCCCGCGGCGTCTGCCGGATCTCGCGAAACAGCGCCTCGCGCTGAGTGCCATCGATCAGCAGCCGCGCGCCCGACAGCGCATCGCCCTCGCCGAGCAGGCGGTTCAACGCATCGCGCTCCATCGTGGCCGGCATCTGCATCAGTTCGTGACTGAAGGCGGCGACCGTCAGGTCTGCCTGTGCGCGTGCGCCCTGCAGCACCTCGACATGAACCGGGTCGCCCAGCTTGAGGCCGAGCCGCTCCGCCAGACGCAGGTTCAGCACGATGCCGGCCACAGGCAGTTGCACGCGACGCAGGCGTTCATCGAGCAGCGGGTGCATCTGCGCGTCGACCGCAAAGCCGCCGATCGAGGTGCGGTAGCTGCGTGCGCCATTGGACAATCGCACCGGCACGTCGCGGTCCGGTTCCGCGCGCAGCACGCCGGGCAGGCGCGCAAAGTCGTACAGCGCACTGCTCGACGCCGGTTCGGACAGAACGATGCTGACGTGCTGCCGGTCGCGCATGCGGATTTCGACGTCAAGCAGATAGTCGACAGCGTCGCGCCACCAGGTGCCCGAAATCATGATCGCCACCGCGGCCGCGATACCGAAGATCGTCAGCAGCGCGCGCAACGGCCGCCGCTCGAGGTCGCGAATGATCATCCGCACCGCCGGCGAATACAGATGTCCGAGGCCGATCGCCTCCATCAACGTCGGCCGGAAAGTTGCGGGCGCCACCGGCCGCATCGCTTCCGCCGGCGGCAGGCGCACAACCCTTAGCATCGCGCCGAGCACGCCCGCGGCGGCCGCGGCGAGCGAAATCAGCACGGCGGACAGCGGAATCCACGCGAGCATCCGGTATTCGAAATCGGGGAAGCGGAAGAAACGCGCGTAGAGCTGTGTCACCGCGTAACCGAAGTAAGCACCGCCGGCAATGCCGATCGGTGCGCCGATCAACACGATCACGAGCACGAACTTCAGATAGTGTGCACCGATCTCGCGATCGTCGCGGCCGAGCGCCTTCAAGGCCGCGATCTGACCGCGCTGCGTACCGATCTGCCGCGCCAGCGCGACGTTCAGCAGAAACACCGCCACACCGAGCACGACGATCGGCAGCGCGGTGCCGTAGACCTTCCATTGGCTGATCTCCTGCGTCAACGCGCGATGCGACAACTGGTCGGCGCGTCCGTACGCGCCGGTGAATCCATACGGGTCGAGCAGCCGATCAACCGCGACGATGACGGCACGCTCGGATGCGTCATGCGCCAGGCGTAGCGCAACGGAATTGAACGCACCCTCCATGTTGAACGCCGCGGCCAGTCGTTCGTGGCCGATCCAGAAGATGCCGAAGCTCTTCTCGTCGCCCGGCCCACCGCGCCCCGCAAAGATGTACTCGGGCGACAGCACGATGCCGACCACCTGCATCGACTCGCGCTTGCCGTTGAGCAGTGCGCCGACGCGATCGCCCAGCGCGAGCCCATGCGCCTTGGCGAAGGTCTCGTTGACCAGCACCTGATTGGACGCGGCCGATTCGATCCAGCCGCCGCGCATCACCGTGAGCCGGTTCATTCTCGGCGTGCCGTGACCCGGCAACGCGATCATGCGGCCGGTCAGAGGTTCGATCACGCCCGGCATGTCGAGCAGTACGTCAAACACGAGCGTGGTTTCGACTTCGGCCACGCCTTCAATTGCGATCAATCGGTCGGCAATCGGATTCGGCGCGCGCTTGCCCTGCGCGAAAACATGCGGGAAGCGGGAGGACTCGTAGTACGACGCCTGCAGCCAGCGCAGCGAATCGTAGGTCGACAGCGAACCGCAGTAACCGGTGATGCCGGCCGCGACCACGAGCGCGATCGCGAGCACCTGGCCGCGCAGATTCCAGACGTCACGCAGCAACTTGCGATCGAGCATGTTCACCATGTGATCTGCCCGGGGCGGAGTTTTTCCGCGTTGAGTTCCGTCGACGCGATGCGGCCATCGTGCATCTTCATCACGCGATCGGCAATGCGGGCGATCGGTGCGTTGTGCGTAATCACCGCCGCCGTGGTACCCAGTTCCAGGTTGATCCTTGCGATCGCCTCCAACACCACCTTGCCGGTGGCGTAATCGAGCGCGCCGGTCGGCTCGTCACACAGAAGCACATCGGGTTTCTTCGCGATCGCGCGCGCGATTGCCACGCGCTGCTGTTCGCCGCCGGACAGTTGCGACGGATAGTGGTCGAGCCGGTCGCCCAGTCCCACCAGCGCCAGCGCGTCTTCGGGCTTCATCGGATCCGGCGCCATCTCGGTGACCAGCGCGACGTTTTCGCGCGCGGTCAGCGACGGGATCAGGTTGTAGAACTGGAACACGAAGCCGACATGCTCGCGCCGGTAGCGGGTCAGCTCCGCTTCTTCCGCGTGCGACAGATCGTGATCGCGCCACATTGCCGTTCCCGCCGTCGGCGTGTCCAGCCCGCCCAGGATATTCAACAGTGTTGACTTGCCGCTGCCTGAGGGACCCAGCAGCACGACGAACTCCGACGCGAAGATGTCCAGATCGACGCCGCGCAACGCGTGCACCTCGACCTCGCCCATCCGGTACACCTTGGTCAGGCCGCGGGCGGTGAAGACCGCGTCTCGCGCCGCGACCGCCGAGTTGGCGTTCGCCTGTTCGTGCGTCAACGTTGCCATGGCTGGGCGCTTTTCCGTGTGAAAAGACGCGGTCAGTCGCGCCACAGCATGACGACGACGGCAACACTGATTCCATGGCCAACGACTTGCAGCGGCCAGATGGCGTCGTTGTAGCGTGCGAAGTCGCCGAAGAATTGTGCGGCAGCGAACAGCATGGCGTCCCGGTGTCCCGATCCCGGGTCACATGTTGAACCTGTCGGAGCGACCCAACTTGAGACGCATCAGTCGCGGCGTACACGATTGGTCTGAAGTAAGCTCGCCTTACTCAGGAGTCGCCCATTTAGGCGACAAAACCAAGCCCAAGTCACTCGTGAAGCGGGAAGGCGCTGACGCGCAGGTTCACGACTTCTGAGTAACTGCCTCGGGTCGAGGCGCGATACGGGGTGACACCGGGGGAGCCCGAACAATGAATGCTCGCTTGCGAAGGCTCGGCGGCCTTCTGACTGCGGTCTGGCTCTGCTTCGATCCGACCGCGGCGAGTTCCGCAGAGGCGCCGACTGACTCCTCCGAAACGCGCCGCGCGCACGCGCTGTTCGAGTCTCACTGGGAAGAAACTGCCCGCCTGTACCCGGAGTGGGCGACCTTTCGCGGTGACCATCGGTTTGGCGATCGCCTGACCGATGCCTCGCCCGGAGGTCTTGCCGAGCGGGACGCATACTGGCGTTCCCTGCAGCAGCGGGTGAAGTCACTCGACGTCGGTCAACTGTCGGCAATCGACCGCGTGTCGGTCGAACTTCTGCTCTATCAGACCGAGGAAAACCTGTTGTTCCAGCAGTTCGACGGCTTCCGCACGATGACGGTGTCGGCTGCGTCGTTCGCGTTTCAGAGTCAGCTTGCCGGAATACTGCGCGCAAACCCGGTTTCGACCGCGGTCCAGGTCGAACAGATGCTCGCGCGCATGGCTGCGTATCCGCACCGCGTCGAGCAGGAGATCGCGCGGCTGCGGCAAGGCATGGCGGCCGGCTGGGTGCCACCGCGCGCAGCGCTTGAACGCGTGCTGACGCAACTCGATGCGCAGTTGGCGAATCCGCCCGAGCACAGCGCGTTCTTCGAGCCGTTCAAGCACCTGGGCAGCGGAATCGACGCGGCCGAGCAGGAGCGGCTGCGAGCCCGCGGCGCGCGCGCGATCTCCGACCACGTGCTTCCAGCACAAAGGAAGCTGCGCGCATTTGTCGCCGGCGACTACCTCGCCGCGGCGCCGGCCGACGGCGCGTTGTCGAGCTATCCGAGCGGCGACCGGGTCTACGCGGCACTCGTTCGCACTCACACGACGACAGCGCTGACGCCGCCGCAGATCCATGCGATCGGCCTGAAGGAAGTGGCACGGCTGCGCAGCGAAATGGAAGCGCTGATGCGCAGCACCGGTTTCACGGGCGACTTCGTGGCTTTCATCAAATACCTGAACACGGACCCGAAATTCTTCCACGACAGCGCAGACGCGCTGCTGGCCGGCTATCGCGACATCGCCAAACGGATCGATCCCGAGTTGCCGCGCCTGTTTGCCGAACTGCCGCGCGCCACCTACGGCATTCGCGCGCTGCCCGCGTTCATGGGACCGGGCGCCGCGGAAACCTACGATGGACCGTCGCTCGACGGCACGCGCCCCGGCTGGTTCAATGCGAATGCCGTGGGCTACAAGATCCGCCCGAAGTGGAGCATGGCGACGCTGGTTGCGCACGAAGCGGTGCCTGGTCATCATCTGCAAGGCGCCCGCGCGGCGGAGATGAAAGGCCTGCCGGCATTCCGTCGCGATGCCTTCTTCACCGCCTACGGCGAGGGCTGGGCACTGTATGCAGAAACACTCGGCACCGAGCTCGGTCTGTACAGCGATCCCTACAGCCGCTTCGGCTTCCTGCAGGCGCAGATGCTGCGCGCCGCGCGGCTGGTGGTCGACACCGGCATCCACGCGCTCGGCTGGACGCGGCAGCAGGCGATTGATTACATGATCGAGCGGACCGGACTCGACCCCGAGCAGATGAAGTCAGAAGTGGACCGCTATATCTCGTGGCCGGCGCAGGCGCTCGCCTACATGGTCGGGCAGATGAAGATCATCGAACTGCGCGATCGCGCCAGGGCCGCGCTGGGTGATCGCTTTGACATTCGCCGCTTTCACATGGTCGTGCTCGACTCGGGCCCAGTGCCGCTTGATGTGCTGGAGCGGCTGGTCGATGAGTGGATCGCGGCGCAGAAGGCGGGCGCGCCGCACTGAGCGCCGGTTACTCGGCGCGCGCGGGAATCGACCTGACCGACAGCACGCCGTAGATTGCGGCCAGCGCGTCGACAACCTTCTGCTCGACCGGGCTGTCGACATCGACCAGCGTGTAGGCCATCTCGCCGCGCGACTTGTTGACCATGTTGTGGATGTTCAGCCCCGCCATGGCCATGCTGGTCGAGATCTGGCCGAGCATGTTGGGCACATTCGCGTTGGCGATGCCGATGCGATGCGCGGATTCGCGCGCCATTTCGACGTTGGGAAAATTCACCGCGTTGGCGATGTTGCCGTGCTCGAGAAACTCGCGCAGCTGATCGACGACCATCACCGCGCAGTTCTCCTCCGCTTCTGCCGTTGAGGCGCCGAGATGCGGCGTGGCGATCACGCCCGGCACGCCGGCCAGGCGCGGCGACGGAAAATCGCACAGGTAGGCCTTCAGCCGTTGTGCGTGCAGCGCACCAACGACTGCCGTTTCGTCGACGATCGCATCGCGCGCGAAGTTAAGCAGCACCGCGTCGGGCTTCATGACCGCGAGGCGCGCCTCGTTGATCAGTCCGCGCGTGGCCGTCACCAGCGGCAGGTGCAGCGTGACGAAGTCGGCGTGCTTCAGCAGATCCTCGATGCTGTTGGCCTTGCGCACCCCGGAGGGCAGGCGCCACGCGGCATCGACCGTGATCTCGGGGTCGAACCCGATCACCTTCATGCCGAGTTTGAGCGCCGTTTCGGCCACCAGCCCGCCGATCGCACCCAGGCCCACGATGCCCAGCGTGCGATGCGGCAGCTCGATCCCGGCGTACTCCTTCTTGCCATCCTCGACGCGGGTGTCGAAATCCGCCGCGTCCGGCGGCAGTGCCGAAACGAACTTCAGCGCCGGCACAAGATTGCGTGCGCCGATCAGCAGCGCGGCCAGCACCAGTTCCTTCACCGCATTGGCATTGGCGCCCGGCGCGTTGAACACCGGCACGCCGCGCTTGGACATCGCCGCCACCGGAATGTTGTTGGTGCCGGCACCGGCGCGGCCGATCGCTTTCACGCTCGCCGGAATGTCCATCGCATGCATGTCCAGCGAGCGTACGAGGATCGCGTCCGGCTGCTCGACGTGTTTGCCGACCGCATAGTGCGCATGCGGCAGACGCGACAGGCCCTGGTGCGAGATGTTGTTCAGGGTGAGGATGTGCAGTTTGTGGGTCATGATGGACAGACAATCGATTGCAGTGAAGGATCGGTTCTTACCCTCACCCCAACCCTCTCCCGCTGATGCGGGCAAGGGAGCTTTTGTTCCCTCTCCCCGATCACGGGGGCGGAGGCGGGGTTTCGCGAAGCACCGCTTCGCGCCGCCGAAGCCGGCTCGCCGTACTCGGCGAGCCGTGGAAAGGGTCAGGTTGAAGGCGTCGTTAGCCGTTCTGCCTCTCAAATTCCCGCATGTAATCGACCAGCGCCTGCACGCCTTCGATCGGCATCGCGTTGTAGATCGACGCGCGCATGCCGCCGACCGAGCGGTGGCCCTTCAGCTGCAGCATGCCGCGCGCCTCCGCGCCCTTGACGAATGCGGCGTCGAGCGCTTCGTCACGCGTCTTGAACGGGATGTTCATGCGCGAGCGATCCGCGTTCGCCACGGGGTTGGAATAGAACTGCGTCTGATCGAGGTAGTCGTACAAGAGCTTCGCCTTGGCGACGTTCTTTCTCTCGATCGCCGCGATACCACCCTGTGCCAGCAGCCACTCGAACACCAGGCCGGCGATATAGATGGCATAAGTCGGCGGCGTGTTCAGCATCGACTCGGCTTCGGCCTGCTCCTTCCAATGAAACGCCGACGGCGTGATCGGCAACGCGCGGTCGAGCAGATCCTTGCGTACGATCACCAGCGTCAAGCCCGCCGGCCCGACATTCTTCTGTGCGCCACCGTAGATCACGCCATACTTCGACACGTCGATCACGCGCGACAGGATGTGCGAAGACATGTCCGCCACCAGCGGCACGGTCCCAGTGTCGGGCGTCCACTGGTACTCGACACCACCAATGGTCTCGTTGGTGCACACGTGCACATAGGCTGCGTCCGGCGTGAGCTTCCACGTCTCACGCGCCGGCACGTAGGTGAAGTTCCTGTCCTCGGCGCTGGCGGCGACATTCACCCGCGCGTACTTCTTCGCTTCCTTGATCGACTTCTTCGACCATTCGCCCGTATTGACGAAGTCGATCACTTTTCTGTCACCGACGAGGTTCATCGGCACGATCGCGAACTCGCCGATCGCGCCGCCCTGCAGGAACAGCACCGCGTAGTCGGACGGGATGGCGAGCAGCGTGCGCAGGTCGGCTTCGGCCTTGGCGGCGATCGAGATGAACTCCTTGCCGCGATGGCTCATTTCCATCACCGACATGCCGCTGCCGTGCCAGTCGAGCATCTCTTCGGCCGCGCGCTTCAGAACTTCCTTGGGCAGCACCGCCGGGCCGGCGCTGAAATTGAAGACTTGCATGGGGATTTCCGTGTTGATGGGAGGGAACTGCGTCGGCGCAGACTTTACCCGAATCGCGGCGCCGGCCGACTCTGGTCATGCAGCCGCCGAACTCGGTATTCCGCCGGGTCGCCTTTGCACGCGCCAGCAGCTTGAATCGCTCAAGCCCTGCGCGCCGGAAATCGCGGTCTAAACGAGCGACTTCCCGCAACCACCGTGGTACAAATCGCCGTCAGCTCCCCCGTGCCCTGCAGGCTTCTTCTTGCATGCGGCCGGGCGCGGTGAACCGAACTTCAATGTTCAGAATCCAGGCTCTGGCGCCATGGCACGCGCTGTTGCGACCTGCGCCGAAGCCATCGATCCTCGGCCGACTGAATGGTCTGATGTACCGACGCTTTGACAGGATGGTCTGATGTCCAGAATCTTCGCGCTCAGGATCTGCGCAAGCGTAGTTCTCGCCGCGGTCGCTGGACTTGCCGGCTGCGGTCCCTCCGGTGCGCCGCAAGTGGCCTCGCAAGCGGCGCCGCAGGTCGGCGTGCTGACGGTGCAACCGCGCCAGGTCGCGATCAAAACCGTGCTGCCAGGCAGGACAGCGCCGGCCATGATTGCCGAAGTGCGGCCTCAGGTGACCGGGATCATCCAGTCGCGCAGCTTCCACGAAGGCGCTGAAGTGAAGGCGGGAACCATGCTGTACCAGATCGATGCCGCGACGTACCGGGCTGCCTACGAAAGCGCCCAGGCGGCCGTGGCCAAGGCCGAAGCATCCATGCAGATTGCGCGCCTGAAGGCCGAGCGGAACAAGGAGCTGGTGGCGATCAAGTTCGTGACCCAGCAAAGCTACGACGAGGCCGTGGAGACGCTGCGCCAGACCGAAGCTGACGTCGCGGTGTCAAAAGCCGCCGCTGACACCGCGCGCATCAATCTTGGCTACACAAAGGTCCTGGCGCCGATCTCCGGGCGCATCGGCAGGTCGGCCGTCACCCCCGGCGCACTCGTCACCGCCAACCAGCAGGCGGCGCTCGCCACCATCCAGCAACTGGACCCGATCTATGTCGACGTCACGCAATCGAGCACTGAAGTGCTGCGCCTGCAGCGTGCGCTGGCGAAGGGCGAACTGAAGAAAATCGCAGACAAGGCCGCGCGCGTGACCCTGCAGTTCGAGGATGGCACGGCATACGCGCAGGAAGGCGCGCTCCAGTTCTCCGATGTCACTGTCGATCCGGGTACGGGCGCGATCACGCTGCGCGCGCTGTTCCCGAACCCGCGCGGCGAGCTGCTGCCTGGCATGTATGTGCGCGCGGTCATCGAGGAAGGCGTGCGCGAAGGCGCGATCGTCGTGCCGCAGCAGGCGGTGACGCGCGACACCAAGGGCGCGGCCGTCGCGCTGGTCGTTGGCCCGGACGGCAAGGTGGAATCGCGCACGCTGCAGGTCGCGCGCACGCTCGGTAATGAATGGCTCATCGATGCTGGCCTGAAACCGGGCGACCGGGTGATCGTCGATGGCCTGCAGCGTGCACGTCCCGGTGCCATGGTGCAGGCCGTTGAACGCGGTGATCCCAATGCCGCGGGTGCTCCGGCCGCGACGGGCGCATCAACTCCGCAGACGACTGACAAACCGTCCGCGCCCGCATCGCCGGCCGGCGGGTCGCCGAAGTCCTGATCGAATCCACCGATCCCTTCAGGACGACACGATGTCGCACTTCTTCATTGAACGACCCATCTTTGCCTGGGTGATCGCGCTCGTCATCATGCTGGCCGGCCTGCTGTCGATCTTTCGCCTCCCGATCGCACAGTATCCGAGCATTGCACCGCCGACGATCACCATCACTGCCTCGTATCCCGGCGCATCGGCCAAGACGCTCGAGGACACGGTCACGCAGATCATCGAGCAGCGCATGTCCGGCCTCGACGGCCTGCGCTACATCGCCTCGGCCAGCGACAGCGCCGGTTCCGCGACCATCACCCTGACCTTCGAAGCCGGCACGAATCCGGACATCGCCCAGGTGCAGGTACAGAACAAGCTGAAGCTCGCCGAGGTGCTGCTGCCGCAGGAAGTGCAGCAGCAGGGCGTGACCGTCACCAAGTCGGTGCGCAACTTCATCATGGTCATCGGCTTCGTCTCCGAAGACGGCTCGATGACGCGCACTGATATCTCGGACTACGTGGCCGCCAACGTGCAGGACCCACTGAGCCGTGTGCCGGGCGTGGGCGAGATCACAGTCTTCGGCTCGCAATACGCAATGCGCATCTGGCTCGACCCGAACAAGCTCATCAACTACAAACTCACGCCGGCCGATGTCGCCTCTGCGGTCCGCGCGCAGAACGCGCAGATCTCGGCGGGGCAGCTCGGTGGGCTTCCTGCTGTGCGCGGCCAGCAATTGAATGCCACGATCACCGCGCAAAGCCGGCTGCAGACGCCGGAACAGTTCGAGGCCATCGTGCTGCGTACGGCCGAGAGCGGCGCCACGGTGTATTTGCGTGACGTGGCCCGTGTCGAGCTGGGTGGAGAGAACTACGGCACGGTCTCCTTCTATAACGGCCGGCCCTCATCCGGCGTCGCGGTACGCCTGGCCACCGGCGCCAACGCGCTTGATACGGGCGATGCGGTCAAGGCAAAGGTCAACGAACTGTCCCGCTTCTTCCCGCAAGGCATGAAGGCTGTGGTCGCCTACGACACCACGCCGTTCATCCGTCTATCGATCGAGGAGGTGGTCAAGACCCTGCTCGAGGCGTTCGTGCTGGTGTTCCTGGTGATGTACCTGTTCCTGCAGAACCTGCGGGCCACGCTGATCCCGTCCATCGCCGTGCCGGTGGTGCTGCTCGGCGCCTTCGGCGTGATGTCGGCGTTCGGCTTTTCGATCAACGTGCTGACCATGTTCGGTCTCGTGCTGGCGATCGGCCTGCTCGTCGACGACGCCATCGTCGTGGTCGAGAACGTCGAGCGCGTGATGAGCGAGGAGGGCCTCTCGCCCAAGGAGGCGACCAAGAAATCGATGGACCAGATCACCGGCGCGCTGGTGGGAATCGCACTCGTGCTCGCGTCCGTGTTCATCCCGATGGCGCTCTTCGGTGGCTCCACCGGCGTCATCTACCGGCAGTTCTCCCTGACGCTGGCCGCATCGATGCTGCTGTCGATCACGGTCGCGCTCATCCTTTCGCCGGCGCTGTGCGCCACGCTGTTGAAGCCCGTTCAGAAAGGCTCGCACGGCGCAACCACCGGATTCTTCGGGCGCTTCAACCGCGCTTTTGACAGCGGTCGATCCAACTTCCAGAGCACGGTGGCACGCATGCTTGCTTCAAGCGGCCGCTGGCTCGTGGCATTCGTGGCGATGGTGACGCTGGGGGTATTCCTCGCGATTCGCTTGCCGACGTCGTTCCTGCCGGACGAAGACCAGGGCATCCTCTTCACGCAGGTGCTGCTGCCCGCGGGCGCGACACAGGAGCGCACGCTGGCGGTGCTGCGCGAGATCGAGCGTCACTTCCTCGAGGACGAGAAGGGTGCCGTGCAGTCGCTCTTCACGGTGGCGGGCTTCTCGTTCTCCGGCAGCGGGCAGAACGCCGGCATCGGATTCGTCCGCATGAGGGACTGGAAGGAGCGGCCCGGCGCGCAGAACAGCGTGCAGGCCGTGGCACGACGTGCGATGACGGCGTTCTCCAAGCTGCGCGACGCGCTCGCGTTCGCCTTCGCGCCACCGGCAGTGCTGGAACTCGGTGTCGCCAACGGCTTTGACATGTATCTGCAGGACCGGGCGGGCGCGGGCCACGAGGCGCTGATGGCTGCGCGCAACCAACTTCTCGGGCTCGCGGCGAAGGAACCGGCCCTGACAGCGGTACGGCCGAACGGCCAGGAGGACACGCCGCAGTTCAACGTCGACATCGACACCGCGCGCGCCGGGGCGCTCGGGCTCTCGGTCGCCGATATCAACGCGACGCTTTCGGCGGCATGGGGCAGTGCCTACGTCAACGACTTCATCGACAAGGGCCGTGTAAAGAAGGTCTACATGCAGGCCGACGCGCCATTCCGCATGGTCCCCGAGGATCTGGACAAGTGGTACGTGCGCAATGCGAAGGGAGAGATGGTGCCGTTTTCAATGTTTGCGCGGGGCAAGTGGACGTTCGGGTCGCCGCGACTGGAGCGCTTCAACGGCGCCTCCGCCGTGCAGATACAGGGCCAGGCCGCGCCCGGCCATAGTTCCGGTGAGGCGATGGCAACGATGGAACGGCTCGTCGCGCAGCTGCCGCCGGGCTTCGGGGTCGCGTGGACCGGCCTTTCCTTCGAGGAGCGTCTGTCGGGCGCGCAGGCGCCGCTGCTGTACGCACTGTCGGTACTCGTGGTGTTCCTGTGTCTTGCGGCGCTGTACGAGAGCTGGTCGATTCCGTTTGCCGTGCTGCTCGTTGTGCCGATCGGCGTGCTGGGGGCGCTGCTCGCGGCCACCGGCCGCGGACTGGCGAACGATGTGTACTTCCAGGTCGGGCTGCTGACGACCATTGGCCTGTCGGCGAAGAACGCGATCCTGATCATTCAGTTCGCGCTGGGGCAGATGGCGGTTGGCGTCGATCTGGTTCCGGCCACCCTCGAGGCCGCACGCCTGAGGCTGCGTCCGATCCTGATGACGTCGCTCGCCTTTGGCTGCGGCGTGTTGCCGCTCGCGCTCGCCACCGGCGCGGGCTCGGGCAGCCAGAACGCCATCGGCACCGGCGTGCTCGGCGGCATGATCGCGGCGACGTTCCTTGGGCTTCTCTTTGTGCCGCTGTTCTTCGTCGTCGTGAAGCGCGGCTTCAGGAAGAAACCCGCCACGACGCGCAGTGAAGCCGCGATTGAAAGTTCATGACCGGTCTCTTGCGCCGGGTCGGCTCGCTCAAGCGCCCAACGGAATCGATGCCGCGCACGCGCTGCGCGATCGCGTCGACTTCTGAGCGCGATCGGCGCGGCGTGACGGCTACCTACAATTCAAGGACGACCTCGCCCGACACCGGATCGGTCACGCCGAGACCGCCACCCAGGTCTTCGAGGGTGTCGCGGAACGTGTCGAGCATCGCGATCATCTTTGGCCGCGCCGCGACGAGACTTTGTTGGCTGTCCCATTCGCCAATGACGCAGTAGGTCCGGTCACCCGTCTTCATCAGCGAGAATCGCTTGAAGCCGACGTAGTCGCGATGGCCCTTGCGGTGCGCCGCGATGAACTCCGCTTCGCGTCCGGGCTTGACCCGGAATCGCACGACGTTAAATGCGGTCATCGCGCTTACTCCTCGTCATTGGTTCGCGCGCCGACATCAGGTTCAAGGTCGCCAGACGCGCGGGATTCAGGGGAACCGCATGATGCCGCCGCGACCCCGGGCGTTGCAACCTTTTCCCCAATGGGCGGTACGGGCGACTCGTCGTTGAAGCGGCGAGCGAATACTGCCACGCAGCGAGCACAGTGCCCCGCCGGACCGTTGGAAGAGCGATCGGCCGCGTCGGCATTCTTACTTGCGTGATCGAATAGCCTCTTAACTCGTGTCGCCGCGACGGGCGGGAGTCGACCCCTATGCACAGGTCCGAACTATGCACAGTCGGCGATACTGCATTGCGTGCCGGCCCCTATGGCAGACTGCCAAGAGGGGCCGGCGGGTTCTGTGCATAGTTACAGCGCCTGAAGGAACTTCATCAGCGCGTCGGGCGGGCGGAAGCGGTGCGTCTTGGTGGCAGGTTCTTGCAGGCGGGCCAGGGCCTTGGCCTTCATCGCCAGGTCGGCCTCGACGTATCGATGCGTGGTTGTCATGCTCTCGTGGCCGAGCCACAACGCGATCACATTGAAGGGCACGCCGGACTGCAGCATATGCATTGCGGTCGTGCGCCGAATCGTGTGAGGAGAGATGCTCCGTGTGGCCAGACTCGTGTGCATCTCAGCGGCGCGAGCCACCGCGATGTCCAGACGCTGCGTGACGTTCGAACGCGTCATCGCTCGGCCGTCCCGGTTGGGCAGCAGGGCGGCCTGTGGGCCCAGCGTCGGGTTACACCGCAACCAAGCCCGGACCTTCCGAGCCGTCGTCTTCCACAAGGGCACCGAGCGATTCTTGCGACCCTTGCCCAGGAGGTGAACGCAGGGTGTGCCATGCAGGACCACATCGTCCAGCCGCACGCCGATGATCTCCGAGACCCGAGCCCCGGTGTTGTAGAGCATGGTCAGCAGCAGATGGTCGCGCTGAGAGGTCCAGGTGCTGCCCGGTTGTCCTATCACCGCCAGCATCTCCTCGGGCGACATGAAGCCGAGCATTGGGCGCTCGAAGCGCTTCATCGGCACGCCCAGTGCGCTCTCGATGACGTGCAACGACGACACGTCGCGGCGTGCGGCGAACTTCAGGAATGCACGTAGTGCCGTCAGCCTGAGGTTGCGGCTGCGCACCGTGTTGTGCCGCTGCTGCTCGAGGTGGTCCAGGAATGCCAGGATCAGGTCCGGCTCGATGTCGGCCAGGCGCAGCGCGGTGGGCGCCGTGCCAAGATGCTTGTGGGCGAAGTCCAGGAACAGCATCCACGCGTCGCGGTAGGAGGCGACGGTGCGAGGGCTCAAGGCGCGCTGCGCGACCAGATACTCGGTGAAGAATTGCTGCACCAGGGATGCGAACGAAGCAGGCCGTGGGGCGGTGGCGTCACGCATGGGTCACCTCCGTCGCCGACATGAAGGATTCGAACTTGCGCGCGGCCAGTGCCATCAACTCGGGCACGCCGGTGAGGTACCAGTAGGTGTTGGTCACCATGGCGTGGCCCACGTAGGTGGACAGCGCCAGCATCGCCTGATCGATGTCCACGCCCTGGGTATGCCAGAGCATCACCCGCCGAACCACCATCGTGTGTCTGAGGTCGTGGATACGCGGACCATCGTGAGCGCCGCGGTTGACCCAGCCCAGTTGATCGCGCAGACCGACGAAGACCCGATGCACCTGGCGCAGACTTAGGCCATGGCCGCGACGCTGGCCGCGTGTGCCAACGAAGAACGGCGTCGCATGCGTGACCTCGACATGGACATTGCGCAGCCACCGATACCGCTTCAGCGCCTGCACCGTGCTCGGATGCAGCGGCACATGGCGTGACTTGGCGAACTTGGTCTGCCGAACGGCGAGCAGGCCTGTCTTCAGGTCGACATCGCAGTCCAGCAGATGCACCGCCTCAGAGACACGCAGACCTGTCGAGGCTATGAGGCCGAACAGCGTCTCGTAGGTGGCACCGCGCAGGCCGGGGGCCGGGTCGAGGCGGCGCGCCGCGATCAGCAACTCGACGATCTCCTGGTCGGCGTAGATGTGGGGGGCGAGTCGCTGACCGATGCGACCGAAGGTCGAGTCGTCCGGCACCTCGGTGCGCGGCTCGAACTGCTGCAGGTAGCGGGCGAACGAGCGCAGCATCTTCAGCCGCCGTGCCCACGTCGAGGGCTCATCGCTGTTGCACTTGTCGCGCCGCGCCCAGTCGGCCATGAGCTCGACGGTCAACGGCCCGTGATCGCCAAGGCCATCAACGTAGCGCGCAAAGCTGCTGATTGCATAGCCGGCGGTTCGCAAGCCAAACCCCAGCCGGCGGCGCTCGCTGAGGTAGTTCTCGGCGTGCACCTGCATTGGAATGCGCATCGCGGTGGCCGCGCTCATGCCGCGCTCCCGGGCCAAGGCAGTGCGACCGCCGTCAGGTTCCTGCTGTCGAGCTTGGCGTAGATCAGCGTCGTGTTCAGCGAGCGGTGCCGCAGGACATCGGCCACCTCCTTCAGCGAGGCGCCACCCTCCAGCAGGCGGCTGGCCATGGTGTGACGCAGAAGGTGTGCCCGGGTGTACGGCAAACCCGCCCGCGCGTAGGCTTGGCGGATCGTCTTGGCCACGACATCGGGGCCGATCGGTTGGTCGCGCGGTGCGACGTGTCGCACGAACACTGCCCGGTTGGTGGTCTGCGGGCGTTCGAACTTCAGGTAGTCGGCGATCGCACGGCCGGTGGTCGCCGGCAAGGGCAGGATGTCTTCGCGTCGGCTCTTGGTTCTTCGCAGCGTCACCGTACCTGCATCCCAGTCGATGTCGTCCAGACCAAGCTTGGCGACCTCGCCCCTTCGCAAGCCGAGGTCCAGTGCGCAGTGCACGATGGCATCGGCGCGGCGCGCCGATGGGCCGGGCTGACCGAGGCAGCCGAGCAGGCGTTCGACCTCGACACCGCTGAGCGCCTGCGGCAACGAAGCCAGTTTCCAGTTGGCCGGATAGCACACCACGCCGATCAGGCCATGCACGAGATCGCCATGGGAGGCCCGGAAGCGGAAGTAGCCCCGCAGCGCAGCCGCCAGCGTGCTCATGCCGTCCGGGGTGCTGTACAGCTCGCTCTGGCGGGCGACGAAGCTGCGCACATCATTGGGCTTGATCGTCGAGATGACGACCGGCCCATCGGCAAACCGCTCGAGCAACAGGCGGCGCACCGTGCGTAGGTACAGAACGCGCGTCTTCGACGTCAGCCCGCGAACGTGGTTCATGTGGTCGTCGAAGCGGCGCACCTCCTCGTCCACTGGCGTTGTCCCCGGGGCGCGTTCGGCGATATCGCCATTGGCACGCAGGACGACAAGCAGGTGCCCGAGTGCGGCGCGCAGATCCCGACGCGTTCGTTGTACCGGCTCTGCACAGTTGCAGCGCGGCAGGTGGTCATCGAGAAACTGCCGGATCACGTCCTCGTCGAGCTGACGGACGCCGAGCCTGCGACCGCTCGCCCAGCGCGCGAAGTGGGCAATGCACCCCTGGTAGTTGCAAACGGTCTGTACTGCGTAGCGACGCTCGCCCAAGTGATGCGTGAACGCATCAACGTAGGGCGCAAGCTCGCTCTCGAGAAGCCAGTCGCTCGGACTGCGGGGAAGGTGTCGTTTCGAGTCCATCACGGTCTCCTGAAGTGGGGTTCCCACTTCAGAACACCGGCGAAACTATGTCCAGTTCTCCCTCACCCTACCTCGGTGCAAACCCAGACAGGCCGTCGTTCGCAACGCGTTCGCCTTCGCCAACTGTGCATAGTTCGGACCTGTGCATAGGGGTCGCAATGGATAGATATCCATTGCGACCC
>Ga0209682_10000328_pt1 | contig 16470 bp, 18 predicted proteins | sample DOMMetBare2Fresh_2_FD_187471 | JGI IMG/M metagenome (GOLD analysis project Ga0209682, IMG submission 187471) | Wetland sediment microbial communities from St. Louis River estuary, USA, under dissolved organic matter induced mercury methylation -... | ecosystem: Environmental > Aquatic >... | reverse complement strand
GCATCCGGTCGCGGCGGTGCAGAGCGAGTATTCGCTGTGGAGCCGCGATCCGGAGGACGGGATGCTGGCGGCCTGCCGGGAGCTGGGCGTCGGCTTCGTCGCCTACAGCCCGCTCGGCCGCGGTTTCCTCACCGGGCAGATCCGGCGCTTCGAGGACCTCGCCCAGGACGACTGGCGCCGTCTGTCGCCCCGTTTCCAGGGGGAGAACTTCAAGAAGAACATCGCCCTCGTCGACCGCATCGAAGAGATCGCCGCCGCCAAGCACTGCACGCCGGCCCAGCTCGCCCTGGCCTGGGTGCTGACCCGCGGCGAGGACGTCGTGGCGATCCCCGGCACCAAGCGGCGCAGCTATCTCGAGGAGAACGTCAAGGCGGCGGAGATCGAGCTGACGGCCGAGGAGCTGCGGCGGATCGACGAGGTGGCCCCCAAGGGGGCGGCGGCGGGAGCGCGGTATCCGGCGGGGGCGATGACGCTGGTGAATGCGTAGGGGCCGGGGGTGAGGGCTCAAGGCAGCTCGATCACCACCTCGCCCCCCTCGCCCGCGAGGCGCACCCGCCGCGGCTCGATGGCCACCACGCGGTAGCCGGCGACGCTCTCGCCCTGGGCCACCACCTTGTCGCCGAACAGGGCGACCGGCTGGCCCGAGAAAACGATGCCGTTGAGCTGCAGGATGCCTCCTCCGGGCAGGGGGATCGCCTGCTGGTAGGTCCGCACCGGAGGGGGTGCGGGACTGGTTGCGGGTACGGGTGCTGGAGGCGCAGGCTCCGGGGCGGCCGGGACCGGCGCGGGGGGCGGCGGAGGGGGGGCGAGCTGGACCGGCGGAGGCGGAGCGGCCTCCTGTGCGGTGGCCTTCTCGGTTGGCGGCGGCGCCAGCTCCTCGGCTTCCGGGACGGGTGCGGCCGGTGGTTCTTCCTGCTCGGCGGGGAGAGGAGGCGGCGCGGTGGCCTGGACCGGAGCCGCGACAACGGCGACCGGCTCCGGGGGGAGGTGCGCCTGCCGGTTTGGTTTCCGCGGACCGAAGGGGACGAGGGTGAGGCCGATTGCGATGCCGAGGCCGAGGATCAGGCAGGCGCCGATCACGATCCAGAGGAGCCGGCTGGAGCGCCGCGGGCGGACCCGCAGGGTGGGGATCACCGGCACCTGCCGCCAGCGCTTCTCGCGGGCCGCTTCGTCCTGCTGCGCCGCCTCCTGGCGCGCCCGCTTCAAGGCTTCGTCGATCAGGCTCATCAGCTCAGTCCCTCCAGCTCGCGGATCGCCCGCCGGACGTGACCCCAGGTCAGCAGGTCGTCGCCGGTCACGTAGCCGCAGAGCAGCGTCTTGTCGCACACCGCGTTGACCAGCCGCGGGATGCCTCCCGAGTAGCGGTAGATGGCGCCGAGTGCCCAGCGGTTGAACCCCGGCGACCCATTGGCCCCCGCCACGTGCAGGCGGTGCTCGATGTAGCGCTCCATCTCCTCGCGGGAGAGCGGTCCCAGGTGGTAGCGCACGGTAATCCGCTGGCGGAGCTGGCGCAGGCGCGCCGCGTCGAGCTTCTCGCGCAGCTCGGGCTGGCCGAGGAGGACGATCTGGAGGAGCTTCCGCTGGTCGGTCTCCAGGTTCGAGAGGAGGCGGACCTCCTCCAGCACCGCGAAATCGAGGTCCTGCGCCTCGTCGATGAAGAGGACGACGTCGTGCCCGTGCACCAGCTCGTCGAGCAGGAACTGGTTGAGCACCTGCAGGCACTCCACCTTGTCCGGCGGCGCGGGGAGGCCGAGCTCGGTCAGGATCGAGCGCAGGAGCTGCGTCGCCGACAGGCACGGATTGAGGATCAGCGCCGTCCGCACCGCGGGTCCCAGCTCCTCCAGGACCGCCCGGCAGACCGTGGTCTTGCCGGCGCCCACCTCGCCGGTCACCTGGATGAACCCCTTGCGCTCGCGGATACCGAACAGGATGTGGTTGAACGCTTCGCGGTGCCGGTCGCTGAAGTAGAGGAAGCGCGGGTCCGGCGTGATGTTGAACGGCGGCTCGCGAAAGCCGTAGAAGTCGTGGTACATGGGATCTGGTCAGCCCGTCACGTCCATCTCCAGGATACGTGCGGGGCGGTCCGGCCGTCCTGGCCTTGGGGAGAAGGTATCACCCCTGGCGCCGGCAAAAGACAGCCTCGTCCGAATGTCGACCCCAGAACCGATCGCCAAACGATAAGAACCCGCGATCGAGCCAGATGAGTCCGTCGAAGACCAAGTCAGCCGCCGCGTGCGCGAGGACGTAGGCGACAACCTCGTTCTCGAACGAAAACCCGCGACCTGAGGCCTGTTTTGTTGTCGTATTCTGCTTTGCCATCGCCGGCCTACCGTCAGGGCCTTTGGACCCCTTCCACCTTGCCGACTTCGTGAGCTCTTTCTTCGGGGTCATTCGGTGGCCGTCGCGGTCAGCTCGTAGAATTCGTGGAGCTTGGCTTGGAGCAGCTTCTTGTCCGGCAGTTGGGTCTGGTACTCGGCGATCAGCGTGGGGGAGAGCGAGCGACTGAGGGCGTACTCGACCACCTCGCTGTCCTTGCCGGCACAGAGCAGCACGCCGATGGACGGGCCTTCGTGAGGTTTGCGGACGTCGCGGTCGAGGGCTTCCAGATAGAAGTTCAGCTTGCCGAGGTGCTCGGGCTGGAAGTCACCGATCTTGAGCTCGAAGGCGACCAGGCAGGTCAGGCCACGGTGGAAGAAGAGCAGGTCGAGGGCAAAGTCCTTCCCGCCCACCTGGAGCGGCACCTCGCTGCCGACGAAGCAGAAGTCGCGCCCCAACTCGACCAGGAAATGGCGCAGGTTGCGCACCAGGCTCTTGTGCAGGTCGGCCTCGCGATGACCGTCGGACAGATCCAGAAACTCGACGAGGTAGGCGTCGCGGAAGACCGTCTCGGCGCCGGGGTGCAATTGTCTCAACAGCGTTGAGACTTTTGGCGGGTTCAGCACCGCGCGCTCGAACAAGGCGCCGTCGAGCTGCCGCTCGAGCTCGCGCCGGGACCAGCCTTCGCGGTGTGCGAGGCGAAGGTAGAACTCGCGCTCTTCTGAGCGCTTGCAGCGGCTCAGGATGAGCAGATTGTGGCTCCAGGGGATTTGTCGCACCAGTGGTGCGACTTTCTCGTCGCCGCGGTAGGTGTCGTAGAACTGCCGCATCCGGAAGAGGTTCGCCCGGGTGAAACCGTTCAAGCCCGGGTGGCGGCGGGCGATGTAGCTCGCGAGGGCCTCCACCACGCCCTCGCCCCAGGCCGCGGTCTCCAGCTTGCGCGAGATGTACTCACCAATCTGCCAGTAGAGGTCGATGAGTGCGGTGTTGACGGCGGTCAGCGCTCCGGCACAGATATCACCCCTGGCACCGGGAGGGGACGGTATACACTACCCTCCATGAGCGAGACCCTGGTCCAACTCGGCCGTTCCTCGGCCGTTTCCACCGGCCGCCGCGAAGGGCGGCCCGAGTGGTTGCGGGTACGCCTGGCGACGCCCGCGTCGTATCACCACGTGCGCCAACTGGTGGACCGCCTGAACCTGCATACGGTCTGCCAGGAGGCGCGCTGTCCGAACATCTACGAATGCTGGGGAATGCACGGCACCGCCACCTTCATGATCCTGGGCGACGTCTGCACCCGCCGCTGCGGCTTCTGCGCCGTCACCTCCGGCCGGCCGCAGGCCGGGGTCGATCCCCGGGAGCCCGCGCACGTGGCCGAGGCGGTGTCGGTCATGGGGCTCAAGCACGCCGTCATCACCTCGGTCGACCGCGACGACCTGCCCGACGGCGGCGCTCGCCACTTCGCGCAGGTGATCGCGGCGATCCACCAGGCGCGGCCGGAGGCGGCGGTGGAGGTGCTGACCCCCGACTTCCGCGGCGTGCCCGATGCCCTCGACGTCGTCCTCGGCGCCGCGCCGGAGGTCTTCTCGCACAACATGGAGACCGTTCCCCGCATGTACCGCAAGGCGCGCCCCGGCAGCCGCTACGACCGCAGCCTCGGCCTCCTCGCCGCCGCGGCCCGGCGGCGCGACGAAGGCACCTACGCCGGCCGGATCAAGACCGGCATCATGATCGGGATCGGCGAGACCCCGGACGAGGTCGAGGCGACGCTCCGCGACATCCGCGGCGCCGGGGTCGAGATCCTCACCATCGGCCAGTACCTGCAACCGACGCCCAAGCACCTGCCGGTCGACCGCTGGGTGCACCCCGACGAGTTCGCGGCCTTCCGCACCTATGCCCTGTCGCTCGGCTTCGCCCACTGCGAATCCGGCCCGCTGGTGCGCAGCAGCTACCACGCCCACGAGCACGTGCAGGAGCCCCTCACCCCCTAGCCCCCTCTCCCATCCCCTCCCTTCCACCGGGAGAGGGGGGACGTCCCCGGGCCGGCCGTGGCGAGCTCGTGCCTTGTCTTTTGGCTTGGCTCCCCCTCTCCCGGTGGGTGGGAGGGGATGGGAGAGGGGGCTGGGGGGTGAGGGCCCCGCTGGACAGCCGTCCGGGGAGGTGTTACTTTGATGGCAAGGATACCTCCCTTAAATGCATAAAATTCTGCGGTTTGCCGCCGGCCTGTTGCCGTCTTTCCGGAAGCGCGCGAACAGTGCGTGTCCGTCGCGGCGGGAGCTGGAGGATTTCATGCGGAGCCGTCTCGACAGGGAGGGGGCTCTGCGCGTCCTGCGGCACCTGGTTCCTGGCTGCAGCCGGTGCCAGGAGATCACGGCGGTGCTCTGGTGGGCCGGGGAGGGGCGGCGCGTCCGTGGCGGGGCCGCGGCCGATCCGGGGCCGGCGATCGGGCGGGTGCTCGACGAGGTGCGCCGTCTCCACGCCGTTCTCCTGGGTGAGCGCGCCGCGGCGCGGCAGATCTGTGCCGGGCTCGCCGGGCGTCCGGCGGCCGACTGGGGCGCCCGGCTCCGGGGAGAGGCGCGGACCTGGGGGCTCTGTGAGCTCCTGCTCGCGGAGAGCCGCGCGGCGCGGTCCGGCGATCCGTCCGGCGCCGAGGCGTTCGCCCGGTATGCCGTGGCCGTCGCCCAGGAGATCCCCGCGGGCAGCCATCCCGCCGGCCTCCTCGCCGATCTGGCCGCTCGGGCCTGGGCCTCTCTGGCCGAGGCGCGGCGGGCCGGCGGTGATCTGGAGGGTGCCGAGGGGGCGCTCCACGAGGCCGAGGGCCACCTGGCGCGGGGCTCCGGCGAGCGTCTGGAGCGGGCGCGGCTCTCCGGAACGTGGGCGGCGCTGCGCTGCAGCCAGGGGCGGTACCGCGACGCCGAGCATTGGCTCCGCCGCGCCCTGGTGGTCTATCGCCGGACGGGGCAGGCCGACCTCCTCGGCCGTGGCTTCGTCCAGTTGGGCTACGTCCGCGCCGGAGCGGGGGATCTCGCGGGCGCCCTGATCGCGCTCCGCCAGGGATTGGCGCTGGCCGATGCCACCCGCGATCCCGAGACCGCCCTCGCGGCGCTCTGCGTCCTCGACGGTTTGAGCGCCGCCGCGCCTCCGGTCTGGACAGGGGGCGCCGATTTGCGCCCTCTCCCCCGCAACCGCTAGAATCTCGCCGTCGTCCGGGCCAACCCCCGGCGATCTCCCTGCAAGACGAGAGAGGCCAGATGACCGACATGACCACGGAAGTCTCCATCCGTCCGCTCGACGAGCTCGACATCAGCGCCATCGTGCGGATCGACGAGCAGATCGGCGGGGCCTACCGGCCGGAAGTTTGGGAGCGCCGGATCGGTTATTACCTGCGGCGGGACCCGGAGACGTCGGTCGTCGCCGAGCTGGACGGGCGCGTCGTCGGCTTCATGCTCGGCGAGGTGCGCTCCGGCGAGTTCGGGCTGGAAGAGCCGACCGGCTGGATCGAGGTGCTCGGGGTCGATCCCGGGTGCCGCGGACGCGCCGTCGGCCGGCGGATGGCGGAGGCCATCCTGGATCATTTCAAGGAGCGCGGCGCGAAGAGCGTGCGCACCCTGGTGGATGAAGAGCACGCGGAGCTGAGTGGCTTTTTCGGCTCCATCGGCTTCGCGCCGTCGAGCCTGCGGGCGTTCAGCCGCCCGGTCTGAGAGAGGATGAGGAGAGAGATGAGCGTCAGGACCACGACCCTTCCGAAGCCCTTCCACGAGGCGGTGATCCGCTGGCGGGAGACCTTCATTCCCGACTACGACCTCCTCATGGAGAACTGGGAGAAGTTCTTCCCGACCGAGCCCCGGTTCGAGCTCTGCGCCTACCGCCAGATGGGGATGTGTACCGAGATCGAGTGCGGTGACATGAAGGGGAAGCCCAAGTTCAACCGCGCCTCGGACATGCAGCCGGAGCAGGCGCACCACCTGTTCGGCGCCATCCGTGCCCAGGCCTCCACCGAGTTCGGCTCGATCCAGCAGCACCGCCTGACCCTCGCCCGCGCCCAGGAGGAGGAAGAGCAGTTCTGGATCCTCCGCATGATGGCCGAGGAGCTGCGGCACGGCTACCAGATGCTCCATCTGCTGGCCGAGGACGACTGGTCCTCCGTCTCCAAGGAGAGCAGCGCCGACCTCGTCGAGGGCATCCTCTCGATGAACACCGGCTCCCACCTGCTGGGAGCGTTCAACGTCGACTTCGACTCCTTCATCGACAACGTCGTCTTCTGTGGCCTGATCGACCGGGTCGGCAAGTACCAGCTCGCCATGCAGAAAGTGAGCGCCTACCAGCCGATGGCGGAGAGCATGCCGCAGATGCTGCGCGAGGAGGCGTTCCACCTCGCCGCGGGCGTCGTGCCGATGCGCCGGTGGGTGACCGCCGCGGCCAAGGGGGGCACGTTCATCACCATGGCCGATCTCCAGAAGGCGATCAACAAGTGGATTCCGCGCGCCATGGAGATGTTCGGCGACGAGCGCGGCGGCGGCACGAACGTGCGCTTCGGCCTGAAGCCGATGAAGAACGCCGAGGCCCAGAAGCAGTATTACGAGGAGGTCGAGAAGCTGGTGCGCGATCTGAACCTCCGCTATCTGCGGGCGCGCGCCGAGAAGCTCTCGCATGGCGAATCCGAGGCCGCCCTCGACCGCATCCTGGCAGGCGAAATGGCCGAGGGGATCCGCCGCGAGGACCTCCTGCACATGCCGCATCCGGAGTTCTTCCGGCGGCGCGGCCAGCCGGCGTTCCGGATGGTCGGCGCCGGCGGCGAGCTGTTCACCGACCTGGCCGCCTACCAGCAGCACCTGATGCGCTCGCTCCCCGATGCCTACCGGGCCAGCCGCGACTACCGCGAGTACGTCGAGTCGCTGACCCAGGTGGCCGCGGGGACCTTGAAGGCCGAGGAGGCCGCGGGGAAGATGCCGAGCCTGCGCCGCGTCGGCGGGGCCTGTCCCTGCTCGCGGGCGGTGCGCTGGGTGGTGGACGAACCGGCGGCCTCCGCCGCCTGACCCGACAACCGACGTTCCAAACGACATCCGCCAGACACACGGCGCGTCCGGGGCAAGAGATGAGCGTGTTCAATCGCCTGCTGGTCACCACCTTGCCTCTCGTGCCGAAGGCGATCGTCGGCCGGGTGGCCTCCCGCTACGTCGCCGGAGGGACGCTGGACGACGCGGTCACGACCGTCCGCTCCTTGAACACCCAGGGCGCCATGGCGACCCTGGACGTCCTGGGCGAAGAGGTGCACGAGCGCGCCAAGGCCGAGGCCGCGGTGGCGGAGTACATCCGCGTCTTCGAGGCCATTTCCGCCCAGAAGCTCGATTCGAACGTCTCGATCAAGCCGACCCTCCTGGGCCTGAAGATCGACGAAGGGTTCTGCCGCGACTGCGTCGAGAAGGTCGTCGCCACCGCCAGGGAGCACGGCAACTTCGTCCGCATCGACATGGAGGACCGGTCGACGACGGACGCGACGCTGCGCATCTACAAGGACCTGCACGCGCGGTACGGCAACGTCGGCGTCGTCCTCCAGGCCTACATGCGGCGCACCCTCTCCGACATCGAAGAGCTGCCGGAGCAGGGCGCCAGCGTGCGGATCTGCAAGGGGATCTACGTCGAGCCGCGGACGGCGGCCTGGAAGGGCTATGAGACGGTGCGGGCCAACTACGTCGCCGCCCTGGAGAAGCTGATCGTCCGCGGCGTCTATGCGGCCATCGCCACCCACGACGAATACCTCGCCTGCCGCGCCGTGGAGCTGGTCGACAAGCACCGCCTGCCGCGCGACCGCTACGAGTTCCAGATGCTCCACGGGGTGGACGACGAGCTCCGCCGCATCCTCGTCGCCGGCGGCCACCGCCTGCGGGTCTATGTCCCGTACGGCCGGGACTGGTATCCTTACTCCATGCGCCGCCTGCGCGAGAACCCCGAAGTGGCACGTCACGTGCTGCGTGCGATGCTCGCCGGGCGGTAGCCATGAAAGACCGGCCCTCGCGCGAGTCGACCCCATCCCGCAACTCGGATACGGATGAGCTGCCCGTCTCCCAGGAGAGCGGACTGACCCAGACGTTCCAGAGCGCCACGCGCGACCGCGATCCCCATGCCCTCGACGGCGCCGACATCGAGGCCGACGTGATCCTGATCGCGCATCCGGACAGCCAGCGCCTCGGCTCGCGCTACCGCCTCTCCCCCGGCACCACACTCGAAATCGGCCGCTCCTCCTCGGTGCGGATCAGCCTGCCCGAGGTCATGTCGCTGTCGCGCAAGCACGCCCGGCTGCGCTACGCCGGCCCGACGGTGACCGTCGAGGACCTGGGGAGCACCAACGGCACCTATGTGAATGGCCAGGCGATCCATGGCCGCACGGTGCTGCGCAGCGGCGACCGCTTCCAGACCGCGGCGGTGCACTTCAAGTTCCTGCACGAGCAGGACGTGGAGAACGCCTACCACCTGGCGATCTACGAGCTGGTGGCGCGAGATGGCCTGACCGAGGCCTACAACAAGCGGAAGTACGAGGAGGAGGCGCTGCGCGAGCTCGGGCGCGCCTTGCGGCACCGCCGTCCCCTGTCGATGATCATCTTCGACCTCGACGAGTTCAAGCAGATCAACGACACCTACGGCCACCTGTGCGGCGACTTCGTCCTGAAGCAGGTCGCCTCGCTGGCCAGGGAGCTGGTGCGCCCCGAGCAGGTGCTGGCGCGGGTGGGTGGCGACGAGTTCGTGATCCTGGCACCGGAGACCGGCGCCGAAGGGGCGGAAACCCTGGCGGTGAAGCTCCAGGAGCGCATCCTGGGGCTCGACCACCGCTACGGCGACGTCAAGATCTCCGTCACCTGCTCCTTCGGCGTCGCCGAGCTCGCCGAGGGCATGACCACCCCCCAGGACCTCTACCAGGCCGCCGACAGCGCCCTGCTCCAGGCCAAGCGCGAGGGGAAGAACCGGGTGGGCGTGCAGCGGGGGTAGCCCCAAAGGCCGCGCCCCGTCACCCGGGCATGAATGCCCGGGCTAGCAGCGGCGCCGGGTGAACCCGGCTTTCAAGCCCCATTCATGGGGCGCTGCTGCCAGCCCGGCGATTCATCGCCGGGTTGTCTCGGCCCTCGAACGCGCTATTTGCTCGCCGCCCCCTCCGTCCCGCCCAGCAGGTGCTGGCGGATGAACTCCACCATCACGGCCCGCATGTAGTCGGTATTGACCTTCTTCTGGAAGCCGTGTCCTTCGTCCTTGCCGACGACGTACCAGACCGGCGCGCCGTTCTTCTCGACCGCGTCGACGATCTGATTGGATTCGGAGAGCGGCACGCGCGGATCGTTCGCCCCCTGGGCGACCAGGAGCGGCCGGTTGATCTTGCCGGCCTGCCGGGCCGGGGAGATCGTCTCCAGGAAGGCCCGCATGTCGGCGATCCGCTCGTCGCCGTACTCGACGCGCCGCTGATCCCGCCGGTACTCGCTGGTGTTTTCGAGGAAGGTGACGAAGTTGCTGATGCCCACGGTGTCGTAGGCGCAGCGGATGCGGTCGCCGTAGTGGACGAGCGAGGCGAGCACCATGTAGCCGCCGTAGGAGCCGCCGTCGACCATGACGCGGGAGGCGTCGAAATCCGGCTGCGCCGCGATCCAGTCGAGGAGCGCGCCGATGTCCTTGACCGAGTCCTCCCGCTTCTTCCAGTCGTCGAGGCGCAGCCAGGTCTTGCCGTAGCCGGCGGAGCCGCGGACGTTCGGCACGATCACCGCGACGCCGAGCTCGTCGAGCAGATAGTTCATGCTGCCGAGAAACGTGGGCAGGGCCTGCGCCTCCGGACCGCCATGGATGTCGATGAGGACCGGGCGCTTCCCCGGGAAGCGGTCCTTCTGCGGCCGGTAGACGAACGCCGGAATGGTCCGCCGCGTGCCCGGTTTGGCCTCGTCGAAGGTCGGATAGCGCACCAGCTCGGGGACCACGAACCTCTCCGGATTCAGGCCGCCCGCCTCGCTCTCCGTCCAGCGCTCGAGCTTCCGCGACGCGGGGTCGTAGCTGTAGACGTCGGCGGGCGAGCGCGCCCAGCTCAGGGAGAAGCCGACCTCGTGGGAGCCCGGGCGGAACTTGAGGCCGGCGCCCACGGCGGGCGGCAGGTCGGGCGAGGGGAGCGCGGCGCCGGTCTTTGCGTCGGTCAGGTGGAGCTTGCTGAAGCCGTCCTCGTTGGTCAGGAACGCCAGGAGCGTTCCGTCGTCCGAGAGATCCGCCGCCTGGACGTCCCAGGGGATGTCGCCCGAATAGACGGCCTGGATGGAGTTGTCCAGCCCGAGCCGGACGAGGCGGAGGACCTCGGCGCCGCGGTCCGTCGCGGTATAGACCGCCCGGCCGTCCGCGGTCCAGTGGCCTCCCTGGTAGGAGACCGGCTCGTCCGTCTTCCGCGCCGGCCGGGGCGTGATCGCCTTCACCGCGCCGGTGGCGAGGTCCGCGACGTGCAGATAGGCCTCGTTGGCGGAGATCTCCTCCTGGAGGAGGAGGCTCTTGCCGTCCGGGCTCCAGTCGAGCGGCGACCAGTTGCCCTGGAGGTCGGCGACCCGCCGCTCGCTGCCCGGTGTGTCCGGATCGGCCACCCAGAGATCGAAGTCGCGGCCGTTGCGCGCGTTGCTCGCCCAGGCGAGGAGCTTGCCGTCGTGCGACCAGTGCGGATCGGAGTTGCGGCTCGTGCCGTCGGTGATCCGCCGGGAGGTGCCGGTCTCCCGGTCGAGGAGGAAGAACTGGAAGTTCTCGGCGCCGCCCACGTTGAGCGCGAAGAGCACCTGGGCGGGATGCCCCGGCCGCGCCTCGACCGCGGTGACCGGGTCGTTGAAGAAGGTGAGCTGCCGCCGGTCTCCCAGGGGCATGCCGACCTCGTGGAGCTGGACGCTCTGCGCGAAGCGGGTGCGGATGTACATCTTCCGCCCGGTGGGCAGCCAGTCCGCCAGGGAGGCGGTGCGGATGTTCTCGTAGGGGAGGAGGTCGCCCACCCGCTCCTTGGGGATGGGGGGCACGTTTTTGATCTCGATGCTCGCCGGAACGGCCACCATTTCGGTCGAGGGGGCCGCCGCGGCCCGGTCGTCGAAGGTGCCGCCCACGGCGAGCAGAAGGCCCGCGGCCACCACCCATCCAGGAAGGTTCGTCGTCATCACGGTCTCCCAATGTCAGCAAAGCTGGCTAGAATGCCCCCATGGGGCTCCGGATCTTGTACAAGTGCGACCGCTGTCCGTCCTATTGCTGTTCCTACCCGCGCATTCCGGTGAAGCCGGCCGACGTCCGGCGGCTCGCGCGGCATTTCGGTCTCAGCGTGGAGGCCGCAGCACGGAAGTTTACCAAGGCCGGCGAGGGAGAGGGGGAAGTCGTCCTCCGCCAGGCGCCCGATCCGGTCTATGGGACGGCCTGCCGCTTCCTCAGCCGCGAGACGCGCAACTGCACCATCTACGAAGCGCGCCCCGGCATCTGCCGCGAATACCCCGGCTGCGCCCGCTGTGGCTACTACGACTTCCTCGCCTTCGAGCGCCGCGCCCAGGACGACCCGGAGTTCGTGCCGGAGACGTGGCACGGGAAGAAGCCGTAGCCTTCTGATAAGCTCCCGTATCGCGTGCTGCGTGAGCTCCATATCCGCAACCTGGCCGTCCTGGCCGAGGCCTCGGTCACCTTCGGACCGGGGCTGAACATCCTTTCCGGCGAGACCGGCGCCGGCAAGTCGATCGTCGTCGACTCCCTTGCGCTCCTGGCCGGCGCGCGCGCCGCGACCGAGATGATCCGCACCGGCGCCGAGGCGCTCACGGTGAGCGGCATGTTCGAGCCGGCGGGCTCGCTCTGGCGCCGCGTGCTCGACGAGGCGGGGCTGGAGACGGAGGGCCCGGAGGTGCTGATCCGCCGCGAGATCGCGCGGAGCGGGCGCAACCGGGTGTTCGTCAACGACCAGCCGACCACCTTGCGGCTGCTGGCCGACCTCGCTCCCTTTCTGCTGCGCATCCATGGCCAGCGCGACGAGCTGGGGCTCATCGAGCCCGAGCTGCAACGCGGCCTGGTCGACCGGAGCGGCGGCCCGGAGGGAGAGGCCCTGCTCGGGCGCGTCGCCGCCGCCTTCGACCAGCACACCCGCTTCGCCGAGCGCCTCGAACGCCTGACCGGCGACGACCGGGCGCGGCGCGAGCGGCTCGACCTGCTGCGCTTCCAGGCCGGCGAGATCGACGCCGCAAAAATCCGTGCCGGCGAGGAGGTGGAGCTGCGCACCGAGCGCGAGGTGCTCCGCCATGCCGAGGCCATCGTGCGTTCCCTCGGCACTTGCTTCTCCCTCCTCTCCGAAGAGGAAGGCTCCGCCCTGGAGCGGATCGGCAAGAGCCGTGACCTGCTGGCCGACATTGAGGAATGGGAGCCGCAGGCGGCGGCCTGGGGGGCCGAGGTGGATGAGATCCGCATCCGCATCGCCGAGCTGACCACCGCCCTCAGCCACCGGCTCGACGGCCTGGAGGCCGATCCCGCCCGCCTCGACCAGATCGAAGAGCGCCTCGCTCTCCTCGAACGCCTCTGCCGCAAGCACGGCGGCGATACGGCCGCGGTGCTCGCCCGCCGGCAGGAGATCGAGACCGAGCTCGCCGAGCTGGATGGCGACGCCCAGAACCGCGAAGAGCTGGAGGAGAAGGTCGCCGCCGCCCTGGCGGAGTACCGGGTGGCCGCCCTGGCGTTGTCGCAGAAGCGGGCGGAGTGGGGGAAGGCCCTGGCCGAGCGGGTCGAGCGCGAGCTGGGCGATCTCGGTCTCGGCCGCGCCCGCCTCGCGGTGGGCCTGGAGCGCCGCCGCCGTGCCGACAGCCCGCTCCTCCTCGACGGGGAGGCCACCGACTTCGGCCGCGAGGGGATCGATCAGGTCGTCCTCCTCTTCGCGCCCAATCCCGGCGAAGAGCCGCGCCCGCTCGCCCGCATCGCCTCCGGCGGCGAGCTGTCGCGCATCCATCTCGCCCTCCAGCTCGCCACCCGTGCCGAAGAGGCCCGGCCGACCCTGGTCTTCGATGAAGTGGACACCGGCATCAGCGGCGCCGAGGCCGCCGCCCTGGGCGGCAAGCTGCAGCGCCTCGTCTGGACCGGAGCCAAAACCCCGCAGGGGCAGATCTTCGCCGTCACCCACCTGCCGCAGGTGGCGAGCTTCGCGGACCTCCACTTCAAGGTCAGCAAACGGGTCGAAGGGGACCGCACCAGCGTGACGGTCGAAGAGCTGGAGACGGACAGCCGGATCGAGGAGGTCGCGCGCATGCTCGCCGGCTCCAAGGTCACCAAGCTCTCCCTCTCCCACGCCCGCGAGCTGATCGGCGGCGCGGCGAAAGCCCGGAAGGGGTGAGGGGTGCGCCTCTGGTTCGCGCTGTCATCGATACGAACGTACTCTTCGAGGGCTTGACGCATCTCGGCCCGAGTGCCAAGGTGGTGGATGCCTGGGCGGCCCAGCTCTTTCAGCCATGTGTCTCGATGGCTCTGGCGCTGGAGTACCAGGACGTGCTCTCGGCCAAGCTCTCTCCGCTTCGTGGCGAGAGAGCGCTGATGGCGCTACAGGCTCTTCTCGTCCGTAGCGAGCACGTTCCGATCTACTTCAGCTATCGCCCGGCAAGCAGAGATCCGGGAGATGACTTCGTCGTGGACTGCATCCTCAATAGCCGTTCCCTGCTCGTGACCCGAAATCTTCGGGATTTCCTTCCGGCCGCGAAGCAGTTCGGATTTCCGGTCCTCCGTCCGGTAGACTTTCTGACGCTGTTGGAGAAGGAGCAGTCATGAGCGATGTTCTCCTGGACCTTCCCGAGTCTCTACGCCATCAACTGGAGGAGCGGGCGCAAGAAAGAGGGCTCACCCTCCAGGCCCTCATCTTGGACTCTCTGGCCCAGGTGATGACGATCCCTGATGTCGCAGAGCAGAGGGCTGTCTTCGGGGCACTCCGCAACCGGTACCCACAGGATCAGGCGGAAGCTGCTCTGCGCGAGATTCTCGCAGCGCGCGAGTAGCTCTTTGGCTGCCTGCTTCGGCGACGTCACGCCACGTTCTGCGCCCGTCTCTCCTCCACGCGGCTCACCTCCAGGAAGAAGCTCCGGGGCTCGGCCTCGATCGCGCGGAGGATGGCGAAGAGGTGCGCCACCTGAAGCTCGGCCTTGCCCGTGAAGACGGCGTCGAGAGATCCCTCCCGGAGACCCAGCCTCTGCTCGACCTGCGCCGAGCCGAGCCGGCTCCGGCGTACCGCGGCACGGAGCGCTTCGCGCAGGGTCCGGCCCTCATCGCGCCGGTTGCGCCGCGTCTCGGCCGGCATCCTCGGACCTCCTCCTCTGCCGGGAAGCTCCCGGATCGTTCAGCTCCCGGGCGGCCGCCTCGATCGACCGGAGGTCCCGGAGGGCCGGTGCCAGGCAGTCGTGGAGAACGCAGAGCAGCCGGCTCTTGACCACGGCACCGGCCGACTCTTTCTCCGCGTCCACCAGACGCTCCATCAGCCGGCGCCAGTGCCGGTGGAGGAGGCGCAGCTCGGTCTGAAGCCCTTTCAAATCGGCCATCTCTTCCTTGGACAGGGAGCCATTCTGCCTCATGTGCGAGCCTCCTTGACGGCGAGGAAGTGTTCGAGAACGCGCTCGACCATCGCGAGCTCCACTTCTCCGCCCACCTCGCTGAACGCGCGGGCGAGACGTTCGAGCCGGCTGCCCGGAGCGTCCGGGCGTCCGAAGACCATCTCGTCGAGATCGAGCCCGAGGGCATTGCGCAACTCGATCAGCTCGCCGAGCCGGGCCTCGCACCGCCCGCGCTCGAGCCGCGACAGCCGCGACGAGGAGAGGCCGGCCTGCCGCCCGAGCTCGCGCTGGCTCCACCCTCGTTCCCTGCGCCGGGCCGCGATCCGCAGCCCGGCCTGGCGAAGCCTCTCCGTGAAAAGATCCGTGTGCTGCTGAGAAGTGTCGGCGTTCTGTTCCATGGTGCGTCACAGTAAGACGCGCTTCTTCTCTCTGTCAAGCCTCTTCGTCATTGTTGCGTCACTCGCAGCACGGCTGGCCATCTGCGGCAAGTTTTACCCCTCCGTGGTGAGGCGCCTGGGCCGTCCGCGCCAAAGCTTGCAGGGCACTGAATTCCGTATCTAAATATCCGGCGAGAGATACGCGACCGTTCTCGGCTGGCCCGAGCGGACTGGCCTGCCTTGCAGCACCGTGCGTCAGCAGGCGCAAAGACCGGGCAAACTGAGAAGCGTCGCTGAGAGCCCGCGCGCGCCGGCCAATCCCGGACGGCTGCGGCTCGCGGGACCGAGGAGGGCAGGATGTTGCGGAATCGAGGAACACGATGGATGGCCGCGGTCGCGGTCGCGGTGATGCTCGCCGGACCGCTGGCCGCGGCCGAGGCGGCCGGGCGGGGGCGGCCGGCGGCGGAGATTGGGGTGGGGTGGGAGGCTGTATGGAACTGGGTGTGGGAGGCCTTGGGGGTTGTAGCGGCCTCGGACAAGGGCAGTTTCGTCGACCCGAACGGTGCGCCGACGGCGGCGGAGTCGGACAAGGGCCCAGCCATTGATCCGAACGGTGTGGCAGTGACGGCGGCGTCGGACAAGGGCCTCGCCATCGACCCGAACGGGTAGCTTTGACCTCCCCCGGAGGCGACGTGCCCTCGCCGCCTCCGGCTTTCTCATTGACGAAACTTTCGAGCCCATGCGAGAATCATCTCTCGTACTCGTAACCTTGGAAGAGGGGGACCGCCATGCGCCATGGTACCGACGCAGCCCAGAGCCGGCAGGCCATCCGGGAAGAGGACAACGCCGCGCGCGACCAGCTTCTCGCCCGGCTCGCCGGGCTCGGCATCGCCGAGACGATCGCCGCCTTCCCCGGCGAAATCCCCGGCCGCGCCCGTGTCGAAGTACTGATCGCCTTGAGCTTCGAAGCGCGCTATCGCGATCCCACGGCGATGCTTTTCCTCGCGCTCGCCGCCCAGGCGGCCGCGCTCAACCTCTCCAAGGATCCGGAGCACCTGGCCCGCTACACGCCCGAGGAGATCGCCGACGTCCAGGCCCGCGCCTGGGGCGAGGTCGCCAACGCCCATCGGGTTTGCGAGGAAACCGCCCTTGCCGAGAGTTCCCTCGCTCAGGCGGCACGATGCCGGTCTGCGGGAACTGGGGACCGACTCCTCCTCGCCCGCCTCCTGGACATT
>Ga0209682_10000327_pt1 | contig 16477 bp, 15 predicted proteins | sample DOMMetBare2Fresh_2_FD_187471 | JGI IMG/M metagenome (GOLD analysis project Ga0209682, IMG submission 187471) | Wetland sediment microbial communities from St. Louis River estuary, USA, under dissolved organic matter induced mercury methylation -... | ecosystem: Environmental > Aquatic >... | reverse complement strand
GACGGCAGCGCCAGTTGGCGTCGATCGCGTGCGACCAACACGAGCACGGTGACGAGCGCGACGATGCCCCACGGTTCGTCCGAGCCATCGGTCAGGCGGTTCGCCATCCACACCCAATGCGGCCACAGCGCGAGCAACAGGATGGCGAGCAGGCGCAGTTGCGGCGCGGTACGGGTGGTGATGCGCTTGAAATGCGCCCTCACCCGAGCCTGGAGCCAGGCGCCTGCCTGCGCCTGTCGCTGCGGCGGCGCAAAGCTCTCGCTTCGCGAAACCCCGCCTCCGCCCCGCTGATGCGGGAGGGCGTCGGGGTGAGGGGCTGCGATGCCTGGCACCAGCACGCCGAACATCGGCCCCTGCAACGTGCGCCCGATCCGGGCATTCAGCGGCGCATCACGCATGGCGCGTCTGCGCAGCGACACGGCGCCGGCGCATCCACCACGTCAACCCGCCGGCCAGTGCGGCGAGCAGCGCGAACTCCGGCTCCGGGGTCGCCGGTGCCGCGGCAAGCGCGAGTTCGCTGACGCCTTCGGGCAGCGGCTGCGGCTGGTCGACGCTGGTCGACTGGCCCGTGGTGTTGCGCACCACCTTGTCGATCGCGATGAACGACGTGGTGTCGGTCAGCAGGTTGTATTTCAGTCCGAGCGCAGTGATCGCATGTCTGGTGTCGTCGTCGTTGCGCAGCTTCAGATAGTCGCCGAGCTCGGCGATCCGGTTGCGTGCCCACAGATACTTCAGGGCCTGCGTGCTCTCGGTTGTCGCGGCGCGCGTGAGGTCGATCGGCAGTTTCACCGCGCCGCCGGCGGCGATACCTTCGATCTCGATCGAGCCGGCGGGCGTGCCGCGGTACTTGCCCATCAGTACGATCGGCCGCTGCGCGAAGAGGTCCGGCACCTGCGGCACGTCGAGGTCATACGCGTCGAACCCCTGCGGAAACTTCACGCGGATCCGCGTCATGACGGGTTGCTCGATCATCTGGCGGAAGCGCAATGCTTCACGCTCTGCCTGCCCCGCGTTGAGCACGAAGTACGGCTCGCCCTTGCCCGCGCGCGCCAGCCCCTCGATCAGGAACCGATTGACCGAGCTTCCGATGCCGAACGCGAACACGTTCGCATTGCCGAGGTTGGCGCGCACCAGTTCAAAGGCCTCCTTCTCGATCGACACGTAGCCGTCGGTGATCACCGCGAAGGTGCGTGCGCGCCCGGCATCGCTCGGCATCGCCAGGGCACGCCGCAGCGCCGGCAGCAGTTCGGTGCCCCCGCCACCGGTCTGGCCGTTGATGAAGCGGATCGCCGCGGCGATGTTCTCCTCGCTCGCCGGCACCGATGTTGCGGCCAGCAGCGAGGTGCCGCCGGCAAACGGAATCACGTTGAACGTGTCGCCGGGCTGCAGCCGCAACACCAGTTCGCGCAGCAGCGATTTCGCCGTGTTGAGCGGGAAGCCGTGCATCGAGCCGGAGATGTCGAGGATGAAGATGTATTCGCGCGGCACGACATCGGTCGTCGCAACGCGTGCCGGCGGCTCGGCCATCAGCAGGAAGAAGTTTTCGTCCTTGCCCTGGTGCAGCAGCACGCCGCTTTCGACCGCAGCGCCGGCCAACTGATACTCGAGCACGACATCGCGCGCATTTGCCAAACCCGCATTCGCACGGTCGGGCGTCAGCCGCGCGGTCGCTTTCTTCTCACCGACGCCGCTGAAGGCCAGCGTGTGCGATGGTGATGCGATCGACTTGACCGGCATCGGCGCGAGCACGGTCGCGTTCAGCTCGAACGTGTGTTTGGCCGGTTCCCCCGCGCGCAGCGTGGGCTGCGCAATCCAGGTTTCGTTCTTCCGGCTCTCGGTCGGCGTGCCGTCGGGCAGTGTGCCGCCGTTGTAGCGGGGACCCACGACGGTCGGGAACACGAAGCGGTAGGTGCCTTCGTCGGGGACGATGGTTTCGGTGTAGCGCAGGTCGACCGTGATCTCGTCGTTCGGCATCACGTTGGCGATCGCCATGCTGAAGACGTTCGGTCGCTGCTGTTCGAGCAATGCGGCGCTCTTGCCTGCCTGTTTGGCGGCGTCATATTCACGCTTGGCTTGTTGCTTTTCGCGCACCTCTGCATCGACCACGCGATCCCCGACGCGCAGTCGCATCGCGTAGACCGCCGCCCGCGTCGAGGCGGGAAACACGTAGCGCGCTTCGATCGGTGTTGCGCCCTCGTTGCGATACGTCTGCGTGACGCGCACATCGGCGATCACACCGCTCACGGTCACGTCGGCGCGGGTCGATTTCAGCGGCAGCGCATCGACGCCTGGCTGGCTGCCCTGGACGACGAAATACGGCGACAACGTGCGCCTAGCGTCGCCCGCCGGTTGTGCGCTGGCGTTAAGCGTCACCAGCAGCAGAAGGAACAGCGCGGAGCAAGAGCGGATCGAGTTGAGCATGTTCATCTCGCGTCGCCGTCAGCGTGCATGCGTTTCGCCGCCCCACTGGGCGTAATTGGGCCCGGTCGCGCTCGTGCCGAGATCGATATCGACCAGGAACTGCGTGCCGATGTACGCGCGGCCGCTGGGCACGGCCAGTTGCGCGCGCGTGCTGCCGGTGCCGGTTGCCGATCCACCATGCGTCGTCGAGACGAGTCGCACGACAGGCCGGGCTTCTTCAACCACCACGTCGGCCGAAAACCGCGGCGCATACGGCGCGCTGCGATCGACCGGCAGAGGGAGTGCCAGCCGATAGCCGCTCTTGCGCGCGGCCAGTTCAAGCACGCGGTGCGTTTCGAGCCTGATCTCCTCGCCCGGCGCAACCGTCACGAAGCCCACGTCGATACGCGACGGCAGCGGCTCGCCCGCTTCGAGAAACTCGGCATCGCCGGGTGACTCGTCGCCGGCGCAGTCGCCGGACTCGATGGACTCCTCGCCGAGCGCACGCCAGGTCTCGCCCTGCTCGATCAGCGTCGGGAACGGAAACGCAAAGCTGGTGGCAACCGGCTCGGCGCGTTCGTTGCGATACGTCAGCAGCGAGCGGACGTGCGCCTGGTTGCCCCTGATGCGCACGTCGGCGTGATGTTCGGTGAGCGTGAGTAGAGGTGATTCATCGATTGCCGCCGCGAACCGTGCGTCCGGCGCAGCGGCCGCGGCGCGCGGCAACTGCGCAGACGCGGGGGAGGCGGTGTTCAGAACAAACAGCAACGGAACCAGTTGGGCGGCGCGGGTGGCGCCTTCAATCATCATCTGACCGAGCATCGTTGTCTCCTCGTGAGCGGCTCGCGGAAGTAGCGAGCGTGCGAGGCGAACTGTCGGCGCGGCGGGTGAGGCGCGTTCGAAGTGAACGTGCGGGCTTTGTGAAAGCTCTGTGAAGTCCTGTTATTCCCGACACGCTGTGCGTGCGGGAATAACTCGCCGCGTTGGAACGAACGCGCCGGCTGCGTGGCGCGCCGCTCAACGCGGCGGGGCCACGGCTAGCGGGCCTTTGGGCGTGGCAGCGTCAGCGTGGCCACCGCGCCGCCGTCGGGATGATTCGCGAGCTTGGCACTGCCGCCATGCAGAGCCGCCACTTCCTTCACCAGTGCGAGTCCGAGGCCGGTGCTCTTCTTGCCGGTGTCGGGACGCGCCAGGGAGAAGAACTTCTCGAACACCCGGTCGCGTGCGTATTCGGGCAGGCCCGGCCCGCGGTCGCGCACGGCAAGTTCGACCAAGCGGCCGGTGGCGCGCACGGTCACTTCGATTTTCGAGTCGCGCGGCGCGAAATCGATTGCATTGGCAAGCAGGTTCGCGGCCGCACGCTGCAGCAGGAAGACGTCGCCATTGATCGTCGCGTTCGCGTCCGCCGTGATCGCGATCTCGATACCCTTCTGCGCTGCCAGCGTGGATAGCTCGTCGCGCGCCGCGTACGCGGCCTGCACCAGCGACACGGGCTCCGTCCGCTCGAGTGCGGCGCGACGCTCGAGCCCGGACAGCTCCAGCAGGCGGTCGATCAGGGTCTGTGCACGCTGCACCTGCTCCTCGATGTTGCCGGCAAAGCGTGCGCGCGCGGCCTCGGGCATCGGCTCGCGCAGCAGTTCGGCGGCGCCGCGGATCGCCGCCAGTGGGCTCTTGAGCTCATGCGTCAGGGTCTGCACGTACTGGTCGACGTAGCTGCGGCCGGCGAGCGCATCGCGCATGTCGGCGAACGCCGTTCGCATGGCGTATGCGAGTCGTCGGCCGAAAGTGCCGATCGAGCCGGGCTCGCGCGCCAGCGTGCGCCACACGTCGCGCACGAATCCGAACGGCCGCACTAGCCAAACAGTGGCGAACAGAAGCAGCAGCGCAAAGCCGGCGGTCGAAATCACGCCGACCAGCAGCAGCTTTTCGCGCGCGTTGACGATGAACGGCCGGATCGACGCCACCGGCTTGCCGACGCTCACCATGCCGACGATGACGCCGCTCGCGTTGGTCGCGGTGCGCTCGCGGATCGGCGCGCCGACGTACATCACGGCCGAGGTCGGGTCGTTCGGCGCGGCGAGCGTGGTGCGGGCGCCATATTGACCTTCGAGCGTCTTGCTGACGTCGCGCCAGTCCAGATAGCTGGCGCCGACGTCTTTTCCCTGCGAATCGAACAGCACGGTGCCGTCGCGGTCGGTCACATACACGTGCAGGTCGATTCGTGTCTTGACGATGTCGAAGATGCGTGCATCGATGGTCCGCTGGGACAGCTCGCTGACCGTGCGTTCGAGCTCATCGGTCGGGATCACGCCGTCGTAGGTGCGGCGTTCGAGCAGCGTGGCGAGCAGGTTGGCGGTGTCGACGAGCGATTCCTCCGCCGACTCGCGATAGCGCGGATCGAAGTCGGCGGCGACGCGATACAGCAGCACGCCGATCGCCGCCAGGTAGACGACAAAGATGCCGATGAAGATGCGCGAGCGGGTGGACATCTAAAGCAGTCGGGCGTCGGGAGAAGATCCAAGGCGTACGGCAAGGTTTCCTGAGGGCAAGCGGCGTTGCTGTGTGCCGTGCTTACTCCCGACTGCCGACGCCCGACTCCCGACGCTCTTCCCGCAATGAGTACCCCATCCCGCGATGGGTCTGAATCGGATCGTCGTCGGGCGTGACTGCGCGCAGCTTGGCGCGCAGCGACTTGATGTGCGTGTCGACGGTGCGGTCGAAGCTCGCGCCCGGGTCGTCCCACGCGCGGCTCATCAATTCGTCGCGCGAGAACACGCGGCCGGGCCGCTCGACCAGTGTCTTGAGCAGCCGGTATTCGATGCGCGACAACTCAAGCGCCGCGCCGCGATAACGGATCGTCTTGCGTTCGTCGTCTACCTGGAAGGAGGACGCCGGCGATGAAACTGCTGGCGGCGACTTATTCGTTCTACGAAGAACCGTGCGCACGCGCGCCACCAGTTCACGCGGTGAAAACGGCTTGGCAACGTAGTCGTCGGCGCCGAGCTCCAGGCCCACCACCTTGTCGATCTCGCTTGCGCGTGCGGTGAGGAAGATCGCGGGCACGCCAGGGTGCTGGCCGTTCAGGCGCTTGAACAGTTCAAAGCCGTTGATGTCGGGCAGGCCGACGTCGAGGATGGCGAGCGCGCAGGGTTGTTTTGACAACGCGGCGATCGCGTCCGCGCCGGTCGCAACCCACTGCGCGTCGAACCCATCGGTCGTCAGTGCGTAGATGATGGTGTCGGCGATGGCCGGCTCGTCTTCGACGATCAGGATGCGGGGGCGGGCGGTCATGGCAGAGCGGGCGATCCCATCACATCAGCGCACGACCAGCGGCAGCGTGATCTGCGGCTCATTGCCCCACACGATGGTGCGGTTGCGCCCCGCCTTCTTCGCCTGCAGTAGAGCAGCATCGGCGCCGCGCAGCAATTCTTCCGGCGCATCGGTCCCGTTCCACTTCGCCACGCCGGCGGAGAAGGTCTGCTTCTCGGGTACAAATGTGCGCAGGCGATTGATCAGCTCGCACGCCTGCTCCGCGTCGCACGCCGGCAGCACGAGCGTGAATTCCTCGCCGCCATAGCGAGCCAGCAGATCCATCGGGCGCAGATGTGCTCGCCACGCCAGTACTGCGCCACGCAGCAGGTTGTCGCCGGCCTGGTGGCCACGCCGGTCGTTGAAACGCTTGAAGTGATCGAAGTCGATCATCACGATCGTCAGCGGATAGGCAATGCGCTTGGCGCGCGACATTTCCACCGGCAAACGCTCATCGAGCCCGCGGCGATTGATCGCGCCGGTCAGTCCATCTTCGTGCGCAACCTGATTGAGCTGCTCGACCAGGCGCGCATTCGAGCGCACCGCGCGCCAGCCGATATAGCCGAGCAAACCGGCCAGCAGAAGCGCAATCAGGCTGACCGCCAGCAGGCTTCTCTGCGCAAGCAGATCGTATTCGCGCGCCCGCTTCGACATCTGGTCCGTCTTTCCGCGCGTCGCTGTCACCAGGTCGGGCAGCGCCGCGTCAATTTCTGTCAGCGCGCGCTCGGCGGCCGCGAGCAGGGTGTCACGCGCCTTGATCGGTTCGATCCGCTGCGCGGCCAGATCGCTGCGCACGCTGGTATTGATCTGCGCCAGGCTCTCCAGCGCGGATTCAATGCGCGCGATGTGCTCGGGCGTCGTGCGGGCGACGTCGAACGTGCGCAACTGCCGCGTCAGGTCGCCCAGCGATGCGCGCGTGTCCATCACGGCCCGGAAGGCATCCTGAGTGGATCTGGCCTGCGCGCCGTCACTGACTATGCGCACCGCAAATCGCACCTGCACGCGTCGCAGATCGGCGGCGACCTGTTGCGCTTCAAGGGTCTTCTGGGCCAGCGTCAGTGCGCTGTTGTAGCGCTCGTACAGTTCGCTTTCGAACCTCAGCGCGGACAGCGCCAGCGTAACGCCGCATGCCATCAGCGCGATCGCAGTGAGCCCGAGCCAAAGCTGCCGCCTCAGTGACGGCGGAGTTGCCGGCGAGCGGCCGGCCGGTGCTGCTTCAGCGACAGGTTGCGCGGCCAACGGGATCCTGCAAGCGACCTTCAAACACCCCAGGTCACATCGACGTTTCGCTTCTGCGCGGCACGCAGCATTTCGAGCAACGGATAGGCGCGTTGCCCGAGCGTGACACCACGCTGGGCGTTGGCGCTGCCGGCATCGCCTTCATCTTCGTCTTTCTGCTGGGCCGACTTCAACTGCGCCTTTTCTTCTTCCACCGCGGCGACCAGCTTCGCGATCGCGTCGGGCAGCTGCTCGGCAGTGATCACGCCGCGCTGCCCCGGCTCCTTGCCGATGATGTCGAACAGGCGGCGCGCGTTTTCGGCGAGATAGTAGATCTCGCCGGCAGCCTTGGATCGAAAGACGACGAGCGCCACGGCGATCTCCGGAACGCTGCGAGGTTCGCAGCCTTGGAGTGGATTCTAGGCCGGTGGCGGCCGCGTTCTGCGCAGACGGCGCGCCCGCGCGGCGATTTCGTCAACGTCAGTCGCGTAGGCGCAGGGAATCAGCACGATCGCGAGCGCCAGACCAAGGATGAGCAACGCCGGATCGCCAAGCAGCAGCGGCACGGCGACCAGCGTCAGCGCCACGAAGGGATAGTGTCGTTTGAACGCGAGCCACATGACGACCCCCTCCACGGACTGAATTCCGGCGCGTCGAGCATCGTCCCGATTCTGCGCTGATGCGCGCGGCTGCACTCCCCCGATACGCGTGATCCGGGACCGCGGATGCAGGCCAGAGGGCGGCGCCCTCTGGCTACCTATAATCCGCGTTGGTGACGATTTCCGAAGGACTTCGATATGGGCAAAGGCGATCTGCGCACACGGCGCGGCAAGATCTACAACGGCAGCCACGGCAAGAAACGCCCCGGCAGGGTCAAGAAGAAGACGACCGCTGCCAAAACGGCCGGCGCACGCAAGTAACAGTCACTGATCGTGCCGAGCCGGGCGCCGCCCGGCTCTTTTCTCATGCGGCCGCGCGCGCTGATCCAGCTGCTGCTTATCAGCGCGGTGCTGCTGGCGGCTTGCAGTCCGAGATTCGACTGGCGCGAAATCAAGTCAGCGGAGGCTGGGTTCTCGATCTTGATGCCCGACAAGCCGCAGACCGCCACGCGTGAAATCGATTTCGACGGCCGCAAGATTCGGATGATGATTGTCTCCACCGGGATCGGACCGACGCTCTTTGCGGCTGGAATGGCACAACTTCCGCCCGAATCGATTGCGGCGCCGCAACTCGACGCCACGCTGGCCTGGTTTCGCAATGCGCTGGTGCGCAACTTCGATGGCCAGACGAATGCGGTGCAGCCGATCGTGCTTTCGCCGGCGGCAGCGGCTGGACGCATGGTTCGCGGCGGGCAATCGGTCGAGGCGCGCGGGCGGGTCGGCAAGGACCGTCGGCCCGGGCAACTTGCCGCGCGCTTCCATGTGGTCGATGATCGCCTGTATCAGGTGGTCGCGATCGGCGCCGAAGGCGAACTGACCGCCGACACACTCGAAACGTTTTTCACTTCCTTTCGCCTCATCAAATAGGAAAGGGGCTCACATGAAACTCGAAAACCCGCTGACTGGCTCGATGATTTCGCTCGACGAATGGTGGATGCCATTCACCGCGAACCGCCATTTCAAGGCCGCGCCGCGCCTGCTCGCCAGGGCCGAAGGCATGTACTACTGGACGCCGGACGGGCGCCAGATTCTCGATGGCACCGCGGGGCTGTGGTGCGTGAACGCGGGACATAACCGCAAGCCGATCGTCGAGGCGGTGCAGAAGCAGGCAGCAACGATGGACTACGCGCCGCCGTTCAACCTGGGGCACCCGGTCGCCTTCGAAGCCGCCACGGCGGTGGCGGCGGTGGCGCCCGAGGGAATGAAGCGCGTGTTCTTCACCAACTCCGGCTCGGAGGCGGCGGACACCGCAATCAAGGTCGCGCTCGCGTATCACCGCGCCAAAGGTGAGCCGAGTCGGCGCATCATCATCGGCCGCGAGCGCGGCTATCACGGTGTGAACATCGGCGGCACGATGGCCGGCGGCATTCCGGGCAACCGCAAGGCGTACGGTGCGCTGATGGCGGGTGTGGATCACATCCGTGCCACGCATGACCTGGCGCGCAACGCGTACTCGAAAGGACAGCCCGCGCACGGCGCCGAGTTCGCTGACGAACTGGAACGTCTAATCATGTTCCACGACGCGAGCAATGTCGCGGCGGTGATCGTCGAGCCGATGGCGGGTTCGGCGGGCGTATTGATTCCGCCCAAGGGCTATCTGGAGAAGCTGCGGGCGATCTGCGACAAGTATGGCGTGCTGCTGATCTTCGACGAGGTGATCACCGGTTTCGGCCGCCTCGGCGCGCCGTTCGCGGCGCAGAGATTCAACGTCAAGCCCGACATCCTGAACTGCGCCAAGGCGATCAACAACGCCGCGGTGCCGATGGGCGCGGTGATCGTGAAGAACGAGATCCACGACATGATCGTCAATGGTGCGCCGGAAGGACAGATTGAATTCCTGCACGGCTACACCTACTCGGCCCATCCGCTGGCGTGCGCGGCTGCCGTCGCGACGCAGAAACTCTATGTGGACGAGAAGCTCTTCGAGCGTGCCCGCACGATGGAGCCGATGTTCGAAGCGGCGCTGCATTCGCTCAAAGGCGCGCGCCACGTGATCGATATCCGCAACCTGGGATTGGTCGGTGGCATCGAACTGGAGCCGCGCGCCGGGGTCGTGGGCAAGCGCGGGCTGGAGGCGCACATCAAGTGCTTCGAGGCCGGCGCGCTGGTGCGCTTCACCGGTGACATCCTCGCGCTGAGCCCGCCGCTGATCATCGAGAAGGACCACATCGAGCGGCTGGTCGAGACGATTCGCACGGTATTGCAGTCAATCGAGTAGTCGTCATGGGCAAAAACGAACAGGCACTTGCCGACATCACCCACTGGATCGACGGCGCACGCGTCGGTGGCGCGCCGTCGCGCACCAGCGAGGTCTTCAACCCCGCCACCGGCGACGTGACCGGTCTGGTCCGGCTTGCGGATGCCGCGACGGTGGATAACGCGGTGCAGGCCGCGAAGCGCGCGCTTCCGGCGTGGGCTGACATGCCTGCGATGCGCCGCGCGCGGGTGATGTTCAAGTTCAAGGAACTGCTGGAGAAGAATCACGACGCGCTGGCCGCGATCCTCACTCGCGAGCACGGCAAGGTGTTCGAGGATGCCAAGGGAGAAGTCGTGCGCGGGATCGAGGTGGTCGAATTCGCCTGCGGCATTCCGCATCTGCAGAAGGGCGACTACTCCGAGCAGGTGTCCACCGGTATCGACCAGTTCTCGCTGCGGCAGCCGCTTGGCGTGTGCGTGGGCATCACGCCGTTCAATTTCCCGGCGATGGTGCCGATGTGGATGTACCCGATCGCCATCGCGTGCGGCAATACGTTCGTGCTGAAACCGTCCGAGCGCGATCCGTCGGCAGCACTGCTGATGGCCGAATTGATGAAGCAGGCGGGGCTGCCGGATGGTGTGTTCAATGTCGTGCAGGGCGACAAGGTCGCAGTCGATGCGCTGTTGACGCATCCCGATGTCGCCGCGGTGAGTTTCGTCGGCTCCACGCCGATCGCCGAGTACATCCAGCAGGAGGGCACGCGCCATGGCAAGCGGGTGCAGGCGCTGGGCGGTGCCAAGAACCACATGGTGGTGATGCCTGATGCCGATCTCGATCAGGCCGTCGATGCGCTGATCGGCTCCGCCTACGGCTCTGCCGGCGAGCGCTGCATGGCGATCTCGGTGTGCGTGGCGGTGGGCCGAATTGCCGATGCGCTGGTAGAGCGACTCGCCGTGCGCACCAGGTCGCTGAAAGTGGGCGATGGCATGGACAAGGCCTCGGAAATGGGGCCGCTCGTCACCGGGGCGCACCACGCAAAAGTGAAGGGCTATGTCGATCTTGGTGTGAAGGAAGGTGCCCGACTGGTCGTCGACGGGCGCGCGCTCAAGGTGCCCGGCCGCGAAAAGGGCTTTTTCCTCGGCGGTTGTCTGTTCGATCACGTGCAGCCGTCGATGCGCATCTACAACGAAGAGATTTTCGGTCCCGTGCTGTCGGTCGTGCGCGTGCCGGACTTCGCGGCAGCGGTCGACCTCGTCAATGCGCACGAATACGGCAACGGCGTGGCGGTCTTCACCGCCGACGGCAACACCGCGCGCGAATTCGTCCGCCGTATCAAGGTCGGCATGGTGGGTGTGAACGTGCCGATCCCGGTGCCGATGGCGTTCTATTCCTTCGGCGGCTGGAAGCGCAGCCTGTTTGGTGACACGCATGCCTACGGCATGGACGGCGTTCGCTTCTACACGCGGCTGAAGGCCGTGATGCAGCGCTGGCCGGGTTCGATCGGCAAGGGCGCCGAATTCGTGATGCCGACCGCGAAGTAGGGCCGCCGCGAGAACTATCTCTGCGGGCGCTGACCGCCGTTGGTCGGGCTTTCCTGTAACCGCGGAAACGCCCGTAGCACTTTCTTACCGGATCAAAGTCGCCGCATCGTTCGCCGCCGACGTTGGACGGCGCATGGGGTCGTCCCATGCCAACCAACGGAGAGGAAACATGAAACGCAGTCATCTTCTTGCAGCGCTGCTGGCGGTCGCAGCGATTCCCGCCTTTGCACAGAACACGGCTGACACTGTGCAGCGCAACGTGAACCAGCAGCAGCGCATTGAGCAGGGCCTGCAGTCGGGCCAACTGAACACAAAAGAGGCCGGCCGCCTTGAGCGCGAGCAGGCACGTATTGAGGGTGCCGAGGCGCGCGCGCTGCAGGACGGCAAGATGGGGCCGAAAGAAAAAGCGCGCATCACGCTGATGCAGAACCAGGCGAGCCGTGACATCGCGCGCGAGAAACATGATGCGCAGACCGGCAATCCGAACTCGCCTTCCTCCAGACGCATGCAGGCCGCCGTTCAGCGCGACGTCAACCAGCAGAAACGCATCAAGGAAGGCGTGCAGTCGGGTCAGCTGACCAACCGCGAGGTCGGCAAACTCGAGCGTGGTCAGGCGCATGATTCGCGCCTGCAGGCGCGCGCTGCCGCGGACGGCCGCGTGGGCCCGCACGAGTCACGCCGGCTGCAACACGCCGAAAACGTACAGAGCAAGCGAATCTTCAAGCAAAAGCACGACGCGCAGACGAAGTAGCGCGACGTCACTGCTGCCGCAGCGGCCGCACGCCCCAGGGCGATGCGGCCGCTTGTTCTTCCCTCCCGCGCCTGCCGCGCGCCGGGCACAATCCGTCCATGCAGGTGCGCAAGACCGTATTGATGCCCTACCCGGCCGAATCGATGTTCGACATCATCGAGCAGGCCGAGCACTACCCGCAGTTCATCCCCTGGTGCAGCGGCGCCGAGATCCTGGAACGTAACGACGAATTCGTTGCTGCGCGCGTCTCGATGCGCGTTGCGGGCCTGCAACTGGCACTGGAAACCCGCAATCCCAAGCGCCGACCGGAGTGGCTGCAGCTGAAGATGGTGCGCGGGCCGCTGCGACGCTTCGAGGGCGAATGGCGTTTGACGCCGCTCAATGCGTGGGCGTGCCGAATCGACTTCACTCTGAGTTATGAAATCGGCGACGGCGTGATTGAGCGCGTGGCCGGCCCGGTGTTCGCGCGCATGGCCGATTCGATGGTCGATGCCTACGTCACCCGGGCCGAGCGGATCCTGCCGCGGGTCGAGAAGAAACCGGAACCTGCCGCCGCAACGAGGGAGACTGAGATGACCGACACCACACTGCTGGATGCGCTGCGCAAGTCGAAGCTCGCGGCGGAACTGACCGATGCGCAGTGCCGCAAGCTGGCGGCGGTGATGACGGTGCATGAGCTGAAGGACGGTGACCTGCTGGTGCATGAGGGTGCACCCGACAATCACCTGTATGTGATCGACAGCGGCGTGCTCGCGGTGGTCAAGGGTGCCAGCGGGCCGGACCGCATCACGTTGAATACGTTGTCGCCCGGGGAACTCGCGGGGGAGATGAGCTGGCTCGACGGCGCCGAGCGGTACGCCTCGCTGATCGCATCCGGCTCTACGCGGGTGCTCGGGCTTGAACGCGAAAAGCTCGAGTCACTGGCGCAGACGGACGGTGAGATCGTGTATCGCGTGATGCGCGCCATCGTCCGTGTTGTGCACGCGATCCAGCGCCGGCTGTGGATGCAGCAGTCGGAGCTCACCAACTACATCTTCAAGCAGCACGGCCGCTACTAAAAGCGGGATCGACACTCATGCGGCACCGGCCTTCAGCGTTGGAGGTGGAGGGCTGAGCCTCGCGTGCGGCACAAAACCTCGCTTCGGCGCCAAGCCTTGCGGGACATCAAGCCGCCGGGGTATGGTTGCGGGTACAAGCTGCCGATAAGTGCACCGCCAGGTGGGGCGGCGCCTTTCGAAGATCGAGGAGACCCAGGATGAGTAATCGTACGTTCAGTCGCCGACAGGTTTTGACCACTGCCGGCGCACTCACGGCCACACTGGCCGTGCCAATGATCGCCCGCGCGCAGGCACCGATCGTGATCAAGTTCAGCCATGTCGTGGCGGTGGACACGCCCAAGGGCAAGGCTGCGGAATACTTCAAGAAGCTCGCCGAGGAGCGCACCAAGGGGCGCGTCAAGGTCGAGGTCTATCCGAACTCGCAGCTCTTCAAGGATGGCGAGGAAATGGAAGCGCTGCAGCTCGGCTCCGCGCAAATGCTCGCGCCGTCGCTTGCCAAATTCGGGCCGCTGGGCGTTCGTGACTTCGAGGTGTTCGATCTGCCATACGTATTTGATGACTACAACGTGTTGCACAAGGTCACTGGCGGTCGCGTCGGCGCGATGTTGTTCCAGAAACTCGAATCGAAGGGCATTGTCGGCCTTGCCTATTGGGACAACGGCTTCAAGGTGATGAGCGCGAACAAACCGATCCGCATGCCCGCCGATTACAAGGGACTGAAGATGCGGATTCAGTCGTCCAAGGTGCTGGGCGACCAGATGAAGGCGCTGGGCGCGATTCCGCAGGTGATGTCGTTCTCCGAGGTCTACCAGGCATTGCAGACCGGCGTGGTCGATGGCACCGAGAATCCGCCGTCGAATTTCTACACCCAGAAGATGCACGAAGTGCAGAAATATCTGGCGCTTACCGAGCACGGCTACCTCGGCTATGCCGTCATCGCCAACAAGAAGTTCTGGGACGGTTTGCCCGCCGATGTCCGCACGACGCTTGAGGGCGCGATGAAGGACGCGACAAAATTCGCGAACGACATCGCAAAAAAAGAGAACGACGACACGATCGAGGCCGTGCGCAAGAGCGGCAAGACCGAGATCATCACGCTTACGCCCGAGCAGAAGACTGCGATGAAGAAGGCGCTCGCCGGCGTGCACAAGGACAACGAGTCGCGCGTCGGCAAGGAGACGCTTGCGCTGGTCTACAAGGAAACCGGGTACACGCCCTGAGGCAGCAGGAAATCTCTTGAACACGCCGCCGTCGGAGCAGATCCGGCACTGACGGCGACGTTTGCTTTGCGTTGGTTGTGCGCGGCACGGGGGCGCACGGCCGAACCGGTCATGCGGGAGCAGGGGGAGGCGACATGAAGTTCCTGGATCACCTGGAGGAGTGGTTGATCGCGTTCCTGATGGGCGCGGCCACACTGCTCATTTTCGTTGCGGTCGTGCACCGGTATGCGGCGGGACTGCCGGTCCCGGGTGTGCAGGATGCGCTGCTCAAGATCGATCTGACGTGGGCGCAGGAACTGTGCATCTACATGTTCGTGTGGATGGCGAAGTTCGGAGCCGCCTATGGCGTGCGCACTGGAATCCACGTCGGCGTCGACGTGATGATCAACCGGCTGCCGGGCGCCACGCACAAGCTCTACGTGCTGTTCGGACTGCTCGCGGGTGCCACGTTCACGGGCATCGTCGGAACGCTGGCGGCGACCTTCGTGTGGGAAATCGCGCACACGGACTCCGTGTCGCCGGACCTCGAGTTGCCGAAGTGGATCGTCTACCTGTGTATTCCCCTCGGCTCCTACCTGATGTGTTTCCGGTTCCTGCAGGTCGCGTGGTCGTTCGCACGCACCGGCGAGTTGCCGCATCACGACGTGGCGCACGTCGAGGGCATTGAGGAACCCGTGGAAATCAACCCCTATAACCTGGAGGACAACCTGCATCCGTCGCCGCGCAAGGAAGGGGGCCTCTCATGACCACGCTCGTCCCGCCGGTCCCCGCGAACGCGCCGCGCTGGCCGGCGCTCATTCCGCCGCTGCTGATCGCCATTCCGGTTGCGCTGAAGTTCGCCGGCGTGCCGATCGCGAACCCCTGGATCATCTTCGCGCTGCTGTTTGGCCTGATGCTGACCGGGATGCCGATCTCGATCTCGCTCGGCCTCACCGTGCTCACCTACCTGTTCACGATGACGACGGTGCCGATCGAGTCGGTCGCGCTGAAGCTTTTCACCGGTATCGAGAAATTCGAGATCATGGCGATCCCGTTCTTCATCCTGGCCGGCAACTTTCTCACCCACGGCGGCGTGGCGCGGCGAATGATCAATTTCGCCTCCGCGATGGTCGGTCACTGGCATGGCGGGCTTGGCCTGGCCGGCGTCATGGCCTGCGCGCTGTTTGCGGCGGTCTCCGGCAGTTCGCCGGCCACCGTCGTTGCGATCGGCTCGATCATCCTGCCTGCGATGATCAGGCAGGGGTTTCCCGCCCGGTTCGGCGCCGGAGTGATCACCACGTCCGGCGCGCTGGGTATCCTGATTCCGCCGTCGATCGTGATGGTGATGTACGCGGTCGCGACCAACACGTCGGTCGGCGCGCTGTTCATCGCCGGCATCATTCCGGGGATCATGCTTGCGACCTTTCTCGGCGTCACGACATGGTGGCGCGCACGCAAGAACAATTACCCGCGGCAGCCGGTCGCAAGCTGGGCCGAGCGCTGGCGGACCTTCCGCGCCAGCATGTGGGGGCTGCTGCTCATCATCGTCGTCATCGGCGGTATCTACACCGGCATCTTCACGCCGACCGAAGCCGCGGCGATGAGCGCCGTTTATGCGTTCTTCGTGGCCGTGTACGTGTACAAGGACATGCCTCTCTCCAAGGTGCCGAAGGTGCTGCTCGACTCGGCCAACATGAGTGCGATGCTGCTGTACATCATCACGAACGCGGTGATGTTTTCGTACCTGATGACCTCGGAGCAGATACCACAGGAGCTCGCCACCTGGATGCTCGACAAGGGCCTCGGCGTGGTGGCGTTCCTGCTGTTCGTGAACATCGTGCTGCTGCTCGCCGGCAACGTGATGGAGCCCTCGTCGATCGTGCTCATCATGGCGCCGATCCTGTTCCCGGTGGCAATGAAGCTCGGCATCGATCCGGTGCACTTCGGCATCATCATGGTCGTCAACATGGAGGTCGGGATGTGCCACCCGCCGGTGGGCCTGAACCTCTACGTCGCGAGCGGCATCACCAAGATGGGCATCACCGAGCTCACGGTCGCGGTGTGGCCGTGGCTGCTGACGATGCTGGTCTTCCTGATCGTCGTCACCTACTGGCCGTGGCTGACGCTCGTGCTGCCGCGTGCGCT
>Ga0209682_10000326_pt1 | contig 16477 bp, 3 predicted proteins | sample DOMMetBare2Fresh_2_FD_187471 | JGI IMG/M metagenome (GOLD analysis project Ga0209682, IMG submission 187471) | Wetland sediment microbial communities from St. Louis River estuary, USA, under dissolved organic matter induced mercury methylation -... | ecosystem: Environmental > Aquatic >... | reverse complement strand
ACGAGACCGGCCTGCTCCGGGCCAGCGTGCGCCTGGCGCAGGTCCGGCCGCTCCTCGACGTCTACCGCGCCAACGTGCGGGCCCACGCCGCCTACCGGCCGCAGTCCGGCGGCGTCCGCCTGACCCTCTTCCGCCTTCGGACATCCCCGAAGCCCACGAACGGCTGGTCGCCGCTCGCCGGCGAGCCCGTCGAGGTTCATGAAATGGCTGCAACCCATTACTCGATGCTGGTACCCCCCGCGGTCGCCGAGCTGGCGGATCGCCTCCGCTCCTGTATCGACCGTGCGCTCGCCGCGGTGCCGCCGGCCCTGGAGGCCCGTTCGTGAGCGAGCCGGCCGAGGCACCGGGCGGACTGGAGCTGCCGGCGGACCGGCCGCGGCCTCCCGTGCCGAGCTTCCGCGGCGCGACCGGCGCGCTGGGCCTGCCGGCGGCGGTGACGGCGCGCCTGCGGCAGGTGGCGGAGCGCGAGGGGGTCTCGCTCGACGTGCTTCTCCTCGCCGGCCTCGCCGCCCTCCTGGCGCGCTACAGCGCCGCCGAAGATCTCGTCATCGGGGCCGCCGGCCCCAAAAGCCTCCTGCCGCTGCGCATCCGGTGGACCGGCGATCCGTCCTTCGAGCAGCTCGTGGTGGCGGCGGAGGGCGCCCTCTCCGCGGCGCTCGCGACGGCCGATCTGCCGTTCGAGGCCCCGCTCCAGGTGGTTTTTGCCGGGCCGGCCGAGATCCCCTCCGGCGGGCGGCAGCTCGCGGTGGACCTCGCCTTCTCCGCCCGCACGGTCGAGGGTGGAGACGGGGAGCCGCGGCTCCTCGTCACTCTCGACTACGCGGTCGACCTCTTCGACGCCACGACCGCGGCCCGCCTCCTCGATCACTACGCGGCGCTCCTGGCCGGTGCCGCGGCGGCGCCGGAGCTGCCGCTCTCGCGCCTGCCGCTCCTCGGCGAGGCCGAGCGCCACCAGATGCTCGTCGAGTGGAACGACACGGCGTCCGCCTTCCCGCGCCGCACGCTCCACAAGCTCTTCGAGGAGCAGGCGGCGGCGCGGCCGGACGCGGTGGCGGTGGTCTGGGACGGCGGGGCGCTCACCTATGCCGGGCTCGACCGTCAGGCGGGCCGCATCGCCCGCCGGCTGCGGCGGCTGGGGGTGGGTCCGGAATCGCGCGTGGCCCTCTACCTGGAGCGCTCGGCGGAGATGGTGGCGACGATCCTGGGCGTTCTCAAGGTGGGCGGCGCCTACCTGCCGATCGAGCTCTCCTATCCGCGGGAGCGTCTGCATCTCCTGCTGGAGGATGCGGCGCCCGCGGCGATCGTCGGCACGAGCCGCTCTCTGGCGTCGCTGCCCGGCAAGGCGCCGCAGCTCGCGGTCGACCTCCTCGCCGTCCATCCGGCGACGGCCCGGGACCTCGCCCGCCGGCTCGGCGCCCGCTTCGCCCCCGAGGAGCCGGCGAAGGCGCTGGCCGATCGGCTGGCCGGCGTCTACCGCGCGACGGACGGCGACACGCGGACCCTGATGCGGACGATGGTGGAGGGGGCCCAGGCTCCCGCCGCGGAGGCGGAGAGGGAGCTGCCCTCGGCCGGCGTGCCGCCGGAGAGCCTGGCGTACGTCCTCTACACCTCGGGCTCGACCGGGACGCCCAACGGCGTCGAGGTGACCCACGAGGCGGTGGTGCGGCTGGTGCGCGAGACGGAATACCTCTCCTTCGGCCCGGGGGACGTCTTCCTCCAGATGGCGCTCCTGTCCTTCGACGCCTCGACGCTCGAGCTCTGGTGGCCGCTCGCGAACGGCGGCTGCGTGGCGCTGCCGCCGCCCGGGCGCTACGCGCTCGGCGACCTCTACGAGCAGGTGGAGCGCCACCGGGTGACGACGCTCTTTCTGACCACCGGGCTCTTCCACGTCGCCGTCGAAGAGGGGCTGTCGAGGCTCGCGGGGCTGCGCCAGCTCGTGGTCGGCGGCGACGTCCTGTCGCGGCCCCACCTGGAGCGGGCGATGGCGGCGCTGCCGGAGGTCGACCTGATCAACGGCTACGGGCCCACGGAGAACACCGTCTTCACCTCCACCTGGCGGGCGCGCCACCCGCTGGCCGAGGGACCGGTCACCATCGGCAGGCTCCTCGCGACCTGCCGCGCCTGGGTGCTCGACCCGGCGCTCGCGCCCGTGCCGATGGGCGCGGCCGGCGAGCTCTACCTCTCCGGCCCGGGGGTCGCGCGCGGCTATCTCCACCGCCGCGAGCTGACGGCGGAGCGTTTTCTCCCCAACCCGTTCGAGGAGGGGAGGCTCTACAAGACCGGCGACCTGGTGCGGTGGAACCCCGACGGCACCCTCGCATTCCTCGGGCGGCACGACTTCCAGGTCAAGGTGCGCGGCTTCCGCATCGAGCCCGCCGAGATCGAGGCCGCCCTCCTGCGCCACCCGGAGGTGCGCGAGGCGGCGGTGGTGGGGCTCGCCGAGGGCGGCCGCGACCACCGCGTGGTGGCGTATTACGTGACGAAGGCAGGCGCGGAGACGACCCGGGAGGACCTGCGCGCCTTCCTGCGCGCGCGCCTGCCGGGGCACATGGTGCCCGCCGCCCTGGTGCCGCTCGCGGCGCTGCCGCTCACCAACGTCGGCAAGCTCGACCGGCGGGCGCTGCCGGCCCCCGAGGCGCTCGAACCGGCGGCGGGCGAGCCGGCCACGGCGCTCGGCGCCCGCGATCCGAGCGATCTGGGCGATCTGGTGATGGAGATGCTCGCCGGGCTCTGGGAGGACGTGCTCGACCCCGATCCGCACCGCGGACCGGCCGGCGGCGTCCTGCCGTTCGAAAGGAGCGCCGTCGAGAGGAGCCGGCGGGTCGGCGCCAACGACGACTTCTTCGACCTGGGCGGGCATTCGCTCTCCGTCATGCGCCTGCTGTCGCGCATCCGCCAGACGTTCGGGGTGGAGCTCGGCGCGCAGACGGTCTTCGCGTTCCCCACCCTGGCCGCGCAGGCGCGCGTGATCGCCGCGGCGCGGCGGGGGGCGGAGAGCGCCCTGCCGCCGCTCGCGCCCCTCGCGAACGCCCCGCGGCAAGGGCTTCCGGTGCTCCTCTCCTACGCCCAGCAGCGGCTCTGGTTCCTCGACCGCCTGGCGCCGGAGAGCCCGCTCTACAACGTACCCACCACCTACAGCCTCGCCGGGGCGCTCGCGCCGGCGGCGCTCGCCGCCGGCCTCTCCGAGATCGTCCGCCGGCACGAGACGCTGCGCACCCGGTTCGTCGAGCTGGACGGCGAGCCCCGGCAGGAGATCGGCGCACCCTGGCGGGTGCCGCTGCCGCTGGTCGACCTGCGCGGCCTCGGGCGGGAGCGGCGCGCGGGCGAGCTGGCGCGCCTGCGCACCGAGGAGGCGGACCGGCCGTTTCGCCTCGACCGCGGCCCCCTGCTGCGCGCCGGCCTGGTGCGCCTGGACGAGGAGGAGCACGCGCTCCTCCTCACCGTGCACCACATCGTCTACGACGGCTGGTCCGAGGAGGTGCTGACCGCCGAGCTCACGGCGCTCTACGCGGCGGCGCTCGCGGGGAGCGCCTCGCCGCTCGGCGAGCTCGGGGTGCAATATGCCGACTTCGCCGCCTGGCAGCGCGCCTGGCCGCTGGAGGTGCTCGGGCGGCAGCTCGCCTGGTGGCGCGACGAGCTCGCGGGGGCGCCCGCGGTGCTGCCGCTGCCGATCGACCGGCCGCGCCCGGCGGCGCCGAGCGTCCGCGGCGCGAGCGTGATGCTCCGCTTGCCGGCGGCGGCGGTGGAAGCGCTCCACCAGGCGGCGCGGCGGGAGGGGACGACCCTCTACATGCTGCTCCTCGCCGGCTTTGTGGCGCTCCTCGCGCGCGTCACGGGAGAGGAGGACCTGCTCGTCGGCACGCCGGTCGCCGACCGCCCGCGGCAGGAGCTCGAGGGGCTGATCGGGTTCTTCGTCAACACGGTGGTGATCCGGGCGCGGGCGGCCGGCGATCCGTCCTTCCGCGGCCTGCTCGCGTCGGTGCGCGACACGGCGCTCGGGGCCTTCGCCCATCAGGACCTGCCCTTCGAGATGCTGGTCGAGGTGCTGCGGCCGGAGCGCGAGAAGTCGAGGAACCCGCTGGTCCAGACACTTTTTGCCTTCCAGGGCGCCGGCCGGGCCACGGCTGGCACGGCGGACACGCCGGGAGACACCGCGGGGCTGCGCCTCGTGCGGCTCCCCTGGGGCGAGCGGTCGACGGCGAAGCTCGACCTCCTGCTCTCGGGGATGGAGATGCCGGTCGAGCCACCGGGAGAACGCAACGAGACGGAGATCATCCTGCTCCTGGAGTACGCGGCGGACCTCTTCACCGCACCGGCCGCGGCGCGCCTCCTCGGCCACTACGCAACGCTCGCCGCCGGGGCGGCGGCGTCCCCGGAGCTGCCGGTCTCCTGCCTGCCGCTCCTCTCCGCGCCCGAGCGCCACCAGCTCGTCGAGTGGAACGACACGGCCTCGGGCTTCCCGCTCCGCTCCGTGCACCACCTGTTCGAGGAGCAGGCGAGGGCGCGGCCGGATGCGGCCGCCGCGTCGTGGGAGGGGGGCGCGCTGAGCTACGGCGGGCTCGACCGGCGCTCCGGCGCGCTCGCCCGGCGGCTCCGGCGGCTGGGGGTCGCGACCGACGCGCGGGTGGGGCTCATCGTCGAGCGCTCGCCGGAGATGTTGGTGGCCCTCCTGGGCATCCTGAAGGCGGGTGGCGGCTACCTGCCGCTCGACCCCACCCACCCGCGCGAGCGGCTGGCGCTGCTGCTGGCGGACGCGGCGCCGGTGGCCGTGGCCGGGCCGCGGCGCCTGTTGGCGGCTCTCCCCGACGTCCCCGGCGGGCCGCCCCTCCTGGCGCTGGAGGACGCCACCCTCGACGAGGACGCCGAGGCGAAGGGTGCCGACGTGCCTCCCACGAGCCTCGCCTATGTGATCTACACCTCGGGCTCGACGGGTGCGCCCAAGGGGGTGGAGGTCAGCCATCGGGGGGTGGTGCGGCTGGTGTGCGAGGCGGGCTACACGGTGTTCGGCCCCGGGGAGGTCTACCTCCTCCTGTCGCCGCTGACGTTCGACGTGGCGACCCTCGAAATCTGGGGGCCGCTCCTCAACGGCGGCCGTCTGGTTCTCCTGCCGCCGGGGCCGTACACGCTGGCCGACATCTACAGGGCGGTGGCGAACCAGGGGGTGACGACGCTCTGGCTGGCGTCCGCCCTCTTCAGCCTCGCGGTGGAGGAGGGGCTCGAGCCGCTCTTCGGCCTGCGCCTGCTGGAGGCCGGCGGCGACGTCGTGTCGCGCCCCCACGTCGAGCGGGCGATCGCGGCCCTGCCGGCGGCCGTCGACCTCATGAACGGCTACGGCCCGACCGAGAACACGATGTTCTCGACCACCCACAACCTGCGCGCCGGGCTCGCGCCCGGCGAGGCGTCGGTGCCGATCGGGCGGCCGATCTCCGCCAGCACCGCCTACGTGCTCGACCGGTCGCTCGCGCCGCTGCCGGTCGCCTGCGTCGGGGAGCTCTACGTGGGCGGCGCCGGCGTCGCGCGCGGCTACCTGGGCCGTCCGGCGCTGACCGCCGAGCGCTTCGTGCCGGATCCGTTCTCGGCGGACCCGTGGGACCCGCGGGGCGGCGACCGGCTCTACCGCACGGGCGATCTCGTGCGGTGGCGGCCGGATGGGACGCTCGACTTCCTCGGCCGGCGCGACTTCCAGGTCAAGGTGCGCGGCTTCCGCGTCGAGCTCGGGGAGGTGGAGAGCGCGCTCCTGCGCCATCCGAAGGTGCGCGACGCGGTGGTGACGGCGGCGAAGGAGGCGGCCGGCAGCTACCGCCTCATCGCCTATTACGTGCCGCAAGGCGTCGACGGGGAGGGCGCGCACGGGCCGATGCCGCCGGCCCCGCCGACATCGGCCGAGCTCCGCACCCACCTCCGCGAGAGCCTGCCGGAGCACATGGTGCCGTCGCTCTTCGTGTCCCTCGCGGAGCTGCCGCTCAACGCCAACGGCAAGGTCGACCGGCGGGCGCTGCCGGCGCCGGAGGCACGGACGGCCGGCGAGCCGCGGCCGGCGGGCGAGGCGCGGCTGGCCGGAGAAGCGGACACCGCGCCGCGGACGCCGCCCCGCAATCCCGTCGAGGAGGTGATCGCCGGGATCTGGGAGGATCTCCTCGGCCTGGACCCTCTGGGGCATGCGGACCCTTCGTTCGGCGTCGACGACGACTTCTTCCATCTGGGCGGCCACTCGCTCCTCGCCATCCGCCTGCTGTCGCGCCTGCGCACAGCGCTCGGGGCCGACCTGACGGTGCAGCAAGTCTTCGATGCGCCGACGATCGCCGGCCTCGCCGAGGCGGTGGCCCGGGCTCGGGCCTCCGGTGATGCCGGCCCCGCGGCGGCCGGGCCCGCCCTGCCGCCGCTCGTGCCGCGCGCCTCGGCGGAGGCCGCTTCCGCGGACGCCGCGCCGCTCTCCTGGGCGCAGCAGCGGCTCTGGTTCCTCGACCGCCTGGCGCCGGGGAGCCCGGCCTACAACGTACCCTCCGCCTACGGCCTCGCCGGGCCGCTCGCGCCGGCGGCGCTCGCCGCCGCCCTCGCCGAGGTGGTGCGCCGCCACCAGGTTCTCCGCGCCCGCTTCGTCGAGCGCGACGGCGAGCCGTGGATGGAGATCGCGGAGACTCTGGCGCCGGGGTTCCTGCCGCTGGTGGATCTGAGCATCCTGGCGCCCGCATGCCGGAGCGCCGAGCTGGCGAGATTGCGCGCCGCGGAGGCCGAGCGGCCGTTCGACCTCGCCGCGGGCCCCCTCCTGCGCGCCACTCTCGTCCGGCTGGGCGCCGAGGAGCACGTCCTCCTCCTCACCTTCCATCACGCCGTCTGCGACGGCTGGTCGGAGGGGGTGCTCCTGCGCGAGCTCCCGGCGCTCTATTCTTCTGCGGAGGCGGGGACGCCGCCGCCCCTGGCCGAGCCGGTTCTCCAATATGCCGACTTCGCGGTCTGGCAGCGGGCCTGGCCGCCGGAGGTGCTCGGCCGCCAGCTCGCCTACTGGCGCGGGCAGCTCGCCGGCGCGCCGGCGGCCCTCGAGCTGCCGGCGGACCGGCCGCGCCCGGCGGTCGCGAGCCTCCGCGGCGCCGCCCGCCGGCAGCTCCTCGGGGCGCCGGAGGTGGCGCGGCTCCACCAGGTGGCGCGGCGGGGAGAAGCGACGCTCTACATGCTGCTCCTCGCGGCCTTCGCGGCGACGCTGGCGCGCCACGGCGGCCAGGAGGACGTCCTGGTCGCCACGCCGGTCGCGAACCGCGCCCGGCCGGAGCTCGAAGGGCTGATCGGCTTCTTCGTCAACACCCTGGTCCTCCGGGTGCGGCTCGCCGGCGACCCGGACTTCCACCGCGTGCTGGCGTCGGTGCGCCAGACGGCGCTCGCCGCCTTCGCGCACCAGGACCTGCCGTTCGAGGCGCTCGTCGAGGAGCTGCGGCCGGAGCGCGACCTGTCGCGCGCCCCGCTGGTGCAGGCCATGCTCTCGCTGGGGCGCGCCGCGCCGGAGCGGCCGCTCGGCGGCGGCCTCCAGCTCGTGCGCCTGCCGTCTCCCGAGAAGACGACGGCGAAGCTCGACCTCTCGCTGGGAGCGACCGAGCTCACCGGGCTCGAGGGGGAGGACGGCGGGCAGAGCCTGCTGCTCGAGCTGGAGTACGCGACCGACCTCTTCACCGCGCCGGCCGCGGAACGGCTCCTCGCGCACTTCGCGACGCTCCTCCGCGGCGTCGCGGAGGCGCCGGAGCTGCCGCTCTCGCGCCTGCCGCTCCTGGCGCCGGCCGAGCGCCACCAGCTCGTCGCGGAGTGGAACGACACGGCGTCGGGCTTCCCCGAACGGACCCTGCACGGCCTCTTCGCGGAGCAGGCGGCGGCGCGGCCGGACGCGGTCGCCGTCTCCTGGGAAGCGGGGGAAATGAGCTATGGCGAGCTCGACCGGCGCTCCAACGAGATCGCCCGGCACCTGCGGCGGCTGGGGGTGGGGATCGACGCGCGGGTGGCGCTCGTCACCGAGCGCTCGCCGGAGATGGTGGCGGCCCTCCTGGGCATCCTGAAGGCGGGCGGCGGCTACCTGCCGCTCGACCCCTCGTATCCGCGCGAGCGGCTGGCGCTGCTGCTGGCGGACGCGGCGCCGGCGGCCGTGGTGGGACCGCGGCACCTGCTGGCGGCGCTCCCCCCCGGCACGGAACCCCGCCTGGCATCCGAAGATGCCTTCGCCGAGGCGGCCGAGGGGGATACCGCGACCCTTTCCCCGCCCGCGAGCCTCGCCTACGTGCTCTACACCTCGGGCTCGACCGGCACGCCCAAGGGGGTCGAGGTCAGCCATCGCGCGGTGGTGCGGCTGGTGCGCGACACGGACTACGCGGCGTTCGGCCCCGGCGAGGTCTTCCTCCAACTGTCGCCGATGTCGTTCGACCTGGCGACCTTCGAGATCTGGGGGCCGCTCCTCCACGGCGGCCGCCTGGCGCTCCTGCCGCCCGGGCCGTTCACGGTGGCCGGCCTCTACGCGGCCGTGGAGCGCCACCGGGTGACGACGATCTGGCTGACGTCCGGCCTCTTCCACCTCGCGGTGGAGGAGGGGCTCGCGCCGCTCGGCGGCCTGCGCCAACTGGTGGCCGGGGGCGACGTCCTGTCGCGCCCGCACGTGCTGCGGGCGCTCGAGGCCCTGCCGGACGTCGACCTCCTCAACGGCTACGGCCCGACCGAGAACACGACCTTCTCGACCACCCACCGCCTGCGCGGTGGCCTCCCGGCAGGCGAGCCGTCGGTGCCGATCGGGCGGCCGATCGCCGCCAGCCGCGCCTACGTGCTCGACCGCTCGCTCACGCCGCTGCCGGCCGGGTGCGCCGGGGAGCTCTGGGTGGGCGGCGCCGGCGTGGCGCGCGGCTACCTCGGCCGCCCGGCGCTGACCGCCGAGCGCTTCCTGCCGGATCCCTTCTCGGGAGACCCGCGAGGCCCACAACAGGGAGAAAACCGGCTCTACCGCACGGGCGATCTCGCGCGCTGGCGGCCGGACGGGACGCTCGACTTCCTCGGCCGGGCGGACTTCCAGGTGAAGGTGCGCGGCTTCCGCGTCGAGCCCGGGGAGGTGGAGAGCGCGCTCCTCGGCCATCCGGGGGTGCGCGAGGCGGTGGTGACGGCGGCGAAGGAAGCGGCTGGTGGCCACCGCCTTGTCGCCTGGTACGTGCCGGAAGGCGCGGACGGGCCGGCGCCTGCCGAGCTCCGCGCGCACCTGCGCGAGAGCCTGCCGGAGCACATGGTACCATCGCTCTTCATGTCCCTCCCGGAGCTGCCACTCAACGCCAACGGCAAGGTCGACCGGCGGGCGCTGCCGTCGCCCGAGGCGATCGGCGAGGCGCGGCCAGCCGGTGAGGACGCGCCGCGCACGCCGCCCCGCAATCCCGTCGAGGAGGTGATCGCCGGGATCTGGGCCGATCTCCTCGGCCTCGACCCTCTGAAGCAGCCGGTCGGCGTCGACGACGACTTCTTCTACCTCGGCGGCCATTCGCTCCTGGTCATCCGCCTGCTGTCGCGCCTCCGCCAGGCCTTCGGCGCCGACCTGCCGGTCCAGCGGGTGTTCGCGGCGCCGACGGTCGCCGGCCTCGCCGCGGCCATCGCGGCGATCCTCGCGGCCGGCCGGCGGGAGGAGGCGCTGCCTCCGATCACGCCGCTCCCGAGCCGGCACGGCGTGCTGCCGCTGTCCTACCCGCAGCGGCGGCTCTATTTCATCGACCGTCTGGTGCCGGGAAGCCCGACCTACAACATCCCCTCGGGCTACCTCCTGCGCGGGCCGCTCGCGCCGGCGGCGCTCGCCGCCGCCCTGGCCGAGGTCGTGCGCCGCCACGAGGCGCTGCGCACGCGGATCGTCGCCGTCGCGCACGGCGAGCCGGGGCAGGAGGTCGGTCCGCCGCCGGAGGCACCAACACCGCTGCCGCTCGCCGACCTCTCCGGCCTGCCGCCGGAGCGCCGGGCGCCGGAGCTCGCCGCGCTGGCCGGCCGCGAGGCCGGCCGCGGCTTCGACCTCCGGCGCGACCCGATGCTCCGCGCCACGCTGATCCGGCTGGAGGACCACGAGCACGCCTTCCTCTTCACCGTCCACCACATCGCGTCGGACGGCTGGTCCGAGGGGGTGCTGCGGCGCGAGCTGTCGGCCCTCTACGCCGCCGCGCTGGCGGGGGAGCCGTCGCCGCTCGCCCCGCTGCCCCTCCAGTACGCCGACTTCGCGGCCTGGCAGCGCGCCTGGCCGGAGGAGGCGCTCGCGGCCCAGGTCGCCCACTGGAAGGAGCGGCTCGCCGGCACCCCGGCCCTCGACCTCCCCGCCGACCGCCCGCGGCCGCCGGTCGCGAGCTTCCGCGGCGACGCCCTGCAGCTCGACCTGCCGCCGGCGCTCGCCGGAGCCCTCCGCCACCTGGCGCGGCGCGGCCAGGCGACCGCCTTCATGACCGTCCTCGCCGCCTGGCATGCCCTCCTCCAGCGCCATTCCGGCCAGACCGACTTCGCCATCGGCACGCCGGTCGCGAACCGCACCCGGCCGGAGCTGGAGCCGCTCATCGGCATCTTCCTGAACATGTTCGCCCTGCGCACCGACGGCGGCGGCGATCCGAGCTTCGCCGAGCTGCTGGCGCGGGTGCGGCAGACGGCCCTGGCGGCGTACGACCACGCCGACGTCCCCTTCGAGCGCGTCGTGGACGAGGTCCACGTCGCGCGCGACCGCAGCCGCCCGCCGCTGGTGCAGACGATGCTCGCGCTCAACAGCACGCCGCGGGTCCCGCTCACCCTGCGCGGTCTCGCGGTCGAGCCGCTCGACCTCCCCGCCCGGGTCTCCCGCTTCGACCTGAGCCTCACCCTCTCCGAGGTGGGGGGAGAGCTCGGCGGGGGGCTCGAGTACAGCACCGACCTCTTCGACCGCACCACGGTGGTGCGCCTCATGGGGCACTTCGGCCACCTGCTGGCGGCGGTGGCGGACGACCCGTCGCGCCGCGTGGCGGCGATCGAGCTGCTGTCGCCGGCCGAGCGGCAGCAGGTGGCCGTCGAGCTGAACGACACGGCGGCGGACCTCTCGGCGGTGTTCGGCGGGTCCGGCGACGCCGAGCCCCTGCTGCACCGCTGGATCGAGCGGCAGGCGGCGCTGACGCCGGGCGCCACGGCGGTCGTCGGCGAGAGCGAATCGCTCACCTGGCGCGAGCTCGACGCCCGCGCCAACCGCCTGGCCCGCCGCCTGCGCCGGATGGGGGTGCGGGTCGACGATCCGGTCGCGATCTGCGCCGACCGCTCGCCGGCGCTCGTCGTGGGTCTCCTCGCCATCCTGAAGGCCGGCGGCGCCTACCTGCCGCTCGACCCGTCCTATCCGCCGGAGCGGCTGGCCTTCATGATCGAGGACGGGCAGGGCGGCGTCGCGAAGCCGGTGCTCCTGGCGCAGGTCGAGCTCCTCGCCGCGTCCGTGGCGGGGGCGGGCGCCCGCCTGATCGACCTCGACGCCGTAACCGGCCCGGCGGGCGACGCCGGCGACCCCCTGCTGGCCCCGCTCGACGGCGGTGCCGGGGCGGACAACCTCGCTTACGTCATCTACACCTCGGGCTCGACGGGGCGGCCGAAGGGCGTCATGAGCACCCACCGCGGCGTCGTCAACCGGATCGCCTGGGCGCAGCGGGCCTGCGGCCTCACGCCCGACGACCGCGTGCTGCAGAAGACCCCCGTCTCCTTCGACGTGTCGGTCCCGGAGCTGTTCTGGCCGCTCGCCGTGGGCGCGCGGCTGGTGCTGGCACGGCCGGGCGGCCAGCGCGATCCGGCCTACCTGATGCGGCGGATCGAGGAGCAGGGGGTGACGACGGCCCACTTCGTGCCGCCGATGCTGCAGGTCTTCCTCGCGCAACTACTGCAGACGGGCCTCGACCGCTGCCGCTCGCTCCGGCGGGTGATGGCGAGCGGCGAAGCGCTGCCGGCCGAGCTCGTGGCGCGTTTCCACGAGCTGTTCGGAGGCCCGCTCGGGACGCCGGAGATCACTGAGCTGCACAACCTCTACGGTCCCACCGAGGCCTCGGTCGAAGTGACGGCGCACCGGACACTGCCGGGCCCCGCACGGCGCACGGTCCCCATCGGCCGCCCGATCGCGAATCTGGGCATCTGGCTGCTCGATCCGGAGCTCCAGCCGGTGCCCCTGGGAGTGCCCGGCGAGCTCTACATCGGCGGGACGGGCCTCGCGCGCGGCTACCTCCACCGGCCCGGCCTGACGGCGGAGCGCTTCGTCCCTCATCCGCTGGGCCGGCCCGGCGAGCGGCTCTACCGGACGGGCGACCTGGCGCGCTTCTCGGCCGGCGGCGAGATCGAGTTCCTCGGCCGCAACGACGACCAGGTGAAGCTGCGCGGCTTCCGCATCGAGCCGGGGGAGATCGAGGCGGCGCTGGCCGGCCTTCCGGCGGTCCGCGCGGCGGCGGTGGTGGTGCGGGAGGAGCGGCTCGTCGCCTGGGTGGTGCCGGCGGGACCGGGACCCGGGCCGGAGGTGGGGGAGCTCCGCGACGCCCTCCGCCGCGTCCTGCCGGAGCACATGGTGCCCGCCGACTTCACGTTCGTCGACGCCCTGCCGCTCACTCCGAGCGGCAAGGTGGACCGCGGCGCCCTGCGCGCCGGCCCCCCGGCCGGCGAGCCGGCGCCCGCGGCCGAGCCCGGCGACGATCTGGAGACCGAGATCGAGGAGCTCGTCGCCGGCATCTGGCAGGACCTCCTGAGGCGCGGGTCGATCGGCCGCGACGACAACCTCTTCGACGTGGGGGCGCACTCGATCCTGGCCATCGAGTTCACCTCCCGCGTCTACGACGCCCTGGGCCTCGAGATCCCCCTGCGCCTCCCCTTCGAGTCCCCCACCATCCGCCGGCTCAGCGCGGCGATCCAGGAGCTCCTGATCGAGCAGATCGACAACCTCACCGACGAAGAGGCCGAGCTTCTGGCGGAGTAGACATGACCCACGAAGTCCCCCTCCTCGAATTCGATCCGGAGAGACCGGCGTTGATCGAGCCCCACCACACGATCGCGCCGGTCTCGTTCCCGGAATTGGCGGTGGCCTGTTTCTTCAAGGACGTCATCGACGACGTCGTCCTGCGTGACAACCTGGTTCCGCTGACCGAGCAGCGGAGCGAGATGGGGAAGCACCCCATCTATGAGATCACCTATCGCAAGCGCCGCATCGCCATCTTTCATGCGGGCTCCGGGGCGCCCTTGTCGGCGAGCCTGCTCGAGGGGGCGATCGCTCATGGCGCCAAAGTGATCATCGCTTGCGGCGGCGCCGGGGTGCTCGATCCGGCGATCCCCATGGGGCAGATCATCGTTCCGACCGCCGCGATTCGTGACGAGGGCACCTCGTATCACTACCTCCCGCCCGGACGCGAGGTGGCGGCGCATCCCCTCGGTCTCGAGATCCTCCGCGAGGTGCTCGAGTGCCAGGGCCACGAGTACCTGCTCGGCAAGACCTGGACGACCGACGCCATCTTCCGCGAGACGCGTTCCAAGATCCAGGCGAGGCGGGGCGAGGGGGCGATCGTCGTGGAGATGGAGACCGCCGCGCTCTTCGCCGTCGGCGCCTTCCGCGACGTCCTCGTGGCCCAGCTTCTCTATGCGGGAGACAACGTCGGCGGCGAGAGCTGGGACCATCGAGAGTGGAGCGCGCAGAGATCGATCCGGAAGGCGCTCTTCTTTCTCGCCTGCGAGGCTTGCTGCGAGGCGCCGGGCGCCGGGCGGAGCTAGGAAAGGAGACCCATGACGACTCTCGACACCCCGGCCGCCCGCCTCCAGCCTCTGCACGACGTCCGGGGGATCTATGCCGAGCTTCGCCGGCGGGGTCTCCTCGACCCTCTGCGCGCGCTCCAGCGGCCCAGCGCCTTCAAATCTCTGGCCGCTCTCGGGTTCGACTGGGCCTGCATCCTCGCCGCGTGGGCTCTCGTCCTCCGGGCTCCGCTGCATCTCGCCCTGCTCACCGTACCGTTCGCCGTGCTGCTCATGGGGGCGCGCCAGCGGGCGCTCGGCAACCTGCTCCACGAGGCGGGGCACAAGATGCTCTGCGGCTCGCGTGGCCTCAATGACCATCTGGCGGATCTCGCGGTCGGCCTTCCCACCCTCTCGCCGGTGCGGTGCTATCGGGCGAAGCACCTCAAGCACCACGCCCATCTGGGGGTCGCCGAGAACGATCCGGACTTCATCCACGCCGAGGAAGACCTCCAGGGGACGGCCTGGAGCCTCTTCGCACGGCATGTCTTCGATCGCGGGATGTGGGTCTCCAATCTGTCCGGCAACTGGGGCTCGCTCACTGCGCGGGAGCGCGTGGCGGCAGCCGTGTGGTGGGCGCTGCTGCTCGGTGCTCTGGCGCTCGCGGCCGGTCCTGCCGGCGCTCTGGTCTTCGCCGGGCTCTGGATCGTGGCCCGGATGACCGTGTTCCACGGGATCACCGTCTTTCGCGAGATCTCGGACCACGTCGGGCTGCAACCCGGCTCCGTCCTGGGGTTCACTCGCAACAGTCCGCATGAGCCGGTGCTCAGCTTCTTCCTGCATCCGCACGAGAACAACTACCACCTCACGCACCATCTCGCCCCGACGGTGCCCTTCCACCGCCTGCGCGCGGCGCACAAGATTTTCATGCAGGTGCCCGAGTATGCCGCCGCGCACCAGTGCGACAGCTATTTCTCCGGCCGCAGATCGGTCATCGCGTGCTGGGTTCGCGCCTGCCTGCGCTGGCACCGCGGCGGGAAGCCGGCCGCGGAAGCGGAAGCCTGAGCTCATTCGCCCCGCAAAGCCCTCAAGGGATCGACGACAGCAGCCCGCCGGGCGGGGATGAAGCACGCTGCGAGCGCGACCGCTGTCAGGATCGCCGCGACCTCCAGGTAGATCTTCGGATCGCGCACTCCAACGCCGTACACGAGGCTCTCTACCGTGCGGCCCAAGGCGATTCCGCCGGCCAATCCGGTCCCCAGGCCCAGCAGCACGACGCGCAGGCCCTCCGAGACGATCAATCCCACGACGCGGCGCGGCGTTGCGCCCAGTGCCATGCGGATGCCGATCTCGCGCGTCCGCTGGCTGACGGAGTAGGTGAGCACGGCATAGATCCCGATCGCGGCAATGAGCAGCGCGACCCCGGCAAAGATGCTGAGCAAGATGCTGGTCAGCCGCGGCTGCCCGGCGCTGGCCGTGAGCCATTGCTCCATGGTTTTCACGTTGGCCATCGGCAGGTCGGGGTCGAGCGCCTTGATCTGCTTGCGGATGGCGGGCAGCAGTGATTCCGGAGGCGCGTCGGTTCGCACCACGACGTCCATCAACGGCGCGGTCCGCGTGGTGATGGGGTAGTAGAAGGCAGGTGACTCCTGACTCAGTTGGGTGCTGCGCACGTCACCGACCACGCCGATCACGGTCAAGGGAATTTCGGGGTCGGCCGAGCGGCGCAGGGTGTGTCCGAGTGGATTTCCGTCTCCCCAGAAGGTGCGGGCGGTGGCCTGGCTCACGATGATGACGTCGGGCGTGCTCGCGTCGGAGTACTCGAACTCGCGGCCCATCAGCAACGGGATGTTCATGGTCTTGAAGTATCCGGGGTTCACGATGCGCCAATCGATAGGGACTTTGGTGTCGGGCGGCAGGGTGGAGCTGTCGGTCGTCAGCATCGGGTGGCTGTAATACGCGCCCGCGCCAAATGGAATGCCGCTCGAGACCGACGCACTGCGCGCGCCGGGCAGCGCTGCCAGGGATTCGATCATCTCGCGCAAGAACAAGGGCGCCTTCGTCTTGGGGGGATACTTGCCCGGAGGAAGCGCCACTTGAAACGTGATGAGGCCGTGCGGCTCGAAGCCGAGCTTCACTTTCTGCAGATTGACCAGGGTCTGGATGAACAGGCCTGCGCCGATCAGCAGCATCGTCGCAAGAGCCAGCTCGATCGCCACCAGGGTGTTGCGCATGCGCGTGCGGATGCCGCCGGAGCCGGCGCGTCCACCGGTCTTGAGCACTTCATTGACATTCACCTTCGCCGTCCGCAGGGAAGGCACGATGCCGAAGAGGAGCCCGGTCAGCACCGTAAGCCCCAGCCCGAACAGCAGAACACGGGAATCCACTTCGATCGTGGGGATGGGCAGCGAGCTCGGCGGGAGCCAGTGGTTCAAGGCGCGGACCGCCCACCAAGTCGCCAGCAGCCCGGCAAGACCTCCGCTGCAGGAGAGCGTCACGCTTTCGATCAGGAGCTGGCGCACCAGCCGGCCCTGGCTGGCGCCCATCGCCGTGCGCACCGCCATCTCGTGTTGCCGGGCCGCGGTCCTCGCCAGCAGAAGATTGGCGGTGTTGGCGCAGGCGATGAGCAGCACGAAGCTGACGGCGGCCAGGAGCATCAGCAAACCGGTCTTGAGCTGCGGGGGGATGAACCCTTCGAACATGGTGAGCAGATTCACGCCCCAATCGCGCAGCTCCGGATATTGCTGCTTCATTCGGTTGGAGATGGTGATCATCTCCGCCAGCGCCTGCTCGGTGG
>Ga0209682_10000325_pt1 | contig 16484 bp, 12 predicted proteins | sample DOMMetBare2Fresh_2_FD_187471 | JGI IMG/M metagenome (GOLD analysis project Ga0209682, IMG submission 187471) | Wetland sediment microbial communities from St. Louis River estuary, USA, under dissolved organic matter induced mercury methylation -... | ecosystem: Environmental > Aquatic >... | reverse complement strand
CGGGCTGGCCCAAGGCGGAGGGCGCGGCCGCGGTGGTCCGCGCGCCGGCGCAGGCGCCTCGGACCGAGGTGCGCGTCGAGGGGTTGCCCCCCGGGCCGGTGGCCGCCTCGAACGGCGCCAAGGGGCTGGTCGGCACCCCGTCGTTCGACGACGCCCGCTCCTCGCTGCCGCCCGGCGGCGGCACCGCCCGGGTCAGCTTGCGGTAGGCGCTCCCGGCGGCGCATCGGCCTGCTCCACCTCCAGCCGGAGGACGTAGTGGACGTCCTTGCCGGCGGGCAGGGCCTCGGTCCGGACCAGCGCGCAGAGCCCGCGCCCAGGGAGGTAGTAGCGGGTGCCTGGCTCGAGGCTCGGCCGGGATCCCTCCCGCAGCAGCAGCGAGACCCGCGCCCCGTTGTCCACCAGGAGGTGCGCCAGGTAGGTGGGCCTCAGCGCCAGGTTGCCGGCCAGCAGCGCGAGGGCCTTCAGGTCCGCGTCGTCCTGGCCGAGCTCCCAGACCGGGATGGTGTACTCCAGCTGCATCGGCGCAGGATGTCACCGCGGGAGCGGGTTCTCATCGCAATTCCGCCAAACGACAAGCCTTGATCTCTGTTCTGCGATTAGACCTGTGAAGATGGCCAGTTGGCCGGGACGTCCAAGGGCGACGTCCTGCGGGTGCTGGAGGCGATGAAGATGGAGACCGCCATCACCGCCCCTGCCGCCGCCACGGTGGCCGAGGTCAAGGCCGCCCAGGGCGAGGCGGTGCGGGCCGGGCAGGTGGTGGTGACGTTCGGGCAGGCCCCGCAGGTCAGGCGTCATAGCGGATGTCGCCCGCGCCGGTGGCGTCGTACCCCGCGATGACGTCGGCCTCGGCCCGGAAGGCCCGGCCCTGGGCCGCCTCGCAGAGCCGGACGAAGCGGGGATCACCCAGGTCGCGGGCCTTCACGATGAGGCCGTAGGCCTCGGTGGCGAGCGGGTGGAAGGAGAGGTTGAAGCGCTCCCCCCAGGCCCGGGAGGCGAGGCCGACGTCGGCCCGGCCGGAGACCACCGCCGCCACCACCTCGAGGTGGGAGGGGAGCTCGAGCGCCTTGCGGTGGGCCCGGGCCGGGCTGAGCCCGGCCGCCCGGAGCGCGGCGTCGAGGTGGCCACGCACGCCGGCCGACTCGGGCCTGGAGGCGAGCCGGAGGGCCGGGAGGTCCCGCAGCCGGAGCGGGGCGGCCCGGCGCGGGTAGACCAACCCGACCTCCCGCTCCACGAGGTGGAGCCTGGCCACCCGCTCGCCGTCGAGGTGGCCTGGGAAGTCGCCGGCGTGGGCGCCGGCTGCCAGCACCTCGCCGGCGCGGAGCAGCCCGGCCGAGGCGCGGAGGTCGGCCTGGACCAGGCCGAGGAGCGGCGGCCCCAGGGCGTTGCAGAGCCGGAGGAGCGCCAGCACGGCCAGATCCCCGTTGGCGGCCACCAGCGCGGGCGGCGCGCCGGCCAGCGCGCTGGCTCCGTCGGCCCGGGATGGTCGCGGCCCCGCCGCCGCCTTGCCGCCCGACCAGGCCAGCACGTCCTCGCGGGAGAAGCGCCACTCTGAGCCGACCCGGCGGGCCGGCAGCCCCTTCCGGAGGAGCCGGTAGACGTGCTTGGGGTGGACCCGCAGCACCACCGCCACCTCGGCGGTCGTCAGGAGGGTGTCGGCCATGGGGTGACGAGTATACCCGGCGCGCGTCCCCCCGGCGGCCAGGGCTGGACCGCCAGGCGGCCAGTCGTGGCGCGGTCGGTTGCCCGTGGATGAACAATGCGGGTAGGATGTTACCTAATGTAGCTAGTTAGAACCCGTTAGGAGTGTCGCCGGTGAACCGAGCCGCTCTCGCCACCGTCCTCGCCGCCGCGCTGCTCGCCGCCACCGTCGCCCGGGCAGAGCCGTCCAGGCGCAAGCTCCAGGTGGCCGCCGCCGCCAACCTGAAGACCGCCGCGGAGGAGCTCAAGAAGGGGTTCCAGGCCGAGCACCCCGACGCCGAGGTCGCGCTCACCCTGGGCGGGTCCGGCACCTTCTTCGCCCAGCTCCAGAACGGCGCCCCCTTCGACCTGTTCCTCTCGGCCGACCGCGAGTACCCGCAGCGGGTGGTGGGGGCCGGCCTGGCCAGGGCCGAGGACGAGACGGTCTACGCCTTCGGCAAGCTGGTGGCCTGGCTCCCGCCCGGCTCGACGCTCGACCTCCAGAAGCGAGGCCTGGCCGCGCTGGCCGATCCGGCGGTGAGGCGCATCGCCATCGCCAACCCGGCGGTCGCGCCGTTCGGACGCGCCGCCCAGGCGGCCTTCCAGGCGGCCGGCGTCACCGCGGCGGTGCAGTCGAAGCTGGTGCTCGGCACCAGCGCCTCCCAGGCGGCCCAGTTCGCCACCACCGGCGCGGCCGACGTGGCCTTCCTGCCCCTGTCGCTCACCTTCGAGAAGGCCCTGTCCGGCGGCACGGTGGTGGCGGTTCCGGAGGCCCTCTACCCGCGCATCGACCAGTCGGGCGTGGTGCTCGCCGCCTCCAGGGAGCAGGCCCTGGCCCGCGCCTTCCTGGCCTACGTGACCGGGGAGAAGGGGCGGGCCATCCTCTCCAGGTACGGCTACGGGCTCCCCTAGTGGCTCCGGAGGGGCACGGAGTGGACACCACGGCCCTTGTGCTCTCCGCCGAGCTGGCGGTCCTGACCACCGCCATCCTGCTCGTCCTCGGCCTGCCGCTGGCCTGGTGGCTGGTCACCAGCCGCTTCAGGGCCAAGTTCCTGGTCGAGGCGGTGGTGGCGCTGCCGCTGGTGCTGCCCCCCACCGTGCTCGGCTTCTACCTGCTGGTCGGCCTCGGCCCCAGGACCTGGCCCGGCCGGCTCTTCGAGGCGGTGCTGGGCCACCCCTTCCCGTTCTCCTTCGCCGGGCTGCTCCTCGCCTCGGTCCTCTACAGCCTGCCCTTCGCCGTGCAGCCCTTCGCCGGGGCGCTGGCCGGGGTGGATCGCCGGCTGGTGGAGGCCTCTCACACCCTCGGCGTCTCGCGCCTGGCCACCTTCTTCAAGATCACGCTCCCGCTCGCCTGGCCGGGCGTGCTGGCCGGCGCGGTGCTGACCTTCGCCCACACGCTGGGGGAGTTCGGGGTGGTCCTCATGGTGGGCGGCAACATCGCCGGCCGCACCCGCACCCTCTCGGTCGCCATCTTCGACCACGTCGAGGCGCTCGAGTACCAGGCCGCCCACCAGACCTCGGCGCTCCTCCTGGCCACCTCCTTCGCCGTGCTGGCGCTCGTCTACGCCCTGCAGCGCCGGCCCCTCTTCCGATGGAACGAGCGCTGAGCTTCCGGGTGGTGCGCCGCTTCCCGGGCGGCCCCCTCATCGACGCCGGCGCCTCCTGGCCCACCGTGGGCGCACCGGTCACCGTGCTCTTCGGCCCCTCCGGATCCGGCAAGACCACCGTGCTCAGGGCCCTGGCCGGGCTCGACCGGCCCGACGCGGGTGAGATCACCTTCGAGGGCCGGCCCTGGCTCGACCGGGGGCGGGGGATCGACGTGCCGCCCCAGGCGCGTGGCGTGGGGCTGCTCTTCCAGGACTACGCGCTCTTCCCACACCTCTCGGTGCGCGCCAACGTCGCCTACGGCCTCCACCGGCTGGCGGCGTCAGGGCGCGCCGCCCGGGTGGCGGAGCTCTCGGAGCGGCTCGGCATCGGCGAGCTCCTCGATCGGCGGCCGGGCCAGCTCTCCGGGGGACAGCGGCAGCGGGTGGCCCTGGCCCGGGCCCTGGCGCCTCGGCCGCGCCTGCTCCTGCTCGACGAGCCGCTCTCCGCGCTCGACGCGCCCACCCGCGAGGCGCTGCGGGGCGAGCTGCGCGCCCTGCTGGAGCGGGCCGGCGTGCCGGCCGTGGTGGTGACCCACGACCGGACCGAGGCGCTCGCGCTGGGCGACCGGCTGGTGGTGCTGGTGGACGGGACGGTCCGGCAGGTCGGCCCGGTGCACCAGGTCTTCTCGGCGCCGGTGGACGCCGAGGTGGCGCGGGTGGTCGGCACCGAGAACGTCCTCCCGGCCCGGCTGGCCCGGCGAGAGGCCGGCCTCCTGGTGGTGCGCGCCGGCGAGGTCGAGCTGGTGGCGGTCGATCCCGGAGGGGTGGAGGACGAGGCCTACGCCTGCGTCCGGGCCGAGGAGGTGGTGCTCGAGCCGCTGGCGGCCCACCCGACCTCGGCGCAGAATCGGCTGGCCGGCAGGGTCGCCTCGCGTCGCGAGGAGGGGCCGCTGGTCCGCATCACCGTGGACTGCGGCCTCCCCCTGGTGGCGCTGGTCACCCGCGCCAGCGCGGAGCGGCTCGGCCTCGTCCCGGGCGCGCCGGTGGCCGCGGTGGTGAAGGCGCCGAGCGTGCGGATCGTCCCGCGGCGGGCCTGAGGGAAGCGGTGCCGCCCCGAGCGGCCGCGCCCCGGCGGCCGACGATGGTGTAGACCTCTGAGCGGGTCAGGCACTGCCGGCCGGTCGGGCAGGAGGCCGAACCCACCCGGAGGACCGATGACCACCGCTGCCGCACTCCTGACCTGCCTCCTCTCGCTCGCCGCGCCGCCGGCGACCCAGGCCACCGCGGCGGCCCAGGTCACCCCGGCGCCGCAGGGGCCGCGCCCCGCCGCCGTCCTGGCCCCGCCGCTCCAGCTCCCGCCGGCCCGGAAGACGGGCGGCCTGCCGCTCCTCGACGCCTTGTCGCGGCGGTCCACCGCCCGTGCCTTCGAGCCGGGCGCGCTGGCGCCGCAGCAGCTCTCCGACCTGCTCTGGGCCGCCTGGGGCGTCAACCGGCCGGATGGCAAGCGCACCGCGCCGTCCTCGCGGGACAGGAAGGAGCTGGAGGTCTACGTCCTCCTGCCGAGCGGGGCCTACCTGTTCGACTCGCCGGCGCAGGCCCTCCGGCCACTGGTGGCCGAGGACCTCCGCGCCGTCGGGACCTCGCAGGAGTTCGTGAAGGACGCGGCGCTCACGCTGGCCTACGTGGCCGACCTGTCGCGGATGAGCGAGGGCACCGAGGCGGAGAAGGCGGTGACGGCCGCCTTCGACACCGGCTTCGTCTCGCAGAACGTCTACCTCTGGTGCGCCTCGGAGGGGCTGGCCACCGGGGTGCGCTCCTGGATCGATCGGGAGGCGCTCGGCCGGCGGCTGGGCCTCTCGCCGACCCAGCGCATCACCGCGGTCCAGTCGGTCGGCCGCCCCAGATCCTGATAGGGATCCGCGCATGCTCCTCGAGATCGGCCTCATCCTCCTGCTCATCGCCGTGAACGGCTTCTTCGCCGGCGCGGAGATGGCGGTCATCGCGGTGCGCCCCTCCCGACTCCAGCAGCTGGTGGAGGAGCGGCGCAGCGGCGCCCGGGCGGTCCAGGCGCTCCGCGCCGACCCGGAGCGCTTCCTGGCCACCGTCCAGATCGGCATCACCGTGGTCGGCGCGGCGGCGGCGGCCTTCTCCGGGGCCACCGTGGCGGCCCGGCTGGCGCCCCTGCTGGCCCCGCTCCCCTGGGTCGGCCCCCTCGCCGAGGACCTGGCCCTGGTGCTGGTGGTGGTCGGGGTCTCCTACCTCTCGCTGGTGCTGGGCGAGCTGGTGCCCAAGTCGCTGGCCCTGCGCGCCGGCGAGGCCTACGCGCTCAGGGCTGGCCGGCCGCTCCAGGCGCTCGCCTGGCTGGCCGGCCCGGTGGTCCGGCTCCTCACCGCCACCTCCAACGTGCTGCTGCGCCCCTTCGGCGACTCGACCTCCTTCACCGAGTCGCGCATGTCCCGCGAGGAGCTGTCCCAGGTGGTGGAGGACGCGGCCGAGGCCGGTTCGCTCAGCGAGCGCGGTGGCGAGCTCGCCTCGCGGGCGCTCGAGTTCGGCACCCTCTGCGCCGCCGACGTCATGGTGCCGCGCGGCCAGGTGGTGGCGCTGCCGCGCCACGCCGGCCCGGAGGAGCTGCGCCGGACGATGCTGGAGCAGGGGCACGACCGGGTCCCGGTCTTCGCCGAGTCGCTCGACGGCATCGCCGGCTACGTCACCGCCAGCGACGTGCTGGGCGAGCTCCTGACGCGTGGGCGGCTCGCCCTGCCGGAGGTGCTGCGGCCGGTCCTCTTCACGCCGGAGAGCGCCAACGCCGAGCGGCTGCTCCACGACCTCCAGCGGAAGGGGCTCTGGCTGGCGGTGGTGGTGGACGAGCACGGCGGGGTGGCCGGGGTGGTGACGCTGCAGGACCTCCTGAGCGAGCTGGTGGGCGACCTCTTCCCGGAGAAGGCCACCCCGCAGCCGACCATCGTGCGCGAGCCGGACGGGGCGGCGCTGGTGCGCGGCCACGTCCCGGTCCGCGACGTCAACCGGGCGCTCGACCTGGCGCTGCCGGAAGGCGAGGAGTGGACCACGGTGGCCGGGCTCTGCATCGCCCACGCGGGCGCCATCCCGGAGGCCGGCGCGAAGCTGACCATCGGCGAGGTGGAGCTGGAGGTGGTGGAGGCCAGCCGGCGGCAGGTGAAGCTGATCAGGGTGCGCCCGCTCCCGAAGGCCGGCGAGATCGGCTGAGTCGCGTCCGGGCCGGATGCGTCAAGCGGCCGCAGTACTCCCCGTCTGGAGCGCCGCCGGGCCCTAGCCGCGGCGGCCGATGAGGACCAGCGGCTCGGTGGCGGCCGTGAGCTCGCCCCTCCGGCACCGCACCGCCTGGTCGAGGGCCGGCTTGCCGGGGACCCCGCGCCAGACCCGGATCCCGGCGGCCTGGAGCTGGGTCAGGGCGCGGGTGCAGAGGCTCGCCACCACCACGTCCTCGCAGCCGCCCGCCTTGAGGGCCGCCACCACCGACTCCCCGGAGAGCCCGGCGTTCCGCTCGAAGGACAAGGTGCCGTCGGCTCCCTGGATCAGGATCCAGCGGGCCTTTCCGAACCGCTCGGCCAGCTCGGCGGTCAGGCTCCGGCGAGGCACGGTGAGCCCGACCCGGCCACCGCCGGCGGCGGGCCCTGGGCCGAAGAGCGCCTGTACCCTGGCGGGCCCGAGTCCGAGCCGCCCGGCCAGGACGCCCAGGATGCGCTCTCGCTCCGAGGGCTCGAGGGCCTCCAGGGTCAGCCCCAGCGCCTCCCGGTAGATCCCGGGCGCGCCGTCCCGTGGGCGCGAGCCGTCGGGCCTGGGGGCGCCACCCCGCGCCGGCGCCAGCTCGCGCTGCCAACGGTAGAGGGTCCGCTCCGCGATCCCGTGCCGTCGGCAGACGAGGGGGGCCTTGAGGCCGCCCTCGAGCTCGCGAACAGCCTGCTCCTTCTGCTCCTGGAGGTAGCGCCGGGCCATGGTCATCCCGGTGGAGCCACGCCGCGCGGGTTCGGTTCGCCGTTGGCGGGTGAGACGGGACGTCGCGCCCTGGCTTCGGCGGAACCTGATCCCGGACAAGTGATCCGCACCGTCGGTTTGATGTCGGGGATCCTGGCGGTGGCGGTCACGGTGCGTCAACCGGTCGCTTCGCGCCCGTCGATCCAGGCGCCGACACTCCCGTCCGCAGCACCAGGGCACGGTTCGCCGGCCAGCGCGGAGATGGCTCACGCCATGCCGCGCTGGCCGGCGGATCTGACGGAGCGAAACGGCCGGTCGGCCAACTGCGGTGTCCAAGGGGGACACCAGGGCGCGCCTGCCGCGCGCAACTCGAGGGAGGATCAGACGATGCGACGCATCTCGACACTCATGCTGCTCGCGGGGGCCGTGGCCCTCGCGGGCTGCTGGAGCGGCAACGGATCCGGCTCGTCCGGCTCCGGTGGCATCTCCGAGCAGAACTTCCAGGTCAAGATCGCCCAGCCGCCCGTCGGCGGCACCGTCGCCTCCGGCGACGCGGCGCAGATCAGCTGCGGCGCCAGCGCGGTGAGCGTCACCGGGACCGCGCCCAACCAGGCCTACGCCTGGAGCTACTACGGCACCGCCGGCAGCCTGACCAACAAGTGCAGCGGCACCTACGCCTGGACCTCGACCTCCTCCGGCACCGCGGTGACCCTGACCGCCACGCCGGCCTCGGGCTACGTGTTCGTCGGCTGGGCGGCCGACTGCACCGGCACCGGGAGCTGCGCCCTCTCCGGGCCGGCCGACAAGACCGTGGTGGCCATCTTCGCCAAGCAGGGCGAGCAGGGCCACGTCAACTTCCTCGAGCCGGTCTCGGCCCACGTCACCGCCTACAACACCCGGTCGCTCGGCTGCGCCCGCTGCCACGGGGACGGCTACCAGGGCCAGGGCATCGCGCCCCGCTGCGACCTCTGCCACGCCATGCCGGCGCTCCAGGGCACCGCCCCGGTGGTGACCGCCACCTCGACCGGCACCGTGGCCGGGTCGCTGGTCCAGGTCTCCTACTCGGCCGTCGACCCCGACGCGCTGGAGAACGTCTCCTGCGGCGCCGCGCTCCTCTCCCAGCCGGCCGGCAGCGCCGCCATGCTGGTGGGCGGGGCGGCCTCCGACTGCCGCGCCGCGCTCCGGACCGCCTCCTTCACCCCGGCCCTCGCCGGCTCCTACGTGGTCCGCGTCACGGTCTCCGACGGCGTCAGCGCGCCGGTCGTCCGCGACGTGACCATCGCCGTGACCGCCGCCCCCGTCGGGCTGCCGGTGGTGACCTTCTCCAGCGCGGGCGCCGTGACCGAGTCGCCGGTCGCGCTCACGCTCTCGGCGGCCGACCCGGTGGTGACCAAGGTCATCTCCTGCACCGTCGAGGTGGTCACGCAGCCGCGCTTCAGCGGCGTGGCCCTCTCCGGCGGCGCCGCCTCCGACTGCCGCGCCGCGGCCCAGCTGGCCAGCTTCACGCCGGCCTTCCCGGGCAGCTACGTGGTCCGCGCCACCGTCTCCGACGGCGGCACCGTCCCGGTCGTCCGCGATCTCGCCATCGAGGTCGCCTCCAAGTATCTCGGCGGCGCGGTCACCGGCGTGGCCGCGGCCCCGGCCGACGCCATGTCGGGCGTGATGGACCGGCTGCGCCTCGACATCAACATGATCCCGGCCTACGGCACCGGCCTCGCCGCTGCCGTGGTCTACCGGACCCTCGCCAACATCTCGCCGGCGACGCCGCCCACCAACGGCTCGGCCTCGACGCAGGGCGCGCCGCTCGCCTGGGCCAGCCGTCCCTGGGACATCATCGACGTCCGCGACGCCGCCAACTTCGCCGCGGGTCACATCCCGGGCGCCATCAGCGTGCCGATGGAGCAGCTGCCCGGCGTGCTGCTGGCCCAGCCCTGGTTCCCGAACGCCAGCAACGTCGGGGCCAAGCCGGCCCTGGTGGTCGGCTACAGCCAGGGCGACTCGTCCCTCGGCGCCATCATCGTCACCGCCGGCCGCGCCTCCAGCGGCCTGACCGCCGGCACCGTCAACTTCCTCGCCAACGGCATGGCCACCTGGACCTACGACAAGGCCGCGGTCCCGTTCCGCTGGAGCGACGATCTCGGCACCTACCGGTTCGAGTTCAAGCTCACCGACAGCGGCCCGGGCGGCAACTACCTGGAGAGCGGCGGGACCTGGACCGGCTACCTGGCCACCCAGCCGACCTACGGCTTCCCCACCATCAGCGACTTCTCGGGCGACCTGGCCATCACCAACACCACCGTCGTCCCGGCCATGAAGCGAGTCCTGGTGCGCCTGCGCGAGTGGACCGCCTGGGCCAAGGCCGACGCCGCGGCGCACGGCCGGATCCCGGCCGAGGCCTTCGTCACCAGCTGGGGCTTCTACAAGCAGCTCCGCGACGCCGGCGAGCCGTACCACGAGCTGACCCGCCAGAGCGCCACCGAGTGGGCGGTGGCCCGCACGGTCGGCGCCCTCCGCGGCGACGACATCGTCAACAGCTCCGGCGTGGTCACCCAGGCCAACTTCAAGTACCTCGACCCGAACCGCGAGATGCTGGTCAACTGCTTCACCAACGGCAGCGCGGTGCGCCCCTGCTTCGTGCTGACCATCCTGGGCTACAAGGCCCGCTCGGTCCTCTACGGCATCGGCGGCCTGCTCGACTGGGGCATCGTCGGCGCCGGCTCCACCGGCGGCAACGGCTTCAACGACATCGCCAACCTGCAGGACAGCGGCTCGGGCGGCAATGACCTGCCGGTCTCCGCCTCCGCGAGCGACCCGCAGTCCCTGGCCTGGACGCAGCCTGCCGCCGCCGGCTGCCGCGAGTGCCACACCGACTACGGCAAGCTCTACACCCTGGTCGCCATGCAGCCCTCCGCGCCCACCCTGGAGGTGTTGAGCGAAGGCGAAGGTTGAGGTGGCTCCGTTGAGCCCGTGCAGGCTCAAAAGAAGAACTGGTTCTTCCGCGACGGCATCGCCAACTCGAAGTTCTCCTACGACCATCTCCACGGCAACCTGGCTTGCACCGACTGCCACGGTGGCGTGGACGGCACCCCGGATCGGACCGCGGCCCACGCCGGGATGACGGCCATCCCGGGCGCCTCGACCTGCGCCGGCTGCCACGCCGGCACCGCCGCCATGACCGACTCGTCGCTCCACACCACCGTGGCCGGCTACGAGAAGATCCTCGCCGCGCGCGGCGTGGACCTGACGGCCGGCTCCCCGGCACGGCTGCGCTACGACAAGCAGTGCATCCGCTGCCACGCCGCCATCGGCGCGGGCGCCACCGCCGAGGCGGCCTGCGGCCAGTGCCACATCTCGGTGCCGGACAGCGCCGGCGGCGGCCTCATCGCGGGCCACCGGGTGCAGCGCTCGCCCGACATGGTCAACAACTGCACCGCCTGCCACGGCAGCCGCGTCAAGGACGAGTACCTCGGCTCCAACGCCGCGCTCTACGCCCGCAACCGGGCCAACAGCGCCACGGTGGTGGCCGGGGACGGGTTCGCCGGGGCGGCCATCAAGCCCGACGCCCACTACTCGAAGGGCATGACCTGCAACGCCTGCCACCCGGCCGGCGAGATGCACGGCCAGGGCGTGGTGGCCAACATCGACCGGTACGGCATCACCGGCCGGATGGGGTGCACCACCTGCCACGCGGCCCTGACGGGGAGCAACTCCTTCCACTCCGCCGGCCACCTCGACAAGATGGCGTGCCAGCTCTGCCACTCGCAGCCGTACAAGAACTGCTTCTCCTGCCACACGCAGGAGGCGCAGCCGTCCGGTGCGGCCTACTTCACCAGCAACGGCACCGACCCGACGCGCCTGGCGCGGCGGGTGCCGGCCACCTGGTCGGCCACCGTCACCTACGCAGCCAACGCCTACGTGACCTACAACACCGTCGAGTACCGGTCGCTCCTGGCCACCAACCTGAACCACCTGCCCGACGCGGCCGCCTCCACCTGGTGGGTCGCCGCCGCCGCGCCGATCCCGGCCGGCGATGCCCTCATCGCCTTCAAGGCGGGCGTCAACCCGCAGTTCGGCGTCGCCCCTGGCGCCAAGAAGTACGCGGTGCTCCGCCACGTCCCGGTGGACGCCGACGTCTTCACCTACGACGAGGAGGGCACGTCGCTGCCCGGCCTCATCCCGAACCTCACGGGGCTGCCGACCTGGAAGTTCGCCACGCCGCACAACATCCAGAGGCTGACCGCAATCACCGCCGACCCCGACGGGGCCGGCCCGCAGACCGCCTGCGGCAACTGCCACTCGACCCGGTACGCCAGGTTCTGGCTGACCGACGGGCAGCTGGACGCCTACGGCTGGGGCGGCGCCTTCGACGCCGCGGCCAACGCGGGCGTGGTCCAGGCGGTGCCCCCGGCGCCGGTGGTCTCGCAGTAGCCGCCTCGTGAGGGGCGGTGGGCCCAGGCCCGCCGCCCCGCTCGACGGCCAGGACGCAACGGTGGTACCGAGGGCGCGGGGCCGAATGCGGCTCCGCGCCTTCTTCCATGTCCGCCACCCTCACCCTCACCGCCGCCCAGGCCCGCGCCCTCCACCTGGCCGCTCAGGGGCTGCTGGCCCCGCCGCGCCGCCGCGCCACCCGGGCGGACGTCCGGGCGGTGGTCTCCGAGCTGGCGCTCCTCCAGCTCGACACCATCCAGGTGGTGGCGCGGAGCCACCACCTGGTGCTCCACGCCCGGCTGGGCGACTACGATCCGGCCTGGCTGGACGAGCTCCTCTCCTCGGCAACGCTCTTCGAGACCTGGGCCCACGAGGCCTGCCTCGCCCCCATCGAGGACTGGCCGCTCCACCGGCGGGCGCTGGAGACCCGCGACCACTGGTTCGTCAACCGGGCGCGCCGGCTGCGCCGGGAGCAGGCCGCGGGCATGGAGACGCTCCTCGCGCGGGTGCGGGCGGGCGGCCCGGTCAAGGCCGCCGACTTCCGGGGCGAGCGGCGCCCCCGGGCCGGCTGGTGGGACTGGAAGGCGGAGAAGGGCTGGCTGGAGGCCTGGCTGGCCCTCGGCGAGCTCATGGTGGCGCGGCGGGAGGGCTTCCAGCGGGTCTACGACCTGACCAGCCGGGTCCACCCGGCCTCCGCGGGCGCCCGGCTCCCGGCCGCCGCGGAGGCCGAGCGGGCGCTGGCGGCCCGGGCGGTGAGGGCGCTCGGCGTGACCCGGGCGCGCTGGGTCCACGACTACTTCCGCACCCGGCCGCGGCTCGGCGACGCCGAGCTGCGCGCGCTGGCGGGCGACGGCACGCTGGTCGAGGTGGCGGTGCGGGGCTGGCCTGGCCCGGCCTGGGTCCACCGGGACCGCCTGGCCCTGGCGGAGCAGGCGGCCGCCGGCCGGCTCCGCGCCACCCGCACCGCGCTCCTCTCCCCCTTCGACCCGGTGGTCTGGGACCGCGAGCGGGCGCGCGCCGCCTTCGGCTTCGACTACCGGCTGGAGTGCTACACGCCGGCGGCGCGGCGGCGGTACGGCTACTTCGCGCTCCCGGTGCTGCGGCGCGGGGCGCTGGTGGGGCGCCTCGACGCCAAGGCCCACCGGACCGAGGGGCGCTTCGAGGTGAAGGCGCTCCACCTCGAGCCGGGCGTGCGGCCGGGCGCCGGCCTGGTGGCCGACCTGGCCCGGGCCATCGCCGCCAGCGCGCGCTGGCACGGCACGCCCGAGGTGGCGCTCGGGCGCACCGTGCCGGCCTCGCTCCGGCGGCCGCTCCTGGCCAGGCTCTAGCGCCGCGCCCAGGCAGCTCGCCTGGGGCGGGGCATCAGGCGAGCCCCTCGCCGTCCGCGCCGGCCGGCAGGGCCAGGGCGGCGCGCCGCTCCCGCCAGGCCGCCAGCGACAGGTAGAGGGCCGGCAGCACCAGCAGCGTGAGCGCGGTGGAGGTCACCAGCCCGCCCATGACCACCACCGCCAGCGGCTTCTGGATGTCGGCGCCGGAGCCCTGCGCGTAGAGCATCGGCATGTGCCCGATGAAGCTGGTGAGCGCGGTCATGAGGAGCGGCCTGAAGCGGAGGTTGCAGCCCTCGCGGACCGCCTCGGCCGCGGTGCGGCCCTGGTCGCGGAGCTGGCGCAGGAAGGCGACCAGCACCACGCCGTTCTGGACGGCGATGCCGAGCAGCACGATGAAGGCCACCGCGGCCGAGACCGAGACCGGCATCCGGAAGGCCACCACCGCGACCACGCCGCCCACCAGCGCGAACGGGAGGTTGAGGAGGACCAGGAGCGCATCGCCGAGGGAGCCGAGCGCGAGGTAGAGGAGCAGCAGGATCAGGCCCAGGGCGACGGGGACCACCACCGCCAGGGTCCGCATGGCCCGCTGCTGGTTCTCGAACTGGCCGCCGAGCTCGAGGAAGGTGCCCGGGGGCAGCTCCCGCTCGAACGGCGTCAGCCGCTCCTGCACCTCGGCCACGAAGCCACCCAGGTCGCGCCCCCGGATGTTGGCCTCGACCACCACCCGCCGGGTGCCGTTCTCGCGGGACACCTGGGCCGGAGCCTCGACGAGCTCGATGCGGGCGAGCTGCGTGAGCGGCACCCGCTCCCCGCCCGGCGCGGCGATCAGGAGCCGTCCGATGCGCCCGATGTCGTCGCGGGCCTCGGCCGGGAAGCGGACCACCACCGCGAAGCGGCGCTGGTCCTCGATGAGGGTGGTGGCGGCCTTGCCGGCGATGGCCGACTCGATGGTGTCGTTGACGTCGCCCACCGAGATGCCGTGGCGCGCCGCCGCCTCCCGGTCGATGACCACGTCGTACTGGGAGAGGCCGGAGACCTGCTCGACCTTCACGTCGCTGGCGCCCCGGACGCCGGCCACGGCCACGGCGATCCGGTCGGCGAGGCCCTTGAGGAGCGGCAGGTCGGTGCCGAAGACCTTGACGGCCACGTCGCTCTTCACGCCGGAGATGAGCTCGTTCACCCGCAGCGCGATGGGCTGGGAGAAGGAGAAGCGGAGCCCCGGGAGCTGGGACAGGTCCCGCTGCATCAGCTCCGCCAGCTCGGCGCGGGAGCGGTCGCGCCCGAACGACCGGCGCGGCTTCAGCATGACGAAGACGTCCGTCTGCTCGGGCCCCATGGGGTCCTCGGAGATCTCGGCGCGGCCCGTCTTGGAGACGACGGTGTCCACCTCCGGGTAGGCCTTGAGCTGCTTCTCCAGGTAGCGGGCCACCTCCACCGACCCCTGCAGCGAGGCGTTGGGGAGCCGGACCACGTTGATGGCGATGGCCCCCTCGTCGAGCGCCGGCATGAACTCCGTGCCGACCAGCGGCGTGAGGGCCGCCGATCCGACCAGGACGGCGGTGGCCAGCCAGAAGGTGCGGGTCGGGCGGGTCACCGCCCGCTCCAGCAGGGCCAGGTACCCGGCGTGGAACCGGCGCACGAAGGCGAACTCCTTCTCGGGCGCCTGCTTCAGCGCCACCTCGGAGAGGACCGGGATGACCAGCAGGGCCACCGCCAGCGAGACCAGCAGCGCGATGAGCATGGTCGAGGCCAGGGGGGCGAACATCTTCCCCTCGATGCCCTGGAGCGCGTAGAGCGGCACCAGGATGACCGCGATCACCAGCACCGAGAAGGCCACCGGCCGCGCCACCTCGTGGACCGCCTCGGCCACGATGCGCCGCTTGGGCGCGTCGGTCCGGCGGGCCAGGTGCCGCCGGACGTTCTCGACCACCACGATGGAGGCGTCCACCACCATCCCGACCGAGAAGGCCAGGCCGCCCAGCGACATGAGGTTGGAGGTGAGCCCGACCCGGCCCATGACGATGAAGGTGACCAGGAAGGTGAGCGGCAGCGACACCAGCACCACCAGCGCCGTCCTGAGCTCGGCGACGAAGAGGAACAGGACCACCACCACCAGCAGGCCGCCCTCCAGGAGCGCGTCCATGACGGTCTTGATGCAGGCCTCGATGAGGGAGGTCCGATCGTAGAAGACGTTGATGCGCGCGCCGGGCGGCAGGGTGGTGCGCGCCTTGTCGATGGCGGACTTGACGCGCTCGACCACGTCCTTGGCGTTCTCGCCCTTCAGCATGATGACCATGCCGGCCACGGCCTCGCCCTGGCCGTCCCGGGTCACGGCGCCCTGCCGCGGCTCGGCGCCGATGACCACGTCGGCCACGTCGCGCAGGTAGACCGGCGTGCCGTCGTGGGCCTTCAGGACCACCCGCTCGATGTCGGGGATGTCCTTCATCAGCCCCACTCCCCGCAGGTAGGTCTGCTCCCAGCCCTCCACCACCACCCCGCCGCCGGCGTTGCCGTTGGAGCGCTCCAGCGCCTCGGCCACCTCGCGCACGGTGAGGCCGTACTTGACGAGCCGCTCCGGCCTGACCACCACCTGGTACTGCTTCACGTGGCCGCCGAAGCTGTTCACCTCGTTGACGCCCGGGACCGGCTTGAGGAGCGGCGCCACGATCCAGTCCTGGATGGTCCGCAGCTCCATCGGCGAGAGGCCGTCACCCTCCAGCGTGTACTGGAAGATCTCGCCCAGGCCGGTGGAGATGGGGCCGAGCTCGGGCTCCACGCCCTTCGGCAGCCCCTCCCGGACCGCGGCCAGCCGCTCGAAGACGATCTGGCGGGTCCAGTAGGTGTCCACCCCGTCCTCGAAGACCACCACCACCTGCGACAGCTCGGCCTTGGAGAGGGAGCGGACCGACTTCACGCGCGGCAGGCCGCGCAGGTGCTGCTCGATGGGGAAGCTGACGCGGGTCTCGACGTCCACGGCGGCGAGGCCGGGGGCCTTGGCCAGGACCATCACCTGGGTGTTGGTGACGTCGGGGAAGGCGTCGATGGGGAGGTGCGTCCAGGCCACCCACCCCGCCACGGCGAGGACGGCGGTGACGAGGAGGACGAGGAAGCGGTTGCCGAGGACCCACTGGACGGCGCGCATGTGTGGGCCTAGTCCGCGCAGCCTGCGCCCATCTTGGAGCGCAGCACGTCGGACTTGAGGAGGAAGGCGCCGCTGGAGACCACGGTCTCGCCCCCGGCGAGCCCGGACGTCACCTCGATCCAGTCGACGCTGGCGCGCCCGGTCTGGACGGGGCGTCGCATGTAGAACTCCCCCTCCCGGTGGACGAACACGAAGGACCGACCCTCGTCGGCGAGGACCGCCGAGCGAGGCAGCGCCAGCGCCTCGTCCTCGCCCGGCAGGTAGAGCTGCACGGCGGCGAACATGCCGGCCCGGAGCTTGCCCTCGGGGTTCTTCACGCCGATGCGCACCTTCACGGTGCGGGTCTTCTCGTCCATGGTCGGCCCGACG
>Ga0209682_10000324_pt1 | contig 16502 bp, 13 predicted proteins | sample DOMMetBare2Fresh_2_FD_187471 | JGI IMG/M metagenome (GOLD analysis project Ga0209682, IMG submission 187471) | Wetland sediment microbial communities from St. Louis River estuary, USA, under dissolved organic matter induced mercury methylation -... | ecosystem: Environmental > Aquatic >... | reverse complement strand
CGGGCATGAATGCCCGGGCTAGCAGCGGCGCCGGGTGAACCCGGCTTCAAGCCCCATTCATGGGGCGCTGCTGATAGCCCGGCGATTCATCGCCGGGTGCGTCAACCGCGGATACGGATTCACCGCCCCGGTGATCTCGTAGATCCCGTAGTGGAGATGCGTGGGCGTCCCCTGGGCATTGCCCGAGTCGCCGACGTAGCCGATGACCTCGCCTGCCTCGACCCAGTCCCACAGCTTGGGATCGCCATACTCTTCGAGATGGGCGTAGTAGTGATATTGGCCGCCCGGCCCCAGGATGGCGACACGCCGGCCGCCCAGCGAGTTCCAGCCGCGGCGAACGACGAGCCCCCGGGTGGCGGCGAGCACCTGTGTCTCGCGCGGCGCGAAGATGTCGATCCCTTTGTGCTGCCGGCCGTCGCCGCGCGGAGCGTTCCAGGTATCGGTGAGCTCTCCCGGCGTCACCCCTTCCACCGGGATGGGAAGCGCAAGCGGCGCCGGCTCGCGCACCAGGCGGACCACCCGCGGCAACTGGCGGAACGCCGGGCGGAGCAGCCATCCCGCCACGATCAGAACGGCCAGGCCGAGCAGCACCGCCACCCGGCCCCGGCGTGATTCTGGATAAAATCGCCACATGCGTTCCGCCGTCCTCCTCCTGCTCGCCGCATTGATGTTCCCCGGGAGCGCCGCGGCGGACACCCCGGAACGGACCGTTTCGACCCCTACGGGAGACGTGCAGGTCTCCCTCGCCCCGGCTGCCGCGGACGGCCCGCGCGAAGGGATCGCCCGGGGCCTCGTGGCGGCGCCTCCCGATCGCGTCTACCGCGCCCTCCAGGACGTAGAACACTGGCACGAGTTCATGCCCTTCCTGGAGCAATCGACCGCGCGCCCGAGGAAGGATGGCTCGATCGAGAGCTTCCAGCGCCTGGAGCTCCCCTTCCCCATCGGCCGGCTCGCCTACCGCATCCGCGTACGCAGCCGGATCGAGCAGGCGCCGGAAGGCACCACCTGGCACATCGACTGGACCTACGTGCCGGACTCCGGAAACGTCCGCGACCACCACGGCTCCTGGACCCTCACCGCCGCGCCCGGCGGCACCACCCGGGCCGTCCTGCGCCTGTTCACCGACCCGGGAGGGTTCATCCCGGCTTCGGCCACGGACCGCGGCACCTTCGAGACTCTGCCATGGATCTTCCACGGCCTGCGCCAGCACGTGCGGCGGTCGCGGTACGACCCGGGTTGAAACCCGGGGGTGGAGGAGCAGCCCCTCGCTCCGGGATTTGGGGAATTCGTCTCCCGGATTTTAGAATTTGTGGTTGTGTCCCTCACAGACGTAGCTCTCTGGCCGCTCGACCCGTCGTTCACCGTCGCGGAGCGGCTCGCGGCCGGCTGGCATCCCGCGCCGGATGCGGAGGCGGAGGCGCGGGCCGGCGAGCTCCTCGCTCTCTGGGCCGAGCGGTCCGCCCGGGGTGATGCCGCGGCCTTCGCCGGCCGTCTCGCCTGGGACGGCCTCGACGTCGCGGCGGTCCGGCGCGCGCTGACCCCGGGCCGGCTCGCACCGGGCGGTCCCGTCCCGGACTGGGCGGTGACGCTCGGCGAAGTGGCCGCGCTCGCCGCGAGCGGGACACCTCCGGAGTCCGCCGGCTGGCGCGATCCGGCGGCGCCGGTCCCGTTCGAGGAGCTCCTCGTGCCCTGGATCGAGGTGGCCCGGCGGCGGCGGCCGGAGACGGCCGGTCTCGCTCCCGAGGCCTGGCAGGACCTCGAACGCTGGCTCGCGCGGCGCCTGTCGGGCTTCGCGGCCGAGACCTTCGGCGTTCTCTTCGACCGCTTCCGGGGCGGCCGGCCCGACGGCTTCACGATCCGCTTGGCCGAGGCGGGGGTCGGCCGCGACACCCGGCTCTATGACCGGTTCGTCGCCAACCTGCTGGACGACGGATTGGTGGCCTGGATGCGGGAGTTTCCGGTCCTCGCCCGGCTCCTCGCCACGGTGACCGGCCTGTGGGACGGGCACACCCGGGATCTCGCCGGGCACTGGCGCCTCGATGCCGCGCTCGTCGGCCGGGAGATCCTCGGCGCGCCGGATGTTGCGCCTCGCATCCTGCGGATCACCGCCGGCCTTTCCGATCCGCACAGCGGCGGACGGACGGTCCATGTCCTCACCCTGGACGGCGGCCGGCAGGTCGTCTACAAACCGCGGAGCGTCGGCATGGACGCCGCGTTCGGCCGCTGGCTCGCCTGGTGCAACGAGCGAGGCTCGTCCCACGGCCTGCTCGACCTCGCCGTGCACCGCCTGCTCGACCGCGGGGACCACGGATGGGCCGAGCATGTCGATGCGGCGCCCTGCGTGGACGCCGGGGCGGCCCGGCGCTTCCATCTCCGGTGCGGCCAGCTCCTCGCCCTGCTCCACGCCGCCGGTGCCCGCGACGCCCACTGCGAGAACCTCGTGGCGTCCGGCGAGCATCCGGTGCTGATCGACCTGGAAGCCTGGCTTCCGCCGCGCCTCACCCGCTGGCTCCCCGCCTCCGGCGGCGCGGAGTGGACCGGCGCGGTGGTACGGCGGGAGCACAGCGTCCTCGCCACCGGCCTCCTGCCGCATTGGCAGCCGGACGGCCCGCGGGATGACGTGGTGGACGTCAGCGGGCTCGGGGGAGGCCGGGCCGGGATGCGCCCGCAGCCGGTCTGGCGCGCCGTCAACTCCGATCACATGGTGCGCGCCTGGCGGCCGGTGGCCACGGCGCAACTGCACAACGTCCCCGTGCTGGAAGGCCGGCCGCTCGCGCCGGCCGACGGGGAGCGCGAGGTGCGGCAGGGGTTCGCGGCCATGTACCGGTTCCTGCTGGCGCACCGGGAGGAGATCTGCGCTCCCGGGGGACCTCTGGCGGATCTGGCCGGCTGCCGGGGGCGCCTGATCTTCCGCCCGACCCGGGCCTATGTCCGCCTCCGCGAACGCAGCCTGCGGCCCGACGCCTGCCGCGACGCGGCCGTCCGCGGTGGCGAGCTCGAAGCGCTCGCCCGGGTGTATCTGGACGCGGCAGGCCCTGGCTGTCCGGCGACCTGGCCTCTCCTGGCGGCGGAGCGCCGCGCCCTGGAACAGGGCGACATCCCGATCTTTCACGCCGATCTGGCCGGGACCGTCCTGGAGGGACCGGCCGCGGAGAGCATCCCGGGCCTCATCGCCCGCCCTGCCGCCGAGGAGCTGCGCGACCGTCTGGCCCGGCTCGGGCCGGAGGATCTGGACGAGCAACTCGGCTACATCGCGGCGGCCCTCGCCTCCCCCGCTCCCCCCTCCCCGTCTCCTGGCGACGCGGGAGAGGGCGCCCCCGCCCTGGCCGCGGCGATCCGCCGGCATGCTTTCCTCGCTCAGGACGGCCGTCCGGGCTGGGTCGGCCCGCGCTTCCTGGCGGGCGGTGACACCTTCGAGCTGGCGCCGCTCGGGACCGATCTCTATGCGGGAACCGGCGGCATCGCCCTCTTCTTCGCGGCGCTTTCCGCGGTCACCGGCGGCGAAGGCCGGGACCTGGCGCTCGGCGAGGCGCGGCGGATCGCCGCGGGACCCGTCCTGGAGACGGAGGGGATCGGCGGGCTGGCCGGTCTCGGCGCACGGATCTATACCCTGGTTGCGCTCGGCGAGATCCTCGGCGAGGAAGAGCCGGTCCGGGAGGCGCACCGGCTGGCGGCCGGCCTGACGCCGGAGAGGATCGCCGCGGATACCTGGCTCGACGTGACACTGGGCACCGCGGGAGCCCTCCTCGCCTTGCTCGCCCTCGACGCCTCGACTCCTGACGGCGGCGGGCCGGCTCTGGAGACCGCCGCGGCCTGTGCCCGGCATCTGGTGGCCCACGGCATCCCCGGACAGGCCGGCTGGGCGGGACGCCGGCCGCCGGAGACCGGCTTCGCCCATGGCCTCGCCGGCATCGCCCATGCCCTGCTGCGCTGGGCGGAGCGGACCGGTGACCGCTCGGCCCACGCGGCGGCGCGCCAGGCGATCACGTTCGAGCGGCAATTGCTCGCGGCGGAAGGTACGACGGTCCAGACCACCTGGTGCCGCGGCCTGCCGGGCATCGCGCTGGCCCGCCTGGGAACCCTCGGTCTCCCGGAGGATGCGGAGGACCGCCGCGAGATCGACGCCGCGCTCGCCGCCACGCGGGCCGCCGCCCTCACCCCCATGGACCACCTCTGCTGCGGCAACCTGGGCCGCGCCGAGGTCCTGCTCGAAGCCGGCCGCCTCCTCGCCGACGGCGGGCTTCAGGAGGCGGCGCGGGAGGTCGCCGCCCAGGTCCTCGCCCGCGCCGGTGCCCGTGGCGGCTTTTCCTGGCTGCCGAGCGGGGAAATCTCCGGCTTCGATCCGTCCTTTTTCAAGGGAGCGGCGGGTGCCGGGTACACCTTGCTGCGCCTCGCCGCTCCAGAGCGCCTGCCCTGCGTGTTGCGCCTGGAGCCGCCGGCACGGCCAGGTATTTGCAAAAACTCCCATTGACCCGGTGGCAGCCGCCGGCTAGAATTGTAAGGTACTCCCGTGAGAACCAAATTTCCTGGCTAAACTCGCCACGGAAAAAAGGAGGAGTTGTTATGAGCAGGAGCGAAGTCGACCGTTTCCTGAGCGACCTGCAGAATCATGCCGGTCTGCGCCAGGAGCTTGCGGATCTGGGCCCGGATACCGAGGCCTGCGTCCGCTGGGCGAACGCGAAGGGTTATGCATTCACGCTGCAGGAGGCCCTCGACCTGGGCGCTTTCGACCCGGATCTGTCCGAGGACGATCTCGAGCAGGTCGCCGGCGGCTGGTGCGGCAACGAGACGACCATCGGCTAGGGTCCTCTCCGAGCTCCCTCCAGCCGACGTGCAACGATTGGCTGACCGTCGTCCGGCCCTGGCTTCCCGAGACTCTGGTCAGCCGGCAGGCCCTCGAACGTCTCCAGGAAGCCGCTTTGCAGCTTCCCGGCGATGGATTGGCAGCCCTTGAAATCCGCTTGGCACCTGAAGCGGAAGCCGTGGATCTTTCCTTGAAGCTTCCGCCTTCCGGCCCTCCGGCCGGGACTCTCTTTTCTCCCCACATCCGGCAGATCCTCCGCCGCTGGTCGGCCGGGGATCTGCCATCCATCTCCTCTCTCTGGCTGGAGCTCGACCTCGACCGGGCCGGCGAAGGCCTTCCGGAGCCGGTCCTCTGCGCCGAGGTGGACCGCGGCGCCGGGGCGGTCGAGGCCCTGGATGCCGTGTTCCAGACCCTGGACGGCGCGCACCGCGACCGGATCATCCACTGCATCCGGGCCATCCCGGCCCCGGCGCGCGTCCTCTACCTGTTCGATCTGAGCGCCCGCGGCAGCCGTGCGGTCCGCCTGGAGATCATCGGCCTCCCGCCGCGCGAGACGCCTGCCTTCCTGGCAGGCATCGCGCCGCATCTGGCAGATCCGGTGGCCGCGGCGGCCCCTCTCCTCGCGGGAGCCGAACGCCCGCACCTCTCCTTCGACGTCGGTCCCGGCGGCATCGGTCCGCGCGCCGGCCTCGAAGGCTCCTTCGTGAAATGGCCGCACCGGGAGCCCCGCTGGCGCCGGCTCTTCGACCGCCTGGTGGACCACGGCCTGTGCGCACCCGCCCGGCGCGATGCGGTCTTCGCCTGGCCGGGCCAGGAGACCTTCTGGGCCGCCCCCGGCCGCTGGCCGGCCGCCGCCGCGGGCACGCAGGGCGTCTGCGTGCGGGCGCTCAGCCACGTCAAGGTGGTGGCGCGCGCCGGCCAGCCGCCGGAAGCCAAGGTCTATCTCCTGTTCGGATGGATCGTCCCTCCGCGCCCCTCACATCCGGCACGCCCGGCGCCCCAGGAGACACCGCCCCGACTCTGATAAAATCCCCTCCATGTCGCGGCGGAAAGCAGACAAGAGGATCTTCTCGTACGACGAGGCCATCTCCCTTTTCCCCCACGTGCGCGACCTGACCCGCGCGGCGGTCCGGCAGATCGACGCGCTGTTCAACGCCGTGGAGAGCCGCGAAGAGCTCGAGGCGCGCCGCAAGGAGATCGAGGAGGCCAGCGAACAGATCTTCAACGCCTGGGTGCAGAAGATCCAGTCTCTCGGCGCCGAGGCCAAGGGTCCCTGGCTGGTCGACTGGGATAGCGGCGACGGCTATTACTGCTGGCGCTTTCCCGAAGAGGCGCTCGCCTACTTCCACACCTACGAAGACGGGTTCGCCGGCCGCCTCCCCATCAACTGAGGCTGGCCTCGGCATAGAGCCGGTCGAGCCGCGCGAGCGTCAACCCGGCGAGCCGCGGCACCACCGCGTGCGCCGACCGCAGTTGCCCGGTCGCGGAAGTGTGCGCCACGCCGAGCGTGACGAGCCCGACCTCCGCGGCGGCGGCGAGGCCCGCCGGGCTGCCTTCGACCGCCAGGACCTCGTGTGGATGGATCAGCCTCTCCGGAAGAGGCGGGACCGAATTGAGCGCCTCCAGCGCACGGAGATAGCCCTCGGGGTCGGGCCGCCCCTCGCTCACGTCCTCGGCGGTCACCAGCACCTTGAACCGCTCGCGAAGACCCGCCTGCCGCAGCCCCCCTTCCACCTCGTCGCGCAAGGCGCCCGTCACCACTCCCAGCATCCGGCCGGCCGCCGCCAGCTCGGCGACCAGCTCGGCGGCCCCCGGAAAGAGCGGATATCCGCGTTCCCGGATGCGCTCCTGGTAGTAGGACGATTTGCGGGCGATGAGCCGCATCAGCCGCGGCACCGTCGCCTGCTCCCCCGCCGCCGCGAGCACCGCGGAGAAACACCCGCGGTCGTCGAGCCCGCGATAGCGCGCACGGTAGTCCTCGGCCGTCAAGGAGATCCCCTCGTCCGCGAGGACGCGTTGGAACATCTCCAGATGGATCGGCTCGTCGTCGACCAGGACACCGTTGAAATCGAAGAGCACCGCGCGCAGCACGAGGGGATCATATCGGAGAGCCCCGGGTTGAAACCCGGGGCGGGAAAAATGGCCGTCCCTCCAGGACGGGGGCGGCACTACATCGAATCAGAAGTCGAGATACCCGTCGCGCGTCCGCGCGCGGACGCCGCTGCGCTGGACGTCAACCTTGACCTCGTGCCAGCGGCCATCCTTCTTCATCTCGCTGGGGTAGTAGCCGAGCACATATTGCTCGCGCAGCTCCTGGAGGATGGCCTGGAAGGCTCCCTCCAGCTCCCCGATCGCGGAGATCTTCTCGATCCGGCCGCCGCTCTCTTCCACGGCCTTGACCAGGGTCTTGTACTCGACGTCGTTCTCCTCGACGCTGCGCCAGGACGAGACGTACGACCTGTGCTTGCTCTCGTCGAGCTGGATCCAGTAGATCATCGCCTGGCCCGTGCGCGCCTTCCAGAGCACCTCGGACATCGGCACCACGCTATGCACGTCGGAGCCGTCCGAGAGCAGGATGACCACCCGGCGGCCGACCCGCGGTTCCAGCATCTTCAAGGACATGTAGAGGAAATCGTTGACCGCGGTGCCGCCGGTGGCCTCGGTTTCCCCGAGCGCGCGCAGGAGCACCTTCTTGTCGAAGACGAACGGCGTGGCGCGCAGGAGGCGGTCGGAGAACAGGACGACCGAGGCCTCGTCCACGTCCTTCAAACCGTTCAGGAACGTGGTGGCGCCGCGGCGGGCGGCCTGGATGCGCTCGCCCTGCATGCTCTCGCTGGTGTCGAGGAGAAGAACGGCGGTCAGCGGCAGCTCGCCGCGGCCGAAGGTGATGAGCTGCTGCGCCTTCCCGTTGTCGTAGACCCTGAAGTCGTTCTCGCCGAGATCGAGGGTCCGGGCCTGGCCGCGGGTGACGGTGACGAAGAGCTGCTGCAGCCGCAGGTCGAGCTGATCGTCGATCTGCACCGGCGCGGTCACCACCGAATGGGTCGCCGTGGCACCCGAAGCCGCATGGACGACGGCCTTGATCTCGCGTTTGACGTTCTGGTCGCCGGCCTCGAAGGTCACGGTCCAGGGTGCCTGGGTCGCCGTGCCGACGAGCTTGCCGTTGACGAAGACCTCGACGCGGGTCACCGCCTCCGTGGCGGAGACCGCCACCTTCACCTCGGTCTTGCCGAAGATCGGCATGTCCGCCGTGGGGCTGACGATCTGGGCGGAGACGGCGGCGCGGGCGGCCCCGGTCGCGAGAAGGGAGAGAGCGAGCAGACCGAGAGAGACCCGGAGCCGCTTCATCCCGCCACCCCCACCGCCACCGACGCCTTGTTCGGCGTGTCGAGCGCCTGCGCCAGGACGGACAGGCGCGATTGGGCGTTCTCGTCGAGGAAGCGCCGGGCCGCCTGGAACGTCTCGTCGCGGATCGTGTTGTAGAGGAAGCGGGCGGCGGTCTCGGGCGCCGGCTGCACGGTGAGGACCTTCTCCATCAGGTCCTGGGCGCTGCGCGTCTGGCCCGCGCGATCGAGCACGGCGGCGAGCTGCACGTAGAAGCGGGGATCGTTCGGAAAGCGTTCCAGGGCGGCTTCGAGGACTTTCCGCGCGCCGTCCAGGTTCCCCTTCTCGCGCTGGAGACCGGCGAGCTCCTGCGCGGCGAGCGCGGCGACCCAGTCGTCTGCCGGCGCCGTGGTGAGGCCCTGGAGGAGCGTGGTGGCCTCCTGGATCTGGCCGAGGCGGTGCAGGTTGACGGCGAGGCGCAGCTTTCCTTCCGCATGCTCCGGATCGGCCGCGATGAGGTGGCGCAGGGCGTCGACCGCGGCCTCGTACCGGGCGTTCTTCTCGAACACCGTGGCGAGACCGAGGAGAGCGGCCGTGTTGCGCGGGTCCATCTCGGCGGCGAGCTGGAACATGTCGGCGGCCGGGAGCTGCTGGGCAGCCTGCTGGAGCATCCCGCCGAGACTGGTGAGGATGCGGCTGGAGACCAGGGCCGCCCCTTCGCTGCCGGACTGCTCGCGATAGAGGATCGCCAGGTCGCGCGTCATCGCCCGGGCGTGCCCGAGGACCACGGCGTGGCCGCGCGCGCCCTCGGCGAGATAACGGCGATAGGTCTCGTGATGGAGCATGGCGATCGGCACCAGGGTCTCCAGATTGGCCGCGCCGACCTCGTGGATGACGGCCTGCTCGGCCTTGAGGAGCTGCTTGCGGGTGGTGGGATCCTCATCGGTGACCACCGAGGTCTCCAGCGCCATGAGGTCGACGGCCGCCCGCGCCGTCTGCCCCTCGGCCCACGCGGCGAGAATCTTCCGGTAGCGGGACTGGATCGCGTCCACGTCGGCCCGGCGTCCCGCCGGCCGCTTCACCTGACCCGAGACGTCGGTCGCCGTGACGGCGCCGCCGAACGGGTCCTCCGAGGGGGCCTGCGCCGACACCGCCAACGGTGCGGCGCAGAGGAGGGCGCCGGCGATCGCCGCCCTCGCTCGGGCTTTCCAGATCATCATCGAAATCATCGTTCCTCCAGTGGTGAGCCCTCCGCAGGCCCAAGAACAACAGAGACCGCCCGCATACTGCGCGGCGAGCGGCCTTGATCAGCGTTGGAGGAGAATGCCGCCGAAAGCTTCTGCTCCCCTGCCCCCTGCCTGGTCTGGTCTCTCGACGATCCTCAGTGCCACCAAGAGTACAGGAGCAGGCCACGACGTGACAATCTTTCGGCGTGTTAAGGAATATTCCCTGATTCGTTCTTTTCAGGAAACGTGAACGAGCGCGGCAAACATGCCGGGTTGATAGGCCGTGATCCTGCCCGTGAAGGCCGAGGCGGCGACGGTGAGCGGCGAGGCGAGCCAGAGCTTGCCCGGGCCGGAGCGGCCTTTGTAATTGCGATTGATCGCGCTGACGGTCACCTCGCCGGCTTCTTCGGAGACGCCGGGACCGCAGCCGATGCAGGCGCCGCAACCGGGATGGATGAGCGTCACACCGGCCCGCTCGAAGGTCTCGGCCAGGCCGTTCCTGTGGACGAAGTCCTCCACCGCCAGGGAGCCGCATTGAATGAGGAAGCGGACACCCGGTGCGACCTTGAGCCCGGCGTCGACCGCCTCCTTGACCACCTGGTGATAGAAGACGAGGTCGTCGATCTTCCCCGCCGTGCAGCTCCCCCCGTACGCGATGTCGATCGGCACCTCGCCGATCTCGTCGATCCAGGCGCCGTTCGTCGGATCGGAGGGGATGCCGTGGTCCGGATCGCCCGGATGGGCGACCATCGGCCGCAGGGCCGCGAGATCGATCGTGTGCACGCCGCCGTGGTAGACGGCGTCCGGATCGGGCGCCACCGCACGGGCGCGCAAGGCGTCAATCTCCGCGGCGGTCAGATGGGGGCGCCACTCGGCGAGCCAGCGGAAGGTCTCGTCGTCGGCGATGACGATCGCGGTGCGCGCGGCGCACTCGGTCGCCATGTTGGTCAGGGTGGCCCGTTCGTCCATCGAGAGGGTCGAGATGCCGGGACCGGTGAATTCCATCACCCGGTTGAGCGTGTGCTCCGGCCGGGCGTGCTCCAGGAGGATGTAGAGCATCAGGTCTTTCGCGGTGACGCCCACCGGGAGCTTGCCGGTCAGCTCGAAGCGGATCGACTCCGGCACCTCCACCTGGGTGAACCCCTGGTGGACCAGGTCGGCGTACTCGGTGGAGCCGACGCCCCAGGTGAGGGCGTTGTTGACCCCGCCCATGCAGGTGTGGCTGTCGGTCGACTGAATGAAATCACCCGGATCGATGAGCTCCTCGCGCGCCACCTCGTGGCAGATGCCGGGGGAGATGCCGTTCCTGGCCGAGAAGTTGCGCACGCCGGTGTGCGCCTGGAACTCCCGCTGGAGGTCGCGCAAGGTCTCGATCTTGGGGAGGAAGGCGCGCATCTTCGGCACCTCGTCGGCATAGATGAGGTGATCCTCGAAGACGGCGAACTTGCCCGGGTTCTTCACCTGGTAGTCCGCGCCGTACTCCTCCTCCAGGAAGTAGTGGACCTGGGCGGTGGTGAACTCGTGCGTATAGCCGCCGTCCACCTCGACCACCACGGCGTCGCCCGGCTTGACGAAGCGGGGGCCTTCGGCCCCGATCAGGTGCCGCGCCAGGATCTTCTCCGCCATGGTCATCGGCCGCGGCCCGGTGTCGGGCTGCGGCAGCGCGAGCTCCCCGGCGGCGAGCGCCTTGGAGAAGGGGAAAAGGCCGCCCTGGTGGATGACCAGCCGGGTGATCGGATCGTACTCCCGGCTGAATTCCTCCAGGGGGATGCCCGCGCCCGCCTGCAGGCGCCGGAGCTGGCCGTGATCCCCCATGAGGACGCCCTGGCTGATGTTGTTGCGGGCATGGATGGGAGCGAACGAGGCGGCGATGGCGAGGCGGATGCCCGACCACTTCTCCGCCTGCACCGCGGTCTCGCGCGAGCTGCCGACTCCTTTGCGCTGGCCCGAGACGATGACCTCGAAGCCGCCGTTCTTCAGGGCGTCGCGCTCGAACAGGCGCTTGCCGTCGACGATCAGGCCGGCGTAGGCGTCGCGCGCGATGTCTTCCGGCCGGTGGCTGAAGCAGACCCAGGCCGGCGTCATCGCGTCGGTGTTGATGTCGTCGAGGAGATCCTCCACGGTCAGGTCGTCCATCCGGAGGTCCAGCTCGCCCCGGAGCTGGCGGCGGATCAGCTCGGGATCCTTGGTCAGAAAGAGGACCCGCTTGCCGGGGGTCAGGTGGATGATCTCGGGAGGCTTCATCCTTCAATGCTCCTGTCTCGACGTTGTCGGGAACGGGCCCGCGCGGCGGGCGGGTGACGTGCCCGTCACATTACTACCAACGCCGCCTTCCCCTCCAGTCCCTCCCCGCCCCTCCCCCGCCCTTTGCGGATCGGAGCCGTGCTGATATAAGCCGGCCTTGTGAGCACGAAGAGCGCTTCCAGCCTGTATGAGATGGTGCTGAGCAGCCTGTCGGGAGGCGGTGGCCGCCCGGGAGGCCTGCCACCGGTCCGCCCTTCCGCCTCGGTGATCCCATGGCGGCAGGGGGATGCGGGGATCGAGGTCTACTGGATCCGGCGCGCCGACGCGCAGCCGTTCATGGGCGGGTGGCACGCCTTCCCCGGCGGCGGCCTGTCGCGGAGCGACGCCGCCCTTCCGGTTTCCGGCACGCCGGCCGGCGCGGGCGAAGGACCGCCGGCCGCCGGCTTTCCCACCTCGCTCCGCGGACCGGACGACGATCCGGGACCCGACATCGTCCCCGGCCTGGTCGCCGCGGCACTGCGCGAGCTCTTCGAGGAGGTGGGCCTCCTCCTGGCGGCACCGGCGGCCGATCCCGCCCGGGTGGCCGAGGCGCGCCAGTCCCTGCTCGCCCAGGAGGCCGGCTTCGCGGACGTCCTCACCCGGCTGGGAGCGACCCTGGACGCCTCGCGGCTGGTCTGGGCCGGCCGCTGGGTCACGCCGCCGTTCGCGCCGCTGCGCTTCGACAACCGTTTCTTCCTGCTCGAATGGCCGCGGAGCGAGAGCGTCCAGCCCGCCTTTCATCCCGGCGAGTGCGCCGAGGGGGAGTGGATCGCTCCGGGGGAGGCCCTGGAGCGGGCCTGGCGCGGCGACGGGCTCACCGCTCCACCCATCCTCCATATCCTGGAGGTGCTCCACCAGCAGGGTCCAGCCGCCGGCCTGGAGCGCCTGCGCGACCCGTCCGAGACCAACCTCGGCCCCTTGCGGCGCATCGAGCAGCGCCCCGGCGTGATCCTCTTCCCGCTGCTGACCCACACGCTGCCGCCGGCCCTCACCACCAACGCCTTTCTGCTCGGCACCGGCGAGGCGGTGCTGGTCGATCCCGGCTCGCCGCTCGACGCGGAGAACGAGCGGCTGGAGAACGCGCTCGCGGTGGCGCGGGACCGGCTCGGCCGGAAGGTGGTGGCGATCTGGCTCACCCACCACCACCCCGACCACGTCGGCGGCGTCGCCCGCCTGCGGGCCTCGCTGGGCGTGCCGGTCCTGGCCCATGCGGAGACCGCCGCGCGGCTCGCCGGCCGCGGGCTGGCGGTCGATGGCGAGCTCACCGACGGGCAACGGATCGTCCTGGCCGGCGATCCACCGTTCGTGCTGACCGTCGTCCACACACCCGGCCACGCCCGCGGCCACCTCTGCTTCCTGGAGGAGACCCGGCGCTCGGTCATCGCCGGAGACCTGGTCGCCGGTCTCGGCACCATCGTCATCGATCCCCCCGAGGGGGACATGGACGACTACCTGGGCTCCCTCGCCAAGCTCGCCGCCCTGCGGCCGGGCACGCTCTTTCCGGCCCACGGACCGGCGGTCAAGGACGCCCTCGGCAAGCTGCGCGAGTACATCGATCACCGGCTCTGGCGTGAGGAGAAGGTCCTCGCCGCCTGGAACCAAGGGCTGCGCACGCCGGAGGAGATGCTCCCCACCGTCTACGAAGACGTGCCCAAGGAAGCCCATCCCCTCGCCGCGCGTCAGATCCTCGCCCACCTGGAGCGGCTGCGGCGGGCCGGGCGCATCGCGTGAGCCCGGACGGCGCCCTCGCCGCTCCCACCGTCCGCCCCGCCCGGCCGGAGGACGCTCCGGTCATCGCCCGGTTTCAGATTCTCATGGCCCGGGAGACCGAGGGGATGGAGCTCGACCCGGAGACCGTCGGGCGCGGCGTCGCCGCGGTCTTCGCCGACCGCGGCCGCGGGGAGTACGTGATCGCCGAGGCCGGCGGCCAGCTCCTCGGCTGCCTGCTGGTCACTCCCGAATGGAGCGACTGGCGCAACGGGACCGTCCTCTGGATCCACTCGGTCTACGTCGTTCCCGAGCACCGCGGGCGCGGCGTCTACCGGGCGCTCTGGGAGCATCTGCGGGCACGGGTGCAGGCGGCTTCCGATCTGCGCGGCATCCGCCTCTACGTGGACAAGCGGAACACGGCTGCCCAGCGCGTCTACACGCGGCTGGGCATGACCCGGGAGCACTACGACCTGTTCGAGTGGATGAAGGAGTAGAGGTCCCCCTCCGCGGCGAGGAGGCCGCGGCGGACCGCCTCCCGGAAGAGGTCGCCCAGCCGGTCGAGCATGGCGGCGGTGAGCTGGTCGTAGCCGAGCCAGGAGACCACGGCCCGGCTGAGCTGCTTGCGATCGTAGCTGACCCCTTCACGCATCGCCTGGCCGAGCACGCCGAGGAGAAACTCGTCGTCATACCGGCCGATCTTGGGCGTCGCGCCCACCAGGCGGGTCCCCACGCGCGCCAGGATGCGCCGTTCGATGGCGATCTCCACGTGCTCACGCAGCTTCTCCTCCAGCTCCGGGCTGGGCTCGGGGACTTTCAGGCGGACGGCAACGGCGGCGATCAGCTCCTCCTCCGTCCGTTCGAGGCTCCCCCAGGAGGCGCGCCGGATGGCGGCCAGCAGGGCTTCCGTGGGGAGCCCCCGCAGCTTCTTGCGCGACTTCCGCTTCTTTTCTTCCGTCCCGGGGGCCTGGCGGTCGGCACGGACGCGGTCGAGGAGGATCATCGCGGGCTCACGCTCCCGCCCTTCGAGCCGCGCGAGCTCCGCCTCGGACGGCACCAGGTCCCCCCGCATCGCCTGCTCCAGGATGGCTCGTGGCAGGCGCTCGGCGTGGGCCAATGCCGCGCCGGCCGCCTCCTGGATCTGATCGGCCAGGACCTCCGCCGCTTTCATCAGGCGGACGATCTCGCGCTGCTCGGCGAGCGGCGGGAGCGGCACCGGCATCGCCCGCAACTTCGCCGCGCTGATGTTGGACTGGCTGACGCAGTCCGAGCGGACGGCGCGCGCCCAGCTCCGGCCCCATGGTGAGCTGATCCAGGCGCAGAGAAACTCGGGGAGGACCAGCCGCTCGTCGCAGGTGATCCGTACCAGATAGGACGCGAAGATCATCGGCTCGTCGCGATCGAACACGGCGGCCTTGCCGACCAGCTCCGGGCTGTTCGTCCGGTTGAACAGGATGTCTCCACGCCGCAGCAGGAACCGGCCGACGTCCTCGGAGCCCGGATCGATCCACTTCAGGTTCGCCTTGCGGACGTCGATCCGGCCGTCGCGGATGTTGCCCATGCGCAGGACGGGCACGCCCCCCTTCAGGTCCTTGCTGGCGCGCTCCGAGGTCCCGTATTGCAGGATTTCGATCAGGTCCTGGAGGGAAACGATCACCCAGCCTTCCGGAAGCTCGGGCAGGGAGAGCGGCTTCGGCACCTCCCAGACCCCCGGTTCGAGGTTGAGCGGTGCACGTAACGTCTTCCGGCCCGCCAGGGTGGCCTGCCGATGCCGGTTTTCGAACGCCTGCCTCCGTTCCTCGAAGATCGGGCCGAAGAGCACCGTGGGCCGCTCCGCGGCGGTTCGTTCGCGACGCCAATCCGCGGTCAGCCGCCCTTCCGTTGCGGCGGCGAGGGTCCTCTGGCGCATCTTGCGCAGAACGCCGTGCACCTCCCGCAAGTGGTCGCGCACCACCGCCACGGAGCGGAGCATCTTCTCGGCGGCGGCCACGATGCGCCGCTGCTCGGCGAGCGGCGGCAGGCGCAAGAACAGGCCGCCGAGGTAATCGTCGAGGTTCAGGTTGCGCAGATTGGTCGTATTCTGGTTCTGGAACTCCCAGACCTCGCCGCGCAGGTACTTCTCCCGGATCGCCAGATGCAGGAAGGCGGGATCGAGCGCGGGATGGAACCGCAAGAGACGGCAGAAGTTTCCGCAGATGAGCGGCATCGGCGGCAACGGTCCCTGGAGGAGCGCCGCCTCGTCGATCAACACGGTGCGGCCGACCGCCTGCTCCGGACCGCCGCCCGAGATCTCGATCACGACGTCGCCCAGGCGCAGCTCCCGCAGAGCGAGGTGCGTGGACGGAATCCAGCGCCGGGCCGCGTTCTTCCCCTTGTCGCGCTCCCATTCCCGAAACTCCGTGCCCCGTACGACGCGCACGGGCACGTGCCCTTCGGCGAAGCCGTCCTCGCCCCAGTCCCCGCCGATCCGGTGGACTACGAGCTCGGCCAGGCAGACCTCGGCCCAGTCCTCGGGCAGAATGCTGCCGTCCCGCGCCAGGCTCGGCAGCGGCCGTTCGTCGAAGACGGTCAACTCAAACCTCCCCTCACGGCCTGCAGCCGTTTGGGGGCCGGCTCTCCCGCCAGGACCAGGGTGTCGCGGAGCCCTTCCAGATGGCTGAGCGCCGCCTGCAGAAGCGTGACGGCCTCATCGATCAGATCGTCGGGCTCCGAGAGGTCCTCGGCGTCCAGCGAGTCGTCGCGGAGCCATTTGAGGCTGTCGATCTTGAAGTCGCGCTCGCGGATCTCGCCGATGGGGAAGGACCGCCAGCGGTCCTCCAGGGAATCGCCGGCCATCCGGCGCGCCCGGCCGTCCGGATCGGTGCCGTAGCAGGCCTTGAAAGCGGCGAAGTGGGAGGCCGCGAGCGGCCGGTCCTTCTTGGTGATCCGCGGTACCTTGGTGCGGGCGTCGAAGACCCAGACGTCCTCGGTGGGACGCCCCTTGGTGAAAAAGACCACGTTCGTCTTGGTGCCGGCGCTATAGGGTGCGAAGGTGCCGTTGGGGAGGCGGAGCACCGTGTGCAGGTCGCAATCCTGGGTGAGGGTCTTGAACACCTCGCCGGCCTGGTCCGCGAACAGACAGTTGTCCGGTACCACCACCGCCGCCCGGCCCCCCGGCT
>Ga0209682_10000323_pt1 | contig 16506 bp, 14 predicted proteins | sample DOMMetBare2Fresh_2_FD_187471 | JGI IMG/M metagenome (GOLD analysis project Ga0209682, IMG submission 187471) | Wetland sediment microbial communities from St. Louis River estuary, USA, under dissolved organic matter induced mercury methylation -... | ecosystem: Environmental > Aquatic >... | reverse complement strand
CGCCATCGAGCAGGTCGGCTCGCCGCTGGAGCTCTACGACCGGCCGGCCAACCAGTTCGTGGCCCAGTTCATCGGCACGCCGCAGATGAACGTGGTGGCGGCCGGCAGGCTGCCGACCCTCCGGCTGCTGGCCGGTGACCGGGTGCCACCCGACGGCTTCGTGGGGCTGCGCCCCGAGGCGGTGCAGGTGCGCCTGGCCGGCGCCCCCGGCGCCATGGACGGCCGCGTCGAGCTGGTGGAGGCCCTGGGGGCCGACACCCTCATCCACGTGGAGGTGGGCGGCGTGCAGCTCATCGCGCGCCAGGCGGAGCGGACCACCGCCCACCCGGGCGACCGGGTCTCGGTGGTGCTCGACCCCTCGGCGCTCCATTTCTTCGACGGCCAGGGCCACGCCCTGCGCCCGGTCGCGTGAGGACCCCATGACGTCGCCCACCGCAGCCGCTCCCGACGGCCTCGTCATCCTCCACCTCGGCCTCGGCTCCTTCCACCGCGCCCACCAGGCCGTCTACCTCGACGCGCTGCGGGCCTCGGGCGACACCCGCTGGAGCCTGGCGGGCGGCAACCTGCGCCCGGACATGCCCGAGACCATCGCGGCGCTGCAGCGGCAGGGGGGCGCCTACACGCTCGAGACGGTGACGCCGGCGGGGGTCCGCGCCTACCAGCGCATCACCTCCATCCGGCAGGTCATCTCCCACGACCCGGCCCACGCCGGGCTGGTGGCGGTGGGGGCCGACCCGCGCACGCGCATCATCTCCTTCACCGTCACCGAGGCCGGCTACTACCTCGACGGCGAGGACCGGCTCGACCCGGCCTTCCCGGACCTCGCCTCCGATCTCGCCGGCACCACCCGCGTCACCATCTACGGGGGGCTGGAGACCATCCTGGCGGAGCGCATGCGGCGCGACGCCGGGCCGGTCACGCTGCAGAACTGCGACAACCTGCGGCACAACGGCGACCGCTTCCGCGCCGCCTTCCTCGAGTTCCTGGAGCGGCGCGGCCAGCCGAAGCTGCTCACCTGGGTGCGCGCCAACACCACCAGCCCCAACGCCATGGTCGACCGCATCACGCCGCGCCCGCCGCCCGAGGTGCGCGGCCGGGTCGAGGCGGCCACCGGCCTGGACGACGGCGCGGCCATCATGGCCGAGGACTTCATCCAGTGGGTCATCGAGGATCGCTTCTGCAACGAGCGGCCGGCCTGGGAGAAGGTCGGCGCGCTCATGGTCGACTCGGTGGCGCCGTACGAGGAGGCCAAGATCCGCATCCTCAACGCCACCCACAGCTGCATCGCCTGGGCTGGCACGCTGGTCGGCTACCAGTTCATCCACGAGGGGACCCACGACGCGCGCATCCGGCGCCTGGGCTTCGACTACGTCACCGAGGACGTCATCCCGTGCCTCGATCGCCCCGGGAAGCGCAGCCCGCTCGACCTGGCGGCCTACCGCGACACCGTGCTGAGCCGCTTCGGCAACCCGGACATCCGCGACACCAACCAGCGGGTGGCAGCCGACGGCTTCTCCAAGATCCCCGGCTTCATCGTGCCGACCATCCGCGAGCGGCTGGGGCGCGGGGAGTCGATCGCCCGGGTGGCGGTGCTGCCGGCGCTCTTCCTCGCCTTCCTGCAGCGCTGGCACCGGGGCGAGCTCCCCTACGCCTACCAGGATGGGCTCATGGACCCGGTCGCGGCCCACGCCATCTGCGCCGCCGCCGACCCGCTGGCCGCCTTCGCGCGCGACCCGGTGCTCTGGGGGCCGCTGGCCGGGGATCCGACGCTGCAGGGGGCGCTGGCCGAGGCCCAGCGCGGCGTGCAGGCCTTCCTGGCCGAGCGGCGCTGAGCCGCCGCCACGGCGCCTCGGCCGCCCGGCGACGCAGCGACCAGGCGCCGACGAGGTCCGGCTTGACGACTCCCTGTGTTCAGATTATTCTGAACACACGATGACGCCGATCCCCGCCGACACCACCCGCGACTTCGTCGAGGCCTGGGGGGCCATGGGGGCGCTGTGGGGCATCAACCGCTCGGTGGCCCGGGTCCACGCCCTGCTCATGGCCACCGAGGGGCCCCTCTCGCTGGAGGAGATCGCCGAGCGGCTCCAGATCTCCAAGGGCAACGCCTCCATGTCGCTGCGCGAGCTGCGCACCTTCGGGGTGGTGCGCCAGGTGGAGGCGCCGGGCGACCGGCGCGACTTCTACGTCACCGAGCCGGACGTCTGGACCATGTTCTTCCGCATCCTCAAGGAGCGGAAGCGGCGCGAGTTCGACCCGGCGCTCGAGGCCGTCCACCGGCTGGTGGACCAGCCCGGCGCCAGGGGCGAGGTGCTGGGCCGGCTCCGGCAGATGGCCGACCTGCTCACCACCGTCGAGGGCGTGGTGAACCGCTTCCTCAAGGACCCGGCCTCGTCCCGGGCCGCCCTGGCCTTCGTGGCCGGGCTCCCCTTCGACCCCACGCGCAAGAAGAAGAGGTGACGGCGGGCGGCCACGCCCTCCGGACGCGCCGATGCTGCGCCGTTGTAGTTCAGTAGTTTCTGAACTCTCACACAGGAGAACGCCATGGAGCGAGCCATCCACGCGGTCACCGGGGCCTTCGGGTACAGCGGCCAGCACCTGGCGCGCCGGCTCCTCGAGCAGGGAGCGGCGGTGCGCTCGCTCACCGGTCACCCGGACCGGCCCGACCCCTTCGGCGGCCGCGTCGAGGTGCGGCGCCTCGCCTTCGACGACGCCGCGGCCCTGCGGCAGGCGCTCGTCGGCGTGAAGGTCCTCTACAACACCTACTGGGTCCGCTTCGCCCACGGCGCCACCACCCACGCGCTGGCCGTGGCGCGGAGCCGGCGGCTCTTCCAGGCGGCCGCCGAGGCCGGCGTGGAGCGCGTCGTCCACGTCTCCATCACCAACCCGTCGCCCGAGTCGCCCCTGCCCTACTTCCGCGGCAAGGCCGAGGTGGAGCAGGCCCTCGCCGCCTCGGGGCTCTCCCACGCCATCCTGCGCCCGGCCGTCTTCTTCGGCGGGCGCGACGTGCTCATCAACAACATCGCCTGGCTGCTGCGCCGCCTGCCGCTCTTCGGCGTCGCGCCCGGCCGCTACGGCCTCCAGCCCATCCACGTCGACGATCTGGCCCGGCTGGCGGTCGGGCAGGGGGCCAGCCGCGACACCGTCACGCTCGACGCGGTCGGCCCGGAGGTCTTCGCGTTCGACGACCTGGTGCGCCTGGTCCGCAAGGCGGTGGGCTCGCGGGCCCTGGTGACCCCGGTGCCACCCTGGCTCCTGCTGCTGGCGTCGCGCCTCCTCCAGCCGCTGGTGGGCGACGTGGTGCTCACCGCCGACGAGGTGGCGGGGCTGCGGGCCAACCTGCTGGTCTCCGCGGCGCCGGCCACCGGCACGACGCGCTTCACCGACTGGCTCGCTCGCCACGCCGGGGAGCTCGGCGTGGCCTGGGCCTCGGAGCTGGAGCGCCACTTCAGGTAGGGGTCGAGGTCAGGGCGAGCGCTCCGGGGCGGGGCCCTGCCGCGCCCCGGCCAGCCCGACCAGGAGGTCCGCCGGCTCGCCGGGCGCGCAGCCGCCGCTGACGAGGGCGGCCACGGCCCCCGTCCTGACCGCGGCCACCAGCCGCTCCTCGGCGCCGCCGGCGGTGCGCCAGCGCGCGCTCCACCCCCGGGCCATGGGCCCCTCGAGCCGCTCCAGATCGGCCAGGGCGGCGCCGCCCGCCTCACGGCGGCACTGCGCAGCGACCATCTGGCGCAGCTCCTCGTCGGTGGACACCGCCCCGTTCCCCGGCGTCATGACCACCAGCTCGAGCTCGGACCCGCGCACCGAGGTCACGCCGTACCGGGTGCGCGCATCGCCCACCCGGTAGCTCGGGTCGACGGACCACCCGGCCGGCAGCGGAAGGTCCAGGGTGGCGTCACCGGCCTCCAGCCGCCGGGCGCCCGCCTCGTCCGGGCCCGGGAGCGCGATGACGTAGAGGAGCGGCGCCCCGGCGCGTTCGACCACGTGCAGCACCCTCCCCGGCGCCCGGTGGCGGAACCACCGCGTGGTCGAGAGGAGGACGTCGGCCTCCCACGGCTGCGCCACCAGGAAGCGCGGCCAGGCACCGGGCGCTGGCAACCAGTGGGTGACCAGGGAGGGCGGGCCGGTGACGGCCACGCGGAGCGGCCGCCCGGCGCCGGGGTCCGGTCGGTCCACCAGCCAGCGCAATCCCTCCCTCGCGCTGGTCGACCAGTAGTCGCCCTCGTAGCGTGCCACGCCGCGGGCCACGCCGCCGGCCACGAGCCGGTTGAAGGAGACGTACTCGTAGGGATGGAGCCTGGCGAGGTCGACGGCGGCGAGGAGCCAGGCCGCGCCCAGCGCGCCGGCGGCGGCCACCGCCGCGGCCCGCGGCACGAGGTCGAGCGCCCGGGACGCGCCCGCGGCCAGGACGGCCGCGAGCGCCGGCAGCACGAAGAGGACGTGGCGAATCCCGTCGTAGAGCGGCGGCCGCGCCACCACCGCGGCCACGAGCGGCAGGCCGGCGGCGCCGGCCACCAGCAGCCCGTCGAGGCGACCCGCCAGGCGCGCTCCGCGCCACCAGGACGGCGCGGCGCCGGCCGTGAGCAGGGCCGCCACCAGCCAGGCCTCGGGGAGCGTGGACACCAGCCAGGTGGGCAGGTAGCTCCTCGGCAAGTCGGTGGACGGGTACCACTGCCCCGCGAAGTGGACGTCGATCTTCGCCGCCGTGCGCGCGGTCTCGACGGCGGCCTGGAACGGTCGGGTGAGCGGGCCGAGCTGACCCCAGGGCCAGGCCACCAGCATGACGGCCCACGCCAGCGCGACGACCGCCGCCAGGGCGCCCACCAGGCGCCACGCCGCCCGGGCCCGCTCCGCCGCAGGCAGCGCCATCAGCCAGGCGAGGCCGCGCGCCCCCCACACCCCGGCGGCGAGCGGCAGGAGCATGAGCACCCCGGCCGGCCGGACGCCGAGGGCCAGGCCCAGCGCCAGCCCGGCCCCGGCCAGCCGGCCCGGCGCGAGGCGTGGCAGGGCGTCGGCGGCGGAGAGGAGGGCCAGCAGGATCCACGGGTAGGGGGCGGCGAAGGGGATGTCCTTGGAGTTGGCGAAGCCGTGCCCCCACCAGGCCCCGGTGGCGGCGAGCAGCGCCACCGCCGCGAAGCCGGCGCGCGCCCCCGCCAGCCGGCGCGCCAGCAGGCCGGCGCCGAGCAGGCCGGCCAGCGACCAGAGCGCGGTGACGAGGTGGCGCGCATGGAACGGCTCGAGCGGCAGCGCCAGCGCGGCCAGCTCGGCCTGGGCCTCGAAGAGCCCGCCGTAGAGGTGGTAGTTCCCGGTGGTGCCCGGCGCGAGCGCGGTCCGGTCCTGGAAGCCGGTGCGGTACCAGGCCACCACCGCCTGGCCGATCTCGCGCTGGAAGCCCTCGTCCCAGGTCGGCCCGAAGTCGCTCGCGGTGGCCGCGGCCAGCGCCACGAGCGACAGGAACAGCACCCCGGTGGCCCGATCCCAGGATGCGGCCGGGAGCCCTCGCCGGGCCCGGATCGCGGCGCTCGTCTGGAGCATGCGCACTTTTATCATGGCGCCGGGACCGGCCTTTCCCGCCGGCCACCGGTGAGGCGATACTGCGTCGCCATGCGCCTCGTGCCCCGCTCCGCGCCCGCCCCGGGGATCGCCCGGGCGTGAGCGCGCCCACGCCACCCGCCGCCATCCGGCTGGTCATCCCCGTGCACGACGAGGGGCCGCGCCTGGCCGCCTTCCTCGGCGAGCTGGTCGCGCTGGCGCCCCGGACCGACGCGCCGCCCACCCATCTCCTGGTGGTCGACGACGGCAGCCGGCCGGCCGAGGCGCGCCTGCACGCCGAGGCGGTGGCCGAGGCGGCGCGGCGGCTCGCCGGGGCGGGCTCGCGCCACGGCGTCTCGCTGCTCCAGCTCCCCGACAACCAGGGGAAGGGCGCGGCCATCCGGCTGGGGTGGGAGGCCGCCGGCGACCCCGCCACCTGGCTCGGCTTCGTGGACGGCGATGGCGCGGTGCCCGCCGCCGAGGTCTGGCGGGTGGCGGCCCGGCTGGGCGGGACGCCAGCCTTCGACGCGCTGCTGGGCACCCGGGCACCTCGCGCCGGGCGCCGGGTGCGTCGCACGCCGGTGCGCGCCCTGCAGGGGCGCGTCTTCGCCCTGGCCATCCAGCTCGTCCTGGGGCTCGGCCTGCGCGACCCGCAGTGCGGCCTCAAGCTCTTCCGGGCGGAGCGGCTGCGGCCCCTCCTCCCGGCGCTGCAGGAGCGGCGCTGGCTCCTCGACCTGGAGCTGCTGCTGCCGCTGGTGCGCGGCGGCGCCCGGCTCGCCGAGGAGGCCATCGACTGGCACGAGGGCGAGGGGTCGCGGCTGGTGGCCGTCGTCGACCCGCTGCGCATGCTGGTGGGCCTCTTCAGGCTGCGCGCGCGGCTCGGCGCCTCGCCCGCCGAGGCGGTCCGGTGACCGACGTCGTCTTCGCCTACCCGGACTTCGAGAGCCTGGGGGTGGGCTACCTCATGTCCGCCTGCCGTGCGGCCGGCTTCACGGCGGAGCTGGTGCGGTACGAGGCCGAGGATCCCTACACGGCGAGGCGTCGCCGCGGCTTCGATCCCGCCGACGTGGCCCGGCGCATGGCGGCGCTCGAGCCGGGCGTGGCGGCCTTCTCCTGCGTCACCCACAACTTCCGGCACCAGCTCGCCTGCGCCCGGGCCCTCAAGGCGCTGCGCCCCGAGGTGGTGGTGCTGTTCGGCGGCGTCCACTCCACCGCCGTGCCGGCGCGGGTGCTGGCGCACGGGGAGGTCGACGCGGTCGGCATCGGCGAGGCCGAGGTCTCGCTGGTGGCGCTGCTCCAGGCGGCCCGGACGCCGGGCGGATTCCGGCTCCCGGCCGGGCCCATCCCGGGCTTCGCGCGGCGGGGCGTCGACGGGACCCTCCTGCCGGGGCAGGAGGGCCCGCTGGCCGACCTCGACGCGCTCCCGCCGCCCGAGAAGCGGGCCTTCCACCCCGACCCGGATCGGCTGGCCGGCGAGTACTTCATCATGGCGAGCCGCGGCTGCCCGTACCGCTGCGCCTACTGCTTCAACTCCTGCATCCCGCGCCTGCGCGGCCGGGGCGGCGCCGTGCGGCGGCGCTCGGTGGAGGGGGTCATCCGCGAGCTCGAGGCGGCGCGGCGCGACCACGACATCCAGGCCGTCCACTTCCTCGACGACAGCTTCACCGCCGACGCCGCCTGGGTGCGGTCCTTCGCCGAGGCCTACCGCGCGCGGGTGGGCCTGCCCTTCCTGTGCAGCGCCAACCCGGAGCTGGTGGACGCCGGGCTGGCGGCGGCGCTGCGGCAGGCCGGGTGCGTCGAGGTGCAGATCGGCGTCCAGTCGCTCTCCCGGGAGCTGGCGCGCGACGTGCTCGACCGCCACGTCGACGCGGAGGCGGTGGCGAGCGCCGTCACCGCGCTGCGCCAGGCCGGCCTGCTGGTCCAGGCCGACTTCCTGCTCGGCATCCCCGGCGACACCCTGGAGAACCAGGAGGCCGCGCTCGCCTTCTTCAACCGCGTCCGGCCGCACATCGTCAGCGTCTTCTGGCTCACCTGGTACCCGGGCACGGCCATGCTCGGGCGGGCCGTGCGCGAGGGGTGGCTCACCGCCGGGGAGGTGGACCGGATCGAGCGCGGCGAGCCCATCGCGGACGGCGGGCTCCACGCCCCCTCGGGCCGCCCCGAGCACGCGCCGTTCGTCGGCGCCGCGCTGCTCCACAACTACCTGCCGCTCCTGCCGCGCTGGCTGGTGTCCGTCCTGCTCCGCACCAGGCTCTACCGGCGGCTGGCGCTGCGGAGCTACCTCCTCTCCACCGCGCTGCCGCGGGCGGTGCGCGCCCTGGTGGACCGGCGCTACTTCACCGGCAGGGCCCACCTGCGGCGCGCGCTCCGGCCATGAGGTCGCGGCAGATCATGAACGCAGTCCGCCCCCTGGTTTCACGAGCCGCAGCGCCGCTGCTCCTCGCCGCCGCCGTACTGGCGCCGCTCTCCGTCCACTGGCTGGCGGGGCAGACCCTGGTCTGCTTCGACACGCAGATCCTCTACGCGCCGCAGCGCTGGCTGGTCGACGAGGCGCTGCGCGCCTTCCGCCTACCGCTCTGGAATCCCTTCATGGGCGCCGGGGCGCCCTTCCTCGCCGACGCCATCCACGGCGTGCTCCACCCGGTCTCGATCCTCACCGCCTGGCTGCACACCGACCGCAGCGCCGACCTCCTCATCGGCGGCTACGTGGCCTGCGCCGGCCTGGGCGCCGCCTGGCTGGCGCGGGAGCTGGGCGTCTCGCGCGCCGGGGCGGCGGCCGCCGCGGTCTCCTTCGCGGGCTCGGGCTACGTGCTGTCGATGGCCGGCAACCTGGTCTTCCTGGCGGGCGCGGGCAGCCTGCCCTTCTGCCTGGCCGGGCTGCGGCGCGTCGCGGCCGAGCCCCGTCCCGGCAGCCTGGCCCTCGGCGTGCTGGGCGCGGCCATGCTCGCCCTCTCTGGCGACGCCCAGGCCCTCATGGTCGGCGGGGCCCTCTCGCTGGCGCTGGCCTGGGAGGCTGGCGGCTGGCGGGGCGCGGCGCGCGCGGTGGCGGCGGGGCTGGTGGGGCTGCTGGTGGCCGGCGTGCAGCTCGTCCCCTCGGCGGCGAACCTCCCCCGCAGCGAGCGCGCCGACGGTTCCTGGGTCGCCGAGCCGGGCGTCTGGGCCCTCGTGCCCTGGCGCCTGCCGGAGCTGGTGCTGCCGGGCCTCTTCCAGGGAGCGGATCCGTTCGTGGATCCGGTCTTCCAGGAGCTGGCCGGCCCGGGCGCCTGGCCGCCAGGGAACCTGCCGCACCCGTTCTCGCAGAGCGTCTTCATCGGGCTGGTACCGCTGGCGCTGGCGCTGGTGGGGCTGCGGGAGGGGCGGCGCGGCAGGTTGCTCGGGGCGCTGGCGGTCGCCATGCTCTGGATCGCCCTGGGGGCGACGCTCGGCGCCGGCGCCGTCCTCGGGCAGGTGCCGATCTGGAGGGCCTTCCGCTACGCCGAGAAGCTGGTGGGGCCGCTCACGCTGGTGGTGGCGGTGCTCGCCGGCTTCGGCCTGGACGCCGTGGCCGAGCGGCGCGCCTCCGGCCGGGCGGTCTTCGGCGTGGCCGCGGCGCTGGGGCTCGCGGCCCTCGGCCTGCTCCTCCTGGCCGCCGGCCGGCTCCCGCCCGAGGTGGCCTCGGAGGCCCACGGGCGGGTCCTGCGCGGCGCCTGGCACGTGGTCGGCGCACTCGCCGCGCTGGGGGGCTGGCTCCTCCTGCGTGGCCGGCTCCTCTCCCACGCCCGGCTCGGCGCCCCGGCCTGGCGGGTCGGGCTGGCCGCCCTGGCCTGGGCCGGCGCCGCGGTGGCGTCGCCGGTGGCGCTCCGGCCGGGCGACGTGGCCGCCCGCCTTCGCACGCCCGGACCTGCGCTGCAGGCCGAGCCCCCCGGCCCCCGCATCGTGGTCCCCTACACGCACGATCCGCTCTCCACCGATCCGGGGTTCGACTGGCTCGACCAGGGCGGGCGGGTGCACGCGCCGCTCGGCTACCCCGCCTACAACGTGCGGGACCGGCTCGACTCCCTGAGCCTCTACAACGCCATGTTCCCGAGGCGGCTCCGCCAGCTCGAGACCGCCTTCTCGATCCGCTGGTCGGCGGCGGCCCGGCGCTTCGCGGTGACGCACGTCGTGATCGACCCTCCGCTCAACCCCCACAACCGGCCCTTCCACGACCTGGCGACGGCCGGTGGCACGCTGGTCTGGTCGGGGCCGCGCGACGTCCAGGTCTGGGCCGTGCCCCACCGCGCCTGGGCCGCCTTCCCGCCCGAGGTCCGGAGCGTGCGCGACCAGCGCGCCGCCCTCGCCGAGCTGGCCAACGGGAGCCCGGCGGTGGCCATCGAGTCCTGGGGCGACTTCCGGGCCGCGCCGGGCCGCGTGCTCTCCCTCGAGCGCGGGCTCGAGTCGCTCCGGGTCGAGGCGGAGACCGAGGCCGAGTCGACGCTGGTGGTCGCCGACGCCTGGTGGCCCGGCTGGGAGGCGACCATCGACGGCGCCGCCGCGACCATCTACGCCGCCGACGTACTGGTCCGGGCGGTGAAGTGGCCGGCCGGCCGTCACGTGCTCGAGATGCGCTACCGCCCGCCGGAGCTGCGCACCGGGCTCCTCGCCTCGGTGGCGGGGCTGCTGGCGCTGGCCGCCTGGATGCTGGTCCTGCGCCGCGCCGCGCGCGGCACCCCGGCCCGCTGAGCCGGCCGGCCCGGCTGCTCAACGCGGGCGGCGAGCGCCCCGGGCGCCACCGGCCGGGCCGCGCGCAGGCACCACCTCGCGGACGGCCCGCGCCACCGCCTCGGCCACCTCGCGCAGCGCCGGCTCGGCGGCGGAGCGGCGCCGCCAGGCCACCACCAGCGTGCGCACGGGCGCGGGCGGGGCGAAGGGGCGGAGCACCAGCCCGGCCCGGGAGGCCTCGGTGGCCGCGGCCAGCGTCGGCAGGAGCGTCACGCCGGCCCCGCCGGCCACCATCTGCACCAGGGTGGCCAGGCTGGTGGCGCGGAAGTCGAGCTCGCGCGCCCGCGCCGCGGCGCAGACCTCGAGCGCCTGGGCCCGCAGGCAGTGGCCGTCGTCGAGCAGCAGCACCTCGGCGCCGCGCAGCTCGGCGGGGCGGACCGGCCCGGCGCCGAGCGCCAGCGGGTGGTCGGGCGGCGCGGCCAGCAGGAAGGGGTCCTGCCCCACCGGCACCACCTCGAGATCCGCCAGGTCGGCCTCGGCCGCGAGGAGCGCCCCCTCCAGCTCGCCCGCCTCGACGCGCCGCACCAGCGCGGCCGTCCGGTCCTCCTCCCAGCGGATGGCAAGCCGGGGCAGCGCGCCGCGCAGGAGCGGCACCGCGGCCGGGAGGAGGTAGGGGCCGATGGTCGGCAGGACGCCGAGCCGCAGCGTGCCGGCCCGCGGGTCGGCGTGGCGGCGCGCCGCCTCCACCAGGTCGTCGGCCTCGAGCAGCACGCGCCGCAGCCGCGGGAGCAGCGCCTCGCCGGCCCGGGTCAGCAGCACGCCGCGCCGGTCGCGCTCGAAGAGGCGCACGCCGAGCGCTCCCTCGGCCGCGGCCACCTGGGCCGAGAGCGAGGGCTGGCTCACGTGGCAGGCCTCGGCGGCCCGCCGGAAGCTGCGCCGGTCGGCCACGGCGGCGAGGTACTGGAGCTGGCGCAGGGTGACCGGGTGGGGGGGCTTCGCCATAGGATGAAGCTATCAAAAGGTTCGATACGTTGTCTTGGATGGGCGGGCCTCGGGTCGGCACCATGCCGTCATGATCGCGACGCTCACCGGCCTCGGCTCCGGCGCCCTGCACGCCCTCTCCGGCCCCGACCACCTGGTCTCGCTCACCCCGCTCTCGGTGGGGCAGGCGCGGCGCGGCTGGGCCATCGGCCTCCTCTGGGGCCTGGGCCACGGGCTCGGCACGCTCCTGCTCGGCGCCTTGCTGCTCCTCGCCGCGGCCCGGCTGCCGCTCGCCACGGTGGCCACCTGGGGCGAGCGGCTGGCCGGCCTGGCGCTGGTCGGGCTGGGGCTGCAGGGGCTCCGCGCCACCTTCGAGCTCACGCTGCGCGCGGGGCTGCGGGCCAGGCCGCAGGCCTCGCCGCCGAACCAGGCCGGCCCGGGCGCGCTGGCCTGGCGGCCGGTGGCCCTCATCGGCTTCGTCCACGGCGCCACCGGCGCGGCCGGCCTGCTGCTGCTCCTGCCGGCGGCGGCGTCCGCATCGCCGCTCCACCAGGCCCTCTTCCTCGGCGGCTTCGCGCTGGGGAGCACGCTCGCCATGGCCGGGCTCACCGCCGCCATCGCCTCGGCCTCGCGCCGGCCCGGCGCCGCGGCGCTGGTGCGCCGTGCGCCCCCGGTGGCCTCGGCCGCCTCGCTGCTGCTCGGGCTCTCCTGGCTGGTGGCGGCGTGACGGTCCCTGGCGATCGAACTGGCGGGAGCGCCGGCGTGGCGGCGCGGATCGGCGGGCCGGCCCGCGTGAGCCGGTGCGGGGCGGGGCGGGCGCAACCATCCTGCGAGGCCCGTGTTGAGGAGGGCATGGACCGCACGCCGCGGCCCAGTGAACGGGGAAACCCCGGGAGCTCCGCCATGCCGACCCGCCTCGCCGCCGCCGTCGCCGCCCTCCTCCTCACCCTCCCGGCCCTCGCGCTGGCCGGCCCGGGCGACCGCCTGGAGCGCCGCGGCGAGCGGCAGGAGCAGCGCGGCGAGCGCATGGAACGCCAGGGCGAACGGCGCGAGGCGCGCGGCGAGCAGCGCGAGGCGCGCGGCGAGCGCGTCGAGCAGCGCGGCGAGGCGCTGCAGGCGGCCGGGCACGAGCGCGCCGGGGAGCGGCTGGAGCGCCGCGGCGAGCGCATGGAGCGCCAGGGGGAGCGGATGGAGCGGCAGGGGGAGCGCCGCGAGGCCCGCGGCGAGCGCGTCGAGCGGCGCGGCGAGCGGAACCAGGCGGCGGGCGAAGCCCTGCAGCCCCCGGCGAAGTAGGGCTTCGCCGCGCGGCCTGGGCGCCGGGGACCTGGTCGCGAGCGACGGGTTCCCGCCCCATATGGGCCTGGTTTCGCAACCCGGGCCGTGCCGACCCGGGGTCTCCGGCCGCCCTGGGTCGCCCTTGGAACGAACAGTGATTCAAACACTTTGAGCAAAACCCGTTGGGCATGGGCCTTGCTCCGGTGGACTGCCGAACGCGGCGAGAAGAGGCGCCCGTTTGCCTGGCGCGGCGAAGCGCTGCAGGACGGCTCCACGGAGTATTGATAGAAGTCAGGTGCCGACGACCCGGGGTGCGGCCATCGACCACACGGCCGCCCCAACCGGCACCCGCACCACGAGCGACCCCCACCATGCCCATCGACCCCTCGCTCCTCGCAGAGCTCGACGCTCGCCGTCACCGGGCCGCCCTCGGCGGCGGCGCCGACAAGGCCGCCGCCCGCCACCAGGCCGGCCGGCTCACCGCCCGCCAGCGCCTCGAGGCGCTCTTCGACGTGGGCACCTTCGCCGAGTTCGGCATGCACGCCGCCCACGCCTGCCATGCCTTCGGGCTGGAGGGGCGGGAGCTGCCGGCCGACGGCGTGGTGACGGGCATCGGCTACGTGGCCGGCCGCCCGGTGGCCGCCTACGCCCATGACTTCACCTCGGGCGGCGGGGCGCTCGGTCGCATCCACGCCCGCAAGGTGTGCGACCTGCTCGACTACGCCATGAAGGCCGGCATGCCCGTGGTGAGCGTCAACGACTCGGGTGGCGCCCGCATCCAGGAGGGCGTGGACGCGCTCAGCGGGTATGGCCAGATCTTCTTCCGCAACGTCTCGGCCAGCGGCCTGGTCCCGCAGATCGCCCTCATCGCCGGCCCCTGCGCCGGCGGCGCCGCCTACTCGCCGGCGCTGGCGGACTTCCTCATCATGGTCCGCAACGAGGCCACCCAGATGTTCATCTGCGGGCCGCAGGTCATCAAGGCCGCCACCGGCGAGACGGCGCAGCTCGACCAGTTCGCCACCGCCGACGCCCACGCCTCCGTGAGCGGCAACGTCCACCTCATCGCCGACAGCGACGCCCACGCCATCCAGCTGGCCAAGGCGCTGCTCGGCTACCTCCCCTCCAACAACATCGACGACCCGCCGCACCGCCCCACCGAGGCGCTCAGCCTCGCGCCGGTCTCGGCCCTCGACGCCCTGGTCCCGGCCGACCCGAAGGCGCCCTTCGACGTGAAGGAGGTCATCGCCGCGCTCGCCGATCCCGGCTCCTTCCTCGAGATCATGGGCGCCTTCGCGCCCAACCTGGTGGTGGGCTTCGCCCGCCTCGACGGCGTGGTGGTGGGGGTGGTGGCCAACCAGCCGCTCGTCAAGGCCGGCTGCCTCGACATCGACGCCTCCGACAAGGGGGCCCGCTTCGTCCGCACCTGCAACGTCTACGGCGTCCCGCTCGTCACCCTGGTGGACGTGCCGGGCTACATGCCCGGGCTGGCCCAGGAGCAGGGCGGCATCATCCGGCACGGCGCCAAGATGCTCTTCGCCTACGCCGCCTCCACCGTGCCCAAGATCACCGTCATCATGCGCAAGGCCTACGGCGGCGCCTACCTCGCCATGTGCTCGGGCGACCTGGGCGCCGACCTGGTCTACGCCTGGCCCACCGCCGAGATCGCGGTCATGGGCGCCGAGGGGGCGGTGCAGGTCCTCTACGCCAGGGAGCTCCAGGACGCCCCCGACCGCGAGGCGCGCCTGGCCGAGCTGACGGCGCGCTACCGCGAGGAGTTCGCCTCGCCCTGGCAGGCGGCCCGCAACGCCCTGGTCGCCGACGTCATCGAGCCCTCGCGCACCCGCGGCCTGGTCTCGCTGGGACTGCGCTCGCTGCTCAGCAAGCGCGAGACCCGCCCACCCAAGAAGCACGGCAACATCCCGCTCTGACCGGGCCGGAGGGAACGACCATGAACCTGCAGGCCGCCTTCGAGGCCCTCCGGCACCTGGTGGGCTTCGGCATCGTGATGGTGGCGCTCACCGCGCTGTGGGGGCTGGCCGAGCTGTCGGGCCGGATCATGGCCGCGGTCGCCCCGCCCGCGCCGCCGGCCCGGCCCCCCGCGCCCCTGCTGCCGGCCGAGCCCGGCGGCGAGGTCCCCGGCGAGGACCTGGTGGTCATCGCCGCCGCCGCCGCCGCCCTGCTCGGGAGCCGCGGCCGCGTCGTCTCGGTCCATCCGGTCTCCTCGTCCTGGGGCCAGCAGGGGCGGCGCGACATCCACGCCTCCCACCGCATCCGCTGACCCGCTCCGCTCCAACCCCTTCCACCGTCGATCTCCCGCCCATGAAGACCACCCTGCGCATCTCCTTCGAAGGCAAGTCCTACGACGTCCTCGTCGAGGTCCTCGGCGAGGAGGCGGGCCCGCTGCTCACACCCGTCCCCATCACCTCGGCGTCGCCGGTGGCGCTCGCCGCGGCGCGCCCCCGCGCCGCCTCGGCCGCCGGGGCCAAGGAGGTGGTGAGCCCGCTGGCCGGCAAGGTCATGGCCGTCGAGGTGCAGCCGGGGAGCGCCGTCCGCGTCGGCCAGCCGCTGGTGACGCTGGAGGCCATGAAGATGAACACCACCATCACGGCCCAGGCGGCCGGCGTGGTGGCCGCGGTGCACGTCGGGCCCGGCGACACCGTCGAGGAGGGCCAGCCCCTCCTGGCGCTGCAGTAGCGGGGGCGCCGCCATGGACCTCCTGCTGCGGATCTGGGAGACCACCGGCTTCGTCCTCATCACCTGGAAGATGGTGGTGATGTGGGGCGTGGTCGGCACCCTGCTCTGGCTGGCGGTGGCCAAGGGGTTCGAGCCGCTGCTGCTCGTCCCCATCGCCTTCGGCGCGCTCATCGCCAACCTGCCGACGCACGGCGTGGTGGAGGGGCTGGCCGGCCCGGCCTCGCTGCGGCCCGACGGCACCGGCGGCCTCTACTACTACTTCTACCAGGGCATCCACCTGGAGCTCTTCCCGCCCGTCATCTTCCTGGGCGTGGGGGCGCTCACCGACTTCGGTCCGCTCATCGCCAACCCGCGCACGCTGCTGCTGGGCGGGGCGGCCCAGTTCGGCATCTTCGCCACCCTCTTCACCGCGGTGCTGGTGGGCTACACCATGCCGGAGGCGGCCTCCATCGGCATCATCGGCGGCGCCGACGGGCCCACCTCCATCTTCCTCACCAACAAGCTGGCCCCGCACCTGCTCGGCCCCATCGCGGTGGCGGCCTACACCTACATGTCGCTGGTGCCGCTCATCCAGCCGCCCATCATGCGGGCCCTCACCACCAGCGCCGAGCGGCGCATCCGCATGAAGACCATGCGCAAGGTGGGCCGGGCCGAGAAGCTGGTCTTCGCCGTGCTGGTGATGTCGGTCTGCGTGCTCCTGGTCCCCGACGCGGCCGCCCTGCTCTTCATGCTCTTCCTCGGCAACTTCTTCCGGGAGTGCGGCGTGGTGGAGCGGCTCAGCGAGGCGTCGCAGAACGCCATCATCAACGTGGTCACCATCTTCCTCGGCACCAGCGTCGGCGTGACCATGGGCGGCGAGCGATTCCTGGAGCTCAAGACCCTCGGCATCATCGCCATGGGCGTGGTGGCCTTCGGCTTCTCCACCGCGGCCGGCGTCCTCATGGCCAAGGTCATGAACCTGGTGAGCCGGAACAAGATCAACCCGCTCATCGGCTCGGCCGGCGTGAGCGCGGTGCCCATGGCGGCGCGCGTCAGCCACGTCGAGGGCCGGCGCTACGACCCGGACAACTACCTGCTCATGCACGCCATGGGGCCCAACGTGGCCGGCGTCATCGGCACGGCGCTGGTGGCCGGCTACTTCATCGCGGCCCTGAAGCACTGAGGTCGGCGGCGCGGCGCCACGGCGGGCCGCGGCGTCACCGCAGGAAGACCAGGGTCACCACCAGGAAGAGCGGCAGGAGCACCGCCCCGCTCCAGGCCATGTAGCCGAAGAAGCCGGGCATCTTCACGCCGCCCTGCTCGGCGATGGCCTTCACCATGAAGTTGGGGCCGTTGCCGATGTAGGTG
>Ga0209682_10000322_pt1 | contig 16508 bp, 8 predicted proteins | sample DOMMetBare2Fresh_2_FD_187471 | JGI IMG/M metagenome (GOLD analysis project Ga0209682, IMG submission 187471) | Wetland sediment microbial communities from St. Louis River estuary, USA, under dissolved organic matter induced mercury methylation -... | ecosystem: Environmental > Aquatic >... | reverse complement strand
CTACGGCCACCCCTACGTGGCCCGGGTGGCCATGGGGGCCAAGGACGCGCAGACCGTCAACGCGTTCAAGGAGGCCGACAGCTACAAGGGCACCTCGCTGATCATCGCGTACTCGCACTGCATCGCCCACGGCTACGACATGGCCGACGCGCTGGTGCAGCAGGAGCGGGCGGTCGACTCGGCCTACTGGCCGCTCTTCCGCTACGACCCGCGCCGCGTGGCGCTGGGCGAGAGCCCGCTCAAGCTCGACAGCGGGGCGCCCAAGATCGACCTGGCCGCCTTCGTGGCCGGCGAGACCCGCTTCCGCCAGGTGGAGCAGGCCAACCCGGAGAACTACAAGAAGCTGATGGACCAGGCGCAGAAGGACGTCCGCGAGAAGTACGCGCTCTACGAGCAGCTGGTCCGCTCGATGGCGCCGAGCGCGCTGGTCCCCGGCGCCGCCGGGCTGCCCAAGGCCAAGGCCTAGGCGGACGAGGGCGCGGTCACGGGCGGGCCCGGTGCCTTCGCGGCGCCGGGCCCGTTCCCTTTCCTGGGACGGCGCGCAGGGGGCGAGGCGGGGAGGTGTGCGCCGCCGGCGCCGGGCGGCCCACCTCACGCCCGCCGCGGGAACGAGGCGCACGGGCCCGGGTGACGCCGGCACCGCGCCCCAGACCCACCGTCGACCCACCCCGCGACCCACGGTCCCTGATCCGGCACCTCCACGCCGCGTCGCGGAGGGAGGGTACCCCTCGGTACCGGCCGACCCGCCCGGCCGATCTGGCCGCGGCAACGCGCCTCCCGGGATCACTCGGCTTTTTCTGCCGGGTGGAGCGGCCTCGAAAATGCAATCTCATTCCGGCGAGGGGTGAGAGGCGATGGCGACCATGGCTTGTCCAGATGCTGCGAAGTGCGGGCTCCAGAAGAGCATCGGCATGCGCGCCGCCCTCAACGTCTGGCAGTCGTTCTACTGCGAGGGGTGCTTCAGCCGCTGCGAGCGGTTCAAGCTCTCCCAGTCCGGGCGCGCGGTGCCGGAGCGGCTCCTCCCCAACGGCCGGCTCCTCGACAACCCGAACGAATACGCGTCGGTGACGTCGCGCACCGAGCGGGCGGCGTAGCCGGCCGCCCGCGGCGCGCGGGCCGGCGGCCGATCACCGCCTAGACGTCGAAGCTCCCCACGAAGAGCACCTCGCGCAACGCCCGGACCCGCTCCACCAGCGGCTCGGGCGGCTTCTCGTCCAGGTCGATGGCGCAGCTGGCCGCCTGGGCCTGCTCGAAGATGGTGTTGCGCACCTCCTCGACGTTGATGCCGGCCTCGCGGATCAGGCCGAGCACGCCGGCCAGCACGCCCACCTGGTCGAGGTGGCGCACCACCAGCCGCGCCCGGGCCGGCGTCTTCTTGGCCACGTTGACGCAGTTGGGCACCTGCCCGCTCCTCACGAAGGCCTCGACGATGCGGACCGTCTCGCGGGCGATGGCGTCCTGCGCCTGCGCCGTCGAGGCGCCGATGTGGTGCGTGCCGTAGACGTTGGGCAGCCGTGCCAGCTCGGAGGCGAACTCGGCCGTCCCCTTCTCCGGCTCGCCGGCGAAGACGTCGGTGCCGACGCGCAGCCGCCCGGCCGTGGCGAGCTCCAGCAGCGCCGCCTGGTCCACCAGCTCGGCCCGCGCCGTGTTGACCAGGATGGCGCCCGGCTTGAGCGCCTCCAGCACCTGGCGCGAGACGGCGCCGCGGGTCTCCGGCTTGAGCGGCAGGTGGAGCGAGAGGAGGTCGGAGCGGCCGGCCAGGGCGAGGAGGTCGGGGGCGCGCTCCACGCCGAGCGCCTTGGCCCTGGCGTCGTCGAGCGAGCGCGACCAGGCCACCACGTGCAGGCCGAGCGCCTGGGCCCGCTTCACCACCTCGCGGCCGATGGCCCCCAGGCCGGCCACGCCCAGGGTCCGCCCGAAGAGCCCCTCCGCCTCGGAGAACCGCTTCTTCTCCCAGCGGCCGGCCCGCAGCGCCTCGACGTTGTCGGGGATGCGCCGGTCGAGGGCCACCATGAGGCCGATGGCCAGCTCGGCCACCGCGATGGAGTTCTGGCCCGGGCAGTTGGTGACGAAGACGCCGTGGCGCGAGGCGGCCGCCACGTCGATGGTGTTGACGCCGGCGCCGGCGCGGACCACCAGCGAGAGGGCCCGGGCCTGGTCGAAGACCTCGGCCACCACCTGCTTCGAGCGGACCACCAGGATGGAGGCCTCGGCGGCGGCGGCCGGGAGCTCCTTGGCCGGGACGTCGGGCCGGTGGTCCACGGTGAGCCCCAGCGCCGCGAAGTCGGCGAGGCGGTCCTTCGGGAAGGCGTCGGCGACGAGGATCCTCATGGCGGCCTCCATGCCAGGTGAGCCCGGTGACGGGTGCCTCCTTCCTCCTCCCCCGGGTGGCCCCGGGCAAGCGCGATTCTGGGGCAGGCGTCTTGCCGCAGCGCGGCGCGAGGAGGCGGCCTGACGCTCCACGCTCCAGGCGCTGCAGGCGCCGCCCTCCCGGTCGGGCGAGCGCCGGTGCGCGCCGCCGCCCGGCCCATGCGCGAGGGCGCGCGGAGCGGGAGGCGAGAGGCACTGCAGGTGAAACACACATCGTGCCGGTTGAGCGGTGGTTGGCTGACATCCGCGCCCGGGCCGTCCCTTCGGCGATGGACTCGAACCTGTTGACGAATGGTGAGATGGTTTGGTCACAAATCACCGAGTGGTGCGACAAGAGAATACGGACGCGATGGGCGCCGGGACACGCTTCACTGGTGGCACCGGCCGGGCGGGGGCCTGAGCGCGCCGATGCGAGGAGTGCATCGTGATCGTGCGACCATTGCGAGGACTCGCCTGTGCCCTGGGAGCGGTGGTGCTCTCATGCGCGCCGGTGAAGGAAGCGGCCCGACCGCCAGCCGCCGCCGCCGCGTCCGCGCCGCGGCCGGTTCCGGGCGCGCCCCCCGCCGTCCCCGCGGGGCTCGTCTTCACCGTCGAGCCGGCCGATGCGGAGGTCTTCATCGACGGCCGACCGTTGGGGCGAGCGTCCGACCTGCCGGGCGGGGGCCTCGTCGCGCTCCCCTCCGGGCTCTACCAGGTGAGCCTCAAGCGGGCCGGCTACGCCACCTGGCGGGCCGAGGTGGCGGTTCGCGCGGCCCCCGAGCCGATTCGCGTCACCCTCCTGCGGAAGTGAGATGGCCGCCGCCGCTCACCCCACCGTCCTTCTCAGGCTCTCCTGCGCCGACGAGGAAGAGTACCGGCGCACCTTCGCGGCCCGGTTCGCCTCCGCGGGCGTGTTCATCCCGACCAGCCGCATGCGCCCGGTCGGGAGCCTCATCTCGCTGCGGATCGAGCTCCTCGACGGCTCGACCGCCGCCACCAGGGGGGCCAGGGTCGAGTCCCTGCAGGACGGCGAGGGCAGGCGGCCTGGCTACTTCGTCCGGTTCGTCGAGGTGAGTGACCGGGCCTCGCCGGCCGGAAGCACCGCAGGAGGGAAGCCGCCGGCGGAGGGTGCACGCGAGCGGGGGCCGGCGCACGCGCCGGGCCGCGGTGAGTCGACCAGCCTGGAGGAGTACCTCTTCTCCGACACCCCGGTTCCCTCGCCACACGCGCCGGACGAACCACCGGCGCGCGGGCGCCCGCGCGCCGGCCCCGCGTTCTTCGTGGCCGACGACCCCGCCCCCGGCGAGGTGGACTGGTCGGAGCTCGCCGAGCCGGGGCCCGCCGAGCCGGAGCCCGCGGCCACTCCAGCCCGCGGGGCGCAGCCGGAGCCGGCGCCCGGACCACCTCGTCACCACGGCCTGCTCGGCTGGCTCATCGGCACCGCGGTGCTCGGGCTGGTCCTGAGCGTGACGGCCCTGCTCGTGAGCCAGGCCCGGGCCGGCGCCGCGCGGGCCGAGGCCTCCTTCGCCGCCTCGATCCGCGCCGTCGACGTCTGCCTCGGATCCGGGCGCCTGGCCGGGTCCGGACCCGACACGGCCGTGCAGCACCTGGCGGCGGCACGGCGCCTGGCGCCCGAGGACCCGCGCCTCAGGTCCCGGGCCGCGTTGGTGGCGGAGAAGCTGGAGGAGCTGGGCCGCCGCGCGCTGGCCCGCTCGGACTGGGCGGAGGCCGCCGTCCACTTCGAGGCCGCGCTGGCGGCCGAGCCGGGGCGCCGGGCCGCGCTCGAGGCGTTGCAGCAGATCGCCGCCGGGCACCCGGCGGCAGGGAGCCGCCCGTGAGCACGACCTCTTTCCTTCTTCGCGACACGCACCCCGGAGCGGGCGCACGCCTCGCCCTGCGCGGCCTGGCAGCGCTCCTGCTCGCAGGCATGGCTTCCGTGGCGCTCGGGGCGTCGCTGTCGGTCGAGGGGGGCGTGGTCGTGCTGGGACGGACCGAGTCCTCGCCCGTCGTCATCCGGGTGGACGAGCCGCCAGGTACCGAGGTCCTGCCGCTCCGCCTGTCGGTGAACGTCGGCCACTTCTCCGAGCCGCTGCGGCTCGGCCCGGGCCGGTTCCGCGCCGTCTACACGCCGCCCGCCAGCCGCTTCCCCCAGGTCGCGCTGGTCGCGGTGTGGCGGGAGACCGGGCCGGACGCGCGCATCGACTTCCTGCGCATCCCGCTCTTCGGCCGCACCCGCGTCGCCGTGGCGTCGCAGCCGGCCGCCAAGGTGACGGTGCGCGCGGGCACCGACACCTTCGGGCCGGTGCTGGCCGACCGCCGCGGCCAGACCCAGGTCCCCATCACGGTGGAGCCGGGCATCAGGCAGTGCGAGGTGTCCATCCGCGAGGCGAGCGGGGTCGAGACGGTCCGGCGCGTCCCGGTCGAGGTGCCCGCCTACAACCGGCTCACCGCCGCGCTCGTGCCGCACGCCGTGATCGCGGACGGTCGGAGCGAGGTGCGGCTCGACGTCTTCTACGACCTGGGCGGCGCCGACGTGGCGCCGGACCGGATCCGGGTCACGCCCAGCGCCGGGAGCCTCGCCTTCGTGGGCGCTGCTCGCGGCCTCTACAGCTACCGCTACCTGCCCCCCAAGGACGCGCCGGCCTCGACGGTGACCTTCCGCGTGTCCGTGGACGGCGACCCCGAGGCCAGTGCCTCGGCCCAGCTCGCGATCGGGTTGCCGTCGCCGGCGCAGGTGGTGGTGACGGTCCCGCCGGAGCGGCTGAGGGTGGGGAGCGGCGCCGAGGCCCGGGTCGGCGTGCTGGTGTTGGACGCCGCCGGGATGGGCCTCCCGGGCCAGCAGGTGAGCGCCTCGGCCAACGGCCAGGCGCTGCCGGCCCCCGACTACCGGGGCGGCGGCGCCTACGACCTCTCCTATCGCGCGCCGACGGCCTACCCGCCGGGCGGCCTGGTCCAGCTCCGGGTCACGGCGACCGACGGCGTGAAGCGGGTCGAGGGGAGCGCCAACTGGCAGCTCGAGGCGCCCCCCCTCCCGGGCTCGGTGGCGTTGCGGGTGGAGCCGTCGCCGGTGCCCGCCGACGGCCGCACCACGGCTCGCCTCGTCCTGGAGGTCCGTGACGCCGCCGGCCAGCCGCTGGAGCACGCCACCCTGGTCACCGTCGCCACCCACGGCACGCTCGGGAAGGTGGTGGAACGCGGCGGTGGCCGGTACGAGCAGGACTACCTCGCGCCGGAGACCGTGCCCGACGCGGAGGCCCACCTGCGGATGATGGATGCGGGCGGCGTCTTCGAACGGGCCTTCCCCATCCCGCTCCGGGCGCGGACCCACCCGCTCCTGGTCGGCCTGGCCGGCGGCTACGCCCGGCTGTCGGGGGATGGCTCGGGGCCGCGGCTCGCGATGGACGCGTGGGTCCCCTTCCGCGCCGGCGCGGCGCGCCTGGGGGCCGGGCTCAGCGTGGGCCTCGGCGCGGCGTCGCGCTCCGTGGCGGATCCCTCCGGCGACCTGCGCAGCGTCACCGAGGCGTCGCTCGTCCCGGTGGCCTTGAAGGTGGGCTACGAGGCCTGGGCCGGCCGGCGCTTCTCGGTCACGGTGGGCGCCGGCGCCCAGGGGGCCTGGGCCACCTTCCGGAGCACCTTGGCGGCCGGCTCGCAGCAGGGCTTCGGCCTCGGCTGGCTGGCCTTCGCCGACCTCGCCTGGACCGCAGGACCCGGCCAGGCGGTGCTTGGGCTGGGATACGGCACGGCGGTGGTGGAGACCGCCGACTTCCGGATCGATCCCATCGGCGCCTCGGTGCTGCTCGGCTACCGCGTGGGGCTCTTCTGATGCCATCCCTTGCCATGGTCGTGCTCGGCCTGCTCCTCTCTCTGGCGTGCACCCAGGTGCGCCCGGCCGCGGGACCGGTGCCGCTGGCCGTGGTGCCCCCGCGGGGCCCCGGCGTGGCGCCGCTCGCGGTCGAGATCATCGGCCGCGACTTCGAGGCCCGGGTTCGCACCGACTTCGACGGCAAGGCCGGCGCGGTGGACGCGATCTTCACCGCCCGGCTCGAGCCGGCGTCGGGCGGCGCCCCGGTGGCGCTCGAGGAGGTGGGCCTCACCGCCGCCCGGTCCTTGACGGCCGTCCTGCCCGGCGGACTGCCTCGCGGCGTCTACCGGCTGGTGGTGACCGATCCGCGCGGGCGCACCGGCCGCCTCGAACAGGCCTTCCGGGTGCTGGCCTCCGCCGAGGCCGTCGCGGCCTTCGGCGTGGAGCTGCTCGAGGCGCCGAGGGCCGGCATCGCCTTCCCGATCTCGGTCACGGCCCTCGACGCCCAGGGCGCGGTGGTGGACGGGTTCGAGGGCTCGGTGGCGCTCACCGATCTCACCGGCTCGGTCTCGCCCGCCGCGGTGGGTCCGTTCGTGCTGGGACGCTGGCAGGGGCTGGTGGTGGTGCCGGCGCTCGCCGCCGCCGACCGGCTCACCGCCAGGGACCCGCTCGGCCACGCCGGGAGCTCCGCTTCGTTCGACGTGGTGGCCGGACCGGCCGTGGCCATGGCCTTCGCCGACCCGCCCGTCACCGTCGCCGCGGGCACCTGCTCGCCGGCCGTGCCGCTGGAGCTCCACGACGCGCTCGGCAACCCCGCCCTGGCGGAGATCGGCGTCGCGGTGGCCCTGCAGTCGGCGCCGCCTGGCCTTCCGTTCTTCACCGACTCCGCCTGCTCGACCCCGGCTGCCTCGGTGGTCGTGCCCGCCGCTGCGAGCCGCGCCACCTTCCACTTCAGGGGGGTGGTGGCCGGCCCGGTGACCCTGCGAGCCGTACCCTCCACCTTCCCATCGGCGACCCAGACCGAGACCGTCTCGCCATGAGGCCGTGATGCGCCGACTCCTCGGATCCGCCACGCAGCGCCGCCGCCAGGCCCGTCCCCCTGCCGTGCGCGCAGGTCGCGCGCTGCTCGCCGCCCTGGCGGTGTTCGCGGTGGCCTGCCAGGCCGACGGCGGTGGCCCGAGACCCTCCGCGCTGGTGCCGGACCGCGGACCGGCCACCGTGCCGGTGGCCGTCGTCATCCTGGGTGGCGGCTTCGAGGCCCGGGTGGCCACCGACTTCTCCGACTCGGATCGGAGCGGCGTCGACGCCCGCTTCCAGGCCTTCCTGGGGACCACGGCGCTGGAGGATGTCTCCCTGCGCGCCGACGGCTCGCTGGCTGCCACCGTGCCGGCGGGCCTGGCGGAAGGCACCTACGACCTTGCCGTGGTCGATCCGCGCGGTCGCACGGGCCATCTCCCCCAGGCCTACCGCGTCCAGTCCCTGGGCCCGCCGAGCGGCCTGGTGGCCAGCTTCCGCATCGAGCCGCTCGGGGCCCAGGAGGCGCGCCGGCCGTTCGCCGTCACCGTGACCGCCCTCGACGCCGCCGGCCAGCCCGTGCCTGGCTTCACCGGTGCGGTGACCCTGTCCGACCTCACCGGCACGGCGGTCCCCGGCTCGGTGGGGCGCTTCTCGGCGGGCCGGTGGACGGGCAAGGTGGAGATCCGCGCCCCCCACGCGAGCGACGTGCTCAGCGCCGGCGACGGCTTCGGCGCCACCGGCGCGTCGGCACCGTTCGCGGTGGCACCGGCGACGGCGGCGGCCGTGGCGTTCCAGACTGGCCCACACGCCACCACGGCCGGGGCCTGCACCGGCCCGGTCTCGCTCGCCCTGGTCGACGCCTTCGGCGTCCCCACCACCGCCGCGGGGCCGACGCCCTTGACGCTCTCCCCGAACCCGACCGCCGGCTTCTCGGCCTTCGCCGACCCGACCTGCGGCACGCCGCTGGGGACGCCGCTGGTCGCGACCGGCCAGGGAGCGGTGGGGGCCTGGTTCGTGGCCACCCGCTCCGGGTCGCTGGAGCTCGGTGCCTGGGGCAGCTCCCTCGCCTCGTCGACGCAGGTCGAGGCGGTGGCGCCGGGACCGCCGGCGGCGCTGGCCTTCGTCTCGGCGCCCCAGTCCGTGAGCGCGGGCGCCTGCTCCGCCGAGGCCACCGTCGAGGTGCGGGACGCCTTCGGGAACCCTTCCACCGAGGGCCTGGCGCCCGTCCTCCTCGAGGCCAGCCCCGCGGGCCGCCTCGACTTCTACGCCGACCCGGCCTGCGCGGTGCCGGCCTCGACGCTGGTGGTGGCCGCTGGCGCCGCGCGCGCCGCGCTCTGGTTCGGCGGCACCGTGGCCGGGCCGGTCCAGGTCACGGCCAGCGCCGCCGGCCTCGCCCAGGCCAGCCAGGACGCGCTGGTGGTGCCGGCCGACGCGGCTGCCGCCCTGGTGTTCGTCACGCCGCCGCGACTCACCGCGGCGGGCGCCTGCTCGGAGCAGCTGGTGCTGGAGGCGCGCGACTCGTTCGGCAACGCCGTGGCGGGCGCGGGCGCGATCCAGGTCGCCCTCTCGGCCGCGCCGGCCGGCGGCGTCGGCTTCTTCGCCGATGCCGCCTGCTCCGTTCCCGCCACGGCGGTGCAGATCAGCCCGGGCGGGAGCACCACCGGCTTCCACGTGCGAGGCACCAGGGCCGGTGAGGTGGAGGTCACGGCCACGGCCCCCACCCTCACCCCCGCCAGTCAGACCGAGCGCCTGACCGCCGCCGCCCCCGCCCAGGTCGTCTTCGGGACCGCGCCGCAGGACGTGGCGGCCGGGGCCTGCTCCGGCGCCGTCACGCTGCAGGTGCAGGACGCCTTCGGAAACGCCGCCCTGGTCGGGGCGCCGCTCTCCATCGGCCTCCTGGCCGCGCCCGGCGCCGGCGTCGGCTTCTTCGCCGATTCCGGCTGCGCCACGCCCGTCGGTGCGGTCACGGTCGGCGCCGGGGCCGGGGCGGCGGTCTTCCACTTCCGCGGAACGGTGGCGGCGACCCTCACCCTCACCCTCGTTCCGGCCGGCCTGGTCGGCGCGGAGCAGCCAGCGCGCATCCTGGCCGCCGGCGCGACTCGACTCGCCTTCACCAGCCCGCCCTTGACGGTCGCTGCCGGACGCTGCACCGGCCCCGTGACCCTCCGGGCGGAGGATCCACTCGGCAACGCCTCGCCCCTTGGAGCGGGCGCCACGGTCGCCCTCACGCCCACGCCCGCCGCCGGCGTGGACTTCTACCGCGACGCCGGCTGCACCACGCCCGCGGCCACGGCCGACATCCCGGCCGGCGCCTCGGCGGGGAGCTTCCACCTGGTCGCCACGATCCCCGGGTCGCTGACCATCGGCGCCGTCGCGCCTGGGCTGGCGCCGGACTCCCAGGTGGAGACGGTGACGCCCGCCCCGCCCACGCAGCTCGCCTTCGCGTCGGCCCCGCTCACGGTCGAGGCCGGCCGCTGCTCCGGGCCGCTGGTCGTCGAGAGCCGGGACCAGTTCGGGAACCCCTCGCCGCCCTCCGCCACCGTGGCCACGTCGGTGGCGCTGACGGCCGCCCCCGAGGGCCTCTCCCTCCACGCCGGAGCGGGCTGCGCCGGTCCACCGGTGGGCGCGGTGGCGCTGCCGCCCGGGGAGCGCTCGGCGACCTTCTCGTTCGTCGCCACGGTCGCCGGGCCGGTCACGATGACCGCCACCTCGGCGCCGCTGGCGCCAGCCGCCCAGGTCGAGACCATCGTCGCGGCGCCGCCGGATCACCTGGCCTTCGCGACCGCGGCGCAGCGCCGGAGCGCCGGCGCCTGCTCCGGCGTCGTCACGCTCGTCAGCCGGGATCGGTTCGGCAACCCGGCCACGGCCCCGGCCACCGCGCTGACCCTCTCGGCCTCCCCCGCGGCCGGCTTCGCCTTCTACGCCGATCCGGCCTGCAGCCTCCCGCTCCCCGGCTCGCAGATCTCGCCGGGCGCCGCCGGCACCGACTTCTACTTCGCGGGAGACCTGGCGGGGTCGGTCACCGTGACGGCCTCGGCGGCGGGCTTCCTCCCCGATCCCGCACAGCTCGAGATCATCGACGCGGGGGCCCCCGAGCGCCTGGCCTTCGGCACCGCCCCGCAGACCGTGGTCGCCGGGAGCTGCTCGTCCCCGGTGACGGTGCTCCTCCTCGACGGGCACGGCAACGCCGCCAGCGCCCCGGCCGCGCTCGCGCTCGCGCTCACCGCCGTCCCGGCCGCGGGGCTGGCGTTCCACGCGGGCGCCTCCTGCGACGGCGCCCCGGCCACCTCGCTGCAAGTCCCCGCCGGCGCCGCGTCGGTCACCTTCTCCTTCCGCGCCACCGCGGCCGGGACGGTGGAGCTCTCGGCGTCCGGTGCGACGGTTGGCGCGACGGCGCCCCAGGCCGAGCAGGTGGTCCCGGCGCCGCCGGACCGCGTCGTCTTCACCACGCCGCCCCAATCCGTCACCTCCAGGGCGTGCTCGGCCCCCGCCATCGTGGAGGCCCGGGATCCGTCGGGAAACGGCTCCAGCGTCCTGGCCGCCACGCCCGTGGCGCTGAGCGCCGTCCCGGCAGGAGGCGTGGCCTACTTCTCGGACCCCGGGTGCTCCGCCGCCATCGGCGCGGTGACCATCCCCGCCGGGGGGACCACCGCCTCCTTCCACTTCAAGGGCTCCACCGGCGCAGCCGCCACCACCGTGACCGTGACCGCGGCCCCCGTCGGCCTCGCCGCTGCGGCCCAGGACCAGACCATCGCCCCGGCCGCCAGCCCGACCCGGCTCGCCTTCGTCACCGCGCCCCAGGCCGTCACGGCTGGCGCCTGCTCCGGGACGCTGACCGTCGAGGCCCAGGACAGCGCGGGCCAGCCGACGCCACCGGCGCTGGCGGACCTCGCGGTGGCGCTGGAGGCCGCTCCCGCGGTGGGCGTCACGTTCTTCGAAGGCGCGGGGTGCGTCGGCGCGCCGGTGGGCACCCTCGCGATCCCGGTCGACTCGACCCGGGCCAGCCTGTCGTTCCGGGCCACGGCCGCGGGGCCGGTGGCCATCACCGCGGCCTCCGCGCCGCTCACGCCGGCCACCCAGGCCCAGGCGGTGGAGCCGGCCTCGCCGGATCGCCTGGTGTTCGCCACGGCGCCCCAGGTCCGCTCGGCCGGGAGCTGCTCCGGCGCGGTCACTCTGTCCAGCCGGGACCCGTACGGGAACGCCGCCCCGGTCCCCGTCGCCACGACGGCGACGCTGGCCGCCGCGCCGCCCGTCGGCTTCACCTTCTACTCGGACGCCGCCTGCTCGGCGCCCGTCTCGGCGCTCACGCTGGCGGCCGGGACGAGCGCCGCCGACTTCCATTTCCGCGGCACCGTGGCGCAGGACGTGGTGGTGACGGCGGCGGCGGCGGGCTATTCGCCCACCCCGACCCAGGCGGAGGCGATCACCGCCGGGGCCGCCACCCACCTCGGCTTCACGACCAGCCCGCAGGCCATCCAGGCCGGCGGCTGCTCGGCCGCCGCCGAGGTCCGGGCGTTCGACGCCCATGGAAACCAGGCCGTGGTCGCCGTCGCCACCGCGGTCGCGCTGACGGCGGCGCCGGCCGGTGGCGTCACCTTCCGCGCGGGCCCCGGCTGCACGGGCGCGGCGGTCGGCGCGGTCGCCATCCCGGCCGGCGCCAGCGCCGCCACCTTCTGGTTCACCGGCACCGCCGCCGGGACCGTGACGCTCGGTGCCGACGTGGCGGGGTGGAGCCCCGCCGCCGCCCAGACGGCCACCGTGGTGCCGGCGCCACCGGCGCGGCTGGTCTTCCAGAGCGGGCCGCAGACGGTCCAGGCCGGGGCCTGCTCGGCGCCGGTGATCCTGGCGGCGCAGGATGTCCACGGAAACGCGTCGGCAGCCGTCGCCGCCACGACGGTGAACCTGTCTGCCGCGCCACTGGGCGACTTCACCTTCTACCAGGATGCCGACTGCACCACGCCGGCGGGATCGATCACCCTCGCGGCGGGCGCCGGCACAGCCAGCTTCCGATTCAGGGGCACCGTCGCTCAGGCCGTGACGGTCACGGCGTCGGCGCCAGGTCTCTCCCCCAGCCCGACCCAGGTCGAGCGCATCACCGCCAGCTCGCCCCACCACCTGGTCTTTCCGGCCGCCACCGCCCCGCCGGTCTCCGGCGTGACGGCCGGAGCGTGCTGGGCCGGGATGGTGGTCCAGGTGGTGGACGCCTTCGGGAACGCCACCACCGTGGCGGCGGCCACCCCGATCGGCCTGGGCAGCACGGCGACGGGCGGGTTCGCCTTCCACGCGGCCGCCGGCTGCTCGGGCGGCTCGATCACCGGCGTCACCATCGCGGCGGGGAGCGGCAGCGCCGCCTTCTCATTCCGGGCGACCAGGATGGAGACCATCACCCTCTCGGCCTCCGGGCCGGGCCTGGCTCCCGACGCGTCCGATGCCTTCTACGTCGGTCCCGCCGCGGCCGATCACCTCACCTGGCAGGGCCCGCCGACGGTGGTGACGGCCGGCGGCTGCTCGGCCACCTTCGTGCTTCGGGTCGAGGACGCCTTCGGCAACGCCACCACCGCGCCGGGCGGTGCGAGCATGACGCTCGCGGCGTCGCCGGGCGCCGGCGTCGGCTTCTACAGCGGCGTCGGGTGCGGGACGCCCCTCCCGTCGCCAGCGTCGATCGCCGGCCAGGTCTTCGCCACGTTCTACGTGAACGCGACGGTGGCCGGCACCGTGACCATCACCCCGAGCGTCCCAGGGTGGACGACCACGCCGCTCGCCGTGTCCGTCTCCCCGGGCAACCCGCACCACTTCGTCTGGTCGGCCATCGGCTCACCCCAGGCGGCGGGGGTTCCCTTCGCCGTCACGCTGACCGCCTACGACGCCAGCGGAAACGTCGCCACCGGCACCGGGCTGGCCGGGGCGGCGCTGTCGGCCTCCTCCGGCTCCCTCACCTGCACCAGCGGCTGCACCACCGGCACCACCACCGGCGCCTTCACGGGGGTCTGGTCGGGCAGCGTCGCCATCCCGAGCGCCGCCGCCGGCCTCACGCTCGCGGCCTCCAGCACCCTCCCGAGCTCGGCGGTGGTCGCCGGGACCTCCAACGCCTTCGACGTCCAGGGTCCGGCCCCTCGCTCCCCACCGCTGGCCAGCATCACGGCGTCCCCGCGCGTGGTGGTGTCCGGCGGGAAGGTCACCTTCGACGCGGGTGGCTCGACCGACTACCAGACGCCGGCCGCGGCGCTCGGCGTGAGCTGGCAGCTCGCGGCGCTCGCCCCTGCCGACGTCGAGTCGGCCACGGCGCCCCCCACCGCCCCGACCTGGACCGCCTGGTCGACCACCAAGACGGCCACCCACGACTTCGTCAACAACACCTCGGCCCCGGTCGTCTACCACCCTCGCGTCGCCGTCCGCGACACCGAGGCCGCCGCCGGGGGTCCCGACGTGGGGTACGCGGCGACCACCGTGATCGTGCTGAACAACGCCGACGCCCTGTGCGTGGTGACCACCGCCTCCTTCGTGGACGACGGCGCCACGGCCTGCTCGGCGGGTGGAGCCGACGGCAAGGTCTCGCTCCCGGAGGCGGTGCGGCTCGCCAACGCCTGGGGGGCCGGCACGCCCGTCATCACCTTCAGCGGCCCGATGACCATCGCCGGCACCGGGGCGCTCGGCCTGACCCACCCCGTGTACCTCGTGGCGCAGCCCGGCGTGGTCCTCGACACGGCCACGCTCTCCATCTCCGCGACCGGGGTGCTCATCCAGGGGCTGGAGCTCGCGCGGCTGGCGAGCCCCATCACGGTCCAGGGGAGCGGGAGCGTCACCTTCCGGGACGTCACGGTGCGCGATGGCGCCGGCATCACGGCCAGCGGGAGGGTGGTGCTCCACCGCGTGCGCATGGCCGCCTGCAGCGGGACCTGCGTGCGCGTCGCCAGTGCGACCACCGGCATGCTCAACGTGCACGGCTCCGAGTTCCAGGGCGCCGGCGGCGACGTCGGGATCGCGCTCGACGCCTGCGCCGCCGACCCGGTCGGCGACAAGAACGTCCCGACGTCTCCGTACCGGGCCTTCAACTGGTCGGCCTACGTCGGCTCGAGCGTCTTCTCCGGGTTCGGCACGGCCATCCGCGCCACCTGCGGGCCAGCCCTCCTCGCCAACGACACCTTCGCCGGAAACGCCACGGGCGTGGACGGCGTGGGCGGCGCCTACCTGCTGGACGCCATCTTCACCGGCCAGACCGTCCGGGCCATGTCGCCCGGCACCTGCGCGGCCATCGGCAAGGTGGCCCGGCTGATCCTCTGGCAGAACGCCTCCGACGGCTGCAGCCCCAGCGATCTCGTGGCCACGCCGGCGTCCGGCAACAGCTTCGTGGCCGACCCGCTGCTGATCTACCCGGCGGCCAGGGACTACCGGATCCAGTACGCCAGCCCGGCCAAGGACTGGGCCAACGCGACCAACAACTTCGAGCTGGACGACGCGGGCCCAGGGCTCCATCTGGGCGCCAACCCGGACCGGGGCGGCCGCGAGACCTACTGAGATGCCGGCGCCACGCACCTCCCACGACCGAGGCGGAACCGCATGAAGACAGGATGGAAGAGGGCGCTGCTGGCCACCCTGGTGCTCCTCGTGGTCCTGGCGGGCTGCCGCCCGGCGCCGCCCCCCGCGCCGCCCCCCGCCGAGGCCGCCGCCTCGCTGGCCGCCATCGTGGCGACCTTCGCCAGCGCCGTCGGCGACGTGCAGGTCCGCCGCCACGGCCAGCCGGGCTGGGAGGGCGCCGGCGTCGGCGCCGTCCTCCGCGCAGGTGACGAGGTGAGGACCGGCGCGCTGTCGACGGCGCGCCTGGAGTTCCTCGCGGGGGGCGGGCTGGAGCTGGAGGCGGAGGCGGTGGTGACCGTCGGCGCCTCGCCGCCGGCGCGCCCGGCCTCCGGCGCGGCGGCGACCGAGGGCGTGGGGGAGACGCGGGTGGAGGTGAAGGAGGGCGTGGTGCGCGGCCTGCTCCCCGCCGCGGTGGAGGGCGACGCCGGGCCCGGGATCCTGGTGCGGTCCGGCGACGGGGCCGAGGTGCGCCTCGCCGCGAAGGTCGGCGATCGCGGGGCCATCGTCCGGCTCAGCCGGAGGGGCGCCGGGACCGAGATCGCCGTCCTCCAGGGCTCGGCGGGCGTTCGGGGCGACCGGGGCGACGCCACCCTGGCCTCCGGGCAGGTGGCGCTCGCCAGCGCGGGGGCGCTCTCCGAGGCGGGGGAGCTCATCGACTTCCCCCAGAGCCGCGAGCCTGGCATCGACGCGCGGTTCCTCTTCGCGCGCGGCTCACCCATCCGCCTGACCTGGGCCGGGGTCGCCGGGGCCGCCGGCTATCGGGTGCAGGTGGCCGAGGACCTGTCCTTCCAGCACGTCGAGGTGGTCAGGGACGTCGAGGGCACGGAGACGGCGTTCGCGCCGGGCGGGCCCGGGCTCCACGTGTGGCGCGTCGCCTCGCGCGACCTGCAGGGGCGCCTCGGCGAGTACGGCTTTGCGCGCCGCTTCCACTGCGAGGAGGCCACGCCGCGAGACCTGCTGGTGGGGCCCGCCGAGGGGGCGGCGCTGAAGACGGCCGATGCGTCGGCGCAGGTGTCGTTCTCCTGGGAGTCCGCCGGCGAGGCCCGCGCGTACCGCCTGGTGGTCGCCCGGGGGACGGACCTGCTCTCGGAGCGCGTCGCCGGCCTGGTGGTGCAGGGCCAGCGGGCCGGCGTGGAGCTCGCGCCGGGCGACTACTGGTGGGGCGTGTACGTCGACGACGGGTCGGAGCAGCGGCCGCTGTTCCTGCGGCCTCGGCGGCTCTCGATCAGGAAGGTCCCGCGGCCCAGGGTCGAGGTTCCCCGCGCGGTCTCGGAGTGGGGCAATTGACTGCCGCGTGGCCCGTGCAAGGCCTGAAGCTCGTCCGGGTCCTGATCGTCGAGGCCGACGGTGCGATCCGGTTCCTCCTCGGCCAGGTCGTCGCTGGTCACGGCTACGTGCCGCTGTCGGCCGGGACGGGTGGGACCGCCCTGGCCCTGGCGGAGCTCGATCCGCCGAGGGTGGTGCTGGTCGACGAGCACCTCCCGGACGTGCGCGGCTCCGAGCTGATCGGGCGCCTGCGCTCGGCCATGGGCTCGCGGCCGGGGGGCGTGTCCATCCTCGGGATCTCCAGCACGGCCGAGGGGTGCGCGGAGCTGCTGGCCTCGGGCGCGGATCGGGTCGCCCGCAAGCCGATGCACGCGTCCACCCTGACGCGGGCCATCGACCGGCTGGTCGGCGTGCACCGGATCGCGCGGTCCGCGCGCCCTCATCGCTCCCGCCGCAGCACCTCCTGCGCCGCGTGCCAACCGCACATGCCGTGCACGCC
>Ga0209682_10000321_pt1 | contig 16552 bp, 13 predicted proteins | sample DOMMetBare2Fresh_2_FD_187471 | JGI IMG/M metagenome (GOLD analysis project Ga0209682, IMG submission 187471) | Wetland sediment microbial communities from St. Louis River estuary, USA, under dissolved organic matter induced mercury methylation -... | ecosystem: Environmental > Aquatic >... | reverse complement strand
GGAACGCGGCTTCACCGAGCTGGCCGCGCATGAGCTGCGCACGCCGCTGGCAGCCGTGCGCGTGCAGGCGCAGGTGGCGCGAAGGTCGCGCAGTGCGCAGGAGCGCGACCACGTCTTGATCGCTCTCGAAGCCAGCGTCGACCGGTTGTCGCATCTCGTCGATCAGCTGCTTGCCCTGGCGCGCATCAACGCACTGCAGCCCGCTGCGCTGGAGCGCACGTCGATCGATCTGCCCAGACTTGTGGATGAGGTGGTCGCGGATCTGATGCCGATGGTCGCCGAGAAGGACGTCCGGCTCGACCTGCAACTGGACGCGCGGTCGCTGTGGGGCGACCCGGTTGGCATTGCGATCCTGCTGCGCAATCTTCTTTCCAATGGTATTCGCCACGCTCCGCGCGGCGGTCAGGTGCGACTGGAATCTGCGACGGACGCGGTCGGTGTGCGGCTCATTGTCGATGATTCCGGTCCGGGGATCGCGCCGCACGAGCAGACACGTGTGCTCGAACGATTCGGCGGCGCACGCAAAGGCGTGCAGACCGGCGGCACGGGTCTCGGATTATCGATCGTGCAGTCGGTCGCGCGGGCGCATGGTGCCAGTCTGACGCTGGGTGACGCGCCGCTTGGTGGACTGCGCGTCGAGCTGTGCTTTCCGCTTCCGCCTCATGCGGCAGCGGACAGTTCCGCTAGCACCGGGGCATCGCAAAAGGCTTGATCCAGCGAACGCAGCGCGCGCCGATTGCCGACAACTAAGGCAGCACGCGGTCGATCGTGACCTTGATCTCGCCCTTGCCCGGTTGCACGCGGCCGGACATTCCTTCGAGGTCGCCGCTTTGTGGCATCGCGCTGCCAGACTTGGACACGCGCGCACCGACCACGACTTCAGGGAATTTCGACAGCTTGAAATCCGGCGACATCGCCATCGAGTCATCGAGCGCGAACCTGGCCGGCAGATCCTTGACCTGGACCTTCTTGAGCGCCAAGGGCATGCGCGGCCCCTCAGCCGCGCGCGCAAAGATGAACACGGCATCGTCGGGCTTGGCGTTCGCGGTCAATTGCGGGCTAAGCGTGACGACCCCGCTGACCTGCGCGCCCGCCGATGCTCTTGTCTCAGCTTTTGTCTCAGCTTTTGCTTCGGCTTTCGCACCTGCCTTCGCGGTTGGCGCCGCGGCGACCGCGGTCTTCGCGTCGGCAGAAGGTTTCAGCCCGCCAAGCTCGCGCGCCTCTGCGATTGAACCCGAAATCTGCTGCGCGATCGGCGACTCGGGCGGCAGCGATGTGCGCAGCCGCTCCCAGTAGTCGACTGCCGTTTTGTAGTCCTTGCGGTCGAAGGCCTCGGTGCCGGCCATCGCCAGCGCTTTCCACTGCGTCGGGTCGAGCGACAGCGCCTTCTTCACCAGCGCCAGGGATTCACCGGCGATCTTGCGCCCGGACACCATCGCCAGCGCGTCGGCATAGTCCGCAAGCACCGCGGCATCATCGGGAACAAGCTCGGAGAGCCGCTTGAATGCCTGCGCCGCCTCGGGAAACTTGCGCTGGAAGTAGTATGTGCGCGCCAGCGTTGACCAGCCGCCTGCATTGTCCGGTTCGTTCTTCAGCCGCTCGGCAAGCTTGGTGACCATCTGCTCGACTTCGACCGGGCTCAACTGATGCGCGGCGTCTGTGCCTTTCTGTGCCAGCGGATCGAACGCGGTCGGATCGCCGAGACGCGCGTACATCAGCGCGGCAACGATTGGTACCGCGACGACAATCGCGGCCGCCGTCACGCGGCCGTGCCAGCCCGCCGGCGCGCTGGATGCGGCTGGTGCCGCCTGCACTTCCTCTAGCACACGCCGCTCGAGCTCCGCCTTGGTTTCGGCATACAGCTCATCCGAAACGGATCCGCGTTTGCGTTCGGTTTCCAGGTCGGCGATCTGATCTTTCAGGAGGCCCAGGTTGGTCGCCGCGCGATCGATGTCTGCGACCGAACGGCGTCGCAGCAGCGGCAGCAGCATCCAGGCAAGGCCGACGATCACCATGATCGTCGCGATGACGATGAATTGCGTCACTGTCCGCTCTCCTTGCCCCCGAGCAGCGCAGCGGCACGTGCACGTTCGTCGTTCGACAGCGGCGGAGCCGCCTGCTTGCGACGGCGAATCACGCGCACCACCACAACGGCGCCAAGCCCAAGCAGCAGCAGCGGACCCAGCCAAAGCAGCAGAGTGGTCGCCTTGAACGGCGGTTCATACAGCACGAAATCGCCATAGCGATCGGTCATGAAGTTCACGATCTCCGTGTCGCTCTTGCCGGCTGCGATCTGTTCGCGAATCTGGCGCCGCAGATCGACGGCAAGTCCGGCATGCGAATCAGCGATCGACTGGTTCTGGCAAACGAGGCAGCGCAATTTCGACGCCAGATCAACCTCACGCTTCGCGGTGAGCGGATCATCCTCAGTCGGGACGGCCGTCTGCGCATGCAGCCCACCCGCCAACGCCAGCATTAAGACAAGAAAGAGTGCTCTCATGATTTCTGCAGTTCGCGCACCAGCGGCACGATCTTCTTTTCCATGGCTTCGGGCGTGACCGGTCCGATGTGCTTGTGGCGGATCAAGCCCTGCTTGTCGATGATGAAGGTCTCCGGCACGCCGTAGACACCGTAATCGATGCCGAGCCGACCGTCGCCATCGACGATCGTCAACGTGTACGGATCGCCCAGGTCCGTGAGCCATTTCCTGGCGGCGCCGGCATCGTCCTTGTAATTCATGCCGATGATCGGCACGAGCTTCTTCGCCGCCAACTCATTCCATAGAGGATGCTCCTGCCGGCACGGCGTGCACCACGACGCCCACACGTTGAACACCCACACCTGGCCCAGCATTTCCTTGCTGGCGAACTGAAGCCCGGGCTTGTTCAGCGTGGGCCGCTCAAACACCGGCGCCGCCTTGCCGATCAGCGGCGACGGCACCTCGCGTGGATTGAGCCACAGGCCCCGCAGCAGAAAGACGGCCAGAATGACGAACGCGGCCAGCGGAATGAGATAGAAAGCGGCTTTCTTCATTGCGCGATCAGGCTGAGGCCGGCTTCAGTCCGCCCGTCAGCGCCTCACGCCGCGCCGGCGCGCGGTAGCGCCGATCGAACACGGCGACCAGGCCGCCGAATGCCATCAGCACGCAGCCGCCCCAGATCCACGTCACGAACGGCTTGTAGTACACGCGCACGGTCCACGCCTTCTCATCGACCGCCTCGCCAAGCGAAACATAGATGTCGCCGGTGATTCCGGTGTCGATCGCCGCTTCGGTCATCGGCATGCCCTGCTGCGCGAGATAGACGCGCTTCTCCGGATGCAGAACGCCGCTCGGCTTGCCGCCCTTGGTTACGGTGACGTCGCCGCGCGCCGCGCGGAAGTTCGGACCCATGCGCTCGTTGACCCCGTCAAACCGGAACGTGTAGTCGCGCACGCTGATGGTGTCGCCAACATTCATCTTCACGTCGCGCTCGACTTCGTAGCCCTTCACCGACGTGACGCCGATGATGAACACCGCCACGCCCAGATGCGCGAGCGTCATGCCCCACCATGCGCGCGGCTGGCTCGCCAGCTTCGCAATCAGGTTGCCCTGCGCGTGCCGGATCTGGTGGCGGATCTGCACGATCGAGGTGACGACGATCCACGCCGCGAGCCAGTAGCCGAACGCAAGCATCGGCGACCAGCGCCCGCCCACGAATGGAAGCACGAGCCCGAGCACGAGCGAGATCATGAGCGCCCAGCGCAACTGGGTCCACAGATCCGGCAGTGGCGCCTGACGCCAGCGCGCGATCGGACCCACGCCCATCAGGAACACCAGCGGCGTCATGATCGGCACGAACACGGCGTCGAAGTACGGCGGTCCGACCGAGATCTTGCCGAGGTTCAGCGCATCGAGAAACAGCGGATACAGCGTGCCAAGCAGCACCGAGGCGCCGGCCACCATCAGCATCAGGTTGTTGCCAAGGAGCATCGACTCGCGCGACACCGCGTCGAACTGGCCGCCGATGCCCACACGCGGCGCGCGCCAGGCAAACAGCGCCAGCGACGCGCCGATCACGATCACGAGGAAGGCCAGGATGAACACGCCGCGCTTGGGATCGGTCGCGAATGCGTGCACCGACGTCAGCACACCCGAGCGAACCAGGAACGTGCCCAGCAGCGACAGCGAAAACGCGAAGATCGCCAGCAGCACGGTCCATGCCTTGAACGTGCCGCGCTTCTCGGTCACCGCGAGCGAATGGATCAGCGCGGTGCCCACCAGCCACGGCATGAACGAGGCATTCTCCACCGGGTCCCAGAACCACCAGCCGCCCCAGCCGAGCTCGTAATACGCCCACCACGAACCGAGCCCGATGCCGACCGTGAGGAAGCACCACGCAACCGTGGTCCATGGACGCGACCAGCGCGCCCACGCGGTGTCGAGCTTGCCGCCGAGCAGCGCGGCAAGCGCAAACGCGAACGCGACCGAGAAGCCGACATAACCCATGTAGAGCATCGGCGGATGCAGCACCATGCCGGGGTCCTGCAGCAAGGGATTCAGATCGCGGCCTTCCTGCGCGGCCGGAAACAGTCGCTCGAACGGATCGGACGTCGCCAGCATGAAGAGGATGAAGCCCGCGGCGACCAGACCCATCACGCCAAGCACGCGCGCAACCATTTCGTCAGGCAGATGGCGGCTGAAGATGCTGACCGCCACGCCCCACGTCGCGAGCATCAGCACCCACAGCAGCATCGAGCCCTCGTGCGAGCCCCACGACGCGGCGATCTTGTACGGCAGCGGCAGCAGCGAGTTGGAATTGGTGGCGACGTTGACCACTGAGAAGTCACTGTTGACGAACGAGTAGACAAGGCATAGCCACGCGAACACGACGAATACGAATTGCCCCTGCGCGACCGGCCGCGACAGTGCCATCCATTCACGTACGCCCTTGTGCGCGCCGATCAGCGGCAGCGTGCCCTGCACCACTGCGAGAAGCAGCGCCAGGATCAGCGCAAAGTGTCCAAGTTCGGGAATCACGGCTTAATCCTCCTTGGCATGCTCGACCTCGAGGGTCGCACATGCGCTTGGTCGGCTGAAATCGGCATGACCGGCTTGAGAAGGCTCGGCGCCGGTCGTGAACGCAAAAGCTACGAGCGGTTCTTCGGTGACCACGTTCTTCTGCAGCGCGCCGCGTGCAGGACCTGTCACTTGGACGCCGCCGCTTGCGGTTGCGTCAGCGTCTTCTGCGCTTTCTGCGCCTGCTCAAGCGCGTGCGCAGCATCGGGCGGCATGTAATTCTCGTCGTGTTTGGCGAGCACTTCGGATGCTCTGAAGGTGCCGTCGCCCGCCAGCTTGCCCTGCGCGACCACCCCTTTGCCTTCCTTGAAAAGATCAGGAAGGATGCCTTGATACACGACTGGAACGGTGTGCGCCGTATCGGTGACGCGGAAGCTGACCATCACGCCTTCACGCTTCACGCTCCCCGGTTCGACCAGTCCGCCGATGCGAAATGCGCGCCCTGAGGGCGCCTTCTGCGCCGCCACGTCGGACGGCGAGAAGAAGAACACCAGGTTTTCCTGGAACGCCGACAGGATCAGGTAGGCCGCAATACCGAGCACCGCCACGCCGCCCACTATTAGCGCGAGTCTCTTCTGTCGCGGCTTCATGTGGCTTCCCGTGTCACCGCGCGCTGCGCCTCGGCCACCGCGCGCCGGCGGCGCGCCCGCGCGGACCACAGCTCGGCGGCGAGCAACGCCGCACACATTCCATACGAGCTCCAGACATAGAAGCCGTAGCCCCCCATGTTCACGAAGTCACTCAAACTGCTCCAGTTCATACCGCGTTGCTCCTGCACTCGTTACTCATTGCGCGCCAATGCATCTTTCACCCAGGCGCTCCTGCGATCGCGTTCCAGCATGATCGTGCGCACCCGATACAGCACGATCGCAATGCAGTACATCCAGAACGCAAACACCATCACCAGCATGCCGGCCAGCATCGTGGTCGCCATCGACGTGCCGGTCATCTTCACCGACGCGCCCTGATGCAGCGTGTTCCACCACTTGACCGAAAAATAGATGATCGGCACGTTGACCACGCCCACCAGTGCCAGAACGGCCGATGCCTTGTCGGCACGGCGCGGATCGTCGATCGCCGCCTGCAACGCGATGAAGCCCAGATACAGGAACAGCAGGATCAGCGTCGAGGTCAGCCGCGCATCCCACACCCAGTAGGCACCCCAGGTCGGCCGGCCCCACAGCGCACCGGTCCAAAGTGCGATGAACGCCATCAGCGCGCCGCTGGGGGCAACTGCGGAGGCCATCATCGACGACAGCCGCGTGTTGAACACGAGCCCCACCCCGGCCCAGAACGCCATCACCACGTACAGGAACATCGCCATCCACGCCGACGGCACGTGGATGAAGATGATGCGGTAGCTCTCGCCCTGGGTCGCATCGGTCGGTGCGACGAAGAAGGCGAGGTACATCCCCACGGCCGTGAGCACGAGCGCCAGGGCGGCAAACCACGGAATCATCTTCCCCGCGAGGGGATAGAAGACATGCGGCGCGGAGAATCGGAAAATGCTGACGCCGGGAGCGGCGGTCGTGCTGTTCATCGGGTTTTTTCAAATGGCGGAAGCCTTCAGGCGTCCGCGGAGATTGACACAGTGCGCACTGTAACGGGCCAAGTTACGGCGCCCTTGACCGCAGTCATGCTAAACAGATCATGATCATTCCATAGAAATGCGCAGCGCTGCGGCGATAGCCCATGGCGCCAATACGGTCGTCCCAAGGGACAGCGCGCCGAGTAACAGCAGGTGTCCCTGCGGCGACTGTCCGCCCGCCACCGCCTCGACCGCGCCAGCGCCGAAAATGAGAACCGGCACGTACAGCGGCAATACCAGCAGCGAAATCAGCACGCCGCCGCCGCGCAGGCCCAGGGTCAGCCCCGCGCCCACGGCGCCGATCAACGACAACGCCGGCGTGCCGAGCAGCAGAGAGACCATCAGAATCGCGGTCGGTTCCACCCCAAGGTCGAACATGATGCCAAGCAGCGCGGCCATCAGCGTGATGGGGAGCCCCGTGACCAGCCAGTGCGCGAATGCCTTGGCCAGCACGATGATCGGCAGCGGCTCGCCGGTGAGCAGCATCTGCTCGAGCGAGCCGTCCGCGTAGTCGTTGGCGAACAGCCGATTCAGCGACAGGATCGCCGCCAGCAACGCGGCGACCCAGACCACGCCGGGCGCAATCGTGCGCAGGGTATTCAACTCCGGCCCCACGCCAAGCGGCACCATGGTGACCACGACCAGGAAGAAAAGCAGTGTGTTGGCGACGTCGGCGCGCTGGCGCACCGCAAGCAGCAGGTCGCGGCGGACCACGGCGGTGAAGGTGTTGCTCATATCGGCTCCGCCGCGCGCAGGTCGAGCCGCGTCACGCGGCCCGGCAGTGGCGCGTCCTGGTGCGTGGTCAGCACCACGATGCCGTCACGCGCGGTATGCCTTCCGATCAGGTCCGACAGCACGGCCACACCGCGCACGTCGAGCGCAGTGAACGGCTCGTCCAGGATCCAGAGTTTCGCCTCTTCGGCGAGGAAGAGCCGCGCCAGCGCCACGCGACGCTTCTGACCCTGCGACAGGAAGCGTGCGTGCGAGCCCTCGAAGTTGCCGAGCGCCAGTTCCGCGAGCGCATCGCGCGCGCGCGCGAGCGGGGCCGCGCGCCCCGTCACTGCGGCGCCATAGCGAACATTCTCGAGCGCGGTCAGGTCGTCCTTCACGCCGTTGAGGTGGCCAACGTACGCCAGTTGCTGCCAGTAATCCTCCCGCAGCTTGCGGATGCTCTCACCGCCCCAGTGGACATGCCCCGCAGTCGGTGACAGCAATCCGCACAGGATGCGCAGCAGGCTGGTCTTGCCAGAGCCGTTCTCGCCGGCGATGTGCAGGCAGGTCCCCGGCGCGACCTCGAAGTTCAGGCGCGTGAACAGCAGCCGTTCGCCGCGCGTGCACTCAAGATCGACGGTCTGCAGCATGAGGGGACGAGGGAGGAGTGGTGCGGGTCAGGCGTGCAACCGCGGGCGGATGATACGGGAGGCCGGCGCGGGCAATCCGCGCAAGAAAAGAGCCGCGACGAAAGCGCGCGGCTCCGATCCCTGTCCTCAAAATAACGGTGGTCGCCGCCGCTTTCTCGCGTTCAGGCGTTCACCGGCAGATGCCGGCTTCCGACTCCGGTCACCGCCACGAATAGATATACGTGACGCCGACGAACGTGACTTCCTGCACCTGCTTCATCGTGACGGTGGTGTTATCGCTGAACGTGAACGGCACGCCGTTGTATCCGTAGCCCCAGTCATTGAACTTCGAACGCTGGTGGATCGCATCCAGGCGCACGGCGGATGCCTTGTTCAGCTCATACTTGCCGAAGAGCTTCAACTCGGCTCTGCGGAACAGTATGTCGGGCAAACCGCCCGTCGCGGCCAGCAGTATGACGCTGCCTGCGTTTGCGGTCCCATCAAGCGTCTGCGCGTACACACTCTTGTCGTCGGTGTAAGACAGCCCGCCGCCAAGTTCGAACTTCTCCGAAGGTTTGCCGACGACGCCAAGGCCCAGGCTGGTGGTCTTATTATCGAAGGCCAGGACGTACCCGGCGGGACGCACCTGGTTGAGTTTCTGATCGCCCTGCGACAGATAACCGTTGAAGCTCCATGCGTCGGACAGAACATAGTTCGCATCAACGCTGTACAGGCTCATGCGGGTGTCCTGCAGCGAGTACTGCGTCGGAGCGGTGAACTTGTCCTTGCCGTCCTCCACGCTGAACTGCAGCGACAACGCATCGGTGGGCTGCCAAGTCGCAAACAGTTTCACCTTGTCGCGTTTGCGATCTGCCAGTGTGGGCATGAAGATCGCCGCGGTCGTGAAGCCGGTGCTGGGGTCGGCAATTTCAGTGACGCCCACACCGCTATTGGGTCGCAACCAGTTCGACCCGTCGCGCTTGCTGCTCACAAAACTGATCGAACCGCTGAAGGTGTCGGCCATCCGGCCGCGCAGTTCCACGCGGAAACCGGCCTCATCGGTCTTCTGGCGCAAGGCACTGACGCCGGCGACTGCGCTGCTCGCCGTGAAGGTCCCGCGATCGATGGACTCGTAATCCGCGCCCACGGTCCCCTGATAGGCGCTCGTGAACTGATACGTCGCCTGCAGCTTGCCGCGCGTTTTTGTATTCGAGTAATTCCGGTTCGTGTACTTGGACGTGCCCTCGACGTTGTAGAGCGCAAGCGGCGTCTTGTCGTCCCTGTCGTCATAACGGACTTCGGCGAGCAGCGATAGTTTGGGCATCGGGCGCGAGGTGATTCCGATCTGCGCCTGTGTCGTATCCACCTTGCCGTCGAGGTTCGAGACGCCGGCCGGGGCACCCGTGAGGCCCGAGCTCGCAAAGTCCTGATCCTGCGTTGCCTGCGCGTACCTGAGTTTGAAGTTGGCGCGCGTGGTCGGCGTGAAGGCATAGTTGCCGGTGACATCGAAGTGGTGCGCCTGATTGTCCGGCGCCAGTGCCACGGGCTGGTTCAGGACTGACTGCAGGCCGGTCGCGAGCGGCAGCAAATTGCCCAGCGGATTGTTGAGGCTGCCGGGAACGCTCGGGTTCATTGTTCCGTTTGAATTGCGGTAGAACGAGCCGTAGTAGCCGCCACTGAGCCGCAGTTTCTCGCCGGCATAACTGAGCCGGGCTTCGACCTGACTGTGGGTGGCGTCGATCGGCTCGGGCAGCAGCAGCACGGCCCAACCGGCGTTGCTACCGGTCGTGGGTGCACAACCGGGCGCGACTGTCGAAGGGCAGTTCATTCCGATACCAAACAGGCGCGCGCCCTCCTTCTTTTCGCTCTTCAGGCTCGCCTCGAATTCAATGACCGGGCTGAACCATTTCGCGAACGCGACTCCAAGACTAGTGCGCTTGGTTTTCAGGTCGAGGTCCGACCCTGTCCCCGTTCCGCCGGCGAGGCGCGAAACCTGCGGCGACGTCGAGCCCGCTCCGATCAGGCCGGTGTTGATCGTGTACGGGTCGCGACGAACCAGCTCTCCATAGTCGGCCGAGAATTTCCAGTCTCCCTGCTTCTTCCACAGGAACATCAGCTCGCGCGTGTCAAGGCCGAGATTCAGACCCTGGAACTCGACCAGTGAACCGGTCGCCGCATTACGCCGGCTGTAGTCCACGTCGAGCAGTCCATAAGCGTCCTCTTTGCGCAGGCCGTTGTACTGGCCGAACAGCGCGCGGTCCGCGCGATCACCGCTGACTCCGCCGACACCGACGCTGACGGAACTCTCCGCTGTGCTGGTCTGTGCATGAGCCGACCCGAAGGCCGCGAGCACGGCCACGGCAAGAGCGGTCTGGCGCAAGCCGAATTGCTTGACGAACGTTTTCATTCTTTCGCTCCGGTAGTCATCGGATTAGCGCGGCGCAAATGCTTAGCGGAACATGAGCTGCGGCGTCGGGTTCGTGGTCGACGGATTGTTGGAGCCATGAACCTGGGTGTGACAGTTCATGCAACTGCGGCCTTGCCAGATGTTGACGACATTCTTGCCGTTCGCAGTCGCATTGATCTCCGATGAAAACTGACCCGGCACCGCCGGCGGGAACACGCCCGGTTGACCACCAACGGCGCCGACTCCCCCGGCCACGTGCGGCGTGTGGCATTGCTGGCAAAGAACCGGCGGCCGCGCCTTGAGCATGCCGGCGATCGTGCTGCCGTGCGGGTTGTGACAGGCGGCGCAGTCCTCCTGCACCGGTTCATGGCTATGGACGAACGGGCCCCGCTTCTCGGCGTGGCACGTGTAGCAGGTGTCGTTGGTGCTGTCGCGTTTCGCCAGTTTCGGCCCGGTCGATCCGTGCACGTTGTGGCAATCCGAACAGCTCATCTTTCCCTCTGCCAGCGGATGGCGCGAGGGGCGGCTCATCAGCGTGCGCTGCTCCTTGTGGCACGTGAAGCACACCTCGGGTTGCGAGCGCTTGCTGAGCAACTTGTCCTGGCTGACATGGACTTTGTGGCAGTCGTTGCAGGCAACATTCGCGGCAGGATGCGCGCTGCTGGCCCAAAGCGCCCGCTTTGAATCCTTCTGGTGGCAGGCGAGGCACACATCGCTGGCTTCGTTCGCCGTCGGCGCGGACTTGCCATGGAACTCGCGCGTCGGCTCGACTTCGGTCGGATTCTTGGCGTGCTCATCGCTCGGGCCGTGGCAGCTGACACAAGTCGGCGTCCGCGCGTCCGCGGCGACCGCGTGCGCAGACCTGCTCATCTTGTCCATCTGTTCTTCGTGGCACTTCAGGCATTTTGCCGATGCATCTGCATCGACCGCGGCCCCGGCGGTTCCCAGCAGCCCAAACAGACAAAAGCCAACGACTGCCACCGCACGCTTGATTCGCATTCGAATCCCCCGAGAAACAAACTTCAACAACGCGATGCCGATTCAACCCATATGAAAGAAAAATGAGAGGGCCGTTATTGATGGCCCCCCATTGGTGTTTCCAAGCTGACAACTACTTCTGACCGTGGACGATGTCCACGCTCTTGAAGCCGCCACTCCCGTGGCAGTCCGCACAGATCTCCTGCGTCTGCAGCGACTGCGCCTGCGTCCGGTTACCGAACGAGGCAAAGCCGAAGCTGGTCACGTGCTCGATCGCTGCGCTCGAGTCATGACAGGCTGTGCAGCTGGCCGCCTTCGGCGAAATGACATTCCAGAGCAGCGGATCGGTGACCCCCGTCGGTTTGGAGACCACAGCACCGATCGGTCCCTGGTCGAACTTGTACGAGTTGTTCACGTGGCAGGCATTGCAGTTCAGGCCGACGCCCGGGTAGGCCACCTCGGCGGCGTAGTTCTCCACAGTGGCGGCCAGCTTCAGGTTGGGATTGCACGCCGCCGCTGCCGCGGCGCTGGTGTTGGCGACGTTGCAGAACGCCCCGACCACCGTGTTGCCGTGCGTGAACGGATAGAAACGCTTCGAATTGCCGTGGATGCCGTGGATCATGCGCTTGAACTGGTACGACTCGTTCAGGTCCAGGCCGTTCGTCATCTTCGTCGATGACATCCGATTGGCGTCGTGGCACACCACGCAGGCTTCGACCGTGTTGCGCGCGCCGCTATGGAAGGCCTCGGCGAGCGTATTCGAGCCCGACGTTGTACCCAGCGCACCGTGGCAGGCATTGCACTTCTCATTGGAAACAATCTGCCGGCGCGGGTTCAGCACGCCGGTGAGCGCAAGTTCCTTGTACGTGTGCTGCACGACCGTGTTGATGAGCACGGTCGGCACGACCTGTGGTCGCGGCTCCAGTGACTTGACCTCCAGCTTGGGCTCCTTGATCTGACCGATGCTGACGACGCGGGCGGTTCCCGCCGCGACGGCCGTCGCGGTATCGGCAGGGACGGTGATCTGCACCGTGTAATGGTTGGCTCCGTCGTTGGTTCCCATGTGGGCATACGCGTTCGCGCTGCTGCCGCCGTTGTTGTAGGCGGTGAACTCGGTAATCCCGGTCGACTGGCCGACCAGGTTCTGGTAGGCGAGATAGAAGCGCAGGTTGCCAAATTTCGTGTTGTTGGTGCCGGTCGGCGGCACGCAGATACCTGCTGTTCCCGTGTACGTGCAGTCAGGCGTCACGAGGTTATAGGCCGCGTCCTTGCTGGTCGGATCGGAAAGGAAGTACTTGACCGTCACCTTGCGCGTGGCAGCGTCGTACGTCGCACTCTCAATGTTCATCCGGTACTTGGCAGCGTTCTCCTCGTTCTGGTTCCAGTGCACCGTTTCCGGCCCGAGATTACTGTCCGCCCGGTGGCAGCCAGCGCACTGTGCGTTTGTGATCTGCTTGGCAGCCGCACCGGGGCCGACGAGCGCGTTGGCGAATACAGCGTGGCTCGTGTCCCAGTCGGAGCCGGCGTTGTTGGCGTGGCAGGTCAGGCAGGATTCCTTGGCGGCCCTGCTCTTCCAGTTATCGCCCTGCGGCGTCTTCGGATTGGCGCCCGAGTGGCACTTGGTGCAGTTGCGCAGGTCCTGCGGGAAGCCGACTTCAGAGTAATCGTGCTTGCTGCTGCCGAAGCCCCAGATCGTGTAGTTCTCGCCGCCCACCTTGCTGGCAAGCAGCTTGCCCGCGTGGATCTTGTGGACCATGGTCTGCATCGTGAGGACATTGCCGCTGTTGGCATCCGTGGTGCCGGGGTTGTGACACATCACGCAGAACTGCACGTCCACGCGCCCGCCGCCATGCAGCGCTAGCTTCTCGTGGCAGCTGTTGCAGGAAGCTACATCGGCCATCACGCGGGTCTTGCTGGGATCGGTGACCGCCACCGAATTGCCGTTCGCATCGAAGGTGACGTCGAAATAGGGGTTGACCAGCACCGTCTCGCCCGCCGCGTTCGTGTAGCTCAACTGGATGGCGATCCGGTGCGTTCGATTCGGCTCGAATGTCACACCGTTGGTCTTGGTCGGATCCTTGATGTCGGTGCTGAAGGTGTACGTGTAGTACCCGTCACTGTTGTAGACGAGCTGCGCGGGAGTATTCGGGTCTGTCGTCGCCTGCTTGGCGCTCGCCAGCGCGGGCGTGCCGTTGGGGCCTGAGCCCACGTTATTCGGCGCTGTCGCGGTCGACTCGGTGCGATAGACGTAGCTCGTCCATTTGTCGATGTCGCCATTGGTGCCGGGGATGAGCTTGGCAATGGCGAAGCGCACGTTTGCGTTGGTCAGTCCCGTCTTCACCGCGCCGTCGGAAAACACCGTGAAGTTCACCGTGGGCGGGCTCTTCACCGTCACTGCCGGCACACCGGCATCCTGAAGCACCTTGAACGCCGACGATGTATTGGTCGACGTGTCATTCGCCGCCACCGCGGCGGCTGCAGAGATCGCCTGCCCCACCGACGTCGTCGGCGCAGGCTGCGACCCGCCGCCACCGCCGCCACCGCCGCCACCGCCGCCGCAACCCGCCAAGGCCGCCAATACCAGGGCCATCGCCCCCCAACACTTCGTCGAACGCTTCATTCGCTGCTCCATCACTTCTTGAGATTCGTCTTGCCCGTCTGCTTGGCGATGATAAGGTTCTTGATTGAAATGTAGACCCCGGTCGGAAGCACGTTCTTGGTGGCCAGCTCGGCCTTGCTGAGGTAGGGACGTCCCGCAATGATCCGCGCGGCCTCGGCATCGCCAATGCCGGGCAGCGTCTTCAGCTGTTCGCGGTTGGCACTGTTGATATCGACCAGCTTGACCGGCTTCGCGGGAGCGGTCTTCTTCGCCGCCATCGGAGGATGGCCCGCCGGAGGCTGAGCAGTCGGCTTGCTTTCCGCGGCGATCGACGTCCCCGTGCACGCGATGGCAACCAGCGCAAACAGCGCAGCCGCGATCACGCGGCCTTGCACGGATGCCTTTGTTTGTTTCTCCATAGCAAACCTCAGTTACGGAGGGCGTCCCGCGCGATCGAGGCAATCGCCTCGACCTCCCTGAACAGCCCACAAAAATCAACCCGGTAGCGTCACCGCTACCGGGTTGTCTGCCGCAGCGACCGGAGCGCGAAGTGCGCTTAAGTCGCTGCCGCTTACTGCAAGTGTCTGCGATTCAAGTTACCTCGCATGCACCTCCTTGATGTCCGCGATCTTGCCGCTCGCGTGGCAGACGAAGCAGGCCTCGTCCAGGCCAAGTGCCGTACTGCGTGGCAGATAGAGCGACCCGCCGTTCTGAGTCATGTGGGCCCGCGCCAGTTCAGTGTCATGGCATGCGGAGCAGACCGCCGCCGTCGGCGAAAGCACCAGGGTGGTCGCCGCCGCCGCTGTGGTTACACCCGTGCCGGCATTGAACGAGAAGCCCGAGCCATAGGCGAGGTCCTTGGTGATGTATGGCGAGAACATGAAGGCGTTGGCGGCGCTACTTGCCAGCGTCCCGGTCGCCACGGTCCTGTAAAGGCGATTGTTCACGACACTTTGCGTCGTACTGAGCGAGTAGTCGTAAGAGCCGGGCAGGTGACATTGCTCGCACCGGGCCAGAACTCCGGGATACTTGATGTCAAAGAATCCCTCTGTCGGACTAATGGCATCGTAGGTGAACGGCACCGTCCGCTTGGCCTCAGCGTGGATGGCGTGAATGAAGTGGGTGGAATCCACCGACCAGCCTTGGTTCGTCCGGTTTGGCGTGTGGCACCACGCACACGTCGTCCCGTCGTTACGCTGCCCGGCGTGGAAGGCGTCTTCCGTAAACGTGCCGAGTTCCTGGTGGCACTTGTTGCAGCGCGCATCCTCGACGATCGGCCGGCGGCCCGTATAGCCGGTGGCGACCTTCTGTGCGTTCGGCGCGATGACGATGAGCCCTCCGATCTTGTTGGTCTGCCCCGTCGCCGTGGCCGCCGATACTGGATAGCCGTCGACGTTCGTCTGCGTCAGCGGCAGCGCGGTCGTATTGTTATACGAATACCCCAAACCGCCGGTCAACATCACTGCGTTGTCGGGGATCGTCACGCCAGTCAACGTGCCGGTGTAGTACCCGTCAGCATCAGGAGCCGACAGTGTGCCCGCGCCGGTACCGGTCGCGGTGCCGTTCCAGATGTTGCGCAGGTAGCCCGAGACGGATGCGTTGAAGTCAGCCGGGGCCGTGATGCCGTCCTGTGGCACCGCGAACACGAAGTACAGGCTCGGCGAACCCATGAAGTTGTCCCAGATCTCCTTGGCTCCGGTCGCCGGATTGGCAACCGCTGTCGCAAAGACGTTGAGGTCCTTGCGCGCACCGTTCTGCAGCATCCGGAACACGATCACCGGCTGCTTGCTGGCGTTGCGCGACACGCTCTTGATGTCGTAGCTGACCTTGATCGCGCCTGCCGGCAGCCGGGAGGTGTTGGAAGCAATCCAGGCTGCGTTGGTATTGGCGTTGCCACCGGTGACGTGAAGTGCACTACCCGTATTCGGCGGTGTCACCGGGGTGTGATAGACATTGATCAAGGCTGCCGTATGGCAGATGGCACAAGTCGTGTCATCGGCAGCGGCGCCGCCGACGTGCCCGAACTGGCTCGTGGTCAGCCCTTTCGCCGCGTCGCCAAGCGTGACCCCTTTGCCGGTCGCGAAATTGATGCCGTCATGGCATGCACCGCAGGCAAGCCGTGAAGGAACCTTCGTCCAATTGTCGCCCTGCACGGTCTTGACCGACCCTGACGCTCCGGACGTACCGTCGTGGCACTTGGTGCAGTTGCGAATGTCCTGCGGGTAGCCGACTTCGTTGAACAGGACGTCTGCGTAGTTGTAGTTCTTCTTCGCAAGGATTCCGCCCAGGTGCGTCTTGTGAATCAGGTTGGGCAGGTTCCCGGCCGCACGACCGTCAACCAGGTACGTTTGGCTCGTAAACGTGAGGTTCGAGGCGTTGATCGTGGCTTCGGTCCGGCCATACCTGCGCTGATCGGTGTGGCAGACCACGCAGTACTGGACATTATTGCGGCTGCCACCGTGGAACCCGGCGCCGGAGCTCTCGGCGCTGTCGCCGGGAATGCCACCCAATGTGCTGTGGCAGGAATTGCAGTTTTCATTGGCGACGATGTCGCGGCTTGCATCCGCCGCCGTCGCGGCTTTGC
>Ga0209682_10000320_pt1 | contig 16553 bp, 9 predicted proteins | sample DOMMetBare2Fresh_2_FD_187471 | JGI IMG/M metagenome (GOLD analysis project Ga0209682, IMG submission 187471) | Wetland sediment microbial communities from St. Louis River estuary, USA, under dissolved organic matter induced mercury methylation -... | ecosystem: Environmental > Aquatic >... | reverse complement strand
CCTCGCCGAGGAAGCCCGGCGCCGTGAGGAAGAGGAAGCGAAGCGGCGTGCGGAAGAAGAGGAGCGCCGGTTGGCTGAGGAAGCCCGTCTGCGCGCCGAAGAGGAGAAGCGCCTGGCCGAGGAAGCCCGGCGCCGCGAGGAAGAGGAAGCGAAGCGGCGTGCCGAAGAAGAGGAGCGCCGGCTGGCCGAGGAGGCCCGTCTGCGCGCCGAAGAGGAGAAGCGTCTCGCCGAGGAGGCCCGCCGCCGGGAGGAAGAGGAAGCGAAGCGGCGCGCGGAAGAAGAGGAACGCCGTCTGGCTGAGGAGGCCCGGCTACGCGCCGAAGAAGAGAAGCGTCTGGCCGAGGAGGCCCGCCGCGCCGCGCTGGCCTCGATCGACGGCCGCCTCGACGCGGACGACCTCGAAGCGGGCGCTTCACTCCTCGCCCGGGCGGTGGCCGACTGGGGCGATGATCCGGAGCTGCGCACCCGCTGGGAACGCCTGGAAGCCTCCCGGGCCGAGCAGCAGCGGCGTGCGGCAGAGGCACGGCGGGCGGCCGAGCTGGCCGAAGCGATCGCAGCCATCGACGCCTGTCTCGACGCGGGGCGCCTGGAGGAGGCCGCCCGCCGGCTGCCCGCCGCCGTGGCGTCGTTCGGTGGCGCTCCCGCCTTGCGCGAGCGTTGGGAGCGTCTGGAGGCCCTCTGGAAATCCCCGAAACGGGGTTGAGCGAGCCCGGACGGTCAGATGAGGTAGAATCCGGAGGCTTTCAGAGAGTGCCTGCCATGAGCGAGCCGCGCCGGATCACCGAAAGATACCGACTCGAAAAGCGCATCAGCTTCAAGGAGTCCGGCACCGTGTTCCGGGCGGTCGACACCGTGTCGGGCGAGATCGTCGCGGTCAAGCTGATCAACCAGGAAGAGGCCGAGGAGCAGCGAGCGCTCGTCGAGGCCGACCTGGCCATCCTCCAGACCATCCAGCACCCGGCGCTGCCGCGCCTCTTCGACTACGGAGTCACCACGGCCGGCAGCCCCTTCCTGGTCCTCGAGCACCTGGCCGGCGACGACCTGGCCGAGCTCGTGGAAGCTCCCCCCGCACGCCTCTTCTCCGTCCTCCTCCAGCTCGTCGACGGCATGGAGGCTCTGGCGGTCCGCGGCCTGACGGTTCCGAACCTGGGCCTCGAGAACGTGCGGATCGTCGCCGGGCCAGACGGCGAGCAGGCGAAGATCCTGGGGCTCGGCGGCGCTCCTCTCCGTCATGCCGCCGGAGGTGCGGACGGTCCCCGGGCCGACCTCTACGCCTTCGCCGAGCTCGCCGCCCGCGCCTTGCGGGTCCCGCTGCCGGAACCGAGGACGGCCGAGGTCATCCTGCCGTCCGGGATCGCGGGCGCCCTGGCCGATCCACCGAAGCTGCGTGAGCTTCTGGAGACCGCCTTCCGTGGCGATCCCACCGGCCGGTTCCTCGCCTGGCGGGAAGTCCGGGGCGCTCTGCGCACGGCCCTCGACGGCGCGACGGGAAGCCGGCCCGTGGTGCAGACCGCCCCGGATCCGCCGCCCCTTCCTCCCGTGCCGGTCGCCGGAGGGACGGCGCAGATCCCCCGCAAGTCGGTCTGGGAAGAGGTCCGCCTGGGCCAGGACGCTCCCGCGGTCCCCTTTGAAGGGGATGCCACCATGGCGGTCGAGCGCATCGGCCCCGTTCCCGCCCCTGGTGCGGAGCCGGAGCCCCCGCGGCCTGGTGGGACCGTGATTCTCAGCTCTCTCCCGGGAGCACCCGGGACGGTGCCGGGTGCACGGCGGCCCGCCCCACCGGTGGTCCACGAGCTCACCACCAAGATCTACCGGCCCGAGGATCTCGCGACCGGCCCACCGGCTCCTCCTCCGGCCCCACCGGCAGCTCCTCCGCCGCACCCTCCGGCCGTCGAAGGCACCGTCCGGCTGGAGGCGAGGCCGGGGACCATGCGCATCCCGATGAAGGAGCTGGAAGAGACCGGGGTTGGATCGCGACAACCGGCGCCTCCCGCGGCCCCGGTGCCGCCGGCCGTGCCGGCCTCGTCCCCGCCCGGCGGGACCCTGCGCTTCCCGTCACCCTCGGCGCCTCCGCCACCACCGCCTCCGGCCTCGGTGCTCCCGTTCCCGGCTCCGCCGCGGCCCGAGCCCACGGTGCCCCCGGAAACCGCCGCTCCTCCGTCACCACCGCCGCTCCCCCTGCCCCCTCGCGCCGTGCAGGCGATGCCGCCACCCCCGGCTCCGCCCCCTCCTCGCGTGGAGGTCCCGCAGGCGCCGGTCCCGCAGCAGGCACCGGTCCCGGCGATGGCCGCTCCACAGGCCGAGGCTCCCCGGGCGGCGGTACCGCCGCGGCCCGCAACGCCCCGGCCGGGGGCGAGCGGTGGCCGCATCGCGCTGCTCGTGGGAGTGCCGGTCGCCGTTCTCCTGGTCGTGGCCGGCGGGCTGCTGGCGTGGCGGATGACCCACTCCGATCCACCCCCTCCGCCCAAGCCGGCCGTCGTCCAGACGCCCCCCCCGCCGAAGCCGGCTCCTCCGCCGGAGCCTCCCGCACCGAAGCCGGTGCATGCGCAGATCCTGCTTGCCGAGGAGGCCTTGCTCACCAGCGACCTGGCCGGCGCCAAAGCCGCTCTCGACGCCATTCCGCCCGAGCAGGTCGCGCTCTTCACCGTCGAGGAGCAGGAGCGTTTCCAGCGCGCCAAGGACGCCCTCACGCCCTTGCAGGGCCAGCAGTGGGCGGAGAGCCTGGCGCGCGGTCTGAGCAAGGGCGACGTGCGCCTGCTACGGGCCGCTCTGAACCAGCCGCCGGACGCCGCGACGCTCACCCCGGAGCAGAAGAAAGGGCTGGCGCGCGCCAGGAAGATCGTCGATCTGGACAACCAGCTCACGAAGGCGCAGAAGGCGAAGAACCCCGGCGAGATCCTGCGGCAGAGCGGTCTCCTCCTGGCCGAGCTGCCGGGCAACACCCGTGCCCTCCAGGCGCGGCGGCAGACCGCCGAGGAGATCCTCGCCGAGGTCGACCAGCGCATCGCCCAGGGCCAGCTCAGCGCGGCCCAGGAGTCCCTGGAGCCGTTGCGGTCCGCCTGGAGCGACCATCCCGGGCTCGCCCAGCGCGTGGACCGGATCCGCACCGAGCAGCGCTACGAAGAGCAGATGGAGAACGCGCTCGCGGCGGCGGAGCGGGCCGAAAGAGCCGGCCGGCCGCTCGACGGCATCCAGGCGCTCGACCGGATGCGGCCGAACGCGCGCTGGACCGAACGGTTCCAGCAGGCCCGCGAACGGCTGCAAAACCAGCTCGCCGACAGCGACCGGAATCCCCCCCAGATCGCCAGGACCGGCGCGTCCGAGCCGAGCTACAAGAAGGGGGCCACCGTCACCGTCGCCCTGCGCATCACGGACGACCTCGGCGTCGAGGACACCGAGGCCCATGCCCGCCCCGAGGGGGGGAGCTACACCCGGATCACGGTCCGCCACGTGGGCGGCGCCGACTACGAGATCGAGATTCCGCCGGACCTGCATCAGAACAAGGACATCGACTTCTACGTCACCGCCACCGACCGGGGCGGCCACACCGGCTCCCTGGGCAGCGCCCAGCGCCCGGTCACGATCAAACGAAAGAAGTGGTTTTCGTAGATCCTGAGGAGAGAAGAGGACGGGCAGGTCCGCGAACGGTTGTTTTACGCCTCGATCTCGCCTACAATCTCGCCGGGATGCCTTTGATGACCCCTGCTTTCGATACTTTGTGGAACCCTCCTTGCCGCCGCCTCCCGAAGGATGGGCAACGGCCGATGGTTCTCGTCCTGCGCCATCGCCATGTTTGAGCTATCCGAGGTCCTTCGTCAGCAGGGCTACTCGGATTCGCCACATTTTTACGATCTCCGCGAAGAGAAACCGTTACGGCAGGCACCGGTTCAAGGTGTCTCTCTGTTGAGGGAGGCCCGAGCCGCCGGCCTGGACGGGGTCTACACGTTCGAGACGCAGCCGGACCCCGGCGAGGCACCCTGGAGCCGCCGCATCGCCCTCGGCCTGGCCGATGTCTCGGCCACAGGCAAGGAGGCAGAGGCTGCGGCGAACCGTCTCCACAGAAGCGTCTGGAATCTCGGCGTCGTGCCGCTCCTGGTGGTCGTCCTCCCCCACCAGGTGCGTCTCTACAGCGGTTTTTCCTATGCCGATCCGAGTCGTTCCGAGGGCTCCGGGCAGGGGCTCCTGAAGACGGTGGAAGGCCGGCTTCGTGAGGCGCTCTCCGCCGTCTCCGCCGGGGCCATCGACAGCGGAGAGATCTGGAACAGCGAGATCGGCCGCCAACTCGACCCGGAGACCCGCGTCGACCGCACCTTGCTCAAGGCTCTCCAAGGCCTCGGCCAGCAGCTTCGGAAACCGGGAGATCTGCCGCCGGAAGCCTGCCACAGCCTGATCGGCAAGTACATCTACCTCCGGTATCTCCGGGATCGCGAGATTCTTCTCGACGTTCATCTGAATGGCTGGCGTATCCGCCGCGAGGAGGTCTTTGGCCGGTATGCCACCGCGAAAGCTCTCTCCCGGCTGGTCACCGCTCTCGAGAAGCGTTTCAACGGGAAGATCTTTCCCCTTTCTTTTGAGCGCGGCGACGTCCGGGACTTGCACGTCCGGCAGGTTTCGTCCGCACTCCTGGGTGACGCGGGAGATCAGCTCCACCTCCCCTTTCAACCCTACGACTTCAAGCGCATTCCCGTAGAATTGCTATCCATGCTCTATGAGCAGTTTCTACGCTGGGAGAACGAGGAGGAACCCCAAACCGATCAGGATCAGGAAGCGGCCGAAGAAAGCGCCTCCGAGGCAGAAACGAAATCTCAGGCGAAGGGCGTCGTTTACACTCCTGTTTTCCTGGCGGACTATGTGTTGGCGGAAGCCGAGCGGGTCCGGCCGCTCGTGCCGGGAATGCGGGTGTTGGACCCTGCCTGCGGCTCCGGCGTGTTTCTCGTCCTGGCCTACCGGCGCCTCATCGAGCGCAGGCGCCTTGAGCTCGGGCGCGACCTGACACCGCCCGAGCTCAAGGAGCTCCTGACCGGTAGCATCTTCGGCGTCGAGCGCGAAGCATCGGCGTGCGCCGTGGCCGAATTCAGCCTCCTGCTCACCCTGCTTCACTACTGCGATCCCCCGGACCTGCTCGGACGGAAGGATTTCCAGTTTCCGAGCCTGCGCGGCACCAACATCCTCGAAGCGAATTTCTTCGATATAAATCCAAACGCCCAGTGCCCCAGAGTCGATCTCGTCCTGGGGAACCCTCCCTGGATCGAGCTTTCGAGCAGAGCTCGGGAGCCTCGGGACGAAAGTACTCGCCGATGGATTACCGAACACGGGAGAAAAGCCGGGCTGAGAGTCACCGGCAATCGTGTCGCGGAAGCCTTCAGCCAACGGGTGACCGAGTTTCTGGAGACGGAAGACGAACGTCACCCGGCAGGAATCGTGGCGCTGCTTCTGCCTGCCACGAGCCTCTTCAATGCCGAATCGAAACCATACCGGCAGGACTTCTTTGCACACAAAGAGGCCCTGCGGATCACCAATTTTGCCAATCTCCGGGAAGTTCTCTTTGCACGGAAGACCGAGCACCCCGCAGCCAGCATCGTCTATCGAGCACGGCGGCAGGAGACGGACTCGGGCGACATCCTTCACCTGGCTCCTCTCGGCATTCATCAGATCGGTGGAGCCCGTGCCCAACCCTGGGCCTTGACGATTCACGAGGACGAGATCTCCGCGGTGTCGTACCAGGACGCGGAATTGGGCGAACCGGTTATCTGGAAGCTTGCCCTCTGGGGCTCTCCGCGCGATGCGCAGGGCCTGCGCCGATTGAAGCGGATCTTTCCCCTGACTCTGGAAGATCTCTGCGCACGGAGAGAGGGCTGGACGATCGCTCAGGGTCCGGAGCTCCGCAGTGCCGGCAGCCCGGTGCGAGAGATGCTCGAGGAGAGGCCGGACCTCCTGAAGCACAAGCGGCTCGACTCGAACCGGCAGACCCGGTCCTTGCTGAGCTTCTCGATCTCGGGATCGGCACTGGTACCGAATACCGCCGATCGACTGCGGCGAGGAGGCCAAGACGGGCTCAAGCTGACCGCATCACCACACGTGGTCCTTTCCCGCCGCTGGCTCAGCTACCTTGCCTATAGCGATCTTCCCTTCATCGTCCCTCCGCAAAAGATCGCCTTGGCGGCGCCTGCCGAGGCCGCAGACCATTTGCGAGCTCTGGCCATGTACCTCTGCTCGAGCCTCGCGGCCTACTATCTCTTTTTCACCTCCAGTGAGTGGGGCACTTTCCGGCGAGCCCGTTACGTGACGCTCAGTGAGCTGCGAGGGGTCCCGGTGCCCGAGCTTTCCGCAACCCAGATCATCCGACTTGCTTCTCTCCATCAAGAGATTGCACGCCAGGAACAAGCCGAGCTCAAGCGATGGCTCGAGCAGACCCAAGGGAGTTTATTTCAGGATGAAACGCCGGGCTCCGACGTAGGATCGGCCCTCCTCGGCCTGAAAAAGGGGCTCCGCGGAGAGGCGGCGATAAGGGCGAAGGAGATTCGGGAAGAGCTCCTTGAACGGATCGACGCAGAGGTTTTTGCGACCTTCAAGATTTCCCGCGACCTGGAAATCCTGATCCGGGAATGGAAAAACACTCGCCTGCCTCTCGACCGGGCAGCCACCGCGGGTCAGTCGACCCGGCAGCCGAATGAAGCTGAGCTTCTCTCGTATGCGCGGGAAATCCAACGACAGCTCGATGGATTCGTGACCGGAGACGTTCATCATCGAATCAGCCTGACGTACAACTCCACGCTTGTGGAGTGCACGATCGAGCAGCTCCCATCCGAAGGACATTTTCCGGTCAACCCGACTTGTATTTGGCCGGGGAACCGAACAATCGAGGGCCGGCTGAGCAAGCTCGCCGCCGGTCTGCGGCAGAAGCTCAGTCAATGGGTGTACGTACAGCGGGGACTGTGCCTTTTCGAGGGCGACACGGTCTACCTCTACAAGCCCGCTCGCCTGATCAACTGGACGTGCACCCAGGCGATGATCGATGCCACCGAGATCATTGGCTCGGTGATCGCCTCGAAGGCGGAATGACCCGGTGCTGACCACAGCCCCCCAGCCGGGCTATCTCGCCGCATTCAGCGAGGATTTCCGCTACCGGGCACACGAGCTGATCGCCCTGGGCTACGCCGCCGTCAGCAACCGGGGAGGACTGGAAGGTCACCGTTCAAAAGCAGATCGTGAGCGATCGAGGCCTCCTCGAGCTGGCTGGCGAGCAGGAGGATTCGGCCGTGCATCCGGCATTTCCCGGGGAGTGGCGTTCTCGCCACCGGCGGCCAGCGCTCGGAAAGGCCATCACGATCTATCACATCCTCCTGGATTGCATTCCTGAAACGAGGCGACCATGAGCCCCGAACAGGCCCACAGCTCCCGCCTCCCCCTGGCCGAGCGCCCGATGCGGCGGCTGTTCCGGTACCTGCGCTCCTACCGCGGCCAGGTCCTCTTCGCCTGCGGCTCGAGCGTCACCAACAAGATCCTCGACCTCATGCCGCCGCTCCTGGTCGGCTGGGTCATCGATTCGCTGCGCGGTGCGCCGCCGGGATGGATCTCCCGCCTGGCCGGCACGCGCGATCCGTGGAGCATGGCGGTCGTCCTCGCCGGCCTCTCGGTCGTCATCTTCTTTTTCGAGAGCCTGTTCGAATGGCTCTACCAGGGCGCCTTCCGCAACCTCGCCCAGGCCGTCCAGCACGACCTGCGGATGGACGCCTACAACCGCATCCAGTCGCGCGAGATCTCCTTCTTCGAAGAGCACCGCCTCGGCGAGATCCTCGCCCTGCTGAATGACGACGTGAACCAGCTCGAACGGTTCCTGAACACCGGCTTCAACGAGCTCCTCCAGGTCGCCGTCCTCTTCGCCTTCTCCATGGCGGTGATGATCCCCATCTCCTGGCAGCTCTCGCTGGTGGCCCTCTTCCCGATCCCGTTCATCCTGTGGGGAGGCGTCACCTACCAGCGCCTCATCGCGCCGCGCTACAACAAGGTGCGCGAAGGGGTCGGCGGTCTCGCCGGCCGGCTGGAGAACAACATCGCGGGCATCCACGTGATCAAGAGCTTCACCGCCGAGGGGTTCGAAACCGAGCGGGTGCGCCAGGTCTCCGACGACTACCGCCGGGCCAACCTCGACGCGATCCGCTACTCCGCGGCGTACATCCCGGTCATCCGCATGCTGATCGTGATCGGCTTCGCCGGCGTCCTCCTGGTGGGGAGCTACTGGGTGCTCAACGGATCGGGGATCCTGAGCGTTGGCGAGCTGGTGCTCTTCGCCATGCTGACCGAGCGCCTCCTCTGGCCGGTCACCCGGCTCGGCACCACGCTCGACGACTTCGAGCGGGCCAAGGCGAGCTCGCGGCGGATCTTCGGGCTGCTCGCGACGCCGTCGAGCATCGCCGAGCCGGCGCATCCGGTCGCGCTTGGGCGGGCGCGCGGCGAGATCCGGTTCGATGACGTGGAGTTCCGCTATGCCCGCGGGCGTGGCGACGAGCCGGTGCTCCGCGGCGTCACCTTCCGCATCGCGCCCGGCGAGACCCTGGGCGTGGCCGGCCCGACCGGCGCCGGCAAATCGACCTTGATCAAGCTCCTCCTCCGCTTCTACGACGTGAACGGCGGTACCGTGCGCCTCGACGGCCACGACGTGCGCGACATCGCCCTGGCCGACCTGCGGCGCAACATCGCCCTGGTCAGCCAGGAGGTCTACCTCTTCCACGGGACCATCCGGGAGAACATCGCCTACGTGAACGGCGATGCGCCGCTCGACGAGGTCGTGCGGGCCGCAAAGCTCGCGCAGCTCCACGACTTCGTGGCCTCCCTCCCGCAGGGGTACGACACACCGGTGGGGGAGCGCGGCATCCAGCTCTCCGGCGGCCAGCGCCAGCGTCTCTCGATCGCCCGCGCCATCGTCAAGGACGCGCCGATCCTGATCCTCGACGAAGCCACCAGCGCCGTGGACACCGAGACCGAGCGCGCCATCCAGCAAGCCCTCTCCGCCCTGACCGCCGGCCGCACCGCCCTGATCATCGCCCACCGCCTCTCGACCATCCGCCACGCCGACCGCATCCTCGTCCTGCGCGACGGCGGAGTCGTCGAAGAAGGGCACCACGACGACCTCCTGGCCCGCGGCGGCACCTACGCGGACCTCTGGCACCTCCAGTCGGGCGAGCTGGTCTCTCACACCTAGAAGAAGGTCGCAGGCGACGAAGCGAGTGGTGAGATGGTTCATCCACCGACGATCGTTCTGTATCCTGGATGAAACTCCGACGATCCTCTTGCGTAGAGGACATTGGCGTCCTATCATTCTCCGGACGAGGAGAACGACCGCATGATCGACGAAATTGACCGCCAGATTCTGAACATCCTTCAGCAGAACGCCCGCACGCCCAATGCGGAGATCGCCCGGCAGGTCGGGATGGCTGCTTCCGCGGTCCTGGAGCGCATCCGCAAGCTGGAGACCCGGGGGGTGATCCGCGGCTATGAGGCACGGATCGATCCCGAGGCCCTCGGCTTGAACCTGCTGGCGTTTGTCTTCGTCCGCGCCGACGACATCGGAGGGTCGCAGACCGGCGAGGCACTGGCCCAGATCCCGGAAGTGCAGGAAGTGCATCACATCGCGGGAGAGGACTGCTACCTCGCCAAGGTCCGTGTGCCGGACGCCCGGACGCTGGGGCGGTTGCTGCGGGAACGCTTTGCGGGAAGCTCCACGGTCCGTTCGACGCGCACGACCGTGGTTCTCGAGACGCTCCGTGAGAGCGCGCAGATTCCGGTGGACATGGCGCCGGTGGTCCCGATGACCGAGCTCATCGAAAAGGAAGAAGAGGTGCTCCTGTGAATTCCAACTCTCCATCTCTCCTGCGGGTGGCGCTCGCCCTGGCGGCGGTGTACGTCATCTGGGGATCGACCTATCTCGCCATCGCCGTCGCGATCGAAACGATGCCGCCGTTCTGGATGGCGGGAGCGCGCTTCGTGATCGCCGGCTCCCTCCTCTACGGCTGGTCGCGGTGGCGGGGCGCGCCCCGGCCGACCGCCGCGCACTGGCGTTCGGCCGCGTTGATCGGCGGGCTGCTCCTGCTGGGTGGCAACGGCGGCGTGGTGTGGGCGGAGCAGCACGTGAGCTCCGGCATCGCGGCGCTGCTGGTCTCCATGGTGCCGCTCTGGATGGTCCTCTTCCGCTGGCTCCAGCCGGGGGGCGAGCGGCCGGTCGGCCGGGTGTGGGCCGGTGTCGCGCTCGGCTTCGTCGGGCTGATTCTCCTGGTCCGCCCGTGGGAGGCGAACGCCGGGGGCAGCCTCAACCTCTGGGGCGTCGGTGCCCTGGTGCTCGCCTGCGTGAGCTGGGCATGGGGCTCGATCCACTCGCGCCGGGTGCCGCTCCCCGAGTCGCCTCTGATGGCGACCGGCATCGAAATGCTCTGTGGCGGCGCCATGCTGCTCCTCGCCGGAGCGTTCGCCGGCGAGCCCGCGAAGCTCCATCTGGCCGACGTTTCGCTCCGCTCGGGCCTCGCTCTCGGCTATCTGGTCACCTTCGGCGCGCTGGTCGGCTTCACCGCCTACATCTGGCTCTTGCGGGTGGCGAATCCGGTGCTGGTCTCGACCTACGCCTACGTGAACCCCGTCGTGGCGGTCGGTCTCGGCTGGCTGATCCTGAACGAGCCGGTGACGGGGAAGACGCTCGTCGCCGCGGCGGTGATCCTCGCGGGTGTCGCGCTGATCAGCACCGCGCACGGCCGGCCGAAGGTCCAACAACAGCCGGAACCGGTGGCGGAGAAGATCTGCCCGCCGGCGCTCGCGGAGGCGTGAGACCTCACGCCTTGTGTTGGGCGGCCATCTTCTCGCCGTGCAGCTTCGACAGGTAGAGCGAAGTCGCGGCGTGCGCGGCGAGAAGGTTGAACAGCTCGTAGTCGATCGCTTCGAGCCCGTTCTTCTGGGGGAGGAGGCGGAAGATGGCGAGCGCGCCGAACAAGTGGTCGCCCAGCTTCAGAGGCACGCACACCGTGAGGTTCGTCTCGCGCGGCGCCCGCGCCAGGTCCATTCCCTTGCCGGGCAGATAGATCTCGCCGGTCACCGCCGTCTTGCCGACGATGCCGGAGCCGATCGGCACCGTCGCGTGGGTCAACGGATCGATCCCGAAGGAGCCGACGAGGCGCAGGGTGGTGCCGTCGTCGTCCATCTCGTAGATCGCCAGCTCCTCCGAGCCGATGAGGTTGATGACGATCTCCTGGACCGCCGAGAGCACCTCGCCGCGGTCCAGGGTGCTGTGGAGGTGGTAGCTCGCGACGTAGAGGTTGGCCAGGTTGTTGTTCTGCTGCTCGACCGAGAAGTACTGGTGGGAGTACTGCTGATTGGCCGCCTCCACCTCGGCGAGCTGGCGGCGCAAGTCGCTCTGCTCGTGGTAGATGCGGTCGAGCTCCTCGCGCAGGGTGAGCATCTTCTCCTGGAGCGTGAGCTTCTCGCTGAGCAGGCGGCTCTTCTCGCTCTCCAGAGAAGCCACCAGGCGGCGGAGCTTCTCGTTCTCGTTCAGCAGGTCCTGGACATAGCGCCGCGTGTCCTCGCGGACCTTGAAGACGTAGCTCCCCTGCCCTTCGGCGTCCTTCTTGATGGCCATCGTCGGCTCCTCGGCTCGTTTGTGCTCCCATCCTAGCCGGACGGGAGGCGCTTTTCCAGAGTCTTTTCGAGTCGCCGAAGTATTACACTCTCCCGGTTTGTCAGGGCAGAACCTGGGCACGCGAGAACGGAAGGAGATCCGCTTGAGCCGGCTGACTCTCGAAGAATTCGTGAAGCTTGCCGTCGACCGGGGAGTCAGGGTCCGGCTGGTCACCTCGCAAGGGCGCCGCTGGCTGGCTCAGGGAGGGAAGCTCTATGCGCTTCCCGATGTCCCCGCCAACCGTCCCTTGCCCGACGTTCTGGTGAAGAGCCTCTGCCGCGTCTATGGCCTCTCGCCCATCGACTGTGGGTTGGACGAGGAGCCCGAGGACTAGGACTCAGGGCTGGAAAGCGGGAATCAGAGTCGCGCGAACAGTGAGGCCTCGGAGAGTTTCCAGGAGACGGCCGGTCCAGCCGCTCTCCCCCGCGGCAGAGGTCCTGCCACGGACCTCTGCCGCCTCATACATCTTCCAGTAGCGGGCCGGAGCCGCGGGCAAGCAGGCGAAGGGTTCCTCACCCGCCTCAAGGCTGATCTCGATCTGCGTCCGGAGCTGCTTGCGCAGCTCGTCAGGAAGCTGTTCCAGAGATCTGGCGAGGCCGACCAGGTCGTGCTCGAGGCACTGCGCCACCCACCAATCGCCCTCGCGAAACACCACGGCATGAATTGTGCGCTCCGGCATGGTTGGTTTCCCCGTCTACGGTACGAGACATCTTACTACGTTTGGGCCGTGGGGTAGATCCTCACGGCGCCGCGGTGGCCGCCGCGGGCTCGATCTGCCAGTAGAACGGCTCGTGCTTGTGCGGATGGTTGCCGGTCTCGTCGAGGGTCCGGGAGTCGTAGACGCGGCCGTTGGCGATCACCCAGTGGATCGATTCGGTGTTCCGGATGTTCTCCAGCGGGTTCATGTCGAGCACGATCAGGTCGGCCAGCTTGCCCGGCTCCAGGGAGCCGATGTCCTTGTCGAGGCCGAGGTAGCGGGCGCCGTCGATCGTGGCGGCGCGCAGGGCTTCGAAGGGGGTCATGCCCCCCTGGACGAACATCCACATCTCCCAGTGCGCGCCGAGCCCCTCGCGCTGGCCGTGTGCTCCGACATGCACGCTCACCCCCAGATCCTGGAGATCGGCGGCGATCCTGGCGTTCTGGAGATACCCCCACTCCTCGTCCGGCACCTGGATCGGCCGCCGCGCCCGCGGATCGACCTCCTCGCGCGGAACGAAGTGGAGCAGGCGCTCGTTCTTCCAGACCGGCGTGTTGGCGTACCAGTAGTTCTCGCCTTCGAGGGTGCCGAAGGAGACGACCAGGGTCGGCGTGTACTCCACCTTGGTCCCCTTCCAGAGCTGGCGCACGTCGTCGTAGATGGTGCCGACCGGGAGCGAGTGCTCGATCCCCGTGTGGCCGTCCACGATCATGGTCATGTTGTAGTTGAACAGCGATCCCCCCTCGGGGACCACCATCATGCCGAGCTCGCGCGCCGCGGCGAGGATCTGCTGCCGCTGCTCGCGCCGCGGCTGGTTGTAGCTCTTGACGCTGAACGCGCCGGCCGCCTGCATGCGGCGCAGGTGGGTGCGCGCGTCGTCCAGGCTGTCGATGGGCGCCGTGTAGGAGGCGGTCGCGCCGTAGAGGATCGTGCCGGTCGAGAAGATGCGCGGCCCGCGCAGCAGCCCGGCGCGGCGCAGCTCGGAGGCCGCGAAGGTCGTGGTGGTCTGGCTGGATGGGTCGTGGACCGTCGTGACGCCGAAGGCGAGCGTGGCATCGAGGTCCCAGTTCTGCTGCGGGATGATCTCGTCGCCACCGAAAGCGCCGTGCCAGTGTACGTCCACGAAGCCGGGCAGGACCGTCTTTCCCTGGCCGTCGACGACGAACGCGCCGGCCGGCACCGGGGTCGAGGCGCGCGGCCCCACCGCGCGGATGCGATTCCCCTCGACGACCACCGTGCCGTCCTCGATCACCTCGTCCCCCTTCATCGAGACGATCCGCGCACCGACCACGGCCACCGTGCCGGAGGGGACGTCGGCCTTCGCCGGGAACCCGATCGGCACTCCGTGGGCCGGCGGATCGGGGAGCTTCTCCGGAGCGCCGTCGAGGAAGGTGAAGGCGTTTTTCAGGTCCAGGCTGTAGAGCTCGGGGCCGAGCGACCAGTGGAGGGTCCTGGAATCTCCCGACCAGTGGAGCCAGGAGCCGGCGTCCTGCGTGACCTTGCGCAGCGGCACCGCCGTCTCCTTCGGACCGATGTCGACCGGCTGCCCGGTCGGGACGAACGGGACCACATAGGCCTGGAACCGTTCGACGAAGGCGACCCAGCGGCCGTCCGGAGAGACCTGGAACTCGCTCGCCCAATCGCTCCGCAGATGGACCCGCTCGTCGCTGCCGTCGAGATCGAGCGAGACGAGCTGCCGCTTGGTGTCCACGACGCGGAGGAGGAACACGCGGTCGTTGGCGGCGCCGAAATGCGGCCTGGCGCCGTCGCGGGTGACGAGAACGGGCTCACCACCGTTCACCGGCACGCGATAGACCCCGAGATCGTTGGAGTACGCCGGGGTGGTCAGGTCGCCCCCTTCGATCCGGCGGTAGACGATCTGCTTGCCGTCGGGGGTGAAGACCGGCTCCACGTAGTGGCCGGGCCGGTCCACGACCACCCGTCCCTCGCCCCCGGCGGCCGGCACGATGCGGACGGTGCTCAGCTTGCGGTCGTCCCAGGTGGTGTAGACCACGGAGCGCCCGTCGCGCGAGAAGGACGGGTAGATCTCGAAATGGTCGTTCTGCCGGGTCAGGCGGTGTGGTGTGCCGTTCGGCAGGTCCTTGATCCAGAGATGGCCCAAGGCCTGATAGACGACCCGGTCGCCCTGCGGCGAGGTCTGGACCCAGCGCAGCATCTTGACGTCGAAGGTGTCGGGGTCCACGGCCACGGGGAAGCGCAGCGCCTCGACCACGGTGCGGGTGTCTTTCACATGGAACGGAATGACCGCGACCTGGCGGGTGGCGGCGTCGAGGCGGCGGATCTTGCCGCCGGCCCAGAAGACGACGGCGCGGGAGTCGGGTGTCCAGGCCATGGCCGGATAGACCCCCTGGACCGCCCAACCCTCCTGCATGTCGCGGTCGAGCGCGTCATAGACCGGCCACTGCTCGCCGGAGCGGACGTCCTGGAGATGAAGGACGCTCTTGCCGCGCACCCGGCGGACGAAGGCGAGGCGCTTGCCGTCGGGCGACGGCGTGGCCCGGATCGAGCCTCCCGGGCCGGTGACGAAGCCCTCCGTCTCCCCGGTCTGCCGGTCGAGCCGCTGGATCGCATAGATCTGGGTGTTCGGGTCCTTGTCGTACTCGAAGACCGCGCCTGGCGTCACGTCCTGGCTGTAATAGAGGTAGCGGCCGTCCGGAGAGAACGCCGGCTCACCGATGTCCTTCTGGTCGTTCGGGCGCTTGACCATCTGCAGGCCGTCGCCGCCCGTCCGGTGATAGAGCCAGATCTCGCCGGCTCCCAGCGAGCGCGCCGAGGTGAAGTGTTTGCGCGCCGCGATGTACTGGCTGTCCGGCGCCCAGGTGGGGCTGTTCAGGAGGCGGAAGCTCTCCTTGGTGACCTGGGTCGGGTTCTTCCCGTCGCGGTCCATCACCCAGATGTTGTCGCCGCCCCCCTGATCGCTGGTGAAGGCGATCCGCTTGCCGTCCGGGCTGAAGCGCGGCTGCATCTCGAAGGCGATCGAGTGGGTGAGAGCGCGCGCCTCGCCGCCGGCCGCCGGAATGACGTAGATGTCCCCCAGCAGGTCGAAGACGATCTCCTGGCCGTCCGGGCTGACGTCGACGGCCATCCAGGTCCCCTCGTCCACGTCGAGGGGGACGTCGGTCCGCGGTCCGGGCGGATTGTTGACGTCCCACTTGTCCTCTTTTTTCTCCTCCTTCGCCGCGTCGGCCGGAGCGGCGGGGGCCGCGGCCTCGGGAGGCTCCTGGCCGGGCAGTCCGGGGAAGGGGCGATGGCCGGGGCACTCCTCGCGGTGCGGCGCGGCGGTGGAGGGAGACGGCACGGCGGACAGGAGGCAGAGGGACAGGAGAATCGGCATCGAGTGTCGCATGGGGATCTCTCTTTATAGGACGCGGACCAGACGGCAGGGGAGGTTACCACGGCACCCCGAGGTCCTTGGTAGAGTAGCCACCGCATGAGACCCCACGAGCGCATCCGCAACTTCTCGATCATCGCCCACATCGACCACGGCAAGTCGACGCTGGCGGATCGCATCCTCCAGCTCACCCATGCCGTCTCCGACCGCGAGATGGTCGACCAGATGCTCGACGACATGGACCTGGAGCGTGAGCGGGGCATCACCATCAAGGCGCGCGCCGTGCGCCTCTTCTATAAGGCCAAGGACGGCGTCACCTACCAGCTCAACCTGATCGACACGCCGGGCCACGTCGACTTCTCCTACGAGGTCTCGCGCAGCCTCGCCGCGTGCGAAGGGGCGCTGCTGGTGGTCGACGCCTCCCAGGGCGTTGAGGCGCAGACGCTCGCCAACGCCTATCTGGCGATCCACAACAACCTGGCCATCATCCCGGTCCTGAACAAGATCGACCTGCCGGCGGCTGATCCGGACCGGGTCCGCGAGCAGATCGAGAGCGTCGTCGGCATCGACGCGCACGACGCGGTGCTCACCTCGGCGAAGGCCGGCATCGGCATCGAAGACGTGCTCGAACGGGTGGTGCGGGACGTCCCGGCGCCCCAGGGAGACCCGGACGCGCCGCTCAAGGCCTTGCTCTTCGACTCCTGGTACGACCCCTACCGCGGCGTCGTCATCGTCGTCCGCGTCATCGACGGCGTGCTGCGGGGCCGGATGAAGGTGCGCTTCATGGCGGCCGCGCAGGAGTACGAGATCGAAGAGGTGGGGGTGTTCACGCCCAAGGCGACGCC
>Ga0209682_10000319_pt1 | contig 16596 bp, 15 predicted proteins | sample DOMMetBare2Fresh_2_FD_187471 | JGI IMG/M metagenome (GOLD analysis project Ga0209682, IMG submission 187471) | Wetland sediment microbial communities from St. Louis River estuary, USA, under dissolved organic matter induced mercury methylation -... | ecosystem: Environmental > Aquatic >... | reverse complement strand
CGACAAGCTCTGCGAGCTCAGCGACAAGGAGGTGCACCGGACCCGCCACGACCCGACCTTCAACGGGCTGGCCCAGCACTACCGGCAGGAGTTCGGCGAGCTCCGCTCGCTCTTCCACGACCGCTACCACCGCGACCTGGTGGCGGCCTTCCGGCGGCTGGAGGAGGCGGGGCGGCTCGAGCTCCTGACCTGCGGCGCCACCCACGGCTTCCTGCCGCTCATGCAGCAGTACCCGGAGGCGGTGCGGGCCCAGATCGCCGTGGCCGCCACCAGCCACCGGCGCCACTTCGGCAAGGACCCGGTCGGCATCTGGCTGCCGGAGTGTGGCTACTTTCCCGGCGTGGAGGCGGCGCTGGCGGAGCAGAACATCCGCTACTTCTTCGTGGACAGCCACGGCATCACCGACGCCACGCCGCGGCCGCGGCACGGGGTCTACGCCCCCATCTACACCCAGTCCGGCCCGGCCGCCTTCGGCCGCGACCCCGAGTCGTCGCAGCAGGTCTGGAGCGCCGAGACCGGCTACCCGGGCGATCCGGACTACCGGGAGTTCTACCGGGACGTCGGCTGGGACCTCGACTTCGACTACGTGAAGGACTACGTCCAGGCCACCGGGGCCCGCAAGAACGTGGGCATCAAGTACTACCGGATCACCGGGAAGACGGCCCACAAGGAGCCGTACTCGCCGCAGCGGGCGGCCGAGCGGGCCGCCAGCCACGCCGGCAACTTCATGCACAACCGGGAGAGGCAGATCGAGCACCTCGCCTCGCAGATGGGCGGGGTGCGGCCGATGGTGGTCTCCCCGTACGACGCGGAGCTCTACGGCCACTGGTGGTACGAGGGGCCGGCCTTCATCGACTACCTGATCCGCAAGACCGCCTACGACCAGAAGATCTTCAAGCTGGCCACCCCTGGCGACTACCTCCGGGAGAACCCGCAGCAGCAGCTCTCCACCCCGCCGCTCTGCTCCTGGGGCGCCGGCGGCTACGCGGGGGTCTGGCTGGACGGCTCCAACGACTGGATCTACCGGCACCTCCACAAGGCGGCCGAGCGGATGATCGCGCTGGCCCGCGACCTCCGGCAGCCGACGCCGCTCGAGCTGCGGGCCCTCAACCAGGCGGCGCGCGAGCTCCTGCTGGCGCAGTCGTCCGACTGGGCCTTCATCATGAAGACCGGGACCATGGTCGAGTACGCCATCCGGCGGACCAAGGAGCACGTGCTCCGCTTCACCCGGCTGCACGACCAGCTCCGCTCGAAGCAGATCGACGAGGGCTGGCTGGCCCACGTGGAGCAGAAGGACAACCTGTTCCCGGAGATCGACTACCGGGTCTACCAGCCGCGGTGAGGCGGGAAGCGTTCGCCCGGGCCGGCCGTTCTCGCGTTGACTGGGCGGGGGCGCCCGCATAGCCTGCGCCAGCCCTTTTCCCCGTGGAAACCGCGAGATGGCCGACCAGACCCCCACCACCGAAGACCTCGGCGCGACCGAGCGAGAGATCATCGCCAACCGCCGCGACAAGGCCGAGGCGCTCCGCGGGCTGGGGGTGAACCCCTACGGCAACGGCCACAGCCCGGCCCACCTGGCCGCCGACCTGCACGCCCGCTACGGCGAGGCGCCGGCCGAGGAGATCGCCAGGGACCCCGGCGCCTGGTCGGTGGCCGGCCGGGTCCTGGCGGTCCGCAGCTTCGGCAAGGCGGCCTTCCTGAAGGTCCAGGACCGCTCCGGGACGGTCCAGGTCTGGGTCAAGAAGGACAAGGTTGGCGACCCGACCTTCGAGGTCTTCAAGCTCCTCGACGTGGGCGACCTGGTGGCGGCCAGCGGCCCGGCCACCCGCACCAAGACCGGCGAGCTCACCGTGGAGGCCACCGCCTTCACGGTGCTCACCAAGGCGGTGCGGCCGCTCCCGGAGAAGTGGCACGGCCTCTCCGACGTGGAGCAGCGCTACCGGCAGCGCTACCTGGACCTGGTGGTGACGCCCGGCGTCCGCGAGACCTTCCGGCGGCGGGCCCGCATCGTCACGACCATCCGGCGCTTCCTCGACGAGCGGGGCTACCTCGAGGTGGAGACGCCCACCCTCCACAAGCCGGAGGAGGCGGGCGGCGCCGCGGCGCGCCCCTTCGAGACCCACCACAACGCCCTCGACCTGGACCTCAAGCTCCGCATCGCCACCGAGCTCCACCTGAAGCGGCTGGTGGTGGGCGGGCTGGACCGCGTCTACGAGATCGGGCGCATCTGGCGCAACGAGGGGATCGACCGGCGCCACAACCCCGAGTTCACCACCATCGAGTTCTACCAGGCCTACGCCACCCACGAAGACCTCATGCGCCTCACCGAGCAGCTCCTCCACGAGCTGGCGGTGCAGGTGACGGGGGGCGCCCGCATCGCCTTCCAGGGGCAGGAGATCGACCTCACCCCGCCGTACCCGCAGGTCTCCATGCTGATCGAGGGGGCCCGGGCGCTCGGGCTCTCGCCGGAGGACGCCCTGGCCGGCCGCGGCCTGGCCGAGGCGGTGGCCGCCGCCGCGGCCCGCGAGCACGACTCGGCCGACGCCTGGAAGCTGGAGCAGGCGGCCAAGAAGACGCCCGGCGAGATCATCGCGGTGGCCTTCGAGGTCTTCTGCGAGAAGCGGCTCCCCAAGGACCGGCCGGCCTTCGTGGTCGACTTCCCCATCGAGACCTCGCCGCTGTCCCGCCGGCGCGACTCGGACCCGCGCCTGGTGGACCGCTTCGAGCTCTTCGTGGCCGGCATGGAGGTGGCCAACGCCTTCTCCGAGCTCAACGACCCGGCCGACCAGCGGGCCCGCTTCGAGGCCCAGCTGAGCGCCAAGGCGGCCGGCGACGACGAGGCCATGCCCTTCGACGAGGACTTCGTGCGGGCCCTGGAGCACGGCATGCCGCCCACCGCCGGCGAGGGGATCGGCATCGACCGGCTCACCATGCTCCTGACCGACTCGGCCTCCATCCGCGACGTGGTCCTCTTCCCCCTGCTCAAGAACCGCGAGTGAGCCTGGACCCGGTCCCCACGCCGGCCCCCGAGGCCGCGCCGCCCGGCGATGGGCCGGCGGCCCCGTCCCCCCCGCCCCCGGCGGTGCCCTCCGACCACCCGGTGGCGCCGGTCTTCTCGGTGCCGGCCTTCCTGCTGGTGCTGGCCGGGCTGGTGCTGGCCGCCGCCGGCGCGCCCCTCCTCCAGGCCGCGCTGGCCGGGCGGCTGGGGCTCCCCACCGGCGTGGCCACCGGGCTGGCGGCCGGCGGGGCCGCGCTGCTGGGGGCGGCCTTCGGCGCGGCGGCGGCGCTGGCGGCGCGCCGGCTGGCCTTCTACGAGGTGACCGCGGCGGCGCTCCTCTGGATCGCCACCTCGGTGGCGCGGCTGCTCCTCCTGCCGGCCGGGGGCCATGGCCAGGCCGCCGAGGGGCTGGAGTCGCAGGGCGCGCTGGTGGCGGTGCTGGGCGTGATGGGGAGCGGCGCCCTGGCCGCGGTGGCGGTCTTCGTGGGGGCCAGCCTGGCCTACCTGGCGGCGGGCGGCGGCCGCATCGACCCGTCGCTCTCCTTCGAGCTCTACGTGGCGAGGAGCCACCTCAAGCTCTCGCCCCGGCTGCTCCTCGGCCTGTTCCTGCTCTGCGTCACCGGGGTGGTGCCGGGCCTCCTCCTCATGCTGGTCCGCTCGCTGCTGGCCGACGCCGCCGAGCGGCGCGCCGAGCGGCGCGGCCTGCTCCACCAGCGCCGCCGCATGCCGGCCACCATGCTCATGACGCTCATCTCCATCGGCGGGGTGGCCATCGGGGTGTGCGCCCTCACGGTGGTGCTGGCGGTGATGAGCGGCTTCGAGGGGGACCTGCAGCGGCGCATCCTGGGCCAGAACGCCCACGGCATGGTCATGAAGACCGGCCCCAAGGACTTCACCGACTGGCGCGAGACCCGCGAGCGGGTGCGGCTGGTCCCCGGCGTGCTGGGGGCCACCCCGTTCCTCTACAACCAGGTCATGCTGGCGGCCGGCCAGAGCATGGAGCTCATGGACGGCGCCGTCCTCAAGGGGATCGATCCGGCCACCATCGGGACGGTGACCGAGCTGCCGGAGATCATCGAGGCCGGGCGCCTGTCCTGGCTGGACAGCCCCGAGGCCATCCCGGTGCCGGCCGCCCGCGACGCCGACACCCCGCCGGCCAGCGGCACCCTGCCGGGCATCGTGGTGGGGCGCGAGCTGGCCCACAGCCTGAGGGTCTTCGTGGGCGACCAGGTCAACCTGGTCTCGCCGCAGGGCGACATCGGGCCGGCCGGGCCGCAGCCCAAGAGCCGGCCGTTCCGGGTGGCGGCCATCTTCTACAGCGGCTTCTTCGAGTACGACTCCAAGCTGGCCTACCTCGACCTGGCCGAGGCGCAGCGCTACTTCGGCACCGGCGACACGGTGACGGGCCTGGAGGTCAAGGTGGTGGACCCGGACGCGGCCCGCGCCACCATGAAGCGGATCCAGGTGGAGCTGGGCGGCTACCCGTTCCGCACCAAGGACTGGGGCGAGCTCAACCGCAACCTCTTCGCCGCGCTCCAGCTCGAGAAGCTGGCCATGGCGGTGATCCTGGGCTTCATCGTGCTGGTGGCCAGCTTCCTGGTGGTGGCCACCCTCATCATGCTGGTGCTGGAGAAGGTGCGGGAGATCGCGGTCCTCAAGTCGATGGGGGCCGGGGTGCCGAGCATCATGCGCATCTTCGTGGCCGAGGGGCTCATCATCGGCGTCATCGGCACCTTCCTCGGCCTGGTGCTCGGGGTGGAGAGCTGCCTGCTCATCGAGAAGGTGGGCGTCCAGATGGACCCGGAGGTCTATTACATCTCCAGCCTGCCGGTCCGGCTGGAGGCTGGCCAGGTGGCGCTGGCGGCCCTCATGAGCCTGGTGCTGGCCTACCTGGCCACCATCTACCCGGCCACCCAGGCGGCCCGGCTGCGGCCGGTCGACGGCCTGCGGAGCGAGTGATGGGCCTCCCCTCCGGCAGCGTGCCCTTCGTCAGCGTGCGGGGCCTGGGCAAGACCTACCTCATGGGGGCGCGGCGGCTCGACGTGCTCCGCGACCTCTCGCTCGACATCCAGGCCGGCGAGCTGGTGGCGCTCACCGGGCCGTCCGGCTCGGGCAAGAGCACCTTCCTGCACGTGCTGGGGACCCTGGACGCCCCCTCCGCCGGCCAGGTCCTCTACGACGGCCGCGACGTCTTCGCCATGGGCGAGGAGGCGCTGGCCACCTTCCGCAACCAGACCATCGGGTTCGTCTTCCAGAGCCACCACCTCCTGCCGGAGTTCACGGCGCTGGAGAACGCCATGATGCCGGCCCTGATCCGGCGCATGCCGCGGGCCCAGGCCCTGGCCCGCGCCGAGGAGGTGCTGGGGCTGGTGGGGCTCACCGACCGGATGGGCCACCGCCCCGGCGAGCTCTCCGGCGGCGAGCAGCAGCGGGTGGCCCTGGCCCGCGCCCTCTGCCTGAAGCCCCGGCTCCTCCTGGCCGACGAGCCGACCGGCAACCTCGACCCGCGCACCGCCGAGGGGATCCACGCCCTCCTGCTCGACCTGAACGCCCGCCTCGGCATCTCGGCGGTGGTGGTGACCCACAACGAGCGGCTGGCCGAGGCCCTGCCCCGGCGGCTCCGGCTGGCCTCCGGCCGGCTCGAGGACGCGAGGTGAGAAACCCTTTGAGCAGACGGGGACTTTGCACTAGATTCCGCGGCTCCGTGGAGCCCCGCCCCCCCCGCGCCTGGACGCTCGTGGCCGCCCTCTGCCTGGCCCTGGCCTCGCCCATGGCGCGGGCCGCGGACGCGCCCGCCATCGCCGAGGTCAAGGTCGAGGGCAACCGGCGGGTCGAGGCCGACGCCATCCGCGCCGCCGTCTCCAAGGCCGGCACCCCCTTCGACACCAAGAAGCTCGACGCCGACCTCAAGGCGGTGATGAAGCTCGGCTTCTTCGACGACGCGGTGGTCGAGCTGGAGGGGCCGCTGGACCGCCCGGTGGTGGTCTTCCGGGTGGTGGAGCGGCCGGTCGTGAAGGAGGCCACCATCGTCGGCAACGACGAGCTCTCCAAGGACGACCTCAAGGACACCGTCGAGCTCAAGGCGTACTCGATGCTCGACCCGGTCCAGGTCCGCAAGGACACCAAGAAGATCCAGGAGAAGTACGTCGAGAAGGGCTACTTCCTGGCCGAGGTGACCTCCAAGGTCGAGCCGCTGCCCGACAACCAGGTGGCGGTCCGGTACCTGGTGGACGAGAAGGCCAAGGTCCAGGTCCGGGAGATCCGCTTCCTGGGCAACCAGCGGCTCTCCGCCGAGACGCTCAAGGGCGTCATGTACACGCAGGAGGGCTCCTTCCTCTCCGGCCTCACCAGCGGCGGCACCTACCGCGAGGACGCCTTCCAGCGGGACCTGGCGGTGCTCAACGCCTCCTACCTCGACGAGGGCTACGTCAACGTCAAGATCGGCAAGCCGACGGTGTCGCTGTCGCCGGACAAGACCGCCATCTTCCTGGCCATTCCCGTCGAGGAGGGGGAGCGCTACACCGTCGGCAAGGTCGGCTTCTCCGGCGACCTGCTCGGCGAGGAGCCGCGCCTGCGCAAGCTGCTCCAGACCCGGCCCGGCGAGCACTTCTCCCGCACCCGCATCGGCGCGGACCTGAACGCCGCCAGCGACGTCTTCCGGGACCTGGGCTACGCCTACGCCAACGTCACCCCCGCCACCAACCTCGACCCGCAGCGGCGCATCGTGGACCTCGACCTCGAGGTCCAGCTCGGCCAGCGCTGCCGCGTCGAGCGCATCGAGGTGACCGGCAACGAGAAGACCCGCGACAAGGTGGTGCGGCGCGAGCTGCGCATCTACGAGGGCGAGTGGTACAGCGCCACCGGCCTGCGCGCCTCCAAGGCCCGGGTCACCGCGCTCGGCTTCTTCGACTCGGTGGAGATCACCACCAAGAAGGGGTCGGCCGAGGACCTCATCGTGGCCACCGTGGAGATCAAGGAGAAGGCCACCGGCACCTTCCAGCTCGGCGCCGGCTACTCCTCCTACGAGGGCTTCATCCTGACCGGCCAGATCGCCCAGCAGAACTTCCTGGGCTGGGGCCAGACCCTCTCGCTGCAGGTCCAGTGGTCCTCGCTGCGCCAGCTCGGCCAGATCCAGTTCGTCGAGCCGTACTTCCTCGACACGAGCTGGACCTTCGCCTTCGATCTCTACGCCCAGGAGAGCGCCTACACCACCTTCAACCGGCGCTCGGTGGGCGGGAACCTGACCTGGGGCTACGAGCTCTCCGGCCTCTCCTGGCTGGTGCCCTGGACGGCCCGCCTGGAGGACATGCGGGTCTTCGCCACCTACAAGAACGAGTACGTCTCGGTGTCGGGGACCTCCGCCACCGTCGGCCTGTGGGGCTCGCTCCACTCCGGCACCACCAGCTCGCTGGCCCTGATGTGGCAGTGGGACAAGCGCGACAACCGGCTCTTCCCGACCTCCGGCGCCTACCTGTCGCTCTCCGCCGAGCTGGCCCCGCCGCTGCTGGCGCCGACCTCGGTGTTCGGCCAGCAGGTCAACCTCTTCACCCGCTACAACCTCGACCTGCGGGCCTACTACCCCATCGGCTGGGGCGTGGTGGCGCGGGCCAAGGTCTCGGCCGGCCTGATCCGCGCCTGGGCCAAGGACGAGGAGGTCAACATCTCGGAGCGGTTCTACGTGGGCGGCATCTACTCGGTGCGCGGCTACCGGTTCCTCTCCATCGCCCCCCAGGCCCGGGCCCTCTGCGACTCCGGCCGGCAGACCTCGCCCACCTGCGAGGTGCCGCGGGGCGGCAACAAGATGGCGGTGCTCAACCTGGAGCTGGAGGCGCCGCTCTTCCCCTCCGCCGGCATCAAGGGCGTGGCCTTCTTCGACGCCGGCAACGCCTTCGCCACCGGCGCCTGGCGGGATCCGACGGTGCCCATGTCGCTCTACAAGTCGGTGGGGCTCGGGTTCCGCTGGACCAGCCCCATCGGGCCGCTCCGCTTCGAGTGGGGCTTCCCCCTCAACCGCCGCCGCGACTCCCAGGGGACCTACACCGACCCCAGCGTCGACTTCCAGTTCACCATCGGCAACTTCTTCTAGCCACCACCGCAGGAGCCCGCCATGCGCACCACCTTCCGCCTCGCCGCCGCCCTCGCCCTCGCCCTCGCCGCCACCGGCGCCCGCGCCGAGCTGAAGCTCGGCTACGTGGACATGCAGCGAGCCATCAAGGAGGTCGAGGAGGGCAAGGCCGCCGGCGCCGCCCTGAAGCGCGACTTCGACGAGAAGCAGAAGCAGCTCAACCAGCGCTCCGACGAGGTCAAGCGGCTGCAGGAGGAGTTCCAGAAGCAGCAGGCCATCATGACCGCCGAGGCCAAGGCGGCCAAGGGAGCCGAGATCGAGCGCAAGATGATGGAGACGCAGGAGTTCTACATGAAGCTCCAGCAGGATCTCTCCGGCAAGGAGCGCGAGGCGATGCGGCCGCTGGCCGACAAGATGGCCGGCCTGGTCCGCGAGATCGCCGAGGGCAACGGCCTCGCCCTCATGCTGGACCGCGAGGCGTCCGGGCTGGTCTACGCCCAGGCCTCGCTCGACTTCACCAACGAGCTGATCCGCCGCTACAACGCCAAGTTCCCGGTGGGCGCCAAGAAGGCCGAGGCGCCCGCCCCCAAGAAGTAGGCGCCCCGTGACCACCCGCGCGCTCGCCGAGCTCGCCGCCCTGGTCGGCGGAGAGGTGTCCGGGGACGGCCAGCTGGCGATCGCCGGGGTGGCCCCGCTGGAGGAGGCCGGGCCGGACCAGGTCTCCTTCTTCGCCAACAAGAAGTACCGGGCCGCCTTCGAGGCCTCGCGGGCCGGCGCGGTCATCGTCGAGGCCGGCGCGGCGGTGCCGGAGGGGCGCACCGTGCTGCGCGCCTCGCCAGCCTACCTGGCCTTCGCCAGGATCTCCGCGATCTACAACCCACCCCCGGTGGCGGCGGCGGGGATCTCGCCGAAGGCCGCGGTCCACCCCGGGGCGGCCGTCGATCCCTCCGCCGAGGTCGGCCCGCTGGTCTCGGTGGGGCCCGGCGCCCGGGTCGGGCCGCGCACCATCCTGCGGCCCGGCGTCCAGCTCGGCGCCGGCGTCCAGGTGGGCGCCGACTGCCTGCTCCACGAGAACGTGGTGGTGCGGGAGCGCTGCCGGGTGGGCGACCGGGTCATCCTGCAGCCGGGCTGCGTCATCGGGTCGGACGGCTTCGGGTTCGCCCTCGACCTGGCCGGCGAGGGGCGGGGGCCGCGCCACGTGAAGGTGCCGCAGGCCGGCATCGTGGTGGTGGAGGACGACGTCGAGATCGGCGCCAACACCTGCGTGGACCGGGCCACCCTGGGGATCACCCGCGTCTGCCAGGGGGCCAAGCTCGACAACCTCTGCCAGGTGGCCCACAACGTGGTGGTGGGCCCGCTCTCCATCCTGGCCGCCCAGGTCGGCATCTCCGGCTCCACCAAGCTCGGCATGGGCGTGGCGGTCTGGGGCCAGGCCGGCATCGTCGGGCACGTCACCATCGGCGACCGGGCCAACATCGCCGCCCAGGCCGGGGTGGGGAACGACCTGGCGCCGGGCGAGCGGGTGGCGGGGTCGCCGGCCAAGGGCGACGTCCAGTGGGCCCGCAACTCGGCGGTGTTCGACCGCCTCACCGAGATGCGCCGGGAGCTCCGGGCGCTGCAGAAGCAGGTCGAGGCACTCACCAAGGGGAAGACCACATGAGCGACGGCGGGAAGCCCATCCTGGACGTGGAGGGCATCCAGGCGCTGCTGCCGCACCGGCCGCCCTTCCTGCTGGTGGACCGCGTGGTGGCCTTCGAGAAGGACACCTCCCTGACGGCCCTGAAGTGCGTCACCATGAACGAGCCCTTCTTCGTGGGCCACTTCCCCGGTCACCCGGTCATGCCGGGCGTGCTCATCCTGGAGGCGCTGGCCCAGACCGGCGCCCTGCTGGCCTGCCTCTCCATCGAGCCGGCCGAGCGGCTGGCCAAGGTGACCTACCTCATGGGCATCGACGGGGCCCGCTTCCGCCGGCCGGTGGTGCCGGGCGACCGGCTCGAGCTCAAGGTGGTGGTCACCAAGAAGAAGGGCATGGTCTGGAAGCAGACCGCCACCGCCCTGGTGGACGGCCAGGTGGTGGCCGAGGCCGACTTCATGGCCATGCTGGCCGACAAGGACCGCGGCGCCGAGCCGGCCTGAGCCCGCGAGAGGACCCCATGGCGATCCACCCCACCGCCGTCGTCGAGCCGGGCGCCCAGATCGACCCGAGCTGCGAGATCGGGCCGCTCGCCTACCTGGGCCCCCACGTCCGCATGGGGCCCGGCTGCACGGTCGGGCCGCTCGGCGTGGTGACCGGGCGCACCACCCTGGGCGCCAGGAACCGGGTCTTCTCCCACGCCGTGGTGGGCGGGATCCCGCAGGACCTCAAGTACCAGGGCGAGCCGACCGAGACGGTCGTCGGCGACGGCAACACCTTCCGCGAGTTCGTCACCATCAACGCCGGCACGGCGCAGGACCAGGCCGTCACCCGCATCGGCAGCGGCTGCCTCTTCATGGCCAACAGCCACGTGGGGCACGACTGCGTCATCGGAGACCGGGCCATCATCGCCAACTCCGTGGGGCTGTCGGGCCACGTGGTGCTGGAGGAGGACATCCACTTCGGCGGGCTCTCCGGCGCCCACCAGTTCGTGCGGGTGGGCAAGCTCGCCTTCGTGGGCGGCATGTGCGGGGTGGTCATGGACGTGGCCCCCTACACCATGGTCAACGGGACGCGGGCCGAGGTGGTGGGGCTCAACGTCATCGGCATGCAGCGGGCCGGCATGGGCGAGGACGCGGTGGGGCGGGTCAAGCAGGCCTTCAAGATCTTCTTCCGCTCGGGCCTGCAGGCCGCCGAGGCGCTGGCCCAGCTCGAGGGGGAGCTCGGGCAGCACCCCGAGGTGGCCCACCTGGTGGCCTTCGTGAAGGGCTCCAAGCGCGGCGTGACGCGCTGAGGCCCCGGCCCGGGGCGGGAGCGGAGAGCGCGGACATGGCGACCATCGGCCTCATCGCCGGCGCCGGCGGGTTCCCGCTCCTCTTCGCCGAGGCGGCGCGGAAGGCCGGCCACCGGGTGGTGGCGGTGGCCCTGCTCCACTCGACCGACCCGGCCCTGGAGCGGCTCGCCGACGCCTGCACCTGGGTCAAGCTCGGCCAGTTCAAGACCATGCTGAAGGCGCTGCAGGACGGCGGCGTCCAGCAGGTGGTCCTGCTCGGCGGCGTCACCAAGAAGCGCTTCCTGCTGGACGTCATGCCGGACTCGCTCGGGCTCCAGCTCATGGCCCGGGTGGCGGTCCGCAGCGACGACAACCTGCTGCGCGCCGTGGCCGCCATCCTGGACGAGCACGGCATGCCGGTCATGGACCCGACCCCCTTCCTGTCCGGCGCGCTGGCGCCCGAGGGAGTGCTGGGGCGCCACCACCCGAGCGAGGCCGAGCTCGACGAGGCGCGCTACGGCCTGGAGCTGGCGCGGGCCATCGGCAAGCTCGACCTGGGCCAGACGGTGGTGGTGAAGCAGCGCTGCGGCGTGGCGGTGGAGGCGCTGGAGGGGACCGACGCCTGCATCCGGCGCGGCGGCGAGCTGGCCGGGGCCGGCACCATCGTCGCCAAGGCGGTCAAGCCGCAGCAGGACCGGCGCTTCGACCTGCCGGCGGTGGGGCCGAAGACCATCGCCTCCATGGCGGCGGTGAAGGCCCGGCTGCTGGCCGTGGAGGCCGGCGGCACCTTGATCATGGACCGCGAGGAGCTGGTTCGCCAGGCCGACAAGGCGAACATCGTGGTGATCGGCCTCCGCTGATGCCGGCCTGGCTCGCCGCCGGGCCGGGCGGGGCCGGCGCCACCCTGGAGCTCCTGGTCCAGCCGCGCGCCTCGCGCACCCGTGTGGTAGGGGAGCACGACGGGCGGCTCAAGGTGCAGCTGGCGGCGCCGCCGGTGGACGGCGAGGCCAACGCCGCGCTGGTCGAGTTCCTGGCCGCCGCCCTCGGGGTGCGCAAGGCCGACGTGGTGGTGGCCCGCGGCGAGACCGGCCGGCGCAAGACGGTGCGGGTGGCCGGCGTGGCGGCCGCGGCGGTCGAGGCGGCCCTGGCCCCGCGCTGAGGTGAGCGGCGGCCCGGGCTACCCCGCGGCCGGCCGCTCCCAGCGCTGCAGCTCGATGGCGTTCCCCTCCGGGTCCCGCACGTAGACCGCGGTGAGCCGCCCCAGCGCAGGGTCGTCGCGGCGGATCACCTCGCCGACGGCGCTCCCGCCGCGGGCCAGCACCCGAAGACCTCCACGTAGAAGGCGGCCAGCCGCCGCCAGTCGAGGGCCACCAGGTTGGTGTGGACGTAGCGGGCGCCGGACAGGGCGGGCATGGGGGGCGTGACATCGGGCATGGAGGGGCCGAGAATAGCAGACCGACCCCGAGGAGCCCCCGTGACCACCACCGCCCCCCGCACCGAATCCGAGCGCATCCAGGCCTTCCTCGCCGCCGGCGCCTTCGCCGTGGTGGGGGCCAGCACCGACCGGTCCAAGTACGGCAACAAGGTGCTGCGCTGCTACCAGCAGCACGGCCGGACGGTCTACCCGGTCAACCCGAAGGCGCCGGAGGTGGAGGGGCTGAAGGCCTACCCGTCGCTGGCGGCCCTGCCGGCGAAGGTGCCGGCCATCTCGGTCATCACGCCACCCGCCGCCACCGAGCAGGTGGTGCGGGAGGCCCACGCCGCCGGCGTCCGCCACGTCTGGATGCAGCCGGGGGCGGAGAGCGACGAGGCCGTCCGCACCGCCGAGGCGCTCGGGATGAACGTCATCGCCGGCGGCCCCTGCCTGCTGGTGGTCATGGGGTACAGCGAGGGCCACGGATAGCGCCCTGGCCGGCCCCGGGCTCACGGCCCCGGCGCGCAGACGGCGGCGCAGCGGCCGTCGTCGCCGCACTGGCCCGACTCGCAGGTCCACCAGAGCGTGCAGGCGGTGCCGGCCACGCCGCGGCGGCAGCGCTGCTGCGCGTCGCAGTAGAGCCCCGGCCCCTGGCAGACGGCCGGCGGGGCGCAGGACTCGCCCTCGAGGGCCACCCGCGCGCAGGCGGTGCCGGCGCAGAAGAGCCCGGCGCCGAAGCAGGAGGCGCCGCTGCAAGGGGCGCCGACCTGGGCCGGGAGCGGCTGGCAGGTCCCGGCGACGCACTCCAGGCCGGTGGCGCACTCGACCTCCCAGTCGATCTCGACAACCGGGACCGCGCAGGCCGCGCCGAGCAGGCCGGGGACCCCGCAGCGCCCCTCCACCCGGCAGACCAGGCCGGCGCCGCACTGGTCGGAGGCGGCGCAGGGCTCGCCGAGCGCCCGCGGCGGCCCGCAGGTGCCGACGTGGGCCTCGCCGACGGTCTCCAGGCAGGCCAGCCCGTCCTGGCAGGTCCACGGCGAGAGGAGGTAGCAGGACTCGCCGAGGGCGCCCTGGGCGCTCCGGCAGCGGCCGTCGCCGCAGGCGAGCGGCGCCGGGCACTGGTCATCCCCGGTGCAGGGGTCGCCGGCGGCCAGGTCGGCCCGGCAGGCGCAGGCGGCCACGCTGTCGAAGGCGCAGGGCGTACCCGCGGGCTCGGCGCACCAGGCCGAGGGCTGGCAGGCCGGGAGGCCGTTGCCACACGGCTGGCCGGGCGTGCCTTGCGCCTGGCAACGCCACCCGCCGCTGGACTGGGCCACGCAGGAGCCGCCCTCGGCGCAGGGGAGCACGGCGCAGTCACCGCCGAGAGGCGCCGTGGGCGTCACCGGGCAGGTGGCGCCGCAGACCTCCCAGGGGCAGTGGTCGGCCTGGCACTCCTCGGCGCCCAGGAAGGTGGCCAGCGCGCCGGTCCGGGTCGGCGCGAAGCAGGCCCCGCCGGCAGCGACCCGGGGCGAGAAGATCCCGCTGCAATACCGGAGGAAGACAGCGCCACAGGAGGGCGCCGCCAGCGCGGCGACGCAGCGGTCGGCCTCCGCCTGGCTCCAGCCGAGCCGGCCGGCCGCCACCTCGGCGCGGAGCCGCTCCAGGTCGGCGTCGCAGCGGGGCAGCTCCCGGGCCAGGCACTCGGCGGTGGCCTCCTTGAAGCGGACCGGCGCGCAGGCGCTCCGCTGGGCGCAGAGGGCGGGGATGGCCGCGGCGCAGAACGGGTCAGCCGGCGCCAGGTGCGGCGCGGGGTCGGAGGGGCCGCAGGCGTCACAGCCGAGGAGCAGCGCGAGCGCCGGGATGGCGGCGGAGCGGCGGAGCATGGCCATGGCCCAGCATACCGGACGGAGCGTGGGGTTCCACGCCATTCGGAGCCCCGCGGCGCCGCCCTACGCCGCCGCCTGCTCCTTCACCGAGGCGCGCCACAGGTAGAGGCAGAGCCCCAGGAAGGCGAGCAGGCTGACGCTCTGGGAGATGGCGTCGTGGTCGAAGAACGGGGTCTTCACCCAGCTCTCCGCGAAGCCCGGGATCATCCGGACCGCGGCGCCGAAGACGCCGCCCAGGGCCCCGCCGGCCAGGAGGCCGGAGGCCACCACCACGCCGCGCTCGCGCATGGAGCGGCCGGCCTCGCCGCCGCGCCGGGAGGCCCGCCGCTCCAGGGCCCAGGCGATGAAGCCGCCCACCAGGGCCGGCGAGTTGAGCTCGAGCGGCAGGTACATGCCGAGCGCGAAGGTGAGGGCCGGCACCGAGAGCATCTCCATGACCACCGCGATGACGGCGCCCACCGCGAAGAGCAGGTAGGCGACCGGCTGGCGGTTCATGAAGCCCTCGACCAGCACCTTCATGAGCGAGGCCTGCGGCGAGGCCAGGATGGGCCGGGTGTCGCCCTCGGCCGCCTCGCCGAACTGGAAGTAGCGGGCCAGCAGCACGATGGTGAGGCCGGCCACCACCGCGGCCACCGCCACCCCGAGGAACTTGACCCGCTCCTGGGCGCGCGGCGTGGAGCCGAGCCAGTAGCCGACCTTGAGGTCGGTGACCGTCTGGCCGGAGACCGACAGGGCGGTGCAGACCATGCCGGCGATGGCCATGACGAAGAACATGCCGGTGCGGCCGGAGAGGCCGAACTCCAGGAGCACCACCGAGGAGACGATGACCGTCAGCATGGTCATGCCGGAGACCGGGTTGCGGGCGGTGGTGGCGATGGCGTTGGCGGCCACCGAGGTGAAGAAGAAGGAGAACAGGAGCACCAGGACCAGGCCGATCCCCAGGGCCAGGCCGAAGCCGTCCAGGCTGCCCAGGAAGGCGGCCACCGCCAGCGCCGAGCCGACCACCCCGAGCAGGATGGTCATGATGGAGACGTCCTGGTCGGTCCGCTCCAGGCTGTGCTCGCCGCCGGCGCGGAAGGCCTTCACCGCGATGCCGAACGACCCGACCACGATGCGGAGCGACTTCAGGATGCCGAAGATGCCGGCGGTGGCGATGGCCCCCACGCCGATGAGCCGGACGTAGGCGCGGAAGATCTGGTTGGCGTCCATGGCCGCGATGGCCTTGGTGCCCGGGTAGACCGCCTCGCCGAAGTGGCTGCCGAGGAACCAGATGAGCGGCACCAGCACCAGGTTGGAGAGCACCCCGCCGGCGCAGAGCAGCATGGAGGAGCGCAGCCCCATGACGTAGCCCAGGCCGAGGATGAAGCCGAGGGCGTCGAAGGAGAGGGTCATCCTGGCCTTCTGCGCCAGCCCCTCCACCGCCGGGAGGAAGCGGAGGTCGACGGTCTCCCTCCAGACCTGGAAGGTGGAGACGAAGAAGTCGTAGACCGCCGCCAGGCCGGTGGCCTGGAGCAGGAGCGCCGCCTGCGAGCCGCCCTTCTCGCCGGTCACCAGCACCTCGGTGATGGCGGTGGCCTCGGGGTAGGGGAACTGCCCGTGGGTCTCGCGCACGAAGTAGCGGCGCAGCGGGATGAGGAAGAGCACGCCCAGCGCGCCGCCGGCCAGGCAGATGAAGATGGTCTGCCAGGGGTGCGGATCGAGCTTCAGGATGTACAGGGCCGGCAGGGTGAAGACCGCGCCGGCCACCACCGCGCCGGCGTTGCCGCCGATGCCGGTGATGATGACGTTCTCGAGGAGGGTGGAGCGGCGCGGGTAGAGGCGCCCCAGCCCGATGGCCAGGATGGAGATGGGGATGGCCGCCTCCATGACCTGGCCGACCTTGAGGCCCGAGTAGGCCGAGGCGGCGGTGAAGAGGACGCAGAGGAGCACGCCCCAGGCCACCGAGCGGACGGTCAGCTCCGGCGGGGCCGCGGTGGCCGGGACGATCGGCCGGTAGGTCTCACCCGGCGCGAGCGGCTGGTAGGCGTTCTCCGGCAGCGATCGGGTCTCGGCGGTCTCCATGCACCCTCCCTCGAGGTGGCGCGCAGTCTAGCAGTGGGCTAAGCCAAGTGGACCATGAGCGACGAGGCGACCCTGACGCGCTGCACCGCCACCGCGGTGCTCGGCATCGACACCCTGTTCGGCGGCGACGTCATGAACCCCTCCGGCACCGGCCGGTTCATCGCCGACTCCTGGTTCTCCCGGGAGCCGCTGCCGGCCGCCTACCAGCACCCGGCGGCGGCCCGCCTCCGCGAGACCGGCGGCGTGGGGGCCAAGGCCATCGACGCGGCCGCCGTGGACGCCTACCT
>Ga0209682_10000318_pt1 | contig 16611 bp, 8 predicted proteins | sample DOMMetBare2Fresh_2_FD_187471 | JGI IMG/M metagenome (GOLD analysis project Ga0209682, IMG submission 187471) | Wetland sediment microbial communities from St. Louis River estuary, USA, under dissolved organic matter induced mercury methylation -... | ecosystem: Environmental > Aquatic >... | reverse complement strand
GGGCGTCTTCGGCTGGGTGGGCATCGCCTTTGCCGGCAGCGGCGCCGTGGCGGCGCTGCTCTTCGTCACCTACGAGCAGACCGGACTCGGCGTGGTGGCCGCGGTGGTGCCGATCATGGCGATGCTGCTGGCCACGCTGCACTACTACAACCGGCAGCAGGAGGCCAACGAGGCGATGCGCCTGGCCACCGAACAGGCCGCCGCACGCGAGGCCGAGCGGGCTGCCCGCGCCGCCGCGCGCGAGGCCGAGGTCGCCGCGCTGCACCTGCAGCAGCTGGAGGAAAGCGAGCAACGCTTCCACAGCGCCTTCACGCACGCCTCGATCGGCATGGCGCTGCTGTCCTTCGAAGGCCACATCCTGCAGGCCAACCCGTCGCTGCGCATGTTGCTGGGCATGGTCGAGCCGGCGGACGGCAGCGCCCTGCGCTTCCAGGACTTCGTCGCGCCGGTCGATCGCGGGCTGCTGCGGCGTCAGCTCGGACTGGTCGACAGCCACGAGTTCGAGGGCTTCGCGCAGGAACTGCGCTGCCAGGCGCGCAGCGGCACGCAGGTCTGGGTCTCCACGCACTGCAGCTTCTTCTCCGAGCCTGGCTCGACGGCGCCCTGCCTGATCCTGCAGGTGCAGGACATCACGGCGCGCCGCAAGGCCGAAGCCGACCTGCACCACTACGCCTTCCACGACAGCCTGACCGGGCTGCCGAACCGGCGCCGCTTCCACGAGCACCTGACCCAGGCGATCGAGACCGCCGTGGGCGACCCGGCGCAGGCCTTCGCCGTGATGTTCCTCGACTTCGACCGCTTCAAGCTCATCAACGACAGCCTGGGCCATCGCGCCGGCGACGACTTCCTGGTCCAGGTCGCGCAGCGCATCCAGCAGCACCTGCGCCCGGGCGATCTCGTCGCGCGGCTGGGCGGCGACGAATTTGCGGTGCTGGTGCACCGGCTGGACCACGAGCGGCTGGCGGTTACGCTGGCCGAGCGGCTGATGGAGGCGCTGGCACGCCCGTTCGTGGTCGCCGACACCGAGATCACGACCAGCGCCAGCATCGGGATCACCTTCAGCGCCTTCGGCTACCGCGCGAGCGACGACGTGCTGCGCGACGCCGATACCGCGATGTACAAGGCCAAGGCCGCCGGCAAGGCGCGTTATGCCTTGTTCGATGCCAGCCTGCATACCGAGGTCGCGGCGCGGCTGCGCCTGGAGGGCGACCTGCGGCGTGCGATCGACGAAGGCCAGCTGACCGTCGCCTACCAGCCGATGTTCGAACTCGAGACCGGCCGTCTGGCCGGCTTCGAGGCGCTCGCACGCTGGCAACACGCGACCGACGGCAGCATCAGCCCCGATGCCTTCATCCCGGTCGCCGAGGAGACCGGGCTGATCGTGCGCCTGAGCGACTTCATGCTGCATTGCGCCTGCCACCAGCTGCGCGAATGGCAGCGCATCGACCCATCCCTGGCCGACCTGCGCATCAACGTCAATATCTCGAGCAACGACATTGCACACCGGGCCTTCGTTGCGCGCGTGACGCGGGCACTCGTCGAGTCCGGCCTGCAACCCGGGCACCTGACCCTGGAGCTGACCGAGAACATCCTCGCCGCCCGCCTGGAGAGTGCGTTGCCGCTGCTCTCCGAACTCCGTGAACTCGGTGTCGGCCTGGCGATCGACGACTTCGGCACCGGCTATTCGTCGCTGAGCCACCTGTCGGCACTGCCGATCGACACGCTCAAGATCGACAAGTCCTTCGTCCAGCGTCTGCGCGGCGGCTCCAACGAGGCCGCCGTGGTGCGTGCAGTCGTGCTGCTGGGCAGTTCACTGGGCAAGTCGGTCGTCGCCGAGGGCATCGAGACGGCGTCGCAGTTCGGCCAGTTGCAGGAGATCGGCTGCGCCTTCGGCCAGGGCTACCACCTGTCGCGGCCGCTCACGCCCGAAAAGGCCCGTACCCTGATCGAACGCAGCCTGACCCGCGGCTCGATGGCGATCCCGGTCACCTCGGCGGCGGCGCTCACGATTCACTGAGCCTGCAGCGGCGGCCGGCCTGGCCTGTCCGCCGTCAGTGCGCCTCGTCCCAGTTGGCGCCGACCCCGACCTCGGCCAGCAGCGGCACGCTCAGTTGGGCGACACCGGCCATCAGGCGCGGAACTTCGACCTTCAGCCAGTCGACCTCGGCCTCGGGGGCCTCGAACACCAGTTCGTCGTGCACCTGCATGATCATCCGGGTGGCGCGGCCTTCGTGGTCCAGCGCATCCTGCACCGCGATCATCGCCAGCTTGATCAGGTCGGCCGCCGTGCCCTGCATCGGCGCGTTGATCGCCTGACGTTCGGCGCCGCTGCGGCGCGGGCCGTTGCCGCCGCGGATCTCGGGCAGATAAAGGCGCCGGCCGAAGACGGTCTCGACGTAGCCCAGTTCGGCAGCACGCGCCTTGGTCTCCTCCATGTAGCGGCGCACGCCGGCAAAGCGCGCGAAGTAGCGGTCGATGTAGTCCCTGGCCGCCTTCTGGTCGATCCCCAGCGATTGCGCGAGGCCGAAGGCGCCCATGCCGTAGATCAGTCCGAAGTTGATCGTCTTGGCATAGCGCCGCTGCTCGCTGCTGACCTCGTTGGCCGGCGTGCCGAAGACCTCGCTCGCCGTCGCGCGGTGGATGTCGATCCCCTCGGCGAAGGCCTTGCACATGCCCGGGTCGCCGCTGATGTGGGCCATGATGCGCAGCTCGATCTGGGAATAGTCGGCGCTGACGATGCGATACCCCGGCGGGGCAATGAAGGCCTCGCGCACGCGCCGGCCTTCGACGGTGCGGATCGGGATGTTCTGCAGATTGGGGTCGTTGCTCGACAGCCGGCCCGTCACGGCCACCGCCTGCGCATAGTTGGTGTGCACGCGCCCGGTCTGAGGGTTCACCATCAGCGGCAGTTTGTCGGTGTAGGTGCCCTTGAGCTTGGCCAGGCTGCGGTGCTCCAGCAGCTTGGCCGGCAGCGGATAGTCGGCGGCCAGTTCCTGCAGCACCTCCTCGTCGGTGCTCGGTGCGCCGCTGGCGGTCTTCTTCTTGACCGGCAAGCCGAGCTTGCCGAACAGGATCTCGCCGATCTGCTTGGGCGAGCCAAGGTTGAAGGGCTGGCCAGCCAATGCATACGCCTCCTGCTCGAGCGCCACCATCCGCTCGCCGAGTTCGCGGCTCTGGCGGGCCAGCACGCCGGTGTCGACCAGCACGCCGTGACGCTCGATCCGGCCGAGCACCACGCTGGTAGGCATCTCGATCTGCTCGTAGACGAAACGCAGCCTGGCGTCGGCTTCGAGCTGCGGCCACAGAGTCTGGTGCACGTGCAGCGTCATCTCGCTGTCCTCGCCCGAATACTCGGTCGCGCGCAGCACGTCGACCTGGGCAAAGGGAATCTGGTTCGCGCCCTTGCCGCACAGTTCCTCGTAGCTCAGGCCCTTGCGGCCGAGGTGGCGGTCGGCCAGGCTCTCCAGGTTGTGCGGCTTGTGCGCCTCCAGCACGTAGCTCTGCAGCATGGTGTCGTGCTTCACGCCACGCAGCGCGATGCCGTGGTTCGCGAAGACATGGGTGTCGTATTTGACGTGCTGGCCGACCTTGGCACGGTTCGCATCCTCGAGCCAGGGCTTCAAGCGCGCCAGCACGTCGGTCAGGGGCAACTGGTCGGGGGCGCCGGGCCCGTGATGGCCGGTCGGGACATAGGCCGCACGCCCGGGCTCGACCGCCAGGCTGATCCCGACGATGCGCGCGCGCATGCCGTCGAGCGAATCGGTTTCGGTGTCGATCGCCACCAGCGGTGCCGCCGCGGCCAGTCTGAACCAGTGATCGAACCGGTCCCAGTCCAGGACGGTCTCGTAGGCGCGCGCCAGGTCGTGGGCCGGGCGCGCCGGTGCTGGATCGTCGACCGTCGCGGCCAGGCCCTGTCCTTCCTCCAGCTCCTTGCGCCAGCTCTTGAAGCCGAAGCGGACGTAGAAGTCGAGCAGGCGCTGGCGGTCGACCTCGCGCAGCGCCAGCCCGTTCAGTTCAGGCCAGGTGTCGAGGTGACCGCCCAGGTCGCAGTCGGTGACCACCGTGATCAGCTTGCGCCCCGTCGGCAGCCAATCCAGCGCCTTGCGCAGGTTCTCGCCGGCCGTGCCCTTGATCTCGGCGGCGGCGGCCACGACGCCGTCGAGCGATCCGTATTCGGCGATCCACTTCGCCGCCGTCTTGGGGCCGACCTTCTCGACGCCCGGCACGTTGTCGACCGTATCGCCGACCAGCGTCAGGAAGTCGACGATGCGATCGGGCGGCACGCCGAACTTGGCCCGCACGCCGACCTCGTCGAGCTTCTCGTTGCTCATCGTGTTGATCAGCGTGATGCGCGGCGTGACGAGTTGGGCCAAGTCCTTGTCGCCGGTGGAGATCACCACCTTGTGCCCACTCGCCGCGCCGCTGCGTGCCAGCGTCCCGATCACGTCGTCGGCCTCGATGCCGGGCACCTCGAGCACCGGCCAGCCGAGCAGCTTGACGACTTCGTGGATCGGCTCGATCTGGCGTGCCAGGTCCTCAGGCATCGGCGCACGCTGAGCCTTGTACTCGGGGTACCAGGCATCGCGGAAGGTCGGGCCCTTGGCGTCGAATACGCAGGCGGCGTGGGCGGCGGGGATCTGCTCGCGCAGCCGCTTCATCATCGCGACCATGCCGTGGATCGCGCCGGTCGGGAATCCATCCGGGCCGCGCAGGTCGGGCATGGCGTGGTAGGCGCGGTAGAGGTAGCTCGAGCCGTCGACGAGCAGCAGGGTTTCTTCACTCATGGCGCGCATTGTGCGACGGGGGCCGGGGTCGCCCCGGGACGTAAACTCACCCCATGTCAACAGTCCACGCCCTCGCGCTGGCCGCCGCTGCTGCTGCGGCCCCGGCGTCTGCCCCGATCGAGAAGATGGCCGGCGAGCCCGCCGTCTCGCACCGCATCGTCGAGGACCGGCAGAACCGGATCGACGAGCTGAAGGTGCGCGGCGAAACGCGGCGGGTGGTGGTGCGGCCCAAGGCGGACGGCGTCATGGAATACGAGATCGCCCCCCCGAGCGGCGCCACCGATACGTCGCAAGGCCGCCGCAGCAGCGCCGGCGAGCGGGTCTGGCGTTTCTTCACCTTCTAGCGCAATGACGACTTCCGTGCTCGCCTTGCTCGCCGCCCCCCGCGGGGGCGCCCAGGCCGCTTGGGAACGCCCCGGCGCGGCTTCATGACAGCCCCCAGGCTCGCCTTGCTCGCCGCCCCCCTCGGGGGCGCCCAGGCCGCTTGGGAACGGCCCGGCGCGGCCTGAGGTCCATGGCGGTCTACACGGAAGTCGGCTTCGACGAGGCCGATCGGCTGGTACGGAGCCTGGGCCTCGGCGCGCTGACCGATCTGCGCGGCATCCGCTCGGGCATCGAGAACACCAACTACTACGCCACCACGGCCCGAGGCCAGTGGGTGCTGACGATCTTCGAGCGCCTGGGCCGCGATCAGTTGCCCTACTACCTGCACCTGATGCAGCACCTGGCGCTGCGCGGCATCCCGGTCCCCGCGCCGCAGGCCTCGCCCGACGGCGTGCTGCTGCACACGGCGAGCGGCAAGCCGGCGGCAGTGGTGACGCGGCTGCCCGGCAGCCACCGGCTGGCACCCGACGCGCAGCATGGCGAGCAGGTCGGTCGCATGCTGGCGCGCATGCACCTGGCAGGTCTGGACTTCGCAATGCAGCAACCGCACTTGCGCGGCCTGGCGTGGTGGGAACAGACCACTCCTGTCGTGCTGCCGCATGTGAGCGCTGCACAGGCCGCCCTGTTGACCAGCGAACTCGACTTCCAGCAGAAGGTCGCGGCCTCGGCGCTGGGCCAGGCGCTGCCGCGCGGGCCGATCCACGCCGATCTGTTCCGCGACAACGTGATGTTCGACGAGACCGCCGGCGAAGACCGCCTGTGCGGCTTCTTCGACTTCTATTTCGCCGGCACCGACGTGCTCCTGTTCGACGTCGCCGTGTGCCTGAACGACTGGTGCATCGACCATGGCAGCGGCCGCATGGTCGACGAACTGGCCGCACCCTTCCTTGCCGCCTACCAGGCCGAGCGCACGATGACGGCCGGTGAACTGAAGCTGCTGCCGGCGATGTTGCGTGCGGCCGCGTTGCGCTTCTGGCTCAGCCGGCTGTGGGACTGGCACCTGCCGCGCGACGCTGCCCTGCTCGCGCCCAAGGATCCGAGTCACTTCGAGCGTGTGCTGCGTCTGCGCATCGACTATCCCTGGCACCCGCCGCTCTGAACCCATGGCCCTGTCGCTTCGTACCGTCGAGCCCGTGCAGGGCGCCTCCTGGGTCCGCGACGGCTTTCGCCTGTTCGCCAAGCATCCGCTGCCGTTCACTCTGATGTTCGTCGTCTTCCTGGCCGCAGCGGTGCTGAGTTCGGCCCTGCCCTTCGTCGGCGGCGTCGCGATGCTCGCAGCGATGCCGATGTTGTCGCTGGGGTTCATGGTCGCCGCGGAGTCGGCACTGCAGGGCGGCCCCATCCATCCGGGGCAGTTCATCTCGCCCCTGCGGGGCGATGCCAGGCGGCGGCGGTCGCTGCTGATCCTGTGCGGCGCGTACGCCGCGGTCATGCTCGCGATCCTGGTCCTGGGCCATTGGGTCGACGACGGTGGCTTCGAGAAGCTGCAGCACCTGCTGGCCGATGGCGCGCCCCAGGAGCAGATCGATGCCCTGATCTCGGAGCCCGGTTTCGCCGGCGGGGTGCTGGTGCGCTTCGGACTCATCAGCGTCGCCTCGGTGCCGTTCTGGCACGCACCGGCACTGGTGCACTGGGGCGCCCAAGGTCCTGGGCAGGCCCTGTTCTCCAGCGCACTGGCGGTCTGGCGCTGCAAGGGTGCCTTCGTGGTCTACACCATGGTCTGGAGCGTGCTGGTCGCGCTCTTCGGCGTGCTCAGCGCGCTGCTGTTCGGGCTGCTGGGGATGCGCCAGATGGTCGGCCTCGTCGCGCTGCCGGCCGGCCTGATCTTCTCGACCGCCTTCTACGTCTCGCTGCTGTTCACCTTCAACGACAGCTTCGGCGGCTCGGGCGCCGGCTCGCCAGGCGGCTGATCATTCGATCGGCGTCAGCCTGGCCACCGCCAGCGCGAGCCATTTCATGCCGTGACGACCGAAATTGACCTGGGCCCTTGCGTCCTCGCCGCTGCCCTCGAGCGTCACGATCACGCCCTCGCCGAACTTGTTGTGGAAGACCGACTGGCCGCTGCGGAACCTGGCGCCGCCGCCCGAGGACGACACCGTCTCGCTGCGCGGTGTGAACGGCACCGGCGCCTCGACCCGTCCGGCGCCGACGATGCCATGCAGGCCGCTGCCGCGTGACCAGGCATCCTGGTAGTCCTGCGCATAGCCGGAGCGGAAGCCGGACGTGCGCGGGGTCAACCACTTCAGCGCCGACTCCGGCAGTTCGTCGAAGAAACGACTCTTGACGTTGTAGCGCGTCTGGCCGTGCAGCATGCGCGTCTGGCTGAAGCTCATGTACAGGCGCTTGCGGGCACGCGTGATCGCGACGTACATCAACCGGCGCTCCTCCTCCAGCCCGTCGGCGTCGGACAGCGAGTTCTCGTGCGGGAACAGGCCCTCTTCCAGGCCGGTGATGAAGACCGCATCGAACTCCAGGCCCTTGGCCGAGTGCACCGTCATGAGCTGGATCGCGTCTTGGCCGGCCTGGGCCTGGTTGTCGCCAGCCTCCAGTGCCGCGTGGGTCAGAAAGGCCGCCAGCGGCGACATCACCTCGCCGCTGTCGGCATCGGGCGTGCTCAGCGGTGGCGTGGTCTCGTCGACCGGCAGGCTGACGGCATCCTTGCCGAAGCCCTCCTGAGTGACGAAGGCTTCGGCCGCATTCACCAGTTCCTCGAGGTTCTCGATCCGGTCCTGGCCTTCCTTCTCGGTGCGGTAGAAGTCGATCAGCCCGCTCTCGGCCACCACGTGCTCGATGATCTTGCGCAGCGTCAGGCCGCGCGTGGCATCGGCCATCGCCTGGACCTTGGCGTTGAATGCAGTCAGGTTGCCGCCGCCCTTGCCCGCCACCGCGGCCACGCTCTGGAACAGGCTGCGGCCGCTTGCGCGCGCAGCATCCTGAAGCAATTCGACCGTGCGCGCACCGATGCCGCGCGCCGGGAAGTTGACGACCCGCAGGTAGCTCGTATCGTCGTTTGGGTTCTCGATCAGGCGCAGGTACGCCAGCGCATGCTTGACCTCGGCACGCTCGAAGAAACGCAGCCCGCCGTAGACGCGGTAGGGCACACCGGCATTGAACAGCGCACTCTCCAGCACGCGGCTCTGTGCATTGCTGCGATAGAGCAGTGCGATCTCGCTGCGCGCCATGCCGTTGCGATGCAGTTGCTGGGCCTCCTCGAGAAACCACTGCGCTTCGCCGTAGTCGCTGGTGCTCTCGTGCACCCGCACCGGCTCGCCCGGGCCGGCTTCGGTGCGCAGGTTCTTGCCCAGGCGTCGGCTGTTGCAGGCGATCAACTCGTTGGCCGCGTCGAGGATGTTGCCGGCCGAGCGGTAATTGGTCTCGAGCTTGATGACCCGATCGACCCGGTACTCGCGCTCGAAATCGGCCATGTTGCCGACCTTCGCCCCGCGGAAGCCGTAGATGCTCTGGTCGTCGTCGCCGACCGCGAACACACCCTGGTCCGGGCCCGCTGTCGCGGACGTCCCCGCCCTGCCGGGCGGGGGTGCAAACATCTGCAGCCACAGGTATTGCAGGCGGTTGGTGTCCTGGAATTCGTCGACCAGGATGTGGCGGAAGCGCCGCCGGTAGTGCTCGCGCAACGCATCGTTGTCGCGCATCAATTCGTAGGTGCGCAGCATGAGCTCGGCAAAGTCGACCACCCCTTCGCGCTCGCACTGGTCTTCGTAGGCCTGGTAGATCTGCACCAGCTTGCGCGTCTGCTCGTCACGCAGTTCGACGTCGCGCGGGCGCTGGCCGTCTTCCTTGCTGTGGGCGATGAACCAGCTCACCTGCTTCGGCACGAAGCGTTCCTCGTCGAGCTGCAGAGACTTGATGACGCGCTTGACGGCCGACAGCGAGTCCTGCGCATCGAGGATCTGGAAGCTCTGCGGCAACCCGGCGAGCTTCCAGTGCGCGCGCAGGAAACGGTTGCACAGGCCGTGGAAGGTGCCGATCCACATGCCGCGCACGTTGACCGGCAACATCGCAGACAGCCGCGTGAGCATCTCCTTGGCCGCCTTGTTGGTGAATGTCACGGCCATCACCCCGCCGGGCGAGACCTGGGCCGTCTGCAGCAGCCAGGCGATGCGCGTGGTCAGCACGCGGGTCTTGCCCGAGCCGGCGCCAGCCAGGATGAGCGCCGGTCGTGCCGGCAGTGTCACCGCCGCGAGTTGCTCGGGGTTGAGGTTCCTCAGCAGGCCGACAGGATCGGTTCCGGAGTCTTGCGCTGGCGGCTCGTGCATGCACCGATTCTAGGAGCCGCCGCCAGTGCGGCCGGTCCGCAGGCCGACGTCCTCAGGAATGCGCGACGGCCTGCGGAATGCGGATCGCCGGCAGGAACTCGTCGTCGGAGCTGTAGCGGATCGGATTCGTCCGCGACTGGTATTCCGCGTTGCGCTCCTGCAGCCAGTTGGCCATCTGCGGTGCCGGCAACGCGCGGCTGAGCAGCCAGCCCTGCATCTCGCTGCAGCCCAGGTTGCGCAGGAAGTCGGCCTGCTCCTTCGTCTCCACGCCCTCGGCGACGACCTTCATGTGCAGGCTCTGGCCGAGCGCCATCACCGCCGTGGCGATCGCACAGTCTTCCGGGTCGTTCGGGATCTCGGTGACGAACGAGCGGTCGATCTTCAGGGTATCGACATCGAGCCGGCGCAGGTAGCTCAGCGACGAGTGGCCGGTGCCGAAGTCGTCGATCGCGAGCTTGACGCCCAGGCGGGCGAAGCCGGAAAGCACACCGCGGTTGACGTCGGTGTCCTCCATCAGCAGGCTCTCGGTCAATTCGAGCTCCAGCCGCGCCGGGTCGATGCCGGTCTCGCGCAGCGTATCGCTGACCAGCGCCACCAGATAGGAATGGCGCAGTTGCCGGGCCGACAGGTTGACCGCCATGCTGATCTGCGGCAGGCCCAGACGATCCCACTCGGCGAGTTGCTTGCAGGCTGCGCGGATGACCCAGGCGCCGACCGGCACGATCAGGCCGGTGTCCTCGAGCACGGCAATGAAGCGGTCGGGGGGGACCATGCCGCGCCCCGGCGCATGCCAGCGCAACAGGGCCTCGACACCGGTCACGCGACCGGTCTTGAGGTCGGCCTTGGGCTGGTAGTACAGGCAGAATTCCTTGCGCTCGATCGCGCGGCGCAGGTTGCCCTCGAGCGACAGGCGCGCACTGACCGCGGCGTTGAGGTCATCGCTGAAGAAGCTGTAGGTATTGCGGCCGAGGGACTTGGAGCGGTACATCGCCATGTCCGTGTGCCGCACCATGCCGTCGAGGTCGACGTCATCCATCGGATACATCGAGATGCCGATGCTGGCCGAGACGTGCAGTTCCTCGTCACCGACCGGGAACGGCACCGACAGTGCGTCGAGCAGGCGGCGCGCAATCAGCGCCGCGTCCTCGGCGCCGCCGATCGACTCGGCGATCACGGTGAACTCGTCGCCGCCCAGGCGCGACACGGTGAATGGAGCGCCGGCGGCATGACGGCCGACCGAGTCACCCAGTCGCAGACTGCGCGTCAGTGTCTCGCCGACGTGGCACAGCAGCCGGTCGCCGACCTCGTGACCGAGGCTGTCGTTGACGACCTTGAAACGGTCCAGGTCGAGGAACAGCAAGGCCATCGGCTGGCCCGAGCGGCGCGAGCGCTCCATGGCCTGGGCGAGGCGGTCGCGGAACAACGCCCGGTTCGGCAGGCCGGTGAGGCTGTCGAAGTTGGCCAGGTATTCGAGCTTCTGCTGGGTCTGGCGCTCTTCGGTCAGGTCTCGCACGCTGACGATGTAGCACGGCTCGCCGTTCTGGTGCGTTGCATGCATCTCGACGATCGCGGCGAAGGGTGCGGGCTCGCCCTCACGACGGGCCTGAACTTCGCCGGTTGCCAGAGGGAATCCCGCCTGGTCGGGGCGGTCAGCGCCCCCAGACAGCCAATCGGCGGCACGGGTGCCGACGATGCGCGCCTGGGGCGCGCCGAACAGGCGCTCGCCGGCGGGGTTGCAGGCCAGCACGCGGCCGTCGACGGCGCACATGAGCAGGCCCGCATCGCTGCGATCGAACAGGACCTGGAAGACGCTCGCCGACTCCGAGCGCACACGCTCCACGTGGTTGCTGCGGCGCTGGTCGATCGTTCGCAGGTACTGGCGCAGACCGAAGAACACGCCCACACCACACAGGATGGCGCCGAGCACGTCGACCATCGCGGCCCAGGCCAGAGGCACCAGCGAACGAATGACCTGGACCCGGCCAACGACCCCTTGTCCGACGACGATGGCCGCCGTGCGCTTGAGCGACAGCGACCCGGCCAGGCCGCCGGAGGTGGCAATCGTCTGTCCTGCAGCATCCACCACCGCGCGTGTCTCGAGGTTCTCGTCGCCGACGCCGACGGCATCAAGGGTGGTCCGGATCTGCGCCGACCAGGCCGCCGCCGCGGCATCAACCGGCCGCGCCGCCTCCGCGAGCCAGCGCGCCTTGGCAGTGGCGGTCTGATCGACCTGGACCCAGAGGTGCACGACATGCATCGCGACGAAGGCGCCGCACACGCCGGCGGCCACTGCAGCGGCCGTGCGTGATGCTCGACGATCGGCCGAGGCGCGATCGTCGTTGACGGGAGCAGTCAGGGCAGTCATCGGGCGCGGTTTCATCCTTCACTCCCCGGCAACGAAGAGCGACCGGCGATTTGACCGTCCAGGAAGCGGATTGGCATGTTTTGTCAACAAGACTCGGGTGGACCGTGAGCAAGTTCACGCCCTCGTACAGGGGGCGTCAGTCGCATATCGGCGGCCGTCGGCATGAACTGGAGGGCGCCGGCGATGGAACCGGAACGGTCGGCGTAGAATTCCTCACCGGGCCCAAATTCAGGAGCCCGGTCTCGGTTTCGGCGCTCCGCACATGACCAGCGGGCCCTGCGCGCGAAGCCCGCCGGCTCCCGGTCAAGCGCTCGCAACCCGATCGGCTGGAGCTGCTGCACATGGCCCCCCTCGTTCACATCCGTCCGCGGCCCCACGGGGCAGTGCTGGCCCGCATTGCGCGGGCCTTCAAGGAGTCCTGATGGAAATCTTCGACTACGACAACATCCTGCTGCTGCCGCGCAAGTGCCGGGTGGACAGCCGCAGCGAATGCGACCCTGCAGTGGAATTCGGCGGCCGCCGATTCCACCTGCCGGTGGTGCCGGCCAACATGAAGACGGTGATCGACGAGACGATCAGCGAGTGGCTGGCCGCCAATGGCTGGTTCTACGTCATGCACCGCTTCGACCTCGACAACGTGGCCTATGCCCGGCGGATGCGCGACAAGGGCCTGTTCGTGTCCATCAGCTCCGGTGTCAAGCCGGCCGACTTCGAGGTCATCGATCGCCTCGCGGCCGAGGGCCTGGGTGCCGACTACATCACGATCGACATCGCCCACGGCCACGCCGACAGCGTGCGCAAGGCGATCGACCACATCAAGCACAAGCTGCCGCAGGCCTTCGTGATCGCCGGCAACGTGGCCACGCCGGAGGCGGTGATCGACCTCGAGAACTGGGGCGCCGACGCGACCAAGGTCGGCGTCGGCCCGGGCAAGGTCTGCATCACCAAGATGAAAACGGGCTTCGGCACCGGCGGCTGGCAGCTCAGCGCGCTCAAGTGGTGTGCCCGCGTAGCCAACAAGCCCATCATCGCCGACGGCGGCATCCGCCACCATGGCGATATCGCCAAGAGCATCCGCTTCGGTGCCTCGATGGTGATGGTGGGGTCGCTGTTCGCCGGCCACGAGGAGTCACCGGGCGCCACGGTCGAAGTCGACGGCAAGCTCTACAAGGAGTACTACGGCTCGGCGAGCGACTTCAACAAGGGCGAGTACAAGCACGTCGAGGGCAAGCGCATCCTCGAGCCGATCAAGGGCAAGCTCGCGGACACGCTGCGCGAGATGCGCGAGGACGTGCAGAGTTCGATCAGCTATGCCGGCGGCCGCGTACTGGCCGACCTGAAGAAGGTCAACTACGTGATCCTGGGCGGCGAGAACGCGGGCGAGCATCTGTTCATGTAGCGCGCCGGGCGTCCACGCTCGCGTCGGCGTCAGCGCGCAATCATCCCCTGGCGCTCGCCGGGTTCGCCACGCGGCGAGACCTTGCGCAGCGACATCGGCAGCTCGCGCGCGGCCCCGGCCGGGCAGGCGCCCCCATCGGCCAGTGTGCGGGCGGCCGACAGGAGCGGCTCGTTCGCAGCGCCGAGAGCTTTGCTGAAGTCCTCGACGACCGGACAGGTCGCGGCAAAGCCGTCGAAGAATCGACCTTCGTTGCGCCCGTTCACGCTCTCGAAATTGACGACGTTGTAGGTCGTGCCGCAGCCATCGGACTGCGGCAGGAAGCCCACCGGCTTGCCGCAGGTCGTCTCGCCGATCGCGACCACCTGCACACCGACGCCGCGCAGGCCATTGATGAACTGCTCGCTGGCCGAGCAGGTGCGGCGTCCGGTCAGGACATAGGCGCGCGTGACGCCCAGCGCCGAGGCCGGATTGCCGAAAGCGAAGCTCTCGTTCCACGCCGCGGCGCGCTTGTCGTTGTAGAGCAGGGTCGAATAGGTCAGACCCGCGGCGCGGCTGCCCGTGACGAGGGACGCCAGGTTGGCCCCGACCGACACCAGGCCGCCCCCGTTGTAGCGCAGGTCGACGACGACGTCGCTGACGCCCTGGGCGCGGAAATCGGCAAAGGTCGACGCCAGCAGGGGATCCGCCTGCGAGATCATGTCCTTGACGACGACATAACCGAGCTTGCGCCCAAGCGGCGTGGTCACGACCTGGGCCCGCGGCACCGGCGACAGCGCGAAGATCGCCGCGGCCACCGTGACCGTGCGGTCCCCGCCAGCATTGCGCAGCACCAGCGAGATGGTCTGGCCGGCGGCCGTCGCTGACAGCACCGAGAGGTCGTCGGCCGCGATCAGGTCGGCGGCCGTGCGGCCATTGATCGACAGCACGCGATCGCCACGCACGACGCCGGCGCCTGCGGCTGGCGACAACGGTTCGACATAGCGCACGTACAACGGCTGCGACGGCAGGCCAGAGACTTCCAGCCCGGCGACGGCAACGCCGTAGCCGAGCGACTGGCCCGCGCCGAAGAAACGGTTGAACGACTCGGTCGACTCGTAGTTGCTCCAGCGGTCGGCAGGAAAGCGGGCATCCACGCCGGTGTAGAGCAGGCCATCGAAATAGCCACCCACGGTCGCAAAGGCGGTCGGCGCCGGGTCGGGCGAGAGCCGGTACCAGAAATACCAATCGTTGAAGTAGGTCCGCAGCCAGGTCTTCTGGTCGGCGACGCTGCAGGTGAGCGGGCGGTTGTCCGTCCCGTCGCCACCGCCGCCGCACGCAGCCAGGAGGACCAGCGCGGAAGCGGCGATCAGTGTCCGGGCGCGCCGGATGCGGGCAGAGTGGAGTCGGGTCGTCATGAGGCCTCCTGGGTGGCTCTTTGCCGGCCGTCGCTGAAGGTACCACGGCCTACAATTGCAAACTCCCCTGCAGCCCTTGCCGTTGACACGCCCACGTGTGTCAGCCTGTATCGACCTTTGCCATGACAGAACTCGCCAAATCGTTCGAGCCGGCCGCCATCGAGGCCAAGTGGGCCCCGCTGTGGGAACAGGGCGGCGCCGCCGTCCCGACGCTGGACCCGGCCCGGCCCTCGTTCAGCATCCAGCTGCCGCCGCCCAACGTCACGGGCACGCTGCACATGGGGCACGGCTTCAACCACACGATCATGGACGCGCTCACGCGCTACCACCGCATGCGCGGGTACAACACGCTGTGGCTGCCGGGCACGGACCATGCGGGGATCGCCACCCAGATCGTGGTCGAGCGCCAGCTGCAGGAGCAGGGCATATCGCGCCACGACATCGGCCGCGCGAAGTTCCTCGAGCACGTCTGGGCCTGGAAGGAAAAGTCCGGCAACCAGATCACGGGCCAGATGCGCCGCATCGGCGATACCGTCGACTGGTCGCGCGAGTACTTCACGATGGACGCCACGCAGTCGGCGTGTGTCAATGAGACCTTCGTGCGCCTGTACGAGGACGGCCTGATCTACCGCGGCAAGCGGCTCGTGAGCTGGGACCCGGTACTGAAGTCCGCCGTGTCCGACCTCGAAGTGGAAAGCGCCGAGGAAGACGGCTTCCTCTGGCACATCCGCTATCCGTTGGAGGACGGCAGCGGCTCGCTGGTGGTGGCCACCACGCGCCCCGAGACCATGCTCGGCGACACCGCGGTGATGGTGCACCCGGAAGACGAGCGCTACACCGCGCTGATCGGCAAGCGCGTGCAGCTGCCGCTGTGCAATCGCACGATTCCCGTGATCGCCGATGCCTACGTCGACCGCGAGTTCGGCACCGGCGTCGTCAAGGTCACGCCGGCGCACGATGCCAACGACTACGCCGTCGGCCAGCGCCACGGCCTGGCGATGATCGGCGTGCTCGCGCTCGATGCCACCGTCAACGACCGCGCGCCCGAGGCCTATCGGGGCTTGGACCGCTTCGTCGCACGCAAGAGGGTCGTCGCCGACCTCGAGGTGCTGGGGCTGCTGGTCGAGACCAGGAAACACAAGCTGATGGTGCCGCGCTGTGCGCGCACCGGCCAGATCGTCGAGCCGATGCTGACCGACCAGTGGTTCATGGCCATGAGCAAGCCGGGCAAGGACGGCAAGTCCATTGCCGCGAAGGCGATGGCCGCCGTCGATGCCGGCGAGGTGAAGTTCGTCCCCGAGCAGTGGGTCAATACCTGGAACCAGTGGATGAAGAATATCCAGGACTGGTGCATCTCGCGCCAGCTCTGGTGGGGCCACCAGATCCCGGCCTGGTACGGCACGGGCGGCGAACTCTTCGTCGCACGCAACGAGGACGAGGCACGCGCCAAGGCCACGGCTGCCGGCTACACCGGCGAGTTGACGCGCGACGAGGACGTGCTCGACACCTGGTACTCAGCGGCACAGTTCCCGTTCTCCACCGTCGGCTGGCCGGCCAAGACGATCGAACAGGACCTTTTCCTGCCCTCGACCGTGCTCGTGACCGGCTTCGACATCATCTTCTTCTGGGTCGCCCGGATGATCATGATGACGGTGCATTTCACGGGCCAGGTGCCGTTCCGACACGTCTATATCCACGGCCTGGTACGCGATGCGCAGGGCCACAAGATGAGCAAGAGCGAAGGCAACGTGCTCGACCCGGTGGACCTGATCCAGGGCGTGGACCTGCCGACGCTGATCGACAAGAGCACGAGCGGCCTGCGTCGCCCCGAGAAGGCACCCGCCATCACGGCGCGCGTGAAGAAGGAGTTCCCGGACGGCATCCCCGCCTACGGCGCCGACGCGCTGCGCTTCACGATGGCCAGCTACGCCAGCCTGGGCCGCGACATCAGCTTCGACCACAAGCGCTGTGAGGGCTACCGCAATTTCTGCAACAAGCTGTGGAACGC
>Ga0209682_10000316_pt1 | contig 16642 bp, 8 predicted proteins | sample DOMMetBare2Fresh_2_FD_187471 | JGI IMG/M metagenome (GOLD analysis project Ga0209682, IMG submission 187471) | Wetland sediment microbial communities from St. Louis River estuary, USA, under dissolved organic matter induced mercury methylation -... | ecosystem: Environmental > Aquatic >... | reverse complement strand
GTCGACGCCACCGCCGCCTGCACCGCCGCCGTCACCTGGTCGGTGCTGCCCCCGACCGGCGGCACCCTCACGCCGTCGGGCCTCGCGGCCACCTTCGCCTCCTCGACGGCGGGCAGCTACACCGTCACCGCCACCAGCGCCGACGACACCTCCAAGAGCGGCTCCGCCACCATCACCGTCACCGCCGCGCCGCCCGTCTGCACCGTCGCCGGCGTCGTCGTGACCGCCACCCAGGGCACCTTCCAGGCCGGCGGCTCCACCGCCCTCTCCGCCGCCGTCGACGCCACCGCCGCCTGCACCGGCGCCGTCACCTGGTCGGTGCTGCCCCCGACCGGCGGCACCCTCACGCCGTCGGGCCTCGCGGCCACCTTCGCCTCCTCGACGGCGGGCACCTACACCGTCACCGCCAGGAGCGCCGACGACACCTCCAAGAGCGGCTCCGCCACCATCACCGTCACCGCCGCGCCCCCGGCCTGCTTCGTCACCGGCGTCACCGTGTCGGCCAGCCCCGCCACCTTCGAGGCCGGTCTCTCGTCGAGCCTCACCGCCACGGTGGCCGCCACGGCCCCGTGCACCCGCGCCCTCGCCTGGACCGTCTCTCCCCCGACCGGCGGGACGCTCACGCCGACGGGCCTCACGGCCACCTTCGCCTCCTCGACCCCGGGCACCTACACCATCACCGCCACCAGCGCCGAGGACGGCGCCGTCAAGGGCCAGGCCACCGTCACCGTGACCCCGGCGCTCGCCTGCACCGTCTCCGGGCTCACCCTGGCGGCCGGGCCGGCCAGCATCTCGTCGGGCGGGACCTCCATCCTCACCGCCACGCTGTCCACCAGCGCGACCTGCACCCGCGCCCTCGACTGGTCGGTCTCGGCGGGCGGCACGCTCACGCCGAGCGGCGCCAAGGCCACCTTCACCGCCACCACGCAGGCCACCTACACGGTCACGGTCACCAGCGTCGACGACAACGCCAGGCAGGCCCAGGCCACCGTCACGGTCGGCCCAGCCGTCGCCTGCGGGACCCCCAACGGCAGCGTCGTCTCGCACCTTGGCGGCACGGTGGTCACCGCCGACGAGACCTGGGTCGGCGACGGCGTCACCCACCAGCTGCCCGGCAGCGTGCAGATCAAGGGGACGGCGACGGTGACCATCCAGCCCTGCGCCATCGTGAGCATGGGGCCGATCGGATCGATCCTGGTCCAGGACTCGGGGCGCCTGGTGTCGGCCGGGACAGGGGCCGGCCGCTTCGTCGACATCGTGTCGGCCACCACCGGCGTGCGGTGGGGGATGATCAGCGCCAGCTCGCCCTCCTCGCTCGTCGACCTGCGCTTCACCAACGTCCGGGAGGGCGGCGAGACGGTCGGGCTCCCCATGATGCTGCGAGGCGTCGGGGCCGGCGACGCCGCGGCGCCCTCCCCCGTGCTGCGCGTGCAGTCGGTGGAGATCTCGGGCTCCGGCGGCCTCGGCGTCTCCCTCGAGCAGAACGCCACCTTCACCGCCGACTCGTCCAACCTCGTCATCAAGGGCGCGGCGGGCTACCCGCTCCGCGCCAACCTGGTGGCCCTCGGCACCCTGCCCGCGGGCGACTACACGCAGAACGCCAAGAAGGAGGGGGCCGACGAGATCGTGATCCACGCCACCACCGACCTCACCAGCGACATGACCCTCAAGAACCTGGGCGTCCCCTACCGCTTCGAGGTCCCCGCCGTGCGGGTCCAGCCGGTGGCGCCCGCCACCGGCCCGGTCACGCTGACCATCCAGCCCGGCGTGGTCCTCAAGTTCCCGCGCCGCGCGCTGCCCGGTGGCCTGACGGCCCCCGGCAGCCTCTTCTCCGTGGGCACCGTCGGCCTGGCGCCCAACGGCGGCGGCGTGCTCAACGCCCTGGGCACGCCCGCGGCCCCCATCGTCTTCACCTCCGGCGAGGCCGCGCCCGTGGCCGGCGACTGGCAGGGGCTCTGGCTCGCCACCGCCGCCGGCTCGCGCCTCGACCACGTGGAGATCAGCTACGCCGGGGCGCCGCTGACCCTCAGCTCGGGCAACTGCCGCCCGGTCGGCACGAGCGACGCCGCCGCCCTCTTCGTCGGCAACCTCACCGACCAGTACGTGCCGCCCGCCGACCTCCTCACCAACAGCACCATCTCCAGCAGCGCGGGGCACGGCATCAACGCCCTCTGGCTGGCCGCCACGGCCAGCGCGCCGGTCCTCACCACCGGCAACACCTTCACGGGCAACGCCGCCGGCCGGTGCGCCCAGACCTTCAACGGGCTGACCGCGGGCAGCTGCCCGGCGGGCGGAGGGTGCACCACGCCCTGACGGCCGGGCGCTAGGGGACCAGCTGGCGGCAGCCCGGCCCGGCGTAGGCCATGTCGGGCGTGGTGAAGGCGGCGCCGGCGCGGCCGTCGGGGCCGATGGCGATGATGCCGCCGCGGCCGCCGGTGCGCCGGTGCAGCGTGGCCAGGACCGCCTCGACCGCCTCCTGCGGCGCCGTCCCGCGCCCGACCAGCTCGGAGACCGACTTGGCCGCCGCCGTGCGGATGAAGGCCTCGCCCCACCCGGTGCAGCAGACCGCCGCCCCCTCGTCGTCGGCGTAGAGGCCGCAGCCGACCAGCGGCGCGTCGCCCACCCGGCCGGCGCGCTTGCCGCGGGTGCCGCCGGTGCTGATGCCGGAGAAGAGGTGGTAGCCCTCGCCGGCGGCGCGGCGCACGCCCAGCACGATGCCGACCGTGCCGCGCTTCCCGTGGTCGGCCGGCGGCGCCGCCGCGCCCACCTTCCCCTCCTCGTCGAAGAAGACGCGCGCGTCGGGCTTCCCGGCCTTCACCCAGGCCTCGTACCCCTCGAACTCGCGGGGGTGGACCAGGCTGCGCGGATCGACGGGCGTGAAGCCCTCCGCCAGGGCGAACCGCTCGGCGCCGCCGCCGATGAGCAGCACGTGCTCGGTCCGCTCCATCACCGCCAGCGCCAGCTGGCTCGGGTTCTTGAAGCGGCCGACCGAGGCGACGGCGCCGGCCCTCAGCCCCGCCCCCTCCATGACCGCGGCGTCCAGCTCCACCTCGCCGTCCTCGTTGAGGAAGCTGCCGGTGCCGGCGTCGAAGGTCGGGTCGTCCTCCATCACCACCAGGGCCGCCAGGACCGCCCGCAGCGGCGGCGCCCCGGCCGCCAGCGCGTCGAGCGCGGCGCGGTGGGCCAGGCGCACGCCGGCCGCGTGCGGGGTCCGGAGCGACTCCGGGATGGCCCAGGCGCCGCCGTGGATCTGCAGGACGACGCGCGGGTCGGGCGAGGGGAGGAGGGCGTGGGAGAACATGGGCTGGGTCCGCCGGGCAGGGTCGCCGCCATCGGCGACGCGCCATGTTCCCCGAAGCGGGCGGGGGCCACAACCGCACCTCCGCCCCGCGCGGCCTGCGGGCGCCGGCTACAGCCCGTACCGCACCGCCATGCCCAGCAGCACCTCCGCGCCGTAGCGCGCCTCCCAGGCGGTGCGCACCGGCTCACCGGCCCTCACCGTCCCGCGCGCCTGGCGGATCCCGAAGGGGAGGACGGCGCCCGTGAGGCAGATCTCGCGGCGGCCGCCGCCCAGGCTCCAGGGGCAGCGGGTCGCCTGCGCGCCGAGCGCGAAGGCCTGCTCCAGCCACGGGTCGCCCGGGCTCGCCGAGGCGAGCCGGTAGCGGAGCTGCGGACCCAGCTCCCAGCGCCCCACCGTCCAGGCGCCGGTGAGGGCGGCGTCGAAGCCCGCGCGGTGGGCCGCGTCGGTGCCGAGGGCCACCCCGGCCCCCAGGCGCAGCAGGGCCGGGCCGCGCCGCCAGCCCGCGCCCGCCTGCAGCGCCGGCGCGAAGACCGTGGTGGGCCTCGCGCCGAGCAGCGTGGCGTCGAGGGAGCCGTCGGCGAAGAACCGGTCGGCCCCCGGCCGCTCGGCCTCCTCCGGCTCGACCGGCGCCGGGGTGGGCGGCGGGGGCGCGCGATCGTCGCGCGCCTGGTGCGCGGCGATGGCCTCGGCGACCCGCTCGTCGACCAGCGCGGCGAGCTGGGCCTCGGTCCGCCCCTCGCCCCCCTCGGTGCAGCCGGCCACCACCCGGATCTCCACGCCGCGCACCTGCGAGTGGAGCACCGGCGGCCCCTCGCGGAGCCGCGCCGCGCCGAGCCCCAGCTCCTGGAGGCGGGCCAGCACCATGAGCGCCCGGCCGCGGGCGCGCGCCACCTGGGCGGCGTCCTGGCTGCCGAGGGCGGCCACCATGGCGTCGCGGAAGGGCACCTGGTCGGCGTGCCCCTGCACCACCAGGCAGGCGCGCTGGAGCGCGGGCGCCCGGGCGCAGGCGGCGATCTCGTCGAGCACCGGCGCCCAGGCCGGGACGAAGGCGGCGTGACCGTCCTCGGGCCGCTCCGAGGCGCCCGACAGGATCCAGGACGGCTGGCGGCAGGCGGCCTGGTCCGCCCCGTCGACGGCGGCGGCGGCCGGGGCGAGGGCCAGCAGGGCGAGCGCGGCGAGGCGCGTGGCGCGGGTCATGGCGTCCTTCCTAGGGGCTCACCGTGATGGTGAGCTTCACCGTGGTGGAGCCGGCCGCGTTGGTGCCGGTGATGGTGAAGGCGGCCGCCGCCGCGGCGGTGGTGGGCGTGCCGACCAGGAGGCCGGTGGCGGGATCCACCTGCACCCCGGGGACCAGCTCCGCCGGGGAGAAGGTCTCGATGGCGCCGCCCTGGTAGGTGGGCCGGATGGCGCCGGCCGTCCCGAGGAGCGGCAGCGCCTGGTCCACCTTGAAGGTGTAGCTCGTCGCCGGGTAGGTGAGCGCCCTGGGCGCGCTGAGCGGCGTCTCCAGCTTGAAGGTGGTGGTGGCGCGATCGCCGGCCGCGTTGTCGGCCGTCACCGTGTAGGTGGTGAGGGCGGTCTGCTCGGTGGGCGTGCCGGAGATGGCCCCCCAGCGGGCGGCGTCGGTGGTGGTCGCAGGCGTCGCCAGGGTGAGGCCGGCGGGGAGGCCCGGCGTGATCCGGAAGGCGGTGAGCGCCCCCGAGGCCACCGGCGCCGGGATGAGGCAGGTGGCCGCCTCCGTGGCCTGGCCTGTGGGGCACCGGTAGCTGTCGCGGTCGTACTCCAGCGTGGCCTGGTCGAGGACGCGGATCCGCAGCTCCTCCATGGGGGCGTTGCTGACGCCCGGCTTGTTGCCGGTGTTGGAGGCGAAGACCGCCAGGTGGGCGTTGCCGGAGGCGGTGGGCGTCCCGAAGACGGCCCCGGTGGCCTCGGAGAACTCCAGCCCGGCCGGCAGCACGCCGGGCGCCGGCCAGCAGGTCCGCGGCGTGGTCCACGAGATCCCGGCCTCCCAGCGGCAGGCCTCGTAGAGCTCGGGGACGCCGCCGACCGTGCTGCTCGGGAAGATCGGCTTCACCGCCTGCCCCACCGACCAGTCGACGCTGGCGTTGAGGTAGTCCAGGGAGGTGACCGGCAGGATGTCCGCGTCCTTCTTGTAGACCACGTAGCTGAACTTGACGCTCTGCAGCCGGTCGGACGTGTACCAGTGCCTGGGGTCCCAGAAGTACCAGACGTACAGCTTGCCGAGCCGGTGGTCGCTGGTCTCGAAGAGGATCACCGAGTCCACCCCGAAGCTGAACGCCGGATCGGTCCCCACCACGCCGGTCTCCAGGTAGCCCTTCTCGAAGCCGTCCCAGAGCTGGCCGATCTCCTCGTACGTGAGCCCCGCGAAGTAGGAGGATGGCGAGAGCCCGCCCATGGCGTTCGGGTAGATCCGCTTGGCCCGCTGCGTGAACACCAGCGCCGAGGTGTCGGTCGGCCGCAGGTAGACGTCCGGCAGCAGGTCCACGCCGTTGCGCGCCTTCCAGAGGGAGACCAGCCACTCGGTGCCGTTGCCCGGCCAGTCGTTGCTGCCGAGCTGCCACCAGTTGTCCCCGTCGCCGCGGTCCAGGTCCTCCACCTCCACCTCCCAGACGTTGTCGGTGAAGGGGAACCAGAAGTACTCGGAGAGCATCTCGACCGAGCCGGCGCCGTGCGGGGCCAGGTTGCGCGACCCGCTCACCGTGACGGCGGTGTACTGGCCGGCCTTGCTGTAGGCGACCAGCCGCATCCCGGTGAGCCAGCCGTGGTCGAGGTAGACCTCCCAGCCGTAGGGGTCCTCGAAGAAGTTGGGCGGCGCCGCCAGCGCCACCAGGCCCGCGGTGCTGCCGCTCCCGAGCTTGGGGTGGAGCAGCCGGACCCAGAGGATCTGGTCGGCCTCCAGCGAGCCGCCCGGCTCGACCCGCACGTGGAAGCGGTGGGTCTCGGTGTCGTAGGTGGGGGCCCGCACGATGGGGGGCCTGGCCACCGGCGTGTAGATGACGTTCACCACCGCCTCGCGCACCCGCGGCACGGCGACCTCCCCCTCCCCGCCCGGGCGGACGCTGGTCACCCGCACCTTCTCGATGCCGGCCCCGGCGAAGGCGTAGTCCTTGAGCACCGTCGAGTAGAACCAGGGGCCGCGCGGGTCGGCCGAGAGCGGGTGCGACCCGCCCGCCTGGTCCAGGAAGGCCACGTCGGCGATGCCGTCGTAGTCGGAGGCACAGACCACCACCTCGTGGCCCTGGTCGGTGGGCACGGCGTAGGCCAGGTGGATGACCGGGAGCAGCTCCCGGGCGGGCCGCGGCGCGCGCAGCGTCACCGAGGCGCCGGCGCGCAGGGGGACGCCGAGCATGGCGTCGGCCGTGGCGATCGGCCCGGCGCGGCGGGCCTGCTCGAGCGTCACCGTGTCGATGCCCCAGCGCCACACGCCGTCGGAGGCGGCGGCGCCGAACGGCACGACGGTGACCCGGCCGTCCGGCTCCGGGTACTCGACGTGGTAGCCGGTCGCGCCGGTGCCGGCGAAGCCGAAGGCCCTCGCCATGGCGTCGCGGACCGTGACCTGCGGCCTGGGAGGCGCGCCGCCGGCGTAGACCAGCGCGTGGAGGAGCCGCGCCTGGTCGCCGCCGGGCAGCGGGCCGACGTCGGCCAGGAGGTCGGCGCTCACCGCGGCGATGCGGGCCATGTACTCCCCCGCGTCGCCCACCGACTCCCAGGCGCCGGACGACGAGAACCGCATGACGTCGGCCTTCTTCTGGGTCACCACCAGCGTGATGGGGGCGCCCGCCTCCACCGCCCGCAGCTCGGTGTCGGTGAGGGAGATGGGGTTGCCGCTCCCGTCCCGGTCGATGACCAGGGCCGCGCCCGCCTGCGACGGGTAGGTCGCCCCGGCCGGCAGGGTGCTGATCTCGAGGCCGGCGGGGGCGAAGGTGGCCACGTTGGCGCCGCCGATGCGGACGCCCAGGGTCGGCACGACGTGGCTGGCCGGGGCCGTGCCGCGGTTGGTGACCCGGACCGCCAGCTCGAGGTGGGCCGCGTCCACCGGGTTGAAGGTGCGCACGCGGTTCCAGTTGACCTGCTCGCTGAGGCTCCCGCCCGTGGAGGCCGCCACGCTCTGGGTGTCGGTGCTGCCCCAGGACTGCTTGAACGTGCCGCCCAGCTCGAACCCGACCCCATCGCCGCCGAGGGAGAGCTTGGCGCTGACCTCGTAGCCCATCTCCTTCGTGGTGGCGTGCTCGGTCCTCACCTCGCGGTTCCAGGTCTGCCCCTTCTCGATCTGGCCGCCGGTCCCCTCGCTGATGGTGTCGTTGGCGGTGACGGTGTAGCTCACCAGCTCCACCACGATGTCGGGGTAGGCCGGGACGAGCGGGTCGTTGCCGGGCGCCTTGACCGCCACGTCCATGTTGACGCCGGAGACCTCCATCCCGTCCGAGTAGGCGTCCTGGTCGGTGGACCACTGCAGCGGGTCGGTGCGGGCGCCGGCCGCGTCGAGCACGAAGCCGGCCGCCTGCCAGTCGTAGCGATACCCGGCGTACTCCAGCACGTCGGGCACGCCGTCGCCGTCGGTGTCGACCAGCTCGTCCGCGCCGTGGGCGCGGGCCGGGTCGTCGGCCCGGCCGGCCGGCGCGCCGACCTCGAGCGCCCCGGCGACCCCGCCGCTCGCCATGTAGAGCCAGCCCGAGCCGAAGACCTCGAAGGCGTCGTTGAGCCCGTCGCCGTCGCTGTCGGCCCGCTCCGGGTCGGTGCCGAGGGTGGCCGCGAACTGCAGCTCGACGTCGTCCGGCAGGCCGTCGAGGTCCTTGTCCCTCGACGGCGCGGGGGCCGCCGCCGAGGCGGCCATGGCCCTGGCCACGTCGCCGCGGGTGGGCGCCGCCTTCCACTTGCCACACCCCGAGGCCAGCAGGCACGCCAGGATCAGGCCGCTTCGAGCCGCCGCTCCACGAAGTCCGCGCATGAGTCCCCCTCGCGCTCGCACGGCACGTGAAGTCCAGAAGGGTGGCGAACGCGACTTCAGGGTAGCGCCGGCGGGGGAGCGGCCGGGCCTGACAACCGGGGTTCGCCCGATGGTGCGTGCGACACCTACCCCGACTGGCCGTGACGGAGCGTCTCAGGGGGCCGCGAAGCCGAAGACGTCGCCGCCCTCCACCAGCGGCCCCGAGACCAGGACGCTCGGCGCGATCGGCACGCCGGGGCAGCGCTCGGCGCCCGGCCGCCCGGGCGAGGCGAAGAGCTCGAACCGCCCGTCCAACAACCGGTCGGCCCGGTAGACGATCCGGGCGCTGTCGGGCGTCCAGGCGAAGCCCGTCACCTCCCCGCCGGGCGCCAGCCCCTGGGAGGCCGCGAAGGGGTCACCGCCGGCGGGCGCGTCGGTGAAGAGCTCGATCGGCCCGCCCGGCACCCGGGCGGCCAGGTAGGCCAGGCGCGAGCCGTCGGGGGCCCAGGCGAAGGCGTTGATGCCGCCGCTCGCCGTCGCCGGCGTCGAGATCGGCACCGCACCGCCGCCGTCGGGGAGCGCGGTGATGAGCACCAGCCGGGCGACGTCGACGGGATCCGCGAGGTAGAGGATGCGCGACGCGTCCGGCGCCCAGGCGAAGGCGAAGGGCTGGTGACCGTCGGGGAGCGGGCTGGAGACCTGCACGAGCCCGGCGCCGTCCGGGCGGACGGTGAAGAGCCCGGGCGCGCCCGCCTCCACCGGGCTGGCCAGGAAGAGGAGGCGCGAGCCGTCCGGCGCCCACTCGAAGGCGAAGGCGTCGGCGAGGTCGGGCCGCACCGACACCGGCACCTCGCCCGCCCCGTCGGGACCGACGGTGAGCAGGACCACCGGCACCGCCCCGGCCCCCGCGGCCAGGTAGCCGAGGCGCGTGGCGTCGGGCGCCCAGGCGTAGGGCCCGGCGCTGCCGCCCGCGGCGAGGGCGCCGGAGACCACCCCGGCGCCGCTCCCGTCGGGGCGGGCCACCCAGAGGTCGAAGCCCGGCGCCGCCACCCGCCCGGCCCGGTAGGCGAGGCGCGAGCCGTCGGGCGCCCAGAGGAACCCCGGGATGCCGCCGCCGACGGGGACGCGGGTGGCGATGGGGACGGGATCGACGCCGCCGCCGGGGAGCGCGGTGAGGAGCCCGCTGAAGCCGCTGGCGGCGTCGACCAGCTGGTAGGCGAGGCGCGAGCCGTCCGGGGCCCAGTCGAAGCGGCCGACGTCCAGCCCCTCCGCTGGCGGGCCGGACACCTTCAGGTTCGCGCTCCCGTCGGGCCGGCTGGTGAAGAGCTCCACGACGCCGTCGGCCTCCTGGTCGGCGGTGTAGGCGAGGCGCGCGCCGTCGGGGGCCCAGGCGACGCCCTGGACCGAGCCGCCGGGCACCATGGGGCCCGAGACCTTGACCGCGCCGCTCCCGTCGGCCCGCGCCACGAAGAGCTCGAAGACGTCGAGCTGCTCGGCGTCGGCGACGTAGGCCACCCGGGTGCGGTCGGGCGACGGGAGGAAGCCGCCCACGCCGGCGCCGTCGATCATCGGCCCGTCGAGCCGGACCGTCCCCGCGCCGTCCAGCGCGGCGCGGTAGAGGTCGTTGCGCGTGGCGCCGTCCTTGGTGGCCGTGAAGAGGGCGAAGCCGGCCGGCGCCGGCACGCAGGCCGGATCGCCGGCGGGCCGGGCGGCCTGGCCGCCGCACCCGAGGAGCATCGCCAGCAGCGCCACCAGCCAGGGCGCCAGCAGGCGCGCCGCCGCCCGCGCCATCATGCATCCCTCCCCGCCGGCGCCGGCTGGATGTTCTGGTTCTGCCGGAACAGGTTCTCCGGGTCGAACTTGGCCTTGAGCCGCGCCAGGCGCGCGAAGTTGGCGCGGTAGGCGCCGCCGCCGACGCGCTGGGCCTCGTCCTCCGGCATGAAGTTGACGTAGACGCCCCCGGTGGCGTGTGGCGCCAGCCGGTCGAAGAGCGCCCGCGCCCACCCGATGCACGCCTGGTCCTGCGAGGGCTCGCCCCAGCGCGCGTGCACGTTGACCACGAAGTCGACGTCGCGGTGCGGGTAGGCGGTGGCGTCGGCCGCCACCCGGTTCACCGCGCCGCCCAGGTGGGCCAGGAAGATCTCGCACTCCGGCGACGGGAGGGTCGCGGCGGCGCCGGCCAGGAGGTCGAGCGCCGCGTCGCCGAGGTCGACGAAGTCATGGGACTTCCAGTAGTTGCGCCGGCCCGGCGTCAGCAGCGGGTCGAAGGCCTGTTGCCAGGCGGCGAAGGGGGCCGGGCCGATCGCATCGGCGACGGGCGTCCCCAGCGCCCGCAGCGGCGCCAGCGCCGCCGGCCCCGCGGCCGGGTCGCCCACCCAGCAGGCGGCCAGCACCAGCACCTCCCGGCCGTGGACCTCCGGCGGCAGGAAGGGGAGCGGCGGGGCCTTCCGCATCACGGCCCAGCAGGCGAGCTCCTCCGGCGCGGCCCGCATCGCGCTGCGCCAGCCGCGCAGCACCTCGCCCGCCCTCGCGAGGGGGTGGACGATGAGCCCGGCCAGCACCTCGGGGCCGATGGGGTGGAGCTGGAACTCGAAGGAGGTGACCACCCCGAAGTTGCCGCCGCCGCCGCGGAGGGCCCAGAAGAGGTCCTGGTTCTCCCGGGCGCTGGCGCGCACCAGCGCGCCGCTCGCCAGCACCACCTCGGCCGAGAGCAGGTTGTCGATGGTGAGGCCGTGCTTGCGGCTGATCCAGCCGAAGCCGCCGCCCAGCGTCAGCCCGGCCACGCCGGTGGTGGAGTTGATGCCGAGCGGCGTGGCCAGCCCGGAGGCCTGGGCCACCCGATCGAACCCGGCCAGGGTCACGCCCGGCTCGACCCGCGCCGTCCGGCTGGGCGGATCGACGCGCACCGCCTTCATGGGCGAGAGGTCGAGCAGCAGGCCGCCCTCGCAGACGGCGTTGCCGGCGATGTGGTGGCCGCCGCCGCGCACCGCCAGCAGGAGGCGGTGGCGAGCGGCCAGCTCGACGGCGCGCCGGACGTCCTCGGCCGTGGCCGCGCGGATCACCGCGCCGGGGCGCCGGTCGATCATGGCGTTCCAGATGGTGCGGGCCTCCTCGTGGCCGGCCGAGCCGGGGAGGCAGAGCTCGCCGCGGAGCTGGCGCCGCAGCGACTCGAGCTCGGCCGCGGTGGGCGTCCAGGCGCCGCCGTCGAGGCGGGTGAGGGTGACGGGGGCTGCGGGGGAGGCGGGCTGGGTCTGCATGCGGTCTCCTGTACGGCCGGCGCCGGGATCGGTTCCCGGGGTGCGGGCAGCCGGCTCCATCGCAGCCGGCGTGCCAGCGGCGCGGGGCGGCGCGCGCGCCTGCATTCACGGCGCTTCGCGGCGCCGACGATCCCGGCCGGGGCCGGGCGAGATCCCGGCGGCGGCGAGATCTCGCGCCCGTTAGGTCGAGACCTCGTGGGCGAGCCGGAGGACCGGATGTCCGCAGCGGAGGCAGGCAGCGAGCGGTGCATCGACGAGGAGGCCGCGCTGCGCGCCGTCGTCGAGGGGACCGCGGCGGAGACGGGCCAGGCGTTCTACCGCGCGCTGGTCAGGAGCCTGGCCGGCGCGCTCGACACCTACGGCGCGTGGCTGACGGAGTCGAACGAGGCGCACACCCACCTGCGGGCGCTGGCCTTCTGGCTCGGCGACGACTTCGTGGAGCCGTTCGAGTATGCGGTCGCTGGCACCCCGTGCGAGACGACGCTGCGGGAGGGGCGGCTGGTCCACATCCCGGACCAGGTGCTCGACCTCTACCCCGACGACCACTTCGAGTTCCCGCGCCAGGTGGTCAGCTACCTCGGCCTCCCGCTCTTCGGCGCGGGTGGCCGGCTCCTGGGCCACCTCGCCGTGGTCGACAGCCGGCCCATGAGCGAGGAGAAGCGGCTGCTCGCCCTCTTCCGCCTCTTCGCCAGCCGGGCGGCCGCCGAGATGCGCCGGCTGCTGCTCGAGGGCGAGCTGCGCGACCGCCAGGACGAGCTGGAGCGGCTCATCGGCAGCGCCATGGACGCCATCGTCGAGGTGGACGGCGCCCTCCGCGTCACCCTCCTCAACGCCGCCGCCGAGAAGCTCTTCGCCTGCGGCCGCGACGAGGTGCGGGGGCAGCCGGTGGACCGCCTGCTCGGCGCGGCGGCCGCGGAGAAGCTCGGCGGCCTGGCCGCCGCCCTGGCGCAGCGGGCCGCGCCCGACCAGTCCCTCTGGATCCCGGGCGGCCTGCAGGCCGAGCCGGCCGGCGGCCCGCCCTTCCCCGCCGAGGCCACCCTCTCCCGCTTCGAGGTGTGCGAGCGGCCCTACTACACGCTCATCCTGCGCAGCGTGGACGAGCGGGTCGCGGCCGAGCGGACCATCCGGAGCCTGACGGCCACCGCGGCCTACCTGAGCGAGCAGCTGGCCGAGGAGCACGGCTTCGGCGACCTGGTGGGGCGCAGCCCCGCCATGCGCCAGGCCCTCACCGCCGTGGCCCAGGTGGCCGGGACCTCGGCCACGGTGCTGATCCTCGGGGAGACCGGCACCGGCAAGGAGCTCTTCGCCCACGCCATCCACGCGCGGAGCCCGCGGCGGGAGCGGCCGCTCGTGAAGGTCAACTGCGCCGCCATCCCGGCGACCCTGGTGGAGAGCGAGCTCTTCGGCCACGAGCGCGGCGCCTTCACCGGCGCCACGGCGCGGCGCGAGGGGCGCTTCGCCCTGGCGGACGGCGGCACCATCTTCCTGGACGAGATCGGGGACCTCCCGCTGGAGCTGCAGGGCAAGCTGCTGCGCGTGCTGCAGGAGGGGGAGTTCGAGCCGGTGGGCGGGTCCCGCACGCGCCGCGTCGACGTGCGGATCATCGCCGCCACCAACCGCGATCTCGAGGAGGCGGTGCAGGCCGGCGCCTTCCGCGCCGACCTCTACTACCGCCTGGGCGTCTTCCCGCTGCACCTCCCCCCGCTGCGGGACCGGGGCGAGGACGTCCTGGTCCTGGCCGAGCGCCTGGCGGCCACGCTGGCGCGGCGGCTGGGCCGGACGGCGCCGCGGCTCGAGGCGGCCGACGTGGCGGCGCTCCTCGGCTACGCCTGGCCCGGCAACGTCCGCGAGCTGCGCAACGTGCTGGAGCGGGCCCTCATCACCTCGGCCGACGGGCGGCTCCACCTGGCCCGCGCGCTGCCCGCCGCCGGCCCGGTCGCGGCGCCCGAGGAGGGCGAGCCGCCGCGCGACCGCCGGATCCTGAGCGAGCAGGCGCTGCGCCGGCTGGAGCGCGACAACATGCTGGCCGCCCTGGAGCGCACCGGCTGGCGCATCGGCGGCGAGGCCGGCGCCGCGCGGCTCCTCGGCCTGAGCCCCTCCACCCTCAAGTCGCGCATGAAGGCGCTCGGCCTGGCCCCGCCCGGCCCCCGCGCCCCGCCACCGGCCGCCGATCGCTGACCGGGCCGGGACGGCCGAGGGGCCGCCGGGTCGCCCCGGGGCCCCTCGTCTCCTCGCCGGGTACCGCCCGGCTAGAAGTTGAACTGGTCGATGTTCTCCTTGGTGAAGATCAGCGGCTTGCCGTAGACGATCTCACCGCCCTCGCCCACCGTGAACTCGCCGAGCTTGCCGGCCTTGAGCTTCGAGCCGGGGACGTTCTTCAGGCTGCCGTCCACCGCGGCCACCGCGGCGTAGACCGACATGTAGCCGAGCTTGGCCGGATCCCAGATGAAGAAGGCCTTCTGCGAGCCGTCCTTCAGGTAGGAGCGGATGGAGGAGGGCAGCGCCACGCCGGTGGCGAAGACCTTGCCCACCTTGCCGGTGCTCTGGATGGCGCGCGCGGCGGCCGGGGCGGAGACGGCCGAGGAGGAGATGATGACCTTGAGGTTGGGGTGGGCCTGCATCAGGTTGGTGGCCACCTCGATGCTCTTGGCCTCGTCGTCGGCGGCGAACTGCGTGGCCACCGGCTTGAAGACCTTGTACTTGGCGTCCTTCTGCGTCAGCTCCGTCATGATGCGGATGTGGGCCATGTGGTTGGGGCTGGTGGGCGAGGCCGCGATGAAGGCGATCTCGCCGCCCTCGGGCGCGTCGAGGAGCGCGCAGTCGAGCATGGCCTTGGCGGCGCCCTCGTAGGACATCTGGTTCACGAAGAAGTCGCGGGCGTTGGCCGCGGTGTCGGCGTCGTAGGAGACCACCTTGATCCCCTTCTGCTTGGCCTTGAGGAGCGGCGGCGCCACGGCGTTGAGGTCGATGGCCGAGACGATGATGGCGTCCGGCTTCTGGGCCACGATGTTCTCCAGGGACTGGACCTGGAGCTGCACGTCGGCCTGCTCCGAGCCGGTGTAGGTGAAGTCGATGCCCAGCTCCTTGGCCGCCTCCTTGGCCCCGTTGGCGCAGACCTCGAAGTAGGAGAGCCCCGTGAACTTGGGGTTCATGAAGATGCGGAGCTTCTTGGGCGCCGCCGTGGCCGAGGCGGCGAACATCAGCGCTGCGCTGGCGACGACGGTGACGAGCATGGCTGCGAGCTTCTTCGACATGGCGTCCTCCTGACCGGGTTGGCGGGGCCGGTGGGCCCCGCCCTGGGTGCTGCGACCGCCCTCAACGCGCGCCGGACCCCCGGCGCGCCAACAGGTTCGAGACCAGCACGCTGCCGACCAGCAGCGCGCCGATGATGAGCTGCTGGATGGGGCCGGCGATGTTGGCGAGCCCCATCCCGTTGCGCAGCGTCCAGAGGAAGAGCGTGGCCACCAGGACGCCCAGCACCGTGCCTCGGCCGCCGTTGATGTCCACGCCGCCCAGCACCACCGAGGTGATGACCCCCAGGATGACGCCGTTGGCGTTGTCGCCGCGCGCCGAGCCGAACTGCCCGACGAAGATCCAGGCGCCCAGGGCGGCCGAGCAGGCCGCCAGCACGTAGGCCAGGATCTTGGTCCGCACCACGTCGATGCCCGAGTAGGCGACGGCCGCCGCGTTGTGGCCGATGGCGGCGCAGCGCCGTCCGAAGGTGGTGTGGTGGACCACCACCTGGAAGGCGGCCGCCACCCCGGCGAAGGCCAGCAGCATGACCGGCACCGGCGGCTCGCCCAGCGCCTCCGCGCCCAGCCACTTGTAGCGGTCGTCGAAGCCGGTGTAGCCGACCTCCGAGCCGAGGATGAAGGCCAGCCCGCGGTAGGCGCCCATGGTGCCGAGGGTCACCGCCAGCGCCGGCAGCCGGAGCCGGGCCACCAGCACGCCGTTGAGGGCCCCCAGCAGGGCCGCCACCGCCAGGATGCCGAGCAGCGCCAGCGGCAGTGGCCAGCCGGCCGCCGAGGCCTTGGCCAGCAGCACGGTGCAGACCGCCAGCGTGGAGCCGAGGGAGAGGTCCATCTCGCCGGTCAGGATCACCAGGGTCAGCCCCAGGGCCATGATCCCGGTGAAGACGAAGTTGCGCGAGGAGAAGAGCAGCTGCTCGGCGTCCAGGTAGTAGGGCGAGAGCGTGGTGGCCCAGGCGCCCGCCAGCACCACCAGCACCGCCACGAAGAGCTCCCAGCGGAGCGCGGGGGTGGCGCGGCTCACGGCGTCACCGCCCGGTGGCGGAAGAGGGCCTGGATGCGCCGTTCGATGCCGGCGTCGAGGGCGATGGCGGCGACGATGGCCACCCCCTGGATGAACATGCGCCAGAACTCCGGCGCGCTGGCCAGCACCAGCCCGTTGTCGATGGTGGAGAGGATGAGGGCGGCGAAGAGCACCCCCACCACGTTGCCGGAGCCGCCGGTCATGCTCACGCCGCCCAGCACCACCGCCGCCAGCGCCGTCATCTCCCAGTCGCGCCCCAGGTTGACGGTGACGGTGCCGACCCGCGAGACGTAGAGGAAGGCCGCCAGGCCGACCAGGGCGCCGCAGACCGCGTAGGCGAAGAGCACCACCCGCTTGGCGCGCAGCCCGTAGTAGACCGCCGCGCCGGGGTTGGAGCCGACGGCGTAGACGCGCCGGAACATGGGGACGTGGCGCAGCAGGAAGGCCAGCGCCAGCGTCACGCCCACGGCCACCAGCACCACCAGCGGCACGCCGGCCACCGTCGCGTCGGCGCCCCGGATCATCCAGCGCGGCAGGTTGCCCGACGGCACCTCGATGCCCCGCCCCAGGATGAAGGTGACGCCCCGGAAGATGGCCAGCGTGCCGAGGGTGGCCACGATGGACGGCACCTTGCCGTAGGCCACCACCAGGCCGTTGACGACGCCCAGGGCGAGGCCGATGGCCACCGCCACCAGCACGATGAGCGGCCCGGCGTCGGGGTGCCCGGCGGCGAACTGCGCCGTCACGTAGCCGGCCAGGCCGATGATCGAGCCGACCGAGACGTCGAGGTTGCGGGTGGTCACCACGATGGCCTCGGCGCAGGCCACGATGGCGATGAGCGAGGCGTTGAAGGCGATGACCTTGAGG
>Ga0209682_10000315_pt1 | contig 16672 bp, 13 predicted proteins | sample DOMMetBare2Fresh_2_FD_187471 | JGI IMG/M metagenome (GOLD analysis project Ga0209682, IMG submission 187471) | Wetland sediment microbial communities from St. Louis River estuary, USA, under dissolved organic matter induced mercury methylation -... | ecosystem: Environmental > Aquatic >... | reverse complement strand
GTCCCCAGGACGAGCCGCCCCTGCGGGTCGATCTTTCCGTCGTTGAACCGGTTCCCGTCCGGGATCAGCTCGCGACTGCGCCGGATCGCACCGTCCGCCTCGACCACGGCCAGCTGCCTGGTCAGCGCCACGAGGGTCCTGCCGCGGGGCAGGGGTATGGCGCATCCCACCTGCTCGCCGGTCTCGACTCTGGCGGGGACCGTCAGGGTGCCGTCCGCCCAGCGCGCCGTCAGGACGAGCCCGGCCTCGATGTCGACCCAGGTCAGGCTGGCCGAGTCCGGATCCCACACCGGCCCCTCGGACAGCACGAACTGCCCGGTTCCCAGCGGCTGGGCGGTCTCAGGCACAGCTCCCCCGGTCCTCTCGTGGTGTCGGTCAACCATACATACTTCTTGGCAGTAGAATATTGGGTGAGGCGCATTGTCCTCAGGAAATAGCCCTGCACAGTTCGGTATGGCAGGAAACAACTCCGCCGCCGCTCACCGTCGCGGCTCTCTACGCCGCCACCCTGTTCGCCGTGGCCATTCCCCTGTTCACCATCGGCATCTGGTGGGGGATGCCCCATTGGACGGGCTGGTCGGGGGACGAGATGCACCCGTCCCAATGGCCGAAGGCCATCTCGTTCAAGGCGTTCAACGGCTGGCACACGCGCTATCCGCCGCTGCATTTCGCCGTGCTCCAGGGACTCTCCTGGCCGTTGCGCCTCACGATGCAGGCGATGGACACCGCGCCGCCCGACCGCACCGTGGCGCTGATCTGGTTCGGCCGGGTCGTGAGCCTCCTCCTCGCCTTCGCCACCGTGGCGCTGCTCTACAAGGTCGGCTGCGAGATCTACGACCGGCGCTCCGCGCTCTGTACGGCGGCGATCCTGGTCCTGGTGGCTCCGTACGTCTACTACGCGAAGATGGGGAACCTGGACGTTCCGTACATCTTCTGGTTCACCGGCTCGCTCCTCTTCTACGTCCGCATCCTGAAGCACCACCGGATGCGCGACTACGTGCTGTTCGCGGTGCTCGCCGCGGCCACCGTCTGCACCAAGGATCAGGCCTACGGTCTCTACAGCCTCGCGCCGCTCCCGATCCTGTGGAGCCTGGCGGTGCGCGAGCATGGCGGGAGCGGCGGTGTGAGAAACGCTCTCCGCGGCCTCGGCCGGTCGCTCATCGACCGGCGCTTCCTGGCGGCGGCGGGCGCCTCGGCCGTCGGGTTCGCGGTCTTCCAGATGCTCTGGAACTGGCACCGGTTCTCGCTCCACGTCCGCCTGCTGCTCGGGCCGATGAGCGACAACTACCAGGACTACGAGAACACGCCGGAGGGGCACGAGGCGCTCCTCTCGCTCTTCCTGCGCCAGATCGCCTTCTGCCTGAACCCGGCGCTCGCCCTCGTCTGCACCGCGGGTGTGGTGTGGACCGTCTGGCGGATCGTCCGCCGGCGGGGTGGGGAGGAGCCGCTCCTCATCGGCAGCCTGGTCTTCCTGATCGTCTCGTACTACGTGACGTTCCTCAGCCTGATCCTGTTCAGCTATGACCGCTACATCCTGCCGATCGCCCTCCTCCTCGCCTTCCCGGGGGGCCGGCTGCTGGGCGCCCTGATCGCGCCGGGGGGGCGGCTCGTGCCCCTCCGCCGCCTGGCGGTGGCGGTGCTCTTCGGCTACTCGCTCCTCTATGCGGCCTCGGTCGACGCCCGCCTCCTCGCCGACTCGCGCTACGCCGTGGAGGCGTACGTGCGGGAGCATGCCGCGACCCCCGCGGCGGCGCGGTCGGCGGTCGGCATCGGCCGGCGCAAGCACATCCCGCGCTTCCGCTGGGTTCCCTGGGAGAACGCGCTGCGCAAGGGGGGACGGTTGCTGCGGGCGCAGCAGCCGGCGTTCGTGGCGATCAACCTGACCGACATGCGGCACCCGGCGGAGATCGAGTTCTATCAACAGATGCTGCGCGGTGAGCTGGGCTATCACCTGGTCATGCTCCACCGCGGCAAACCCCTGTTCAACCTGCTGGAGATCGACGTGCTGGGGACGAGCAGCCAGCGCTTCATCAACCCGGAGATCGCCCTGTTCGCGCGCAACGAGCATCCCCGCATGGACAGCGTGGCGCCTCCCGTGGCAGACTCTCCCGCTGGCCGACTACACTAGATCTATTCGGAGCCTTTCGATGACGCAACATTTGACGCGTAAAGACATGAAGCGGGACGACTTCGCCAATGCGGTGGAGAAGAGCGTCGAGTACGCCGGGAGCCACGCGAAGACGCTTCTTCTGGGGCTCGCCGCGGTGGCGGTCCTGGCCATCCTGCTTCTGGTGGGCCGGGTGTTCCTCGGCAACCGTGCCGAGCAGGCGGGTGAGGCGCTGGCCCATGCCATGAAGGTCTATGCGGCACCGATCGACGCCGCCGCGGCCAAGCCGGACGACCCGAAAGCGCCGACTTTCGCCGACTCGGTGGCCCGGCGCAATCGTGCCAAGGAGCTCTTCGAAGGGGTGCGCAAGGACTACGGCAGCACCGACGCCGCCGGCATCGCAGGGCTCTATCTCGCGCAGATCTCGGCCGACGAAGGGAAGCTCGACGAGGCGCGCGCGCTGTGGACCGCCTTCGTCGACGATCATCCCAAGAACATCCTGGCCGGCGAGGCGCGGGTCAACCTGTTCCACCTGGACCGCCAGCAGGGGAAGAGCGAGGACCTGGCGCAGCGTCTGAAGTCCCTGCTGGAGCAGGACGAGCCGGGGCTGCCGAAGGACGTCATCCTCTTCGAGCTGGCGACGACGCAGGAGGAGCTCGGCAAGAAACAGGACGCTCTCCAGTCCTGGCGCAAGCTGTCGGAGGAGTACCCCGATTCCGCCTACCGGTCGGAGGCGCAGAAGAAGATCAACGCGCTCGATCCATCGCGCGCCGGCGGTCTCGGCGGTGGGATTCCGGGCTTCGGCGGCGCCTTCCCCGGCTGATCCCGCCACCCGGCCACCTCGATGACGATCCTCCCGTACCGTATCCTCGACCGGAAACGCGCGGGCTCCTCGCTGACCGAGGAGGAGATCCGCGCGGTGGTGCGCGGCACCACCGACGGCTCGTGGACGGAGGGGCAGCTCTGTGCCTTCCTGATGGCCGCGGCGATCCGCGGCATGGACGCGGAGGAGACCCGCGCGCTGACTCTCGCGATGCTGGAGTCGGGCGTGCGCTGGGAGCTGGCCAAGGCGGTTCCCGGGGTGGTCGACAAACACTCGACCGGCGGCGTCGGTGACAAGGTCACTCTCGTCCTGGGGCCGCTCCTCGCGAGCTGCGGCGTGCCCGTCGCCATGCTCACCGGCCGCGGCCTCGGCCACACCGCCGGCACCATGGACAAGCTGGAGACCCTGCCGGGGATCGACCAGCAGCTCGACCGCGACCGCTCGATCCGCCTGTTGCAGCGCTGCGGGCTCGCCATCGGCGCCGCCACCGCCGAGATCGCGCCGGCCGACCGCCGCCTCTATGCCCTCCGCGACGTCACGGCGACCGTCGATTCCCTGCCTCTGATCACCGGCAGCATCCTCTCGAAGAAGCTGGCGACCGGCGCCGCCGCCGTGGTCTTCGACGTGAAGACGGGTGACGGCGCCTTCCTGCCGGCGCGCGAGGCGGCGCGCGAGCTGGCGCGCGGCCTGGTGGAGACCGCGAAGGCGCTGGGCACCCCGGCGAGCGCGCTCCTCACCGACATGGATCAGCCCTTGGGGCGCTGGAGCGGCCACGCGGCCGAGGTGATGGAGGCGATCGATTGCCTGGAGGGACGGGGACCGGCCGACCTCGTCGAGGTCACCCTGGCGCTCTGCGAAGAGGTGGCGCGCCTCGCCGGGCACACCGGCGCCGGCCGCGCCGAGCTGGAACGCGCCCTGGCCGACGGCCGCGCCCGCGAGCGCTTCGACCGGTGGGCCGAGCTCCAGGGGACCGATCCCGCCTGGCTGCGCAAGCCCCGTTTCGAGCTGGCCCCCGTCGCGGTGCCGCTCCATGCCCACCGAGCCGGCCGGCTCGCCAAGGTGGCCACCCGCCAGCTCGGCCTCCTCCTGGTGGAAGCGGGCGCCGGCCGCTCGCGTCCGGACATGGACGTCGACCTCGGCGTCTCCCTGGAAACGCGCGCCCGCCTGGGCGACGCGGTGGAGGAGGGGCAGGAGCTGGCCCGGGTCTACCTGCGGCGGCCCGATCCGCGGCTGGCGGACCTCTTCGCGGCCTGCTTCACCGTCGCCGACGAGGGCGAAGCGCCGGTGTTGGTGAGCGAGCGGATCGCGTAAAATTCGATTCTAGAACGATGTCTTCCCGAAGCTCGCCGCCAGCACGGCCAAGTCGGCCCCGTCGACCGTATCGTCCTGGTTCAGGTCGGCGACCCCGATGTAGCGGCTCTCGCCGCGCTTGGCGCCGAAATGGGGCGCGAAGATGAGCAGGTCGGCGCCGTCCACGCGGCCGTCGCGGTCGATGTCGCCGCGCAGGAAGGTGGTGCCGGCGGCCACGAACTGCGTGATCTCCCGGTCCAGAATGTTCGCCGGATTCGCCAGGTCGCGGCTGCGGATCGTCACCCGCACCACGCCCTTCCAGGGCTGCGGCGGGTCGTAGCGGATGTCCAGCTTGCGCGAATTGCCGGTGAGCGGCGTTTCCACCACCACGTCGTTGATCACCAGGCGGGTGGCGGTCACGTCGATGCCGGCGCCGAAGTCGTAGAGGTCGATGCGCAGCGGCGTGTCCGCCGGCACGTTCTGGTCGTCGTTGGCGGGCTCGACCCGGCCGGTCACCGGCGGCACGGTGTCGGCGCTGGTCAGCACGTCGGCGAAGGCCCGCGCCAGCACGTCATATCCCGCGGTATTGGGGTGGAGCTTGTCGTAGTAGAGCAGGCCGAAATTGGCGGTCAGGCGGTAGAAGACCTCGAAGGGGTCCGCGAGCCTCCGCTCCTTGCTCCAGGCGAGGTCGCGCACCAGGCCGTTGAAGGATCCGGTGACCAGGTTGCGCGCGTCGAAGTTGGTGTTCAGGCGGGGGAGGATCGTGGCATGCGTCACGGTGAGCCCCTGCGCCCGCGCCTTGTCGGCGATCTTGTCGACGTTGAACGCCATGGTCTCGTTGGAGACGTTCTGGTTGCCGATGTCGTTCGTCCCCTCCATGAGGAGGAGCACGTCGTCCCCCGCGATGAGGACCTTGTCGATCCGGCTGACCCCCTCGGCCGTCGTCTCTCCGGGCAGGCCTTCGTTGCGCACGTCCGCGGTCTGGCCGCGCTGCTGGAGGAGCGCCTCGAGCCGCGGCGGATATCCCTTCTCGGCACGGTTGGGATCGTCGCCCACGCCCCAGGTAATGCTGTCTCCGAAGGCCACGTAGGTGGTCTGGGCGTGGGCAGGAAGGACACCAAGGACACCAAGGACGGCAAGGACGGCAAGGACGGCGAGCCGGCGCGCGCTCATGGCAGCTTCTCCCAGCGGGCGGTCTGCCGTTCGGGGCGGCCGGGCCATTCGAGGATCAGCCCGCCGGTGCCGGCGCGGACGGCCGGGCGTTCCGCCGCCGGGGCGGCCGAGGGGACGGCCGCCTGACGCACGGTGTGGCCGTTCGCGTCGAGCTCGGCGACCGCCCAGCCGCGCGGTTCCGCGGCGCGGTAGAGGAGCCAGACCTTCCCTCGCGGAGCCGGCTCGAAGGTCGGGTAGAGGGTGCCCGGCCCTCCGGCGGTCTCCGGTCGCGTCCAGGCGCCGTCGCGGTAACGGGAGACCATCACCCGGTATTCGCTCCCGTCGAAGCGGCTCCACGCGAGGAGGGCGCCGCCGCGGCTGGCGGTCAGGGCGGGCGTGATGTCCGGCACCGCGTTGCCGGCGGCGGCGCGCCGCGCCGGGCTCCAGGAGCCGTCCTTGCCGCGGCGGCTCCAGACGATCTCGTCGTCCGTGCCGTCGAAGGCGCTCCAGGCGGCGAGCCAGGTACCGTCGGCGAGCCGGGTGGCGGTCAAGGCGAGCTGGCTCCCCGGGCCGGGAGCCGCGACCGTCCGCGGCGCGCTCCAGCCGGCGCCACTCCATTCCGCGAAGCGGACTCCGAAGGAGCGGCGGTCCGTTCCCTCCAGCCAGAGGAGGCCGGCGAGGCGGCCATTCTCGACGAGCGGGAGCGGCTGCTGGCGGATCGCGGCGGTGCGGCCGGCTGGCGGAGGCAGCTCGGTCACCGCACCGTCGCCGGTCGAGTCGCCGGTCAGCAGGAGGATCTCGCTCCGGCCCTCGGCGTCCGGGCGGATCCCGGCCGCGAGCCATCCGGTATCGAGAGGAAGGGCGGTATCGAGGGCGGCGCCGTGCGGAACCGGCAGAGCGATCCGCTCTCCCGAGGCGAGGATCAGCCGCGCGCCGTCCTCCGCGGGAAGGAGAAGCGGGCGGGACGCCTCGGCTCCGGCCCGTCCGGCCAGACAGAGCAAGGCGGAAACGGCGATGGCAAGACGGGTTGTGCGCATGGTCTCCACTATCCTACGGCGGACCTCCCCGGGAGGTCAAACGGGAGGCCGAGGAGCACCGAGGAGCGGAAGGTTCTCTCCGGTGAACGTCCCGCAAGTGCGGTAAGCTCTTAATAGACTCAACCTCAAGACTCTTCGAGAGGCCAGCGGATGCCGGGCGAGTACGATGTCTTTTGGAGCCATAACAGCCGTGACAAGCCGGAGGTGGAGGGGATCGCAGCACGCCTTCGCGAAGAAGGGTTGCGCGTGGGCGGCTTGGGCGCCTGGCAAGAGCCAAAGATGCGGGCCGCCAACGCCCGGTCGAGGCGGGAAAAGGTCCCGGTGATCCCTGTCTTGCTTCCCGGCTGCCCGGAATCTCCGCCACTGTCCCTCTTCTTGGAAGCCTTGACCTGGGTAGGCCTGCGTGGACGGGTGACCGATGACGGCATCTCGCGGCTGGTCGCGAAGGTTCCGGCCGGCGGCCTGATCACGCTGTGGACGATGCACGAGGAAAGGGAAGGCAACCGAAAGGACCTGCGCCTGGGCGGCGATCCGAATTTACAGGTCGAGATCCACCTGAAGGAGTCCGAGACCTGTCTCCGAGGCCAAGTGGTCGACGAAAGCGTCCGAGGCTTGTCGGACGCTGTGGTCCCCCGACAAGGTGGAGATTCGGGAGAGGCGATCACGAACGGGGAGGGCCGTTTCGATCTCAGGCTCTCAGGCCTGGCAGGGGCGCAGGTTGGGTTATATGCTGAGCGCAAGGGCTCGGTTCCTGTAGATGTATTCTGTTATGCGGGCCGCAACACTTGCTCGATGCTCCTGGAGGAGAGATGAGCCGCCAGGTGCTCGGCTTTGTCGCCGTGCTGCTGGTGGTGGCTGCGTCGTTGCAGGCTGCCGGGACGCGAATCCTGCTGGTGGCGCGCGATCTCGAGGAGCATCCGCTCTCCGGTTTCCGCTTCGCCTACGGAGGTGTCGAATCCACGGTGACCAACCGGGCCGGAGCCACAGAGCTGGATCTGCCGCCCGAGCACCGCCCGGGCCAGCAGATCAAGATTCAACTTCTCGTGCCCGGTGCCAAGCAGGCCGAAGAATGGTTTCTCGTCAACTCCCTGGTCAATATACCGAGTGGCCCCGCTCCGGCGGAAGTCGTGCTCATGCGCCGGAGCACGTTTCGCCAACTCGCCTCCGAGGCGCGCGACGCGCCCCGACAGTCGGCTCTTGGCACGGCCGAACCGACCGCGGAAGACCGGAAACGAGCCCTCGTCGACGCCGCAGCGAGCCACGGTCTCACCAAGGAACAGTTGGAAACGGCGCTCCGCTCGTTCGCTGAAACCCAGGAGCCCAAGGATCGAGGTATCGCGGCTTACCTGGAGGGCCAGTTCTCCCAGGCTGAAGAACTCTTGAACAAGGCGGCTGAAAAGAAAGAGAGCGACTTCGTCGAAACGCTACGATACCTGGGCGCCACACAATTCGAGCGGGCGAAGTATCGCGCTGCGGCTGATACGTTCCGCAAAGCCCTCGCTTTGCGCGGCGAAGACACGCGTCTGCTGAGCTGGCTCGGTGGCTCACTTCATCAGTTGGCCCAGTGGGGCGAGGCGGAGTTGTTGTTGCGCCAAGTGCTCGTGATCGACGAGAAGTGTTGCGGGCCGGACCACCCCAAGGTGGCCACCGCCCTCAACAACTTGGCTCTGTTGCTCCAGGATACGAACCGGCTCGCGGAGGCCGAGCCGTTGATACGGCGTGCACTCGCGATCGACGAGAAGAGCTTCGGGCCAGACCACCCCGAGGTCGCCAACGCCCTCAACTGCCTGGGTTGGTTGCTCAAGGAGATGAGCCGCTTCTCAGAGGCCGAGCCACTGTTGCGCCGTGCGCTCGCGATCGGCGAGAAGAGCCTTGTGGCTAACCATCCCTTGGTCGTCGCTGCTCTCAACAACCTGGCCTTGTTGTTTACGGAGACCAACCGCCTCGCAGAGGCCGAGCCACTGCTGCGCCAGGCGCTCGCCGTCAACGAGAAGAGTTTAGGGGCCGAACACCCCTTGGTCGCCACTGTCCTGGACAGCTTGGCCCAGTTGCTTCGGGACACGAACCGTCTCGCTGAGGCCGAGCCTTTGATCCGCCGGGCGCTCGCGATCGACGAGAAGAGCTTCGGGCCGGACCACCCCGAGGTTGCCCGAGACCTCAACAATCTGGCTTTGTTGCTTCAGGACACAAACCGCCTTGCCGAGGCCGAGCCGTTGCTGCGCCGGGCGCTCGCGATCGACGAGAAGAGCTTCGGGCCGGACCACCCCAAGGTCGCCCGAGACCTCAACAACCTGGCCTTGTTGCTTCAAGACACGAACCGCTTTGCCGAAGCCGAGCCGATGCTGCGCCGGGCGCTCGCGATCGACGAGAAGAGCTTCGGAGCGGACCACCCCAAAGTTGCCATCCGCCTCAATAATCTGGCCTTGCTGCTTCAGACCACGAACCGCCCTGCCGAGGCCGAGCCGTTGACGCGTCGTGCGCTCGCGATCGACGAGAGGAGCTTCGGGCCGGACCATCCCGAAGTCGCCCTAGACCTTAACAACCTGGCCGGGCTGCTTCAGATCACCAACCGCCTCGCGGAGGCCGAGCCGTTGCTGCGCCGGGCGCTCGCCATTTTAGAGAAGAGTTTGGGGACCGAGCACCCCAAAGTCGCCACAGCTCTCAACAACCTGGCCGTGCTGTTTCAGTCCACGAACCGCCTTGCGGAGGCCGAGCCGTTGCTGCGGCGGGCGCTCGCCATTGACGAGAAGAGCTTCGGGACCGAACACCCCAAGGTCGCCCTAGACCTCAACAACCTAGCCGTGCTGTTTCAGCACACGAACCGCCTCGCGGAGGCCGAGCCGCTGGTGCGGCGGGCGCTCGCGGCCGATGAGAAGAGCTTCGGGCCGGAGCACCCCAATGTCGCCCGAGACCTCAACGGCCTAGGCTTGTTGCTTCAGTCCACGAACCGCCTCAGCGAGGCCGAGCCGCTGCTGCGGCGGGCGCTCGCCATTGATGAAAAGAGCTTTGGGCCGGACCACCCCGAGGTCGCCCGAGACCTCAATAACCTAGGTGCGCTTCTCCAAGCCACGAACCGCCTCGCCGAGGCTGAGGCGCTGGCGCGCCGGGCGCTTGCCATCCTCCTGGTATTCGAGCGGCGCACCGGCCACGAGCATCCGTACCGGGGACAGGTTTCAGAAAACTACCGGTTGGTGCTAGAGGCGATGGGCATGTTCGACGCCGAGATTGACGCGATAATCGAAGGGATGGCCCAGTTGTTGCGGTAACACGACCGCCCGCGCCAGGGCCGAGGCAGTACTGCCAACAGACCTGCGCCAATCTCCACTGTTGGCCGGGGTACCTCTGCGGGTGGCACTACAACACCTTCGACGTGTGGGTCTGCAGTTGTTACCTGGAAGATTAGTTAGTTAGGACCCGTCACGAAATAACTCATCTGCGATCTCCCCTCGCTTGGGAAGTCATTGATGGCTCCAGTTGCAGCAAGGTGCCGGCGAGACGCCAGCGCTCCCAGGGGGCGCGGCCGGCACCTCTCGGGGCCGTCGGCGGTCGCCGGTGGCTCCTGGGTCAGTGCCCGCAGGTGAGACAGTTATTTCGTGACAGGCCCTCAACCAGCATCGCCCGTGCGCCGGCTCTGGTAGCGGCGCGCGGCTGCCTCGAGCCGTGGCCTTGGCCGCTCCGTGTCGTCCAGGGCCGCCAGGAAGGCTTCCCAGTCGCGCAGGGTCAGCGTCAAGGTCTCGTGCTCGGCCACGACTTCCTTGGCGCGGTCGGCAGGTCGGCGGTGGTCGGTGGTGGCCATGGCGGTGACGAGTCTACTCCCGGCGCGGCGGATGGTTCACGGCCAGCACGTTCTTTCCCCCCTTGGCCAGGGGGTAGAGCGGCAGGCCGGTCTCGGCGAGCTTCCGGAAGCGGTCCTCTTCGGTCAGGAGATAGACCGTTCCCGGAGCGCGCCAGAGACGCTCGAAGGTGGCGAGATCGATCATCCAGGCCGAGGTGTCCTCCGCCTTGCTGCCCATCTCCAGCTCGCCGAGCCAGCCCGCCACGGTGATCCGCCGCTCCAGGTAGACCGGCAGCTCCTGGACGTAGGTGCGGTAGGTCACCACCCGGTCCTCCGGGCGCAGGCGCGGCTTGAGCCAGAAGGCCAGCGCGCGGGCCGAGCGCTCGCCGTTGAAGGCGGTGCAGCCGGCGACCAGGGCGCAGAGGAAGAGGGCGGTGCCGGCGACGATCGCGGCGACCGACCGGTCCGGCCGGTGCCGGCGGGCGAAGACGAACGGAGCGATGCCGAGAGCGAGGAGGCTGCCGGCCAGGAGGTACACGTCCCCGCCCAGGATCTCGATATAGCGCACCACCTTCGGCGGACCGCTCACCAGGTGCGGCGCGAGGGCGAGGGCGAGGCCGAGGCCGCCGGCGCCCGCCAGGAGGGCGGCACCGGCGAGGCGCAGCTCCCGGCTCTCCTTCCGTTCCCACACCACGGCCAGGTGCCGGCCGACGAGGAGGGCGAGCGGCGGCGCCACCGGGAGGACGTAGGGGATCAGCTTCGAATCCGAGAGGGAGAAGAAGCCGAAGATCAAGGCCGCCCAGAGGATCAGGAAGAGCTCCACCTTCCGCTGCCGCCGCTCCCGCCAGGAGACGGGCAGGGCGGAGCGCAGAGCCTGCACGAGGAACACGGTCCACGGGAGCAGCCCGCCGAGCAGCACCGGGATGAAGAACCAGGGGGGCTCGTACCGGTCGTGGACCTTGGTCAGGTAGCGCTGCAGGTGCTCGTGGATGAAATAGAACTGGAGGAACTCCGGGTTCGCCCGGGCGACCAGGACATGCCAGGGGGCCGCCACCAGGAGGAACAGGAGCGTCCCCGAGACCAGCCGCATCCGCAAAGGCAGGTCCCAGGCGCCCACCAGGAGTATCCAGGCCACCACGATCATCCCCGGGATGACGATTCCGATGAGCCCCTTGGTCAGCGTGGCGAGGGCCAGGGCCAGATAGAAGCCCCAGAGGAGATTGCGCCGGAGCGGGCCTTCCGGCTCTTCGAGGGCCACCAGGAGAGCGAGGAGGCCGGCGGTGAGGAGCGAGGAGACCGCCATGTCCAGCGTGAGGGCGTTCCCCAGGAAGTAGTAGAGAGGGCTGGTGGCGAGCACGGCGGCGGCGAGCAGGCCGGCCCGGCGGCCGAACAGGCGGCGGCCGGCGGCGTAGACGGCGAGGCAGCCGAGGAGGGCGAAGGACGCCGGCACCAGGCGGAGAGCCCACTCGCGCAGGCCGAAGAGGTGGATCGCTCCCGCCTCCAGCCAGTAGAACAGCGGCGGCTTCTCGAAGTACTTGACGCCGTTCAGGCGCGGGGTGACCCAATCGCCCGTCACCACCATCTCGCGGGCGATCTCGGCGTACCGCCCCTCGTCGGGCTTCCAGAGCGCCCGCGCGCCCAGGGCCAGCCCGAAAAAGAGGCTCAGCGCGAGGGCGAGCCAGGCGAGGTCGCGTCCCCAACGGCCGGCCGGCTCCGCGGAAGGGGTCGGGCGGCGCGCGCCGGACAGAGGGGACGTTTCCTCGTTCATGCGTCGTTCATCTGGACACTTCTAGCATATCATCCCGTCTCTTCCCCGCCGGGGAAAAGAAAGGACCCTTCACCCACCATGTTGCCGCGCACGTCCATGCTCCCGTTCTCCAAGCCGGAGATCGGGGAGGAAGAGATCGACGAAGTCGTCCGTGTCCTCAGGTCCGGCTGGATCACCACCGGGCCGCTGACCGCGCAGTTCGAGCAGGAGTTCGCCGCCGCGACCGGTGCCCGTCACGCGCTGGCGTTCTCCTCCTGCACCGGAGCGCTCCATGCCGTCCCCCTGGCGCTCGGGCTGGGAGCGGGCGACGAGGTGATCGTCCCCGGCCTCACCTGGCCGGCGACCGCCAACATGGTCGTCGCCTGCGGTGCCGATCCGGTCTTCGCCGACATCGACCGGGTGACCTGGAACCTCGATCCGGCGGCGGTCGAAGCGGCCCTGACGCCGCGCACGAGGATGGTCATCCCGGTTCACTTCGCCGGCCAGCCGGCCGACCTCGACGCCCTCCGCGCCGTGCTCCGGAAAGCCGGCCGCGAGGACGTCCTGATCCTCGAGGACGCGGCGCATGCCGCCGGCTCTTCCTACAAGGGCCGGCCGATCGGCGCCTGCACGGCCAATGGCACGGCCGCGGCCTGCTTCTCCTTCCACCCGATCAAGAACATGACGACCGGGGAAGGGGCGATGGTCACCACCGACGACGACGAGCTCGCCGCGCGCATCAAGCTGTGGAAGTTCCACGGCGTGCAGCGCGACGCCTGGAAGGCCTACTCGGCGTCGGAAAAGGCGCCGGCCACCTACGACGTGGTGCTGCCCGGGTTCAAGTACAACCTGACCGACATGCAGTCGGCGCTCGGTGTCCACCAGCTCCGCAAGCTGCCGCGCTTCAACGCCCGGCGCACCGAGATCGCCGCCTTCTACAGCCGTGAGCTCTCCGGCCTCGCCGCGGCGGGGCTCGAGCTGCCCGGGACCGCGCCGTATGAGCATGTCCACCCCTGGCACCTCTTCACCGTCCTCGCGCCGCGGCGGGCGCCGTTCATGGACCGCCTGAAGGAGCTGGGGATCGGCACCGGCCTCCACTTCGAGGCGGTGCACCTGCACACGTACTACCGCGAGCGCTTCGGCTTCCGGGCCGGGATGCTGCCGGTGGCGGAGGAGGTCTGCTCACGCATCGTCTCGCTGCCGCTCTTCCCCGCGATGACCGACGGCGATGCGGCCGACGTGGTCTTGGCGGTCCGGCAGGTGGTCCATGCCGGCTAGCCACGTCCCGGCGCGCGCGCCGGGCGTGGTGGTGCCGCGGTGGTCCCCCCAGGCGCCCCGGGTGTCGATCGTGATCCCGGTGTTCAACGAGGAGCAGAACCTGCCGGCGCTCTACGCCCGCCTGGCCCCGGTCATGGACTGCCTCGCCGAGGGAGGCGTCGAGGTGATCCTGGTGGACGACGGCAGCGCCGACCGGTCCCTGGAGATCCTGCGCGAGACCGCCTCCCGCGACCGGCGGGTGCGGGTGGTCTCCTTCAACCGCAACTACGGCCAGCACGCCGCCGTCTTCGCCGGCCTGGAGATGTCGCGCGGCGCCGTGGTGGTGACGCTCGACGCCGACCTGCAGAACCCGCCGGAAGACATCCCCAAGCTGCTCGCCAAGTTCGACGAAGGGTTCGACGTCGTGGGGGGCTGGCGGCAGGACCGCAAGGACACGGCCTTCCGCCGCTGGGCCTCGAAGCGGGTCAACGCCATGATGCGGCAGATCCTCAAAGGGGTCGAATTCCGCGACTACGGCTGCATGCTGCGCGCCTACTCGCGGCCGGTGGTGGACTCGATGCGCGCCTGCGAGGAGCGCTCGACGTTCATCCCGGCGCTCGCCTGCCAGTTCGCCCGCCGGGTGGCCGAGGTGCCGGTAGGGCACGCCGACCGCACCGCCGGAGAGTCGAAATACTCGCTATGGAAGCTGTTCAAGCTGCAGGCCGACCTGGTGACCGGCTTCACCTCGGCGCCGCTGCGCCTCTCGACGTTCGCCGGCCTCACCGTGGCCGCCGTCTCGGCCGGCTTCGGTGGCTTCCTGTTCCTCCGCCGGCTGATCCAGGGACCGGAGGCCGAGGGGTTGTTCACTCTCTTCGCCATCCTCTTCTTCCTGATCGGCGCCCTCTTCTTCGCCCTCGGTGTGATGGGGGAGTACCTGGGCCGGATCTACGACGAGGTGCGGCACCGGCCGCGGAGCGTGGTGGCGGAAACCATCAACTTCGAGCCGGCGGACGGCGAGGCGCCATGAGGGTCCTCTTCTTCGGCTACAGCCAGATCGGCCACCGCGCGGTCCATCTCCTCGCCGAACGCGGCGACGAGGTGCTCGCCGTGGTCACCCACCGCGACGATCCGCACGAGAACCGCTGGTACAAGACGCCGGCGGAGGCCGCGGCGGAGCATGGCTTCCCGGTGATCTATTCCGAGGACCTCGGAACGGGCGGCGTCGAGGAGCTGGCGGAGCGGCTGGCGCCGGATCTGATCCTGAGCGTCTTCTACCGCGACCTGCTCTCCGCCCGGGTGCTCGCCGCGGCCCGCCTCGCCGCCTTGAACCTGCATCCGTCGCTCCTTCCCGCCTATCGCGGACGGGCGCCGATCAACTGGGTGCTGGTCAACGGCGAGACCGAGACCGGCATCACGCTCCACCACATGGTGGCGAAGGCCGACGCGGGTGACGTCGTGGCGCAGCGGGCGGTGCCCATCGCGCCGCGGGCCACGGCTCTCAGCCTCTATCTCGAGGTGGAACAGGCGGGGATCGAGCTGCTCGCCGAGGCCCTGCCGCTGGTCGCGGCCGGGCAGGCGCCGCGCATTCCGCAGGACCTTTCGCGGTCCACCTATTTCGGCCGCCGCCGCCCCGAGGATGGGCGGATCGACTGGTCGTGGCCCGCGGCGCGCATCGACCGGCTGGTGCGGGCGGTGGCGCCCCCCTGGCCCGGTGCCTTCGCGGAGATCGACGGGCGGCGCATCCTCATCGCGGCCGGCGAGCCGGCCGAAGCTCTCGACGACGTGGGCGACGCCTCCTCCATCGCTCCCGGCACGGTGCGGCGCGAGGCGGGCGGCGAAGGGCGTCTGCTCGTCGCCACCGGCGACCGCTGGTTCCGCATCGATTCCTGTCAACCCAATTCCTGAAAAGGATTCGAATCATGAAAGTGCTCATCACGGGCGGCGGAGGCTTTCTCGGCTCCCATCTCGGTGACGGCCTGCTCGCCGCGGGCCACGAGGTCACCGCTCTCGACACCGCCCCCGATCTCAAGGTCCGCCACAACCTGGACAACCCGAAGTTCCGCTATATCAAAGGGTCGATCTTCGACCTCGACCTGCTGGAGAGCCTCGTCGCCAAGGCCGATCTGGTCTACCACCTGGCGGCGGTGGTGGGCGTCGAGCACTACGTCGGGGACCCGTTCCAGGTGCTGAACGTCAACGTGAACGGTACCCAGAACGTCCTCAAGCTCGTGCACCGCTACGACAAGAAGATGGTTTTCGCCTCGACCTCCGAGGTCTACGGCAAGTCGAAGGACTCGCCGTTCCGGGAGGACGGCGACCGGCTGCTCGGCTCGACCGAGATCGACCGCTGGTGTTACTCGACCTCGAAGGCGGTGGGCGAGCACTTCTGCTTCGCCTACGGCAAGCTCGGCCTGCCGGTGGTGATCGTGCGCTTCTTCAACGTCTACGGCCCGCGCCTGGACCGCATCGACGTCGGCCGCGTGATCACGATCTTCATGGGCCAGCTCCTGCGCGGCGAGGACCTGACGGTGATCGGCGACGGCAAGCAGACGCGCTCCTTCACCTACGTCGACGACGCCGTGGCGGCGCTGATCCAGGCGGGCCTGCGCCCCGAGGCCGTGGGCAAGATCTTCAACATCGGCAACGACACCGAGACCTCGGTCCTCGAGCTTGCCGAGGCGATGATCCGTGCCTGCTCCGACGTGTCCCCAAAGGGTGGCTCCAAAATCACCTTCGTGCCCCAGGAGAAGATCTACGGCAGCTCGTACGAGGACATCGCCCGCCGCGTGCCGGACATCACCCGCATGCGCACGATCCTCGGCGTCGAGCCCACGATCTCCCTCGAAGACGGCTTGCGCAAGACGATCGACTGGTTCCGGAAGGATTTCGCCGGAGGGGCCACCGCGGGCGAGGGCCAGTCGTGAATGTGCCCCGCACCTCCCGCGTCGCTTTGAAGGTCGACGTCGACACCTGGCGCGGCACGCACGTCGATCACGAACGTCTGCTCACCGCAATCGCGCAGCAACTGCGCCACTTTGCTTCCTACCTCGCCGCCGCCCGCGACCACGAACGGCCCCTCGCGACGCAAGTGGCGCGCACCTTCGCACAAATTCATGCAGTTGCGTATGCTGTCGTCGTTGCCCAGCAACACCACGATGCCCCCCGGTTGCAGGCGCATGTCAGGCATCGGCGGCGCAATCAGCTTACCAGCCACCCATTGCCCGATCACCGTCACCCCGGCGTGCTGCCCGATGCCCGCCTCCTCGAGCGTTTTGCCGGCGAGCACGCTGTCGCGCGTGATGCGCGCCTCGGCTACCTGCAACTTGCGACCCAAATGCTGGATACCTGCCACGGTGGGGCTCACCTTCTCGCTCGCGCGCGCCGCCAGCGCCGCACCCAGCACATGGCGCGGTGTGTACGCGCCGCTCGCGCCGGCGAGGATCATCGGCTGGCGATGATACGGGTCTTCCACCAGCGCGAGTAT
>Ga0209682_10000314_pt1 | contig 16680 bp, 15 predicted proteins | sample DOMMetBare2Fresh_2_FD_187471 | JGI IMG/M metagenome (GOLD analysis project Ga0209682, IMG submission 187471) | Wetland sediment microbial communities from St. Louis River estuary, USA, under dissolved organic matter induced mercury methylation -... | ecosystem: Environmental > Aquatic >... | reverse complement strand
ACCGGGCCGATCTCGACCAGCACGCTCACCGAGACGTTCGAAGGAGCGCTCTCGGGAGGCGGCTTCGACAACCCGGGCTGGACGCACAACCCGGTGGCCGGTGCCGTCGACTGGGTGCAGTCGGCCGCGCAGTCGCAGACGCCGACGCACTCCTGGTTCTCGGCGAGCCAGACGACGGCCACGGACCGCGTCCTGGTCTCCCCGACGTTCGGTGTCCAGGCGAGCACGACGCTCTCCTTCTGGCACACCTTCGCGTTCGAGCCGAGCACCGGCACGTCGTGCTTCGATGCCGGCACGCTGGAGATCTCGACCGACGGCGGCTCGACCTGGAGCGTCGTGCCGGATGCGGCCTTCACCGCCGGCCTGTTCAACGGCACGGTGAGCACCGCCTGGTCCAACCCGATCGCCGGCAAGCGGGCCTGGTGCCAGGGGACCATCGGCCCGATGACACAGGTCGGCGTCAACCTTGCGTCGTTCGCCGGCTCCAACAACAGCAAGGTGCGTTGGCACGCGGGTGACGACTCGAGCATCGCGGTGACCGGCTGGTACGTCGACTCGGTCACCATCGCCAACGCCGGTGTCGCGGGCACCTGCTCGTCGGCGCCGCCATCGCCGCTCGACTTCTTCGCCATCACCCCGTGCCGGATCGTCGATACCCGCAATCCCGCCGGCCCGTTGGGCGGCCCGGCCCTGGTGGCTTCGGCGAACCGTACCTTCGTGCTGACCGGCACCTGTGGCGTGCCCTCCACGGCGAAGGCCGTGGCGCTCAACATGACGGTGATCCTGCCGGCCGCTCCGGGTTACCTCACCTTGTTCCCCTCCAACCAGAGTGAGCCGCTCGCCGCCTCCATCACCTTCGCGGCGAATGCCATCCTGAGCAACAACGCCACGGTCGGCCTCGCCACGGACGCCAGCGGCGGGGTCACGGTGAAGAACGGCTCGGCGGGGACGTTGCACTTCGCCGTCGACGTCACGGGGTACTACGAGTAGGGCGGGCCCTCACCCCCGGCCCCTCTCCCGCAAGCGGGAGAGGGGTGCGGGTTAGCCACAAATACAAAGAACCACACACCCCTGCTTACCTTCTCCCCTCTCCCGCTTGCGGGAGAGGGGCTGGGGGTGAGGGTTCAGCGGGCCAGCCAGGTCAGAACCAGGGCGATGGCGCCGGGAAGGGCCTGCACGTAGAGGATCTTGCGGCTCGCGGTGGCGGCGCCGAAGAGGCCGGCAACGACGACGCAGATCAGGAAGAACAGCTTGATCGAGAAGCCGTCCGCTCCCAGGCTGATCCCCCAGAGAAGGCCCGCCGCGAGGAACCCGTTGTAGAGCCCCTGGTTGGCGGCGAGCGACTTCGACGCGTCGGCGAATTCTCTCGTCAGGCCGAACGCCTTCCGGCCGAGCGGCTTCGTCCAGAAGAACATCTCCAGCGTGAGGAAGTAGAGGTGGAGCAGGGCCACCAGGCCCACGGCGACGTTTGCGGCGATTCCCATCGGTTCCCCTCCTCGGTCACGGATCGTCCGTCGTGAGGCCGCATTGTATGCCAGCGGCCCCCAGGGCTCGTTCCAGGCCCTTCCGCGCACCTTTCATTATAGAGACCGCAGCAATCTGGAGAAGGAGCCTTTGATGTCAGGACGCCGTGTTTTCCTCCCATGCCTTCTGGCCCTGGCCCTCGGCGCGGTGGCCGGAGCGGCAGGCGCCCAGCCGTGCCTGATCTTCGTCCACGGCAAGCAGACCAACACCAACACCTACACCAGCTACACCTCGGCCCGGAACTACTGGGTCAACGGCTCGGCGGACTTCGTCCGCACCGCCACCAAGAGCTTCGCCACGCCCTACTACGTGGTTGGCTACAACGGCACCCGTCCGTATTGGGAATCACAATCGGCGGGCGAGGTCGCCAATGAGATCGTCAACGCCACGAACGGCGGCGCCGACGGTGGCGGCCACCGTTGCACCAAAACCTATGCCCAGGGCGGCACCTTCTGGGTGATCGCGCACAGCATGGGCGGCGCGGTGATGGACTACGTCCTCGGCAACAACGACGCCTCCGATCCCAACTTCAACTCCAACGGCCCGTACGACCAGGTGGCGCAGCGCCTGAGCCTGGTGATCACCACCGGCGGCGCGCACCGCGGCTCGCAGGGAGCCGACGCGGTCTGCCTGCAGGGGAACCCGCTCTGCAGCTTCATTGCCATTTTCATCCAGTCGTGCGACGACGCCACCTACTGGCTGCGCAGCTCGGACGACGTCCAGGTGCGGACGTATGCGAACGCGCCCGCGAAGACGGTGTACCTCACCGGTGGGTATGAGGCGATCTTCGGCGCCAGCGCCTGCCTGAACGGCGAAGACGACGGCGTCGTGCAATACGCCTCGATCTTTGCCTGCAACGGCAGCGCGACGGCGAGCTATGACAACTCGAACGTCTGCAACAACTCCAACAAGCAGGAGTCCTCCGGCTTCGCCAACCTGGACGCGGCACACGAGAACCATAGTGACGAGCGGGACGACAGCGATTCGGACGTACGCAAGCAGGTCCCGGGTGGGATCTGGACCTGCAGCGGTGTGCCCTGCGCGGCGAACACCACGGTCCAGAGCTCGATGACCACGGCCCGCTTCATCAGCATCCTTTATTGAGACCGAGCGAGGAGAAACTGACATGTCTGCACATCGGAAGCATTCCCTGGCCGCATCCCTCGCCCTTCTCGTGCTCGCCGCGCCGGCTCTGGCGCAGACCCCGCAGGAGCTTCCCAAGCCCGGCGCGCTGGCGCTGGAGACCGCCCGCGCCTACCGCGAGCAGGCGCGCTATCCCGAGAGCTCGCGCGTGATCCTGGCGGGGCAGGAAGATCCGATCCGCACGAAGCGGACCCCGACGAAGCAGAGCCGGCGCGGCCCCGAAGGCGCGGGACCGGAGCTCTCCGTCTGGGCCTCGCAGGTCTCCGTCGAGGTCGGGAAGCCGATCGATCTCCATGCCGAGCTTCTCACGGCCGGTGCGCCCGCCTTCCCCCTGGAGGTGAACGCGGAGATCGCCGGTCCGGCCGGTGAGATCGTGGCCCAGGTGGCCTACCGCGACGACGGCCGCGGTCCCGACCGGCGCGCCGCCGACGGCATCTGGTCCGCCCGCCTCACCCTCCCCGCCGGCCTGGAGCCGGACGGCGCCGCACCTTACATGGTGCGGACCACCGCGCGCCTGCTCGACGGCGACCTCCGCCAAGCCGCCGGCGGCTTCCTCTACAGCAACCCGTCGGCCCATCTCACCGGCCGCTACCGCGATGCGGTGCAGAAGGGCGATCTGGTGATCTCCGCCGAGATCGAAGTACGGGAGACCGGCCGCTTCCATCTCTCCGGCACGCTCTATTCGCTGGCGGGAGAGCCCATCGGCACCGCGCAGGCCGCCGCGAACCTGGAGCCGGGCCGGCACTGGATCCGGCTCTCCTTCTACGGCCTGATGTTCCACGACCGCAAGGCCGCCGGTCCGTACCGCCTGGGCACCCTCGCCCTCGCCACCTCGAGCCGGATGCCCAACGCGCTCAACGACCTGGTCGAGAACGCCTATGTCACGAAGGGCTACAAGCTCGCCGTGATGACGGCGAAGCCGTTCGCCGAGCCGAAGCTGCTGGAATCGGCGGCCCGGCTGGAGGCGGAGGGGTTGCGGTCGCAGGCGCTGCCGTAGGCCTGCCAGGGGTTCGAAACCCCTGGCTACCATGAGAAGCCGACCCCTGAAGGGGGCGGGTGGAGGCGTCGCCCCGGTGGCGGCGCCCCCACCCGTCCCCGGGGACAAACCGAAGCCAGGAAGGGAGAATTCAAATGAAGAGAGTGGGATTGTTCTTTTTCACAGCCGCGGCTCTTGCGGTAGTTTTTGCCACGGGAGTGATCCCCCCGGACCAGGCGTCAGCCGCTCCTCCCTACACAAGACTGACAGACTTCTATTCAGACTCGACGCTCACGGCCCATGTCGGCGATTGCTATCGTGGCTGTAACGGCGCCGGCAGTTGCGAAGGGCTCCGGACATCCTTCTATGTATCGGAGTTCGACTACACGACCTGCTCGATGCCCTATTGCTGTATCAGGTGCTCGACCGGTCCTTGCCCGCAGCACATCCTCGATGGCTATCCATGCCCGGAGTGTGCGAGCTGAACGGAGTGTGCGAGCTGAAGGAAGCGTGGGCGAGGGTTTGACTGGAGGTGCGCGGGGCGCCAACGCCGTAGCCAGCCACCGCTGGCACGGCGCGGCGTGGCGACCCCGCGCGGGAGGATCGCGGCCGGAGCAGCCCACACGCACTCCCACCCGCCCGGGAGAGGGGGTATCATCACTCGCATGGCTCCCTTACCCCCGACCGTATGATGGCCGGACCTGGTGACGACGGCGATCTCGAGGTCATTGATGCGTGTGCGGCGGAGCTCAACGAGGAAGCCGCCGATGTGCTCGAGTACCAGGTCATTCCCTGGGCCTCCGTGGGCTTGAACATCCCGCGCCGCCGCTTCCACCGCACCGTCTTCGTCCTCGCCGGCCTGTACAACATCGGCTGGGGGATCTTCTCGGCCCTCGATCCGCAATGGCTGTTCCGTTTCGCGGGGATGCCGCTCTCGCCGTATCCGGAGATCTTCGCGTGCCTGGCGATGGTCGTGGGGCTCTACGGCATCCTCTACCTGGAGGTGGCGCGCCGGCCGGAGCGGGGATGGCTCCTGGCGGCGGTGGGGCTCGTGGGGAAGGTCCTGGGACCGATCGGCCTCGGGATGCTCATCCTGCGCGGCACCTGGCCGCCGGCCACGGTGGTCCTCTGCCTGACCAACGACCTCATCTGGTGGATTCCGTTCGGGCTGTACCTGGTGGATGCGTGGCCGGAGCTCCGGCGTCAGGAGGCATAGATGGAAAATGCGGACACCGCGAAACTGAAACTGATCGAGGACCTCAAGCTGACGAGGCGGGAGGATCCTCTTCGCGGTTGTTTTGTCTGTGTCTCAGCGAGGGCACGGTCAGCTCGTCCGGAAGCTGTATCGGGCTCTCGAGGACGCGAAAAGCTCATCGCGATAACGGAGGACCCGGCTCCGGCAGCGGCCGGTACTCCCGTTCCGGCGCGATCCGTTCCAGGTGCAAGCCTTCGGTCTGCGTCATGTAGCCATAGCCGATCGATTGAAAATCCTTTCCGGGATCGAGGCTCTCGTAGCGCGCCTGGCGGGCGGCGCGGTCTTCGGGGGTGAGCATGCGGAGGTGATAGAGCATCAGGTCGGCTTGTGGGAAGTCGCCGTTTTTCCGGCTGTTGAGCGGCGCCCAGTAGCAGTGGAGGCGCTGCATGTGGAACTCGTGATCGCGGCGGGCTTCGAACAGGCGGGCCGAGGAGGCGGAGGAGCTCGAGCACCTCGGGCTGTCGGGCCACGAAGTCCGTCGAGCCATCTGTCGAGCCGTCGTCCAGGGCGACGACGCCATCCACCAGAGGACGGACGTTCTCGAACCAGCCGGGGAGGAAGCGCATCTCGTCGCGGAAGGCGAGGAGGGCGAGGAGGCGCGGCTTCGGAGGTTTCCGCCAGGGAGCGCACGGCGTCGGGCAATTCCGGCGGATGGCCGAGAGCGAGAACGGCGCAGGCGAGGTCCGGTCGACTCATGCGCGCTGGAGTATACTTCTCTCCCTGCGAGGGCTTTGTGCTGTATGAGAGAGGGTCTGCGTGTCCTGATTACCTGCCGCGAGCTTGGAATCCGTGCCGGTACCCAACTCTATACCCGCGACGTGGCCGAGACGCTCCGTGAGCTCGGGCACTCGCCGGTCGTCTATGCGCCCCATCTCGGCGACGTCGCGGCAGAGCTGCGCGCGCGCGGCGTGGCGGTGATCGACGATCTGGAGCAGCTCGGCAGCCCGCCGTCGATCATCCACGGCCAGCACCATCTGGAAGCGATGGAGGCGATGCTCCGCTTCCCCGCGGTGCCGGCCATTTTCGTCTGCCACGGCTGGCTCCCCTGGGCCGAGGCGCCGCCGCGGTTTCCCAGTCTGCTGCGGTACGTGGCGGTGGATCTCCTGCGGCGCGACCGGCTCGTGCTGGAGCACGGCATCCCCGAAGAGAAGGTCACCATCCTCCACAACTTCGTGGACCTGGAGCGCTTCCACCCCCGGCCGCCGCTGCCGCCGGTCCCCGGGAAGGCGCTTCTGCTGAGCAACCAGGCGGCGTCGCATACCTTCCTCCCGGTGGTCGAGCGGGCCTGTGCGACATGTGGCCTCGAGCTCACCGTCGCGGGCTTCGCCGCCGGGCGGTCGACGCCGCGGCCGGAGCAGCTCCTCCGGTCGGCCGACGTGGTGTTCGCGCGGGGTCGTGCGGCGCTGGAAGCCATGGCGGTGGGGGCGGCGGTGATCCTCTGTGACGTCGAGGGAACGGGGCCGCTCGTCGAGCCGGCCAATTTCGAGGAGCTGCGCGATCTCAATTTTGGCTTGGGAACGCTGCGTCCGCCGGTGGAGACGCAGCGGCTGTGCGCCGCGATCGAGCGCTATGATCCGGAGCAGGTGGCGCGGGTACGGGACCGCGTGCGGCGTGAAGCCGGCTGCCGTGAGGCGGTGACGCGGCTGGTCGATCTCTACCGCGAGGTGATCGCGGCGGCGCCCGGCCTGACGGGGGCGGTGTACGAAAAGGAGTGCCTCCTGGCCGCGGCCCGTCATCTGCACTGGGCGGGCGCGCATCTGGTGGCCGCCGAAGAGCGCCTGGTCCGGGTGTCGTCCACCCTGGAAACCCTCGAACGGTCTCCCTTCGGGCGTCTCCGGGGCTTTCTGCTCGGGCTCACGCCGCTGGTCCGCGCCTACCGGGCGCTGAAGCGATGGCGGAGCACGCCCGTCCTTTCTCCGGCGAACGGGAGGGTGGAGGGCGGCGAAGAGCTCACGTAGACAGGCCGGTGATCCGGACGCCGCCTCACCGCGAGCCCTGGTGGGTGCTGATATCGTGTTCAGGAGGAGGAGCGGCATTGAAGATCTTGCGAGTGCTTGGAGGGGTTGTCGGTATTCTCGCGCTCGGCCTGGCCGGTTGTGGCGATCCGGGCGAGACGCAGGAGATGCGGAAGACGGCCGACCGGGCGCCGGCCGAGCGGCGCGATCTGGAGATCCGCGCCGAGGCCACCGGGCAGATCGAGCCGCTCCGGGTGGTCGAGGTGAAGTCGCGCGTGGCCGGCGAGCTCAAGAAGATCACCGTCGAGACCGGCAGCGAGGTGCGGCAGGGGCAACTCCTCGCCGAGATCGATCCGCGCGACGTGCGCAACGCCTTCGAGCAGGCGGAGGCCGATCTCGAAGTGGCGCGCGCCCAGGTGGCCACCGCGGCGGCACAGCGCAAGCGCACCGAGAGCCTGGCGCAGTCCGGCGTGCTGAGCCCGCAGGACCTGGAGAACGCCCAGCTCGCGGAGACCAATGCCCGCGCCCAGCTCCTCAAGGCCGAGACGAACCTGCGCCTGGCGACCGAGAAGACCGGCGACGTGACCATCCGCTCTCCAATCGACGGCACGGTCATCGAGAAGGGCGTGGAGCAGGGGCAGATCGTCGCCTCGGCGAGCGGCAACGTCTCGGGCGGCACGACGCTGGTCAAGATGGCGGACCTGGGGACCGTGCAGGCGCGCGCGCTGATCGACGAGATCGACATCGGCCGCATCCGTCCCGGCCAGCCGGCGGCGGTGACCGTCGAGGCCTATCCCGGCCGCGCCTTCCGCGGCACCGTCACCAAGATCGAGCCCCAGGCCGTGGTGGAGCAGAACGTCACCATGTTCCCGGTGCTCGTCCGGCTCGACAACCCGGAGCGGCTGCTCAAGCCCGGCATGAACGCCGAGGTGTCGATCGACATCGCGAATCGCGCGAACGTGGTGGCCGTCCCCAACGGCGCCGTGGTGTCGCTGCGCGAGGCCCCCTCGGCCGGCGCCGTGCTCGGGCTCAAGGAAGCCGACGTGCGGCAGAGCCTGGCGGCCCTGCGGCAGGAGCGGGACAAGAAGCGCGAAGCCGGGACGGCTGACGCGGGAGACCGCGGCGGCGACGCGCGCCCCGGCGTGGTCTTCGTCCAGGGGGCGAAGGGTCCCGAGCCGAAGGTGGTCGTCCTGGGGCTCTCCGACTGGGACTTCACCGAGGTCGTGCGCGGCCTGGAGCCGGGCAAGGAGGTCTACCTGATCTCGGTGGCCCGTCTCCAGCAGCAGCAGGAGCAGTTCACCTCGCGGATGCGCGAGCGGGCCGGCGGCGGCATCTTCGGCGGCGGCCAGCGCTCGGGCGGTGGCGCGCCGGGAGGCGGTGGCTCCCAAGGCGGCGGGCGGCGCGGGCAGTGAGGAGGACCGATGCTTTTCGGTGAGATCTTCCGCGTCGCGCTGGCGGCGGTGCGCTCCAACAAGCTGCGCTCGTTCCTGACGGCGCTCGGCATCATCATCGGCATCGCCGCCGTGATCGCCATGGTGGCGCTGGGCGAGGGAGCGCAGCGCATGGTGCAGGAGCGCCTCCAGGGGCTGGGGACGAACGTGCTCACCGTGCGCCCCGGCCAGGAGCTGTTCGGCGGCGTCGACCGGGGCGATGCGCGGCTGACGCCCCAGGACGCCCAGGCGCTTCTCGCGAACCCTCGGTCGATCCTCCGCGTGAGCCCGCAGATGCAGCAGCGGCTCCAGGTCGACTACCGCGGAGCGAACGGCAACCTCACGGTGGAAGGGGTGTGGCCGAGCTTCTTCGAGATCCAGAACCACCAGCTCGCCGCCGGCCGGCTGTTCACCGAGCCCGAGGAGAGGGGACGCCGCCGCGTCGCCATCCTCGGTGCCGCGGTGGGCGATCCGCTCAAGACGGAGACCACGGCCCTGGTGGGGCAGACGATCCGCGTCCGCGGCATCCCCTTCCAGGTGATCGGCGTCCTCGCCTCGAAAGGCTCGTCGGGCTTTCAGAATCCGGACGACGAGGTCTACATCCCGCTCGCCACCGCGCAGCTCCGCGTCTTCGGCACCGACCGGGTCGGCTCGATCCTGGTGCAGGCGCTTTCCGATCAGGAGATCGAGCCGGCGATCAACGAGACCGACGCCGTGCTGCGCCGCGCCCACCGCCTGCGCCTCGCCCAGCCGAGCGACTTCTCGATCCGCAACCAGACGACCCTTCTCGAGACCTTCCGTTCCACCAGCCGCACCTTTTCCTTCCTCCTCGCCGGCATCGCTCTGGTCTCGCTCCTGGTGGGAGGGATCGGCATCATGAACATCATGCTCGTCTCCGTCACCGAACGCACCCGCGAGATCGGCGTCCGCAAGGCCCTGGGAGCGAGGAAGCGGGACATCCTGCTGCAATTCCTGATCGAAGCCCTGGTCCTCTGCCTCGCCGGCGGAGCGGTCGGCGTCATGGTCGGAGTGAGCGGCGCCGTGGCCCTCCAGAAGCTGGCCGGCTGGAACACCTCGCTCTCGATGAACGCGATCGTCATCGCCTTCCTCTTCTCGGCGGCGGTGGGCATCTTCTTCGGCCTCTGGCCGGCGCGCCGGGCGGCGGGGTTGGACCCGATCGAGGCGTTGCGGTATGAGTGAGGGGGAAGCTTTATGAAGAAGGATGATCTGGGGCTCGACGATGAGCTCCGGCCCGAGTACAAGCGCTCCGACTTCGCTGAGCTTGTGCCGGGGGAGCCGATCAAGCGCCGGGATCTCAGTGACATCGCCGGTACGTGGGTTCCCGACTCTGCCATTGACGAAGCCCTGGAGGATCAGCGCCTGATCGATCCCGAGCTCTGGCCTGGTCTCCCGCGATGCCGGGCCGGCGTGGGTGCGGTCAAGCCGCCGTGGTCCCCAGGGTGAGCCGTCTCGCGAGGGGGCGAGTCCCGAAGGGACGGCATGATAAAGCCTGGGGTGGGGACCCCAGGCGTACGGCATGCCCCTGCGGCGGCCGGCGGACAAACACAGACGTAGCCGCCAACAGCGCCGGAAATGTAGGGGCAGGTCTTGTGCCTGCCCCCACGGCGTCCCGCAGTCTCGGTGGTGACCGATGGGCAACCACAAGGGTTGCCCCTACGGGGACCCACCCCGTCGGCTACAATCACCCGCGGTTTTCCCGATCTCCCCCCGAAGGAGGGTTCATGAGCCGCAGCCTGCGCACTGTCGCCGCATCCGTTTGCCTGCTTCTGCTTCCCACCCTGGCCCTGGCCAAGCCGGCTCCGGCCAAGAAGCCGGTCAAGGTCAGCCCCAACAAGGAGGCCGCCGTGGCCTCGGTCGAGTCGCACCGCTCCGATTTGACGGGGCTCTCCGACCAGGTCTGGCGCTATGCCGAGACGGCTCTGCGCGAGACGAAGTCATCCAAGGTTCTGGCCGATTGGGCCGAGGGCCAGGGGTTCCGCGTGGAGCGCGGGGTGGCGGGGATGCCCACGGGGTTCATCGCGAGCTTCGGCGAGGGCTCGCCGGTCATCGGCATCCTCGGCGAGTTCGACGCTCTGCCGGGGATCTCCCAGAAGGCGCAGCCCGGCAAGGAGGCGCTGGAGGCGGGCGCTCCCGGCCATGGCTGCGGCCACAACCTGTTCGGCGCCGCGAGCCTCGGCGCGGCGACGGCGATCAAGGAGCTGATCCAGGCCGGCAAGCTCCAGGGGACGATCCGCTTCTATGGCACACCGGCGGAGGAGTCGGTCGGCGGCAAGCTCTACATGGTCCGCGAAGGGCTGTTCAAGGACGTGGACGTCGTCCTCGCCTGGCATCCGTCGGTCGAGGTGCGGGCGGATACGCGGAGCACCCAGGCGCTGGTCGACTTCCTGGTCGAGTTCCACGGCAAGGCGGCCCATGCCGCGTTCGATCCGTGGGATGGGCGGAGCGCGGTCGATGCGGCCGAGCTGTTCACGCATGGCCTCAACATGATGCGCGAGCACGTCAAGCCGTCGGTCCGCATGCATTACGTCATCAAGAACGGTGGCGACGTGCCCAACGTCGTGCCGGAATACGCCGCGGTCTGGGCCTGGGTGCGCGACACCGAGCACGCTTCGGTGGACGAGCTTCTGGTGCGGGTGCGGAAGATCACCGAGGGCGCGGCGCTGGCCGCCGACGTGAAGGGGGAGCTCCGGGTCCAGTCGGGCGACTACGAGATGCTGGTCAACCGGACCGGTGCGCGTCTCCTCCAGGCGAACCTGGAATGGCTGGGACCGGTCCCTTTCACCGACCAGGACCAGCAGTTCGCGAAGCTCCTCCAGAAGTCGGCCGGCGTCGAGGAGAAGGGTCTCGACGGCGGGGTTCAGCCCCTGGATGAGAACCCTGGTCCGCCCGAGGGAGGCTCGACGGACGTGGCCGACGTGAGCTGGAACGTGCCGACCCTCCACCTCTCGGTGACCACCGCGCCGGCCAACACCGCCTGGCACGCCTGGCCGGTGGTGGCCTGCGCCGGCACCACCGTGGGCCATACGGGGATGATCTACGCCTCGAAGACGCTCGCCGCCACGGCGGTCGACCTCTTCGAGCATCCGGAGCAGCGCGCCGCGATCCGCAAGGAGTTCGACGAGAAGACCCAGGGGACGACGTACAAGGGGTACATCCCGGACGGACCGCCGCCGGTGCCGGCGGCACAGTGAGGCCACGACACAGGCCGCCTGGAATTTGTAGGGGCAGGTCTCGTGCCTGCCCCCCTGCGGACGCGCCGCAACCACCGTGGTGACCGAAGGGCAACCACAAGGGTTGCCCCTACATCCCTACCCCGACCCGGCGCTCCACCCCAGGATCTCATCCACCATCTGCTGCGACAGCGGGTGGTAGCCGGGGCGGGCTTTCTCGTAGATGCCGAGGGCGCGGTCGGCTCCCGCGGGGGTCTTGGCGAGCTCGCTGTAGAGGGGCTTCAGGAACTTGCGCCGGCCCATGCCGACGAGGAAGCGCTCCAGTGCGGGGTACGCCGGCTCGTAGCCGGCGCGGATCGCGTGCAGGAGCCAGGCGTTCAGAATCTCGGAGTTCCCCGACTGGGTGAAGTGGAAGGCGGCATCGAGATCGGCCATCCTGTCCGCGCCGAGCGGCTGTGGCAGGTTGCGGATCAGGTGCAGCCACTGGTTGCTCGTCCAGCCGGCGGTCTGGAGCTGCGCCGCCGGGGTTCCCTGGGCGAAGGCCTGGAGCTGCAGGTCGACCTGGGCGAGGGCGGTGGAGGTGATCTTCACTTCGTTGTCCGGGACGCCCGGGCCGTAGACCCAGTCGCGGATGCGCAGCTTCTCGGCCAGGCCGGGCTGATCGTTGAGGAGATGGTCCTGGAGGAACGCCAGGAAGTGGGGCGTGTCGAGCGACTGGAAGGCGTGGGTGTCGAACCAGGAGCGCAGGAAGGGATCGAACTTCGCGCGCCCGACGGCCTCTTCGATCGTGCGCAGGAAGAGGGAGCCTTTCTCATAGGCGATGTTGCCGGCCACCTCGTCGGGATCGCGGTCGCCGATGTTCAGGAGGAGCGCGGTGTCCGGGCTGGTGGCGCCGAGCTCGTCGACGGTTTCCTGCAGGTCCTGCCGGCCGAGGACGGCGAGCATGTCCGCGTAGTCCTTGCCGTACAGGGATTCCATGATGCGGCGCTCGGCGTAGTTGGTGAAGCCTTCGTTCAGCCAGAAGTCGTTCCAGGTGGCATTGGTCACCAGGTTGCCCGACCAGGAGTGAGCGAGCTCGTGGGCCACGAGGGAGACGAGTGAGCGGTCGCGCGCCAGGATCGTCGGGGTGGTGAAGGTGAGGCGCGGATTCTCCATGCCGCCATAGGGGAAGCTCGGCGGCAGGATGAGCAGGTCGTAGCGTCCCCAGCGGTAGGGACCCCAGAGCTTCTCCGCGGCGTCCATCATCTTCGGCGTATCGGCGAGCTCCCAGGCGGCGAGGTCGATCACGCCGGGCTCGGCGTAGACGCCGGTGCGCGATCCCAGGGGGCGGAACTCGATGGTGCCGACGGCGAGAGCCAGGAGGTACGACGGGATCGGCTGCTCCATCTTGAAGCGGTAGACGCCGTCGGCGCTGACCTGGGTCGGGTTCTCGGCGCTCATCAGGGCGAGCAGGCCGCGGGGCACGCGCACGGTGGCCTCGTAGGTCATGCGGACGCCGGGGGTGTCCTGGCAGGGGACCCAGGTGCGGGCGAGGATCGCCTGCGACTGGGTGAGCAGGAACGGGCCTTTCTTGTCGGCGGTCTGCTCCGGGGCGAGCCACTGGAGCGCCGCGGCCTCCGGCCGGGTGGAGTAGTCGACGTGGACCCACCGCGTCTGCGGTGTGATCTCGATCTCCAGGGGACGGCCGCGGAAGGGCAGCGGATCGCCCAGGGTGAAGCGCGTCGCCTGGCCGTTGTCGAGGACGGCCCGCTGGACGTCGAGGTCGCGCGTATCGAGGATCAGCCGGCCGGTGCCGCCCGGATTGGCGATGCGCAGGCTGGCCCGCCCGGTGAGCTTCTTGTGCGCGAAGTCGACGGTCAGGTCGAGCTTCAGGTGCTCGACCCGCACCATCTCCGGCTCCGCGAAGGAATGCGGATCGTGCGGGGCTTGCAGAGCCTCCTGGACCACCCGGACCTTCGAAGCCGCGACGACCGGCGGAGCCGTGCGCGTCTGTGCCGCGCAGGCGGCGAGCAGGGAGAGGAGGGGGATGAGGACGAGAGCGCGAGGGATGGGGTTCTGGAAACGCTTCATCGGTGGCTTCGGATCGGTCGATTCGGATCAGACGGCCGGTTCATTCCTGTCGAGGGCGCGGTGCATCCGCTGGACGATGGCGAAGACCTCGGGCCGGGTGAGCTTGGCGCCCGGGCCGGAGGTCTCGATCCGGTCGAGGGTGGCGAGCGCCAGATGGATCGGCAAGGAGTTGAACGCGACGATCCCGCGCGCGGCGCCGGCCTGTTGCAAAGTGCGCGCGTACTCCCCGGCCGCGGTGAGGTCTTCCCGGGCGAGGGCGAGGATGCGGGCGCGGTCCACCCCGTCCGGCAGGTAGAGCCTCCCCTGGGTCGCATCCGACGCCGAATCCTTGAGGATGTTGACGAGCTGGAGCCCTTCGCCGAACGCGCGGGAGCGTCCCCGCAGCTCCGCGGCCACCGGTGCGAGCGCCGGCTCTTCGAGCAGGAACAGCTCGGTCAGCAGCTCGCCCACGATGCCGGCCACCACGTAGCAATACTCCTGGAGATCCGGCAGATCGGTCAGCCGCAGCTCGCCGCCGTCATTGACCCGGGCCACGAAGCCGGCCATCCCCCGCGCGGTGCGCGCGGTGTGCGCGGTGATCAGCTCGACGGCCCCCGGGGCGAGGGCGAAGAAGGCCGCGAGCACCGCCGGCACGTCGGCCAGCAGGTCGCGGTACGAAGGCTGCTCGCAGGGGACCTCGGCGACCCAGTGGCGCGACAACGCCTCGGTGGCCGCCGCATCGGGATGCTCCAGCAACCGGGCGAACTGCTCGAGGGCCTCGACGCGGCGCTCGCGCGGCCAGTCGGCGGCGTCCTCGAAGGTGTCGGCGATCCGGAAGAGAAGATAGGAGAGCGTCACCTCGCGCCGCGCCGGCTCGGGAAGGAGCGGAATGGCGAGGGCGAACGTACGGCTGGTGGCGATCAGGAGCTGCTCCAGATCCACCTCGCCTCCGGTCCGTGGGCTCGTCGTGGCGGTGATCACGAGGCTCAGGATACCAGCACTTCCGTTTCCTGGATCGGCCGATCACCGGTCCGGAGCGGGCGGTTGGCATCGCGAAGCGGACGGTTCGCACCGGCAAGCCAACCGTCCGCTTCAGCTTGCCAACCGTCCGCTCCCCGGTGCCAACCGTCCGCTTCGGTTTGCCAACCCCCCGCTCCAGTTTGCGAACCGTTCGCTTCCTGATGCCAACCGTCCGCCGTCATCTGCCAACCGTCCGCTTCCTGGTGCCAACCGTCCGCTCCGCCAGGCCGACGGCTCACCACCGGGCGCCTCACCGCGGGCTTGCGCGCGCACGCAGGTTGTATTACCTTTCTGCGCGATGGGTCAGACAATCACGGTTCGTCTCACCGAAGAACAGGCCGCCTGGCTCGAAGCGACCGCGGCGCAGAGCGGCGTCTCGCAGGGCAAGCTGGTCCGCGACCAGTTGGAGAGGGCAATGGCAAGTGGAGAAGCGCAGGGCTTCCTGCGCCTGGCTGGAGCGGCCAGCGGGCCGGAGGACTTGTCCAGCCGCAAGGGCTTCCGCTCGTCCTGGCCATGGTCGCGGAGGGGCTGATCGAGGTCGCCTTCGACTGCCGGTCTCAACTCGGCCAGCTCGCGGTGCTGGCGGATCGCTATTCCGACAGGAGCCCGGACTTGGCGGATCTCTGCCTGATTCGGATGAGCGAGATCTACCCCCGGCATAGCGTCATCACCGTGGATCGAGCGGATTTCCGCATCTTTCGCCGGAACAGGCGGGAAGCCATCCCGCTCATCTGCCCTCCCTGAGCCGTGGCCGGCAGGCCGGCCCTGCGATACACTTATCGCTCAGCCACGCCATGGCCAAGCCTGTCCTGACGGCCACCTCGCACACGTTCCCCTTCGAGAAGCTTTCAGCTCTCGACTTCGAGCGTCTCTGCCTTTGGCTGGTGACCCGCGAGGGATACGAGCGGGCGGAGCATCTGGGCGAGGCGGGCGGGGAGGGCGGGCGCGACGTGGTGGCCTGGAAGGACGGGCGGCGCTTCGTCTTTCAGTGCAAGCGGGTGCAGTCGTTCACCGCGGCGCATGCCTGCGCGGAGATTCGGAAGCTTCGCCGCCTGCCGGTGGAAGAGCAGCCGTACGAGCTGGTGTTCGTGGTGTCGCGGGCGGTCTCCGCCGATGCGCGCAGTGCCGCCCGGACAGCGTGGGGTGACGAGGCAAGCTGCCACTTCTGGGCCGGGAGCGAGCTGGATGCGTTGGTGAAGGGCCATCCGGCACTTCTCGCGGAGTTCTTCCAGTTGCCTCCGGCAGAGGGGCGCGCGCCGTTTTGCCACAACCTCCCTTTCGCCTCGCTCGGCCCGCTCTTTCACGGCCGGGAGGCGGTGCTCGGCTGGCTGCGTGAGACTTTGGCACGGACTCCAGCCGGGCGGGCGACGGCGATCGCGGGCAAGGCGGTCCATGGCCTGGGTGGAGTGGGCAAGACGCGGCTCGCCATCGAGTACGGCTGGCAGCACGCCGCGGAGTACTCGGCCGTGCTCTTTGTAGGCGCAGGCTCACCAGCCGATTTGCGGCGCAACCTCGCGGCGCTCTGCGCGCCGCAGGTGCTTAGCTTGCCGGAGCAGGCGACCCCCGAGGAAGAGGTGCGAGTGGCGGCCGTCCTGCGCCGATTGGGGGAGCAGCCGGGGTGGTTGTTGATCCTCGACAACGTCGACTCGGAAGATGCGGCGGTGGCGGTCGATTCCCTCGTCCCCCGTCTCCATGGCGGTCATGTTCTCTTGACCGGCCGGCTCGCCCGCTGGGGCGCAGAGGTGGAGCCGGTCGAGCTCGACCTTCTGACCGAGGAAGCCGCTATCAGCTTCCTGTTGGCCCGCACCGAGGGGGGACGGCGGGCCACGCCGGAGGACGCCACCTACGCCACCACGCTTGCCCGCGAGCTAGGGTGCCTCCCTCTCGCCTTGGAGCAGGCCGGAGCCGCCATCGTCATCCGCAAGCTGACCCTCACCGGCTACCTGGAGGACTGGCAGACGCGGCGCGACCAGGCCCTCACCTGGTTCGATCCGCGGGTGAGCCACTACCCGGTGAGCTTCGCCGTCACCTGGCAGACCTCCGTCGACCGCCTCTCCGCCCCCGCCCGACGCCTGCTGGAGCGGCTCGCTTGGTTGGGGCCGGAGCCGATTCCGGAATCGTTGTTGGAGGTGCCGGT